>ENA-ORXB01000320-ORXB01000320.1-sediment-metagenome-genome-assembly--contig:-NODE-320-length-104624-cov-13.282399_pt1 | contig 104624 bp, 94 predicted proteins | sample MGYA00237863_ERZ511475 | MGnify/ENA primary metagenome ERZ511475 (study PRJEB26305, sample SAMN06343858) | sediment metagenome | isolation source: hot spring sediment | place: Canada: British...
CCCGAGCCGACTGAGGCCCATCCTCAGCATGTGTGCCTGGACAAAGGATACGACTATCAAGAAGTTCGGGATACCTTGCTGGAGTTTGGTTTTACCGCCCATATTCGTTCGCGGGGGGAAGAGGCGGAGGAAATTGCCAAGGAAGCCGGTAAGCGGACCCGACGGTGGGTAGTGGAACGAACTCACAGTTGGCTGAACCGCTTCCGGCGTATCCTGATTCGTTGGGAGAAGGAGGCCGAGAATTACATTGCTTTTCTGCATTTTGCCTGTGCTCTTATTGCCCTTCGGGCAGCAGGGTTATTCGGATAGGCTCTTAACCACTACCCTCATCCAGTTACACGCCAAGCCCAACGAATCGGGCGACCGCGTCCCCGTCGCCTCGAAAGCCGGCACCGATCTGTTTTACCACCCGGACTTCCAGCGCTCTTACCTGCTCATCCCGGAGCCGGACCCCTTCTGGCCCACCTTCTACGTGCGGCGGGACGCGGCGGAGTGGCTCATGCCGCCGTAGGACCCCCCGCCGTGCTCTCCCCTCTACTCTCTGCCGCCGGCTCTCAGCACAAGCCCTTTCTCGGCAGGCGTGGATGGATCCACTGCGTTGTAGAACACCTGGATCGTGTAATCTCCGGGCTGGAGGCCCTTTGTCCGCAGGCGAAACAGGTACCTCCCTTGCCGGACCACAATCGCCGGGTCCGTGTCGTACCAAAGGGTCCTAGCACCACTCTCGTGGTTGCCGCCGTTGTCGCCTTCCGATCCTTATGAAGTACAGGTCGGCAGGACAATTCCCGTCCGGTTCCGCATTGCCACGGCAGAGGGGCAGTTCGTCCGTGACGAAAGTGTGCAGCTGCATGTCCTTGACGACGAGGGGAACCACGAGAGTCGCTACCTGTTCACATGATTCCAGGCCTCCTTCATCGTCATGCCGACCATGTCCTCAAGAGGACGCCGTGCTCTTTCAGCCCGGATCGCTTCCTGGAGAGCGGCGCTGGCCTTAGGCAGTAAAGCATCCAGGAAGGCCTGGGCTGCCTGTACCTGTTCCGCTGTAATGGTCACCTCCTCACCCCGTCCCTCAGCCAGCGCCCGCAGGCCGGGCTCGAACATCTTCATCGTGGCATACGCCTGATCGTAGAGCGCGTCATCGGAGAGCAGGATCGAAGCGATTTCGGCGCTATGTTGGTTAAAGAGGCCGATGTAGCGGCGCCCCTCCTGCGATTGGGCCATGAGGTTATCACGCACCTGATAGAGCAGCGGTGCGAATTCGGTCAAATCGGCCACCTGAGACGCCGCGCGGAACAGCCGCGGCAGCGCAGGTTGGTTGGAGGAGACAGTCCGGCCGCATATGAATGGGCATGGGCAGGTGGGTGTGGGCGTCGGCGTCGGAGTTGGCGGGACACCGTTCCAGATGTAGTAGACGGTCAGGTTGGCCGTCACCGGCGGCCACTCACAGCATGGATAACTCTCCACCCCAAGAGCAGAATAAACCAGCGATCCGGGCCAGCCGTTCCTGTTCCAGTAAGAAAGGGGGCGAGGGGTCAGGAAGGCCTGGCCCAGCGCAGCCGCGGCAAAGTCACACGCACCGGCGTCCTCCCCCCACCCACTCGTACGGCAATACCAACCGGCTCCATGATCCCAGGGAGAACTACCGCCATGGAGTGACGGGTTCAGGCCCAGCGAAGCCGCATCGCGGAACATAGTGCGCCAGTAATCGGTGTAGACGACGATGCCGGCGAAGGCGGCTCCATCCGGCTGGGTAAAGGAGAGCACATGATTGCCGTATTGCTGCCCACCGGGAAGGGAAATTGTGAACTGGTAAGGGCCGGTGAGGAAAAACCCGGATGGGGCCGGGGTGGCCGTTGGAGTGGGTGTTGCCGTCGGGGGTGGGGGCGGGGTGGCCGTTACCGTCGGCGTGGCGGTGGGGGTGGCGCAAGGGCCGGGTGCCCACTTGACGGCGTCGAAGTAGACACGCTCCTGGGCTGTGCCGTTTGGCCCCACGAAATCGGTGAGAATGACAACCGAGGGGCCACGAGCAAGCGCGTATTCGCCCAGAGGCACCCAGGTATCCCCCTGCTCCCGCTGGTTGACCACTACCGCAGGAGGCAACAGGCCCTGGGCCTGGGAAAAGATGCGATATTGGGCCGTGGTGGTGTTCTGGGGACGTCGCGGCCAGTAGGCCGAGAGGCAATACAGCCCACTTGTTTCAATCTGCGCGCCCCAGATACCCCAGTTGGTACTGTCATTCTCGTCGGTGACGCTATACGTCCACCAGGACGCGTTCCCGTACCCGGCAGCGTCGTACCACCAGGTCTGCTGGCCGCGTTCATCATAGTGAGGATAAAACAACTGGGCCTGGGATTCGCGATTATCCACGACGAGATAGCCATCCCCTGCTTCATCCCCGCGCCACAGCCACCAACTGCCGCTCCAGCCGTCCTCGCGGTAGTCTTCCAGCGGGTCAGGATCCCCTGCGGCGTCCCACCAGCCGAAGGGTTCGAGGAAGGCCCGCCTGTCGTGCTGAAAGCGGGTGTGGAAATGCAAATGGGGACCCGTGCTGCGGCAGTTGACCCCGTTGGCCACGTTGCCGGTGTAGCCCAGGAGGGTATCTGTATCCACTCGCTGATTACGGGCTACTTGGATATTCTCCATGTGCATGTATACGCTGACAACCTGCTCATCTTCGTGGAGAACCTCTACTTGACCACAAGATGTGATGATGCGGGTAACTACACCATCCCCAACTGCATAAACGGGTGGTTGGACAGCCGGATAGTCCCGCCCCGTGGTGTAATCCAGTCCTTCGTGCCCACTGTAACAACTCTTTCCCCCAACGCAACCACCCTGGGTGTCTAAGACCAGTCCATCAAACCGGGTTAGTGTGGGCTCATCATAAATATAGGGAGCGTTATGGTCAAGGAAAGAGTAAATGGTGTAGAAGGGCGTCGGTGCGGGCGGCTGGGCGAAGGGCCGCGCCATGAACGGCCGGGGAGTCGCGTTGGGCGTGGGCGTCGCAGCGAGGATGAGGGCGCCGCGACCAAACAGTTCTTCGTAGGTCTGTCGCCAGGCATGGAGTTTTTCCCGGTCATAGCCGAAGAAGGCGTACAGCGCGTAACTGCCCGCGTTGGCCACCTGAGGATAGCGGGCGCGCAAGGCCTCGTCAAAGCTAAAAGCACGCTCGTGCTGGGTGAGGGTCACCCCGACCTCGCTGATGGCGCGGGGCAGGTCTTTCCCTTTGGGCACCTGCCAGTCCAGCGCCATCCCCGCCGTGACCAGCAGCACCCGCGGGTTGACCCCGATCATTTGGGTGTCAGCGACATCCCAGATATACTCGGCCAGGGAGTGCTCCCGGCCTCGGGAATCCTGCCAGCGGTACTGCGCCCAGGCCGGCGCACGCCGCTCCAAGGCCTCTTGCAACACGCCGATCGTTTCCCATACCCCCAACTCTATCCCGGCGTCAACGTCCCAATACACCCTACCGTCAATGACATAGACCACGCCTGGCGGGATGGGGGTACAGGTGGGAAGGGGAGAGGCAGTATAGGTCGGTGTTGGAGCGCGCGTCGGCGCCCGGGTGGGCGTGGGGGTGGCCGTAGTCGTGGGTGGATGGGTCGGCCGATAGTCGGGCGTGGGGCTGGCGTTGGGTGTGGCCGAAGCGGTGGGGGCAAGGTCACGCCCGTTGCAGGCCGTGATCAGCACAAGGAAAAGGAGGAGACTGAGGATCTTGATTCCGGAGTTCATTGTGTTTTGCTCAAGAATGCTTCGTCACTTGGGCAGCCCAACGGTATGCGCTTGAGACGCAGACCGACCGCAGAGAGGCCCGTCGGCTCAAAGCGCGGGTTAGCCGCCGGCCTAGACATAAATCTACGGAACAAACAGGTCAGCGGTATCGGGATGAGCAGGAATAGGCGTAAACGCAGATAGTGAGATTTCACCCCACGGAATCAATTCTCCCGTGCGCCAATTGAGTGCAAACAGCTCGGGCGGCTCATCACAGTCCTCACCATAGCCTAAACAGTCCGTTGCCGGATCAAACAGTGCGAGAGTTTGTTGCTCAAATGGAAAACGACGCACTTGTATCCAATCACCATACCAGTTATCGCACCAACTATAAGCCGCACAAAAATGATAGTCGTAGCGTGGATCGCTAACCAACACCTTCCGCTCTCCCGTGGTCGCACTCACACGAATGATAGAGCTGGCCGGCAAATCAGGTGCTGCGGCCGGCATCAATGCGGGCGGAGCACCGACTCGGTATGGAAAGACGTCACCGGGTGGGCCGTTCACGACCCTATGCCCGCGTACGACAACTTTTCGCAGGCGAAACATGGGACTTGCCATGCCCAGCGGGAACTCTACGGCTTGATGGAGCAGGGCTCGGTGTGGGCAGCAGCGATGCGGGCATTCTTGTGGGAACTTTACCGCCGGGAGCGTCCCTTGCCCAGGGAGTCGGCCCAGGAGGCCCAACAACGGTATCACCAGATTTTGAGCCAGGCGGAGTTGGAGGAGCCGCCTCCCGAACCCAGGACGGGCCGGGGACGTCCCAAGAGCACCCCGGGGCGTAACTGCTGCGCCGTCTGCGGGAGCACGAGGAGGCCGTCCTGGCCTTTGCACTGGCGGTCATTTCCACCTGCCGCAAGCAGGAGCGCCCCATCTTTATGGCTTTGCGTCATCTCTTCGCCCGTCAGCCGGTTTCCCTACTCACACGAGGGTAGGTAGTTACCTGTCTTCTATAAACGCTCATCGTTTATAATCCCATACTTGCCAATTATAAGGTGCAAATTATGCTAATTGCAGGTTTATCCGAAGCCCGCCCAACATCCAATTGTTATAGAAACTATTCGCGTATAACACCCAGTGATTCGTCTCCGGAACCCACTCTCCTTTTGGTTGCGGGTGATTAGGTACGCTGCTGGCGCACCTGATCGTAGTATCTAACCATTGGCCTGTTCTCCACCGATTTCTGCCTCGCTTCTTCATAAGTATCAAAGCAGATGAATAAATCAACGGCAGCAAGGACAGCGAGCATAAGGAGAAGCGGCTTGATTGTTCTACAGAAAGACATATAGCCCCCTTGACACGGTTGGTTATGCAATCAATTCTAAATGCAAGGAGAGCATGCTCCAATAGTACACTGGTCCTAACAAGCCCCGTTCGCGCACGCCATCGGAAAGCCCACAGCACGAGACGAAGGAGGTTACGCCTGGCCTCAGCAACCGGCGGCGAGCACAATCACCGCCGGTGCTGTTCCTACCCCAGTGGCTAACCATTGAGACGGTTGAAGCAATTTCAATCGGAGGGCACCGCTCTCCCTGCCAGACACATCTCTACCCACCCCGTCACCCGCTCATCCACCTCCGCCGGATACGCATACCCTAGCTGTGCCGCCGTCTCCTGCGCCAGCCAGCGATACAGGGCCAGCGTGGCCAATAACCCACATCTGACATCACCCCTCACGATAGATTTCGTCGGTCTTGGCAGCCATGATGAAGTCGTTGCGATGCAGCCCCTTGATCTTGTGCGTCCACCAGGTCACCGTCACCTTGCCCCACTCGGTCAGGATCGCCGGGTGATGCCCCTCCTCCTCGGCCAACGCGCCCACGCGGTTAGTGAAGGCCAGCGCCTGGGCGAAATTGCGGAACTTGAAGACACGCTCCAGGCGCTTGATCCCCTCGCGCTCCACGATCTGCCAGTCCGGCACCTGGGGGTGATACTCGGCGACCTCCGCCTCCGTCACCGTCGGCTCACCGGCGCGGCAGGCCACACACTTCATGCGCGCTAATGCCTCCATACGTGCGCTCCCTCCTTTTCAAAGCGATCGTCGTCCGTAAATATATACGAGAATCGCTCAGGCTGCATCCCCTGCGCCCTCATCTTGACGGAGTTGTATACAGCCTCGCGCAGCGAACTGGAGGCGCGCCCATGAATGTTTAGCTTTCTATGACGTGAGGGCCAACACCAGGCCCCACCCCATAAGCGCCACGCCGAGAGGGGCGCTGATCCGCCGGCCCCACGGCAGGTTCTTCTCGGCGGCCATGACCATCCCCAACGCCAGCATCCAGCCCAGATTGCCGATGCCGACGACGAACATTATGAGCATGAGCGACCAACAGCAGCCCAGACAGAACAGCCCATGATGCAGCCCCAGCCGCAGGGCTTGCACCTGTTCGGCGCCACCACGCCAATGCCCGGCGATGAAGCTCAGCGGCGAGCGGCATTGATCGAGACAGTAATACTTCAGCGGCGTAAACTGATACAGCCCAGCCAGGACTAGCGTCGCTGCCCCGATGACCCAGGCGTGCTCCTCCAGCCACGCGCTCTGTTCAACGGCCTGGTGCAACACCCAATCGCCGAAATAGACCGAGACGCCGAACAGCGTCCAGACGCCGATATAGCCGGTGAGGAGCAACGCCACCAGCCGGGGACGATTCGGCTTATGCTGGGTCAACCGGTGAAACAAAGCGATCAGGGGCAGGCTTGTCGGCAGCATCATCGCGACGATCATCACAAGCCAGCCCCCGACAAAGACGAGCATGAGCAGGCCACCGCCTCTCACCTCTTCCAGCGAATGATGGCTGAGGAAGCGGGCATAGGGGGATTGGCCCCAGACCCACAGCACCGACCAGGCCAGCGCGACCAGCACCAGCATCAGAAAGATGAACAGCCTACGGTCGTTGACTCGTATCCACATACTCCTACCTCCTCGCAGGTGACCGATCACCGCAGGCGAGCAGCACATCGGTCACCCGCGAGAATGATGGCGCCAGAGGCTCCCATCGCGGATCAGGCGACAAAGCGAAAGTCTCCCTGGACCGCATTGCGGTTCTGGAGCTCGATCTCGAACCCGTAATTGGGTGCCTTCGCCCGGTACACAGGCGCCTTGGCCAAAAAGGCGGGCGAACCGGGGATCGTCGAGAACACGCTGTCGTGCAACGTCGTCGCGCCGGTCGCCCCCTGGAGCGGCACGAGTTCGGCCTCCACGGCTGAGCCGATCCTCACTGTCCCCTTGCCCCCCTCAATGCGGAAGTCAATCGGCACGCGTTCCAGGCCCATGACTTCGCCGACCAACTGGATCAGGTCGGCGACCGGGCCGCCTAGTTTCCCCGTCCACACCTGGAGCAGCGCGTCCTGCTGCTGTGGTGTGGCCGTGTCGTTCAGGTAGACTACGGTGCGCCAGGTGCCCTTCTTCAGCACGTTGCCGGGGATGTGGTTCAAGGTTGCCACGGTTAGCCCGGAGACATCCACGCCATTGATGCTGCCCTGGTCAATGTGCCAGGCGATCAGCCCATCGCACTTGCCGCCATCCGGGTCCTCGCCGACCCAGCAAGGGCAGATGACGTTGCAGGTGCACACTTCAAGCAAACGGCCTTGTAGTTCGTATCCCATTGTGAACCTCCTAAAGGATTTGCGCTATTCTGAGAGATAGCGCCCCCTACCTCCCCAAATGCAGTCTCCCTTGGTGAACTCACTTGTGTCCTATCACCTCCTTTCACAGCCTCAGTCAAGCTGAGCGCAGCGCCCAGTATGGGGCTTCAGCCCGGTTCTCTCCCTCCCCGCCCTCCCTCGCAAGGGGAAGGGGTGAGACACCGCGTTCAGGCCGCAGGGATTCCATCGCCAGCTCAGCGGCTGCAATTCAGGGCCGAAAGAATACGTCCCAAGTACCATCCGGAAGAAGCATGACTAACCGCGCGTCACCGGTGTACGGGTCCCGGTCGACCCTCCATGGAAAGGCCCTGGCGGGGCCGGATCGGGGAGAGATTACGAGCCGATCGCCTTGCACGGCGAAGCTTCCATCTTCGCGAACCAAGACCGTCTGGTCAACAGAGCCCCTGTTTCGGACCGTGAATACGAACTCGTATGATCCGTCCGGTCTGAACTCATAGGCCTTCCGATAGGTCGCAACAGGGCCTGTGTCATCTTGTACCCACGTCCCGAGTAGGGAAGACGGAATGTTGCCCTCTGCCATGTTTCTATCCTCGGGTAGAGTCGCCGCCGGGGATGGCTCAACAGCCGGCCGGGTCGGCTCCGCTCCGAAGTTGCAGGCCAGCATTGCCGCCATCACAGGAGCCACGAGTCGGATAAGTGTTCGGTTGAGCATAATCGCCGCCTCGCTATCTAGCCGCCTAGGAGCATGTCATCGTGGATCCGCGTTTCGCGGTCCATGTCGCCAGCAGACAACCAGCCTGTGCGTGGGCAACCTTTCCCTGTGGGGGCACCCAGACACCTCGCATGAGCGACATGTCGAGATCGGCGCGCCATCGGCCGTGGCCAGGCCCGCGATGTTGCCTCCCCCGCCTTTGATGCACAGCAGGAGCTCGTATTCGCACAGCGTGCTGCAACATGCTTCAACTGCCCCCTCCAAAGGCCTAGAAGAAACCGGGGGGCCTGCTCGGAAGTCCCGCCATGTGTCGGAGCACATCTATAAAGAGCTTGTTTTGCATTTGCGAGTCGCGCACGATCTTGTCCGCCTGAGTGTCACTGACTTCAGAGTCAGCTTCTCCTGGGGGCACCTGCGGTCGTTGCTCCAGTTCGCCGTACGAACCCTCCGGCAGCGCCTTCCGTAAACTAGTTCGGATCGCCTCGCGTTGAGGGTGCTCCCAAATAGCTGCGAAGAGCACGATCTTTGCCAACACGTCGCGCATGCCGGAGTAGTCCATATAGATAAATGAACGGGTCCATAGATCAATCAGGCGATGCGTGACCCACTCAACCTCTTCGCCGGGCGGCTTCCTCTGCCACACCCAGGCGTAGAAGTTAACGTAGTCCGCCACCATCAACAGCGTGAGAGGTGGCTTGTCCCCCGTTACTCGATGCGTAAGCAACCGGTCTCTTTGGTCAGGAACCCAGCGCGACCAGTCGATCGCATCCACATGCTCGTAAGCCTGGTTGATCATCGCTTGAACATCGGCTGGTGTCATAGGACTCTCTCCTTGATCAAGAAATCGCCTAACGCTCCGGTTCAGATGCTTCGGGATTGTTTGAACAGGTGATCCGCTTCTTGGCGTCTTCTCCGAGTCTCTTCTTCGGAAATAGGCCAGCAAGGTTCTTGTGGAGGCCCAGCGTATGCCCAATCAACGCCAAATTCATACCCACATTGACTACACTTGTAATAATCATTCTCCAGACCTTCGGAAGTTCTATGTGCTGGCCCGACGCATCTCAGGCAAGGGACAATCGCTGCGTTTATTCCACCGGCCATAACTTTTTCCTTTCATTTGTTTTCGCTTGCATCGTCCTGATCCGCCGCACTGCGCATAACGGCTCACGTCGCCTTTTCTTCCGGTGACGGTTTGGTAAATCGGAAGTGGGCAAGATAAACCGGCAACTCCTGCTCCGGAAACTGGGCAAACAGCCAGTCGAGAAATTCCACGCTAAACAGCGGGTAGAGTTTCAGGCGCTCTTTGCTGACCGCCTCCTTGCTCAGGATGTGCGCGTCGGTAAAGCCGGCGTTCTTAGCTTCGCGAATCAGTCCTCTCTCCGAGAGGGCACCGGCCAGTCAGCCCGCGAACGCGGCTTCGCTGTCCAGCACGGCGCGCGGCAGTTGCCCGTTGACGACCGAATCGGAGAAGACCAGCCGCCCGCCGGGCTTGAGCACGCGATACAGTTCGCGAAAGGTCTGTCCCTTTTCGGTGGAAAGATTGAGGACGCCATTGGAGATGACCACGTCCACGCTGGCATCGGGCAGAGGGATGTTTTCCATCCTGCCTTCGCGGAACTCAACGTTGGTCAGGCCGAGGGTTTTCTGATTGGCCCGAGCGCGTGCCAGCATCTCCGGCGTCATATCCAGACCGATGGCGATACCTGTGGGAGCGACTTGGCGGGCGGCCAGGAAGGTGTCAATCCCCGCGCCGCAGCCCACGTCCAGCACGTTTTCGCCCGGCTGCAAATCCGCGTAGCGAATCGGATTGCCCAGCCCCAGCGCGTACGTGGTGACCGATTCGGGCAGCCAGGCGATTTCGTCGGGCGTGTACAAACTTTCCGCCACGCCCAGTCCCTGAGGTATGACAGAGCCGTACGACTCGCGCACGAGGCGCGCGGCTTCCTCAGCCGTCCATTTCAGGTGAGAGGGAGTGTCCATGATCGTATTTCCTCCTTGCCCGGTCTAACGTCCTGGCGCTCAGCGGCCGGCGAAGCCAGTCCGCTGCAGCGCCGGGTTGGGCCGCGCCCCATATTGAAATGCAGTTATCGTAGGTCTTCCACCCTGAGCGAGAGATAGCACAGCTTGGGTGGCCGAAGGGCAGGCCTCGTTAGACTTGCCCTTCGGCCTTGAGCCATCCTACGGTTGTAGGATGAACAGCTGACAACTTTCTCCACCAACAACAGGCCTGACGTGCTTCGACCACTGCCAACCAGGCTCGAGGGTCTCCCTATAGAATGTCAATCCACCGACGGTAACGACATCAATGCGACCCTTCTCGAAGGGTCGGCGGGTCTCGTCAGGCGAGTTAAAGTTCTTCCCTGTGATGGCCGCGAATTTTTCCGACATGGTTTAACCCCTTACTTTACTTTATCGGTGAGTAGGCTAATCAGCACTTGATCTGGGGCAGGAAAGCCGACCGGCAAGCCTCCCTGCCCCAAAGGATCAATCCTCCAGTGTGACGGTGACCGGCACCGGGTTGCGGATGATGTCCAGCACCGGCGAGGTCTTTTGGACGTAGTCGCACAATGCCTCGACCTTTTCGCGCGGGGCGTTGCTCTTGACGCGATACGTCAGGCGGATGTTCTGATAGCCAGGGCGCACCCTGTCGGACAAGCCGAGAAAGCCGTGCAGGTCAATGTCGCCTTCCAGGGTGAAATCGAGTTTCTCAACCCGAATCCCTTGAGCCGCCGCGTTGTAGACGAAACCAACGGCAAGACATGAAGCGAGCGCGTGCAGCACCGCCTCCACCGCGTTCGGACCGGCGTTATTCCCCAGCAGCACCGGCGGCTCATCCCCCTCGAGGATGAACGGATAGGCGCGCGAGGCGTCTTCACCGCCCGCGCCGTAGAACCCCTTGATCATGGTGCGGGAGTGCCCGCCGTTCACCCACTGATTCTCGGCGCGGAACTTGAAGCGGGCCAGATCGGGGTTGGCTTTGATGGCGTTGATCGTAGCGACCAACTGATCCACGTTGACCCCATTGACCATGGTCGTTGTTCCTGGTGTACTCATTTTTCTCTCCTTTCTTGAGATAATCCCAGCATACTCCAACGACCTCCCAAAGTTCTTACTTGTGTCTTACTATGACCTGACCACAAACAAAAAGTCGAGAGAACCTGTCTCTCGACTCTGCGGATCATCGCGTGGGTCACCCTAATTCGCCATGGGGAATCCGATCCGTTCTCCAATGGCCTGCGCTTCCTCCATCGCCCTCTGCGCCGCTTCCACATCTCCCGCTGCGCCGCGCCGCAAACGCGCCGCGCCGGCAGCCGCAAGGCAGCACGCTGATTCATAAAGGTTGCCCGCCGCGGCAAAGTTTTCATGCGCCTGGTCGTAACCGGCAATGGCGCCATCCCAGTCGCCTTGCGCCGCGGCGAGTTCGGCGCGCGAGGCCAGCGCCATGGCAATCCACATACGGCTGGCGTACTTTTGCGCGGCTTGTTCAAATTGGTTGCAGAAATCCTCGGCGGCAGCCAACTCGCCCTGTCGGATGCGCAGACTGACCGCGACGGGAAAAAGCAGCGCGTCGCAGGTATGGCAATGCCCGTGCCGCTCGTGCATGGCGAGACCCTGCGCCAGCGCATGCGCGGCCATCACCACGTCGCCCGCGTCCAAACGATTGCGCACCATCGCCGCGTACAAGCGCGCCAGGCAATGAGCGCGCAACAGGGCACGTTCCGCCGCGATCACCCCTTCCTCCAGCACCGCCATTGCTTCATCGAGTCGGCCGCGCGCGGTGAGGAGCGCACCCAACCGTTGACATGCCAGCGCCTCGCCCGAGGCCGCGCCGATCTCGCGGTGCAATTTGATCGAGTCGCGCAGTGCGGCTTCAGCCTCGCGCCAGTTCCCCGCCTGAAATTCCAGCGCGCCGTTGAAGCATTGGCACAGCGCAATGGCGCGCGGCGCGTTCATCCGCCGCGCCTGCTCATACGTCTGCGCCACCGCCTGTTTCACTTCTGCGTAACCCCTATCACCGTACAGGTGATACTCCCACAGTCAGAGGTGCACATCAAAGGCGTCGCTCACATCCAGCGTGGGACCGACGACCGCAGCGCGTTTTTGCTCGTACTGAATGCCCGCCTGCCATTCGCCCAGCGAGTGACAGGCCAGCGCCAGCATCTCAAAGGCGCGCGCGATGGCCTCCGCTTTGTTGAGGCGCTCGGCCATGCCCAGGCTTTTTTGCGCCGCCTCAAACGCTTCGCCATACTTGCCGCGATGCCAGTGAACCTGGGCGACGTTGTAGAGCACGTCGGCATACTCTGGCGCGTCTTCGCGCTCATCCACTTCCGCCAGCGCCTCCTGCAAATGCGTCTGGGCGGCATCGAGATCGCCAGCGGTGATGAGCGCAGTGGTCGCGCCGGCGTGCAAGCGCACGCGATCCCGCTGCGTGGGGGCAAGCGCAATCGCCTGCTCAAAGCACTCCACTGCGCGCGGCGTATCGGCCAGGATGTTCTGCCACCAACCGAGGGCTTCGAGGAGCGTGAACCGCCGCGCCGGGTCCTCGGCGCCAAGCGCATCCATCAGCGCCAGAGCGCGATGAAAATAATCCACCGCTATTTCAAACGCAAAAATATCGGCGGCTTTTTCACCGGCGCGAATAAGGTAATCCAGAGCGCGGTCGCGGCGATCGCTCAGGTCATAGTGAAAGGCGAGCAGTTCCATGTAGGGCATCGCGCCTGCCATAATACGCAGCGCAACTGCTTCGATGGCTTCGGCGACGCGCGTGTGCAGATGGGCGCGGCGGGCGCGGCTGAGCGAGTCGTACAAGGCACGGCGGATGAGCCCGTGGGAAAAGCGATAGCCCGTTTCGGTCTCTTCCAGCAAGTGAGCGGCGAGCGCGGCGTCTAGCGCATCCAAGAGCGCCGCATCCGAGAGCGCCGCGGCGCTCCGCAGCAATGGGTAATCAAACTCGCGTCCGATCACCGCCGCGGTGTTTAGCGCGGCTGCGACGGGCGCGCCCAGGCGCTCGACGCGTTCACGCAGCAGCCCCTTCAGGTCGGCAGGGAGCTTCATCGCCGCCTGAGCGTTCTCCCGCCATGTCCACGCGCCGCCGCGCAGTTCACTCTGTCGGTCTTTTTGCAATGCCCGCGCGACTTGTTGAACGTAGAAGGGGTTGCCTTCGGTGACCTCGTATACCGCCGTCGCCAGGTCTGCCGAGACCTCTCCCGCCAGCGTTTGCTCCAGTACCTGGGCGGAGGCCTCCAATCCCAGCGGTTTGAGGCTGATCGTTTCGCTCAGCCGCTCGCGGAAAAGGGTGTTGAGGAGGGCAGCAAAGGGTTTGGCATCTGCCAGGACATCGGGGCGGTAGGTGGCAAGCAGGATGAGCGGCGTGCTGCGCGCCGAGCGCGCCAGATAGTGGAAGAGGCGCAAACTGGCTTCATCTGCCGCGTGCAGATCATCTATGCCGAGGACGAGCGGCGGGGGCAAGTCGCTCAGAAACGCCGCAACCGATTTGAACATCGCCCACTGCTCTTGCTGCGGATCCGCCGAACCCGTGCGCTTGAAATGCGTGATCGGATTTTCCACGGATCGGCGTGCCTGTTCCGCGCGCCCAGCGCCGCACACAGCGCTTCGCCTGCCAGCAAGGTCTTGCCCACACCCGGCTCGCCAGCAATGAGAATCGTGTGCCCGCGTCCGCTCTCCGCCTCACGCAGGTGAGCGCGCAAAGCCGCGAATTCTTGCTCGCGCCCGACAAGCATCGCGCTCGGCTGAAGGGCGAATGGCGCAGACGCTGTCCTGAGCCCGTTGAGGGACGGCGTCCCCGCACCGGCAGCAGGCGTCGGCCGCGGCGCGAGTGCCCCGCTTTGGATCTGCGCGTACAGCGCCGAGGTCTCCGGCTCCGGCGGGGCGTCGAATTCTTTGGCAAGCGCATCCACGCACATCTGGTATTGGCGCAGCGCCTCGTGGCGGCGGCCGGCGAGCGCATAGGTGCGCATCAACTCGCGATGGACAGGCTCGTCCGCCGCATCACGCGCTAACAGCGGGGTGAGAAGGGCGATGACAGTGGGGTAATCGCGGGCGTCGCGGGCATGGGCCGCCAGCTTCAGGCTGGCCTCGCGGTACCACCGGCGGAACACGTCGCGTGGTAGGGCTGTCCATTCGGCATATACATCGTCGGGGAGCAGGTCGCCCTGGTACAGGCCAAGCGCCTGCTGGAGATTCGCCACACGCTCCTCAACAGGCGCGGTGGGCGGCGTTGAACACAGCCGCTCAAACTCGTGTGCATCCACCCAGACAGACGCTTCTAGTGTGAGCACACCATCTTGGAAGGTGAAGGTGGCCTCTGCCGCACCGGGGCCCAGGGCGGTATCCAGCGTCTGGCGCAGCGCATGGAGGGTGCGGTAGAGGTTGTTGGCCCCAGAGGTCAGATCGGCTTCTGGCCAGAGGAAATCTATCGCCTGGTCTTTGATCAAACGGCGTTCCAGCGCCAGGCGTTGCAACAGCGCGGCGGCTTTGCGACGCAGCCAGTCGGCCGCGCGCAGCCTGCGCTCCCCCTGAACCACCTCAAAGCGGCCCAGCAAGAAGATACGGATAGGAGGGGCATTGAAGATGGGCATGGACTGCCCTCCATCCGATTAACGAGCCGGGCTCATTAATCTAAGACCATTTTACTCTATTTTGTCTCAGAAATCAACTGTTGATCAACATAACGTAATGCTGCGCTACTCTATCGGCACACCGCGCTCAACGTTGTGATTCTTCAGCCGGGTCTTCTGTCCCCAGTTCCAGGTGGAAATGATGGAAAAAGCGGTGAACGATCGGCGCCAGAAACACACCGACCGCTACCAGGAAGACCACACCCGAAAAGAGTGCGTAGCAGGCGGCAAACAACTTGCCGTTGCGCGTATGCAACTCGTTTACCGGCCCCATGCCGCCCAGGATCATGGCAGCGTTCAACGTGGCGTCCACCCACCCCAGGCCCTCAAACGTATGATAGCCCAGAATGCCGATCCCCAACGAGCCTAGAATGATAAGCAGCGCCAGGCCCCCAAACCGGGCCAGGCGCAGCGCAAAAGCCCTCCTGGGGAGCAAAGGCTCACCACGATGCTCAAACACAGGCATCCCTTAGCCCCGATACGTTGCGGCGCGTTACTCCGGCCTCTGCGCCACAATCGCGGCGCGCTGGCCGACCTGCCACCACAGCGCCAGCACCAGCGGGATCAGCGCCGCCACCGCGCCCACCAGCCCCATCGCGCTATATCCCAGCGTGGCAAAGACCACACCGCTCCCCAGGCTGCCCAACGCCGAGACCAGCGCGATCAGCAGGTCATTGAACCCCTGCGTCCTGGCCCGCTCTGCGGGCGAAAGCTGATCGGCCAGGAGCGATGAGCCGCCGACATAGCAGAAGTTCCACCCCAGACCGAGCAGGAAGAGCGCCGCCGCAATAGGCAATACATCAGGCGATAGGGGCGCCGTCAGGCAGGCCACAGCCAGCGTGCCCGCCCCGATCAGGATCACCGGGCCGCGCCCCCAACGGTCGGCCAGCCGCCCGGAGAGGATGGAGAAAGCGAACATGCCGACGGTATGCGCGGAGATGGTCAGGGAGATCGCGGTGAGGGGGTGGTGATGGCCCTTCATGTGCAGCGAGGTGATCACCATGAGCATGACCATGGTGAGCTGGCCGAAGACCATCGCGGCCATGGCCACCAGCACCGCCGGTTCACGCAAGATCGCCGCAATGGAACGGGTTGGCCCATGATAAGGGGTGGTTTCGGGGTGAAGCCGGGCCAGCTCCCGCCCCACGTCGCGCGGATCGGGGCGCAGGCGCACCAGGATCACAGCGGCGGCACAGACGAATAGCGCCAGGCTGGCGCCGTAAGGCCCGACCAACTCATCTAACCCCAGCCGTTGCGCACCCTGGCCCACCGGCCCCACCAGGAGCGGCCCGAAGATCGCCCCAATGGTCCCGGCGAGCACGACAGTGGAGATGGCGCGACCGCGTTCCGCAGGCAGGTGCACCTCCGCGGCGGCAAACCGGCCAAGCTGCATGGCGGCATTCGCTGCGCCCATGAGCGATAGCCCGGCCAGGAAGACCAGGAACGAGTGCCCGATCAAGGCGCCGCCGGCCAGGGCCGAGCCGATCACGCCCAACGCCAGGCCCAGCGCCAAGCCGTTGCGCCGCCCCAGCCAGTCCAGGCCATATCCCCAGCCCAGCGCGGCCAGGGCGCCTCCCAACTGGTAGACCCCGCCCGGCACGCCCGCCCAGGCCGGCCGCCCGCTCAATTGCGCCCCGACGATCGCATTCACCGTCGCGATCACAATGAAGCCCGCCGAAGCCAGCGCCTGCGCCACGAATAGGGTCTGCGTGATGTTCCGGGCGATGCGCCTGGTGTCAGCCATCTATGCGCCTGTTCGTAGCGTGTCTGGAGTGGGGTAGAAGCAGCGGACGACCGAGGCGTGGCAGAGTGGGAATCATCGGTCGTCCGCTATCCTTAAACGCCGAGATAAGCGGCCTGGACCTGGGGGTTGGCGGCCAGTTCCTGGGCGCTGCCCTGCAGGACGATGCGCCCGGTCTCCAGGACGTAGCCGCGATGGGCTACAGACAGCGCCATGGCCGCGTTCTGCTCCACCAACAGGATGGTCGTCCCCTGCTGGTTCAGTTGGCGGATCACCTCATAAATGCTCTCCACCAACACCGGCGCCAGGCCCATAGAAGGCTCGTCCATAAGCAGGATGCGCGGTTGCGTCATCAGCGCCCGGCCAATCGCCAGCATCTGCTGCTCGCCGCCGGAGAGTGTCCCGCCGAGTTGGTGCCTGCGCTCCTTCAGGCGGGGGAAGATGGTGAAGACGAAGTCCATGCGCCGGGCGATTTCCGCCCGGTCCTTCAGGGTGAAGGCGCCCATCTCCAGGTTCTCGGTCACCGTCAGCCGCCCGAAGATACGCCGCCCCTCCGGCACCTGGACCACGCCTTTGGCCACAATCTCATGGGGCGGATAGACACTCAGTTCCTCCCCCTCCAGGCGCACGTGCCCCTGACGCGGGCGCAGCACCCCGCTGATCGTCCGCAGCGTGGTGGTTTTGCCCGCGCCGTTGGCCCCGATCAGGGTGACGATCTCCCCCTGCTCCACGGTGAACGAAATCCCCTTCAGGGCATGGATGTTGCCATAATAAGTGTGAACGTGATCAACTTCCAAAATAGCCATAGACGAATAACCTTAATTCTCTATCCTCTCCGGTAGGGGCACAACGCGCCGTGCCCCTTACACGGCTGCGTGCTCTAGGCCGCCGATTGGGCCGGCTGGCCCGGCGCGAAAGAAGCTGCACCGCGACCGAGGTAAGCTTCAATGACCCTGGGGTTGTTCTGGATCTCCGCTGGCGTGCCCTCCGCGATCTTCACCCCATAGTCCAGGACGCTGATCCTCTCCGAGATGCCCATGACCACGCGCATCTGGTGCTCAATCAGCAGGATGGTGATGCCCAGTTCATCGCGCAGGCGGCGGATGAAGGCCATCATCTCCTGCGTTTCGTGGGGATTCATGCCCGCTGTCGGCTCGTCCAGCAGGAGCAGCTTGGGGCGGCTGGCGAGGGCGCGGGCGATTTCCAGCTTGCGCTGATCGCCATAGGGCAGGTTCTTGGCGAGCATATCCCCTTTGCCGGTCAGCCCCACCAGCCGCAGCAGGCGACGCGCTTCCTCTACCGAGACCTGTTCCTCACGTTGGGTCGCCGGATCGCGTATGATGCTCCCCAACAGCCCGGCTTTCAGATGGGTGTGCATCCCCACCTGGATGTTCTCAATCGCGGTCATGTTCTTGAACAGGCGGATGTTCTGATAGGTGCGGGCGATCCCCAGCCGACTGATGCGGTCGGGGGACAGGCCCGTGATCTCCAGCCCATCCAGGTAGATATGCCCGGCTTCGGGCTTGTAGAAGCCGGTGACGCAGTTGAAGAAGGTGGTCTTGCCGGCGCCATTCGGGCCGATGATGCTCCAGATGGCGCCCTCGGGGATCTCCAGGTCAACGTCTCGCAGGGCTTCCAGACCGCCGAAGCGTTTGGTCACTTTATGGGCCGATAGCACTGTCTTGGCCATCGCGTTCTCTCCTGACGATTAGCTTTCCCCCCCGTCCCCCATCGTGGGGGAGAACGCAGGGGCGGGCGTTGGGGGCGCGGGTACCGCCTCCCCTGCCGCCGGGACTTCTTCAGCCTCTTCATGCAACTCCAGTTGGCGGCGAGCCTCCGGCCACAGGCCCTCCGGCCGCATCAACATCATCACCACCAACACCGCGCCATAGACCAGCAGGCGGAACTCGGCGAACTCGCGCAACAAACCCGGCAGGCCCACCAGGGCCAATGCCCCCACCACCACGCCGGGGATGCTGCCCATCCCGCCAATGATGATCAGGGATAGGACGTTGATGGAGACCAGGAAGCCGAAGTCGCCGGGGATGGTTGACCCCAGCTTGGCCGCGAAGATGGTGCCGCTCAGGCCGGAGAAGAGCGCGCCCATAGCGAAGGCCAGCAGCTTGGTCGTCACCGGGTTGACCCCCAACGCCTGGGCCACATCCTCATCCTCACGAATAGCCATCCAGGCACGGCCCAGGCGCGAATCCTTCAGCCGCCAGGCGATCAGACCGGCGATAAAGCAACCTGCCAGGATTACATAGTAAAGCTGTTGCTGGGTGACCAGTTCCAACGGGCCAAAGCGCGGACGGGCGATCAACTGAATCCCGTGCGACCCTCCCAGATAAGGGCGCAGCCAGTCCGACAGCACCAGGATGCGGATGATCTCACCGAAGCCCAGGGTGACGATGGCCAGGTAGTCGCCGCGCATCTTGAGCACAGGCAGGCCCAGGAGCACACCCGCCAGGACCGCCACCGCCAGGGCGATAGGCAGGGCCTGCCAGTAGGTCAGGTTGAAGAAACCCAACTCCGGCGAGGTGAGCACGCCCATAGAGTACGCGCCGATGGCGTAGAAGGCCACATAGCCCAGGTCCAACAGGCCGGCGAAGCCCACAACGATGTTCAGGCCCAGCCCCATCAAGATATACAGCCCAACATTGTCCAGGACCTCGCTAAAGAAGATGCCCAACACCCAGGGCAACGCCAGCAGGATCACCCCCACGACGGCCAGCGTTCCCCAGCGGATCAGGCGCTGCTGTGCGGGTGAGCGGGTGATGCGGGCCTGAACGGATCGGGTGGAGCGCCACAGGGACAGGCCGCCCGTGACGGCAAACAGCGCCACGGCCCCTATCGGCGAAAGCCCGCTCTGGGCGAACAGCCATTGCACTGCTGGCTTGACCGGCCCCCATAGGCCAATGACGGTCATCAGCAGGTCGCGCAGCAGGCCGATCAGAACGACCCAAATGATGGCCTGGATGATCGCCGGGCGCAGGCGGGGCGGCAAGAGAAAGGCTCCGGCGCCCAGGCCCCCGGCCACCAGCCCGGCCAGCACAGGCAGCCCGGCCCCCAGCGGGTATTCGCGCCCAAACATAAGCACCTGATACAGGGTCGGTGAAGCATTGACGAACACAGCCCGCAGATCAATCGCCTGTCCAATGACGATCAAGGCAGCGATCACGCTGCCTCCAGCCAGACCCGCTCCGCCGCCAGCGAGCAGGATCGGCACAGGCGCCTGAGCGTGACGATCCGCCACGCGATAGGCCGCGACGTAGCCCACCAGCACCAGCGGCGCCAGGAACAGGACCTGGCCCATCGTGATCGCCGTGTAAATGATGTCACGCTGGTTGAAGGCTGCGACCATGCCCACCAGCGACACCAACACCACGATCGCGCCCCCAATCAGGCCGGTCGTCAGGGTTTGTTTCCAATGACTGAGGGGGTTCTCTACCATCATAGCTCACGCTCACTTCACGCCTTGGCTGCGGCCAGGCGCTCACCCAGGATCCCGGTGGGACGGAAGATCAAAATAAACACCAGAACGATAAAGGCGATCATGTCCTTAAGCTGGTTCGGGTTGGGAATGCCCAACCCATCCAGGAACAGGTTCGGGCCAATGGATTCCACCAGGCCCAGGACCATCGCCCCCAGCATGGCGCCGGGCACATTGCCGATCCCCCCCAGCACCGCCGCGGTGAAGGCTTTCAGGCCGGGGATAAAGCCCATGAAGAAATTGACTACCGGGAACAGCAGCACGTACAACACGCCCGCCAATCCGGCAGAAGCCCCCCCCAGGGCGAAGGTGAACACGATCACACGGTCCACGTCAATCCCCATGAGCGCGGCAGCTTCTTTATCCTCAGACACCGCCCGCATGGCCTTGCCCATCTTGGTCCGCTGCACGATAGTATAGAGCGCCAACATCAAGAGGATAGCGCTGACAATCACCACTACATGGGTTTTAAAAATGCGGACCTCGCCCAGCGTCCAGCCCCCTTCCAGGAGCGGGATGGAGGGATAAGCCTTAAAACCGGAGCCGTACAGGCCACGGAAGGTGTATTGCAGGAAGAAGGACGCGCCGATGGCCGTGATCAAGGGCACCAGGCGGGGAGCGGTGCGTAGGGGGCGGTAGGCGATGCGTTCCAGCAGCACGGCCACGGTGGTGGAGACCGCCATAGAGAGGGCCGCGACCATGAGCAGGCTCAGGACGGGCTGCTGGTCCAGGAAGCCGGAGCGGTCCAGGGCATTGGCCAGGAAGACCGCCGTGAACGGCCCACTCATGAACACCTCGCTGTGAGCAAAGTTGATCATGCGCAGGATGCCGTAGACCAGCGTATAGCCCAGGGCGATCAGAGCGTACACGCCGCCCAGCGCCAGGCCCTTAATCGCCAGGTCCAGCCAGTTCAGCCAGGTGTACTTACCCAGGCCGAACGTCGCGGCAGAGCCGACCACGACGACCACGCCGATAGACAGGCCGATAGCCCATATCAGAACATCTGTGAGCGTAAGACGTTGACGCCATGCTTGTAACATATCTTTCCCCCCTTGTAGGGGCACGGCGCGCCGTGCCCCTACGGACTTATCGCGATTCCACAGGCGGGGCGAGGTTGCCCCCGCCCCGCCTGTACTGTTCTTCCACTTACCTAAGTGAGGGGCTAGGGCCAGATCTTCTCCGGCGGGTACTTGCCCTTATGATACTGGTACACCGCAATATGCGGGTCCGCGCAGTCCCCCGTCTCGGTGCAGGTCAGGTTGCCCGTCAACCCCTTGAAGTCCTTGGTGGCGTAGAGCGCATCGCGCAGCGCCTGGCGCGGGATGTGCAGCGTGCCATCCGGGTCCTTCACCGCCACCTTCTCAATGGCCGCCTTGATCATCATGAAGGCATCATAGGCATGCGCATGGAAGATGCTGATCGGCTCCTTCCCGAACTTGGCCTTGTACTTCGCCACGAACTCGTCATAGGCCGCGCCGGTGACGGAGGGGCTGGAGACATAGAAGCCCTCCACATCATCCCCAGCCGCCGTGACCACGTCCGGCGAGAACAGGCCGTCCGCGCCCATCAGGATGGTCTTCTCCAGCCCGGCGGTGGCCTTCGCCTGGCGGATGATGAAGCCGCCTGCGGGCAGGAAAATGGGGAAGTAGATCAGCTCCGGCTGGCCGGCAGCGATGCGGGTGAGCACGCCGGACATGTCGGTCTGGTTGGGGTCAATGGCCTCCTGCACCGTGATCTCGCCGCCCAACTTCTTGAAGTTCTCGGCGAAGACCTGCTGCAGCTTGTCGGCGTACAGGCTGCCATCGTGGATAGTGGCGGCCTTCTTCACCTTGAGGTACTCCCAGGCGAACTTGGCGGCCGCGGCGCCCTGAACCAGGTCATTGTGCGCCGTGCGCAGATAGCCGGGGTGATTGTTGGGGTTGCCCTTCTCGGTCAGGTCGGGCGCCGTGTTGGAGGGCGAGACAATGGCGAACCCCGCCTTGGAGAGCAGGGGCACCGCCACGCGGGCCTCGCTGGAGCACGAGGTGCCGATCACAGCCACGATGGTGGGGTCGGCGGCAAGCTTCGTGCCTGCGGCCTGGCCGCCCTCAGCGCTACAGCCGGAGTCCTCGCCATCAAACTTGATGGGGTGGTCCAGGATCTTGCCGCCCACATCGTCAATGGCGATCTCCACACCGTTGCGCGAATCAATGCCCAGCGACTCGTTGGGGCCGGCCACGACCAGGGCATAGGCGATGTGAATAGGCTCACCCGGGCCGATGTCCACGCAGCCGATGGGGTCCTTGCACTCAAACTTCGCGGGTGCCGGCGGCTGCGTCGGCTGTGGCGCTTGCGTCGCAGGCGCAGCGGTAGGGGCGGCGGCCGGCTGGGGGCCGCAGGCCGCCGCCAGCAGCCCAACGATGACGATCACGCTCAGCAGTTTGATCACTTTCATGGCGAATTCTCCTCCTACTTTTTCTGTAGAGTTCGTTTAGCGATGACGGGTGATACGCTCAACATCACCCCCTGCATCAGCGGGGCGCCTATCCCCATAGCGGGCCGGACAACCCCTAGGCTCGCTTCCCCTAAGCTTCAGGCTCGATCACCCCCCTTCTCCTTGCGCGCCGGATCGCAGCCATTATCCCCGGCTCCATATTAAAGAACAGTCTCAAGCTCCCTGGACCTGAGACCATATAGATTTAGGAATGTATCTGATTCTATTACGAGTGTCCATAAAAGTCAAGCATGAATCCATCACTGAACCAGTTGACAAAGGCAAAAGTAAAGATATATAATCGTATCGGGATAAATAAGCTCCACATTGTCCGATCCTGATCGGGCACCTGTCCCTGTTTGCGTATTGGGACGGCCCTGATTCAGAGGCCTCGGGGTCTGGCCGCTTCCGGTCCAACGGGCGGAGCCGATGCTGGAGTCGCGTGGATTGTGCCAGATGCATCTGATGAATCGTTGAGATGGGCGTTGATCGCTTCGGATGCAGTCCATATGCCTGGGGCGCATCGTTGACCGAGCGCTGGAGCTTATGCCGCCTCCACCCTGCGCCAAGGCATCCGCCCTTTTACCCCCACCGGGAACCGATGCCGGACAACAGATTACAGGGCATGCTATAGCCCAGGACACACCTTGAAAGGAGGGAGAGGAATAGGTATGCACGATCGTCCGATTTAACCTGCGTCGCTGATTGTATCTGTGTCTGTCGCACGAGGAGGCTCCCAATATGATTCCACCTGCCTTTGACTACGTAGCCCCGAAGACACTTGCTGAGGCCATCGCGCTCCTGGCGCAAAATCCGGAGGCGAAGGTGCTGGCGGGCGGCCACAGCCTGATCCCCCTCATGAAACTCAGGCTGGCGTCGCCCGCTTTGCTTGTAGATATCAATCGCCTGAGCGAGTTGAGCTACATCCGCGAGGAGGGGGGCTGGCTGAAGATCGGTGCGCTCACCCGCGAGGTTGACCTGGACGAGTCGGCCCTGGTCCAACAGAAGTACCCGCTCCTGGCCGACACCACCCGCGTGATCGCCGACCCGCTGGTGCGCAACATGGCCACCGTCGGCGGCAACCTGGCCCATGCCGACCCGGCTAACGACCACCCCGCGACGATGCTGGCCTATGGCGCGCAGATCGTCGCCGCTGGCCCCCAGGGCGAACGCGTGATCCCCGCCGAAGACTTCTTCCTGGATGCTTTCCAGACCGCGCTCACCCACGAGGAGATCCTCACCGAAATCCGCATCCCCGCCCCCCGGCCCGGCAGCGGCGGGGCCTATATGAAGGTGGAGCGCAAAGTGGGGGACTTCGCCACCGCCGCTGTTGCCGCGCAGATCACGCTGGATGCCAGTGGAAGAATTGAATCCGCCGGCATCGGCCTGACCAACGTGGGGCTGACCCCGATCAAGGCGACCGCCGCCGAGGCCGCGCTCAAGGGCCAGCCGCCGGACGAGGCCACTCTCCGTCGGGCAGCAGAACTGGCGGCAGAGGCCGCTCAACCGATCAGCGATCAGCGCGGCTCGGAGGAGTACAAACGCAGCCTGGTCAAGACACTCACCGTCCGGGCGTTGCGCCAGGCCATCGCACGAGCACAGGGAGGAGGGTCACCATGAGCATGCATCATATCCGCCTGACCGTCAACGGTGTGCCTAGAGAAGCCGACGTGGAAGCGCGGCTGCTCCTTGTCCATTTCATCCGCGAGGACCTGAACCTCACCGGGACGCACATCGGCTGCGATACTACATCGTGCGGCGCGTGCACCGTGATCCTGAACGGCAAGCCGGTGAAGAGTTGCACGGTGTTCGCGGTTCAAGCTGACGGCGGTACGCTCATGACGGTGGAGGGCCTGGCGCAGAATGGCAAGCTGCACCCCATCCAGGAGGGCTTCTGGGAGAAGCACGGTCTGCAGTGCGGCTTCTGCACGCCGGGAATGATGATGACGGCTTATGCCTTCCTTCAGAAGAACCCCAACCCCACCGAGGACGACATCCGCTGGGCTATCTCCGGCAACCTGTGCCGCTGCACCGGCTATGTCAATATTGTGAAGGCGATTCAGTACGCGGCGGAGAAGATGAGGGCATGAAACGCCCAACGTGACAATGGCGTTTCACGCCCTACGTGCACGCGAGAAGAGGAGGAAGCATACCATGTCACCCGAAGTTCACGGTCTGGGGCACGCGATCAAACGCAAAGAGGACCCGCGCTTTTTACAGGGGAAGGGCACATATGTAGATGACATCAAGCTGCCGGGGATGCTCTATCTGGATATTGTTCGCAGCCCCTACGCACACGCCAAAATCCTGAGCATCAACACCGAGAAGGCGTTGAAAATCCCCGGTGTGCTCGCCGTAATCACCGGCAAGGACCTGGACAAATATGGGCTGGCCTGGATGCCCACGCTGATGAGCGACCGGCAGATGGTCCTGCCGATTGATACAGTTAAATACCAGGCGCAGGAGGTGGCGGCGGTGATCGCCACCAGCCGCTATGCGGCGGCGGATGGTGTCGCGGCGGTGGAGGTGGAGTACGAGCCGCTGCCGGTCGTGGTGGACCCATTCAAGGCGCTGGAGCCGGGCGCGCCGAAGGTGCGCGAGGACAAGGAAAGCAACCACATCTGGCACTGGGAGGTCGGCGACAAAGCGGCCACCGAGCGCGCCTTCCAGGAGGCCGACGTGGTGGTCAAACAGGACATCTACATTCCGCGCATTCACGTCGCCTCCATTGAGACCTGCGGCTGCGTGGCGAGTTGGGATCCCATTGAAGGGAAACTGACGTTGTGGATGACCACGCAGGCGCCACACGCCATCCGCACGGTCGTCGCCCTCGTCGCCGGGCACCTGGGGCTGGCCGAACACAACATCCGCGTGATCTCGCCGGACATCGGCGGCGGTTTCGGCGGCAAAGTGCCGGTGTACCCCGGCTACGTGCTGGCGGTGGCCGCCTCGGTGCTCACCGGCAAGCCGGTCAAGTGGATTGAAGACCGCTCCGAGAACCTGCAGGCCGACTCGTTCGCCCGCGATTACCACATCACCGCCGAACTGGCGGCCAAGCGCGACGGCACGCTCACCGCGGTGCGGGTGAAAACCATCGCCGACCACGGCTATACCGATGCAGCGGCGAACCCCTCCAAGTTCCCGGCGGGGCTGTTCCACATCTGCACCGGCTCGTATGACTTCAAGAATGCCTTCGTAGAGGTGGACGGCGTGTACACCAACAAGCCGCCGGGCGGCATTGCCTACCGCTGCTCCTTCCGCGTCACCGAGGCCGTGTTCACCATTGAGCGCATGGCCGACCTGATGGCGCATGAACTGGGCATGGACCCGGCGGAGTTCCGCTTGAAGAACTTCATCAGGCCGGAGCAGTTCCCCTACCGCTCCGCTCTGGGCTGGGAGTATGACAGCGGCAACTACGCGGCGGCGCTGCGCAAGGCCATGGACATGATCGGCTACGAGGAGCTACGCCGGGAGCAGGCCGAAAAGCGCGCCCGCGGCGAACTCATGGGCATTGGCATCTCCTCGTTCACCGAGATCGTCGGCGCCGGGCCATCGCACACCTTTGACATCCTCGGCCTGAAGATGTTTGACTCCTGCGAAATCCGCATCCATCCCACCGGCAAGGCCATCGCCCGCTTCGGCACCAAGAGCCAGGGGCAAGGGCACGAGACGACTTACGCCCAGATCATCGCCGAGGAGCTGGGCATCCCACCGGAGGACATCCGCGTTGAGGAGGGGGATACCGACACCGCGCCCTATGGTCTGGGCACCTACGCCAGCCGTAGCACGCCGACAGCAGGCGCGGCGGGGGCCATGGCGGCGCGCAAGATCCGCGACAAGGCCCGCAAGATCGCCGCGCACCTGTTGGAGGCGGCAGAAGAAGACCTGGTGTGGGAGCGGGGCAAATTCTACGTGAGAGGTTCACCTGACCGGGCCAAGACCATCCAGGAGATCGCCTTTGCCGCCTACACCAACCACCCGCCGGGAATGGAGGCGGGTCTAGAGGCCGTATCCTACTACGATCCGCCCAATCTGACGTACCCGTTCGGCTCGTACATCTGCGTGGTGGATATTGACCGGGGCACCGGCCAGGTCAAGGTGCGGCGCTTCGTGGCCGTGGACGACTGCGGCGTGCGCATCAATCCCATGATTGTGGAGGGGCAGATCCACGGCGGCCTGACGATGGGCCTGGCGCCGGCGCTGATGGAGGAGATCCAATACGATGCAGACGGCAACATCTACGGCGGGACGTTCATGGACTACCTGCTCCCAACCGCCGTGGAGACGCCGAAGTGGGAGACAGGCGAGACGGTAACGCCCTCGCCGCACCACCCCATCGGGGCCAAAGGCGTGGGGGAGTCGGCGACGGTGGGCGCACCCGCCGCCATCGCCAACGCGGTCGTGGACGCGCTCTGGCACCTCGGCGTGCGCCATATAGACATCCCCATCACCCCACCCAAGGTGTGGGCGATCTTGAAGGAGAAGGGGGTGGCGCTGGAAGAGTAGAACTAAGGAGGATACCATGCCAGCCTATATTACCCTATTCAATTGGACCGACCAGGGCATACGCAACGCCAAAGACACCGTCAATCGGGCGAAGGCTGTTGAACAGGCGTTGCAGGCCATAGGCGGTCGGAAAATCGGCATCTGGTGGACGTTGGGCCAGTACGATGGTGTGTTTATCTTTGAGGCACCGGATGACGAGACCGCCACCCGGTTCCTCGTGGCCACCGGGATGCAAGGCAACGTTCGCACTACGACGATGCGTTGCTTTAGCGAGGAAGAGATGGCGCGCATTATCCAGGGCCTGCCCTGAGGACGGGGGGCTGTCAACGGATTCGGGGAACGGATTGAACGGATGGCTGGTGGATTCGGGGAACGGGTTGAACGGATGGCTATTACCCCCGCCCTCCCCCATCCAGGGGGAGGGGCAAGGAGGGGGTGAGGGGTATCCGTTGGCAGCATCTTCCCCAACCGTAAGATAGGAGAAGACTATTGCCTGACAATTTCCTGAAGAGAATATACGCGCTAGACCAGGCCGGGCAGCCCTTTGCCCTGGCCATGGTTGTCCGCGCCGAAAAGCCGGCCTCAGCGCGGCCCGGCGCGAAGGCCATTATCACCGCCGATGGCACGCTCACCGGTTGGGTGGGCGGCAGTTGCGCCCAGCCCACGGTGATCCGCGAGGCGCTCAAGGCGCTGCAGGACGGCCAGCCGCGCCTGCTGCGCCTGTGCCCACCGGAGAAGCTCGGCGCGGCCCCCCAGCAAGGCGTAACCGAGGTCACGCTGACCTGTATCAGTGGAGGGACATTGGAGGTTTACATTGAACCCTATCTGCCCCAACCGCACCTCGTGGCCATCGGCCACCTGTCGGTGGTGGAAGCGCTGGTGACGCTGGGTAAGGGCCTGGGCTATCGTGTCACCGTCATGAGCCTGGACAGCACGCCCGACCGGTTCTCCCAGGCCGACCACGTGCTCAACCGCCTGGATTTCACCCAGGTCCAGATGACGCCGCAAACCTATGTCGTCGTCGCCAGTCACGGCAACTACGATGAGGAGGCGTTGGCGGGCGTGCTGAACGCCGGCCCGGAGTTGCCCCCTTACATCGCGCTCGTCGCCAGTAAGAAGCGGGCCGAGGCGCTGATCCAGGTCCTGCGCCAGGCCGGCCTGCCTGAGGAGCGCCTGGCCCAGGTCAAGTACCCCGCCGGGCTTGATCTGGGCGCCGTGACGCCTGAGGAGATCGCCTTGAGCATCCTGGCCGAGATCGTTCAGGTGCGTCGGCGCGCCCTTCACCCCTCACCCCCAACCCCCTCTCTCCAAGCTTGGGGAGAGGAGGCGCTGGACCCGGTGTGCGGCATGACGGTGGAGGTCGCTACAGCACGTTATATCACCGAGTACAACGGACAGAAGGTCTATTTTTGCTCAGCCGGGTGCAAGCGGGCCTTTGAGGAGGAGCCGGAACGCTATCACCAGGTTGAAGCCTGAATCACCTGACCATGAGGGAGAGTGTGTATGCATTTTGAAGGCGTGGTGACCATCAAAGCCCCCCGCGAGCGGGTGTGGCGGTTTCTCACTGACCCCTACGCTGTGAGCCAGTGTGCGCCGGGGCTGGAATCGCTGGAGATCATTGAGCCGAACCATAAGTTCCGGGCGGTGGCCTCTGTCGGCCTGGGCACGGTGCGCGCCCGGTTCACGGGCGACGTGGAGTGGCTGGACATAGACCCGCCTAATCGGGCGAGCATGAAGGTGCATGGCGTGGCGCCGGGCAGCGCGGTGGATGCGACGAGCGAGATGGTGCTCTCCGATGGCGCCAACGGCGTCACCGAGATGCGCTGGTCGGTGGATATGACCATCGTGGGGACGATCGCCAGCACGGCGGCGCGGGTGATGGGCGGCGTGACCCAGAAGCTCACCGGTGCGTTCTTTGATTGCGTCAAGAAGCGCATTGAAGTTGAAGTAGCCGCCGAGATGGTCCTGATCCCGGAGGGGCCATTTGTCATGGGCGAAGGCCAGGCGAGCACTACCGTCCATGTGCCCGCGTTCTACATCGCCAGGCACCCGGTCACGAACGCGGATTACGCCGCCTTCGTGGTGGCCACCGGCTACCGTCCCCCACCCCACTGGCCGGGCGAGCAGCCCCCTGAGGCGCTCAGCCGCCATCCGGTGGTGAACGTCTCCTGGCATGATGCGCTGGCCTATTGCCACTGGCTGAGTGCGACCACCGGCTCCCCCTATCGCCTGCCGACGGAGGCGGAATGGGAGAAGGCGGCCCGGGGCACGGATGGCCGCGCCTATCCCTGGGGGAGTGACTTTGACCCCCGCCTGTGCAACAGCCGCGAGTCGGGCCTGGGCGGGACGACGCCGGTGGACTATTATGCCAGCGGTGCAGGCCCCTATGGCGTCATGGACATGCTCGGAAATGTGTGGGAGTGGTGTAACAGTCTGTACGCGGACGTCCCTTACCGCGCCGATGATGGGCGCGAGGACCTGGTGGCGGCGGGTGGGCGCGTCTTGCGGGGCGGCTCGTGGCTTGACTCGGCGGAGAATATCCGCCCGACGCGCCGCCTGGCCGCATCGCCGGAATTTCTCGCCCCGAATATCGGCTTCCGTGTGGCGCGTGGAGTCTGAGGTAGCCATAGTCCCCCCACCCTAACCCTCCCCCACAAGGGGGGGGTAGGGGCACAGCGGCGCCGTGCCCCAGTAGGGGCGGTTCGTGAACCGCCCCTACTGGATGGGGGAGGGAGAGGGTGTTCGGAGTGTGAGGGTCTATGAAATTCGGGCCTGTTTCGTTGGATCAGGCGGAGGGCAAAATCCTCGGCCACAATATCGCCGGGCTGGATGGGCGGCGCGCCTTGCGCAAGGGCAAGCCGCTCACCGCAGCGGATGTGGCCGCGCTGCGCGAGATGGGCCGCCAGGTAGTTTACGTCGCCGACCTTGACCCGGACGATGTGGACGAGGACTGGGCGGCGCGCCGCGTGGCCGAGGCGGCCATGGGCGACGGCGTGCGCCTCTCCGGGCCGGCCTCCGGACGGGTGAATTTCCTGGCGACGGCGCTGGGCGTGCTGCGCGTGGACGTGGAGCGGTTGACCCGGCTCAATGAGTGCGAGGGGATCACCCTGGCGACCCTGACCTCGCATACCGCCGTGCAACCCCGCCAGATGGTCGCCACCGTGAAGATCATCCCCTTTGCCGTGCCCGAAGCGACCTTGCGCCAGGCCGAGCAGATCGCGCTGGAGGGCGGGCCGCTCATCCGCGTGGACGCGCTGCCTCCCCGACCCGTCTCGGTGATCCTCTCCGGCTCGCCCTCGGTGCGCGAGCGTGTCATCGCCGACTTTGAGCCGCCGCTGCGGGCGCGCATTGAGGCGCTGGGGTCCAGCATTTGGGTGCTGGACTTTGTGCCGCTGGAGGACGAGCGCGGGGAATTCGCCCTGGCGGAGCGGCTGCGCCAGCACGCGGCGGGGGGCGCGGGGCTGATCGTCCTGGCCGGGGAGACAGCGATCATGGACCGGCACGACATCGCGCCGCGCGCCATTGAGCGCGCCGGGGGCGAGGTGACTTGTGTGGGCGCGCCGGTGGACCCCGGCAACCTGTTGCTGATCGCCTATCTGGGCGCGGTCCCCATCCTGGGCGCGCCCGGTTGCGCCCGCAGCCGCAAGGTGAACGTCGTGGATTGGGTGTTGCCGCGCCTGCTGGCCGGCGACCGGCTCACCCGCCGTGACATCGTCGGCCTGGGTCATGGCGGCCTGTTGGAGGACGTGCCCGAACGGCCCATGCCCAGGACGCGCCTCGCGGAGTAGGGAGGTCCGAGATCTGTCCCTATTGAAGCATCTCCCCCCACCCCTCCCTCTTTAGGGGAGGAAACGGGAGGGGAGGATGATTGAAAGGAGGTGATCTGCTTCAACTGCACGTTTGTGACGTGAGGAATGTGACATCTGAGGATTGTCACCCTGGCATCTCTGGCTTCCGTTCGCACAAAGGAGGGAACCCTATGAAACTGCCCGTTTCTATCACCGTGAATGGGGTCACACGCACCCATGAGGTGGAGCCGCGTCTATTGCTGGTGCACTATCTGCGCGATGTGCTAGGGCTGACCGGCACGAACATCGGCTGCGACACGAGCCAGTGCGGCGCGTGCACCGTCATCCTGGACGGTCAGGCCGTCAAGAGTTGTACGGTGCTGGCGGTACAGGCCGATGGCAGCAACGTGTTGACCGTAGAGGGCCTGGCGCAGAACGGCCAACTACACCCGCTCCAGGAAGCCTTCTGGGAGAAGCACGGCCTGCAGTGCGGCTTCTGCACGCCCGGCATGATCATGACGGCCTACGACCTGTTGCAGCGCAACCCCCGCCCCACCGAGGCCGAGATCCGGCACGGCCTGGAGGGCAACCTGTGCCGCTGCACCGGCTACCAGAACATTGTGGCGGCGGTCCAGTACGCCGCCGCGCGGATGGGAGGATAAGCCATGGCCACGAAAGTCATTGGCACGAGCATCAAGCGCCGCGAGGACCCACGGCTGATCACGGGCGAGGCCAAGTACCTGGACGACATCCAGTTGCCCGGTATGCTGCACGCGGCCATTCTGCGCAGCCCCTATGCCCATGCCCGCATCAAGCGGATTAACACGGAAAAGGCCGCCGCGCTCCCCGGCGTCGTGGCCGTGTTCACCGGCGCGGACTTCAAGGACCTGCCGCCCCTGCCCTGCGCCTGGCAGGCGGGCGGCGTCAAGAACAACGTCAACACCCCGCGCGTGCTGGAGATAGATAAGGTGACCTTCACCGGCGCGGGTGTGGCTGTCGTCGTCGCCGAGAACCGCTACATCGCCGAGGACGCGCTGGGGCTGATTGAAGTGGACTATGAACCGCTACCGGTCGTCGTAGATGCTGAGAAGGCCACTCAGCCCGGCGCGCCGCAGCTCCACGAGAACGCGCCGAACAACATCTGCATGGACTGGAGTTGCGGGGACGCGGAGGCCACCGAACGGGCGCTCAGCCAGGCCGATGTGGTCGTCCGCCAACGCCTGGTCAACCAGCGCCTGATCCCCACGCCGATTGAGCCGCGCGGCGCCATCGCCCAGTACTTCCCGGCGACCGGCGAGTTCACCGTGTGGCTGACCTCGCAGGCGCCGCATGTCATGCGCCTGCTCATGACCGCGTTCATTTTCGGCATCCCCGAAACCAAGATGCGGGTGATCTCGCCCCAGGTGGGGGGCGGCTTCGGCTCCAAGATCTTCCTGTACCCGGAGTACTGCCTGGTGGCCGCGCTGGCTAGGAAGCTCGGCCGCCCGGTGAAGTGGATGGAGACGCGCAAGGAGAACTACGTCGCCACCACGCACGGGCGCGATCACATCACCGAGATGGAGGTCGGGGCCACGCGCGACGGCAAGATCACCGCGCTTAAGGTGAAGACCTACGCCAACCTGGGCGGCATTCTCTCGACCATCGCCCCCGGCATCCCCACGACGCTGTACGGGCGGATGCTCTCCGGCGCGTACCGCATCCCCAACATCTACTGCCAGGTGTTGGGCGTGTACACCAACACCGGCATGGTGGATGCCTATCGCGGCGCCGGGCGGCCCGAAGCCACCTACGTGGTGGAGCGGGCGGTGGACCTGGTCGCCCGCGAACTGAACCTGGACCCGGTGGAGGTGCGGCGCAAGAACTTCATCCCGCCCGAGGCCTTCCCCTACGATCCGGTGGGCATCCTGGCCGGGCTGAAGTACGACAGCGGCGACTATGAGAAAACGCTGAATAAGGCGCTGGAGATGGTGGACTACGCCGCCTTCCGCCGCGAGCAGGCCGAGGCCCGCAAGCAGGGCCGCTATCTGGGCATCGGCTTCTCCTCCTACGTGGAGATCTGCGGCGTGGCGCCCTCGGCCTGGATCGGCCTGCCCAACCAGGGCTGGGGCGCAGGGCTATGGGAGAGCGCCAATGTCCGCGTGCACCTCACCGGCAAGGTCGTGGTCACCACCGGCTCGCAGCCGCACGGCCAGGGCCACGAGACCACGCTGGCCCAGATCGTCGCCGACGAATTGGGCATCCCGGTTGAGGACGTGATCGTGCAGCACAGCGACACCTTGGGCACGCCCTTCGGCTACGGCACCTACGGTAGCCGCAGCGCGGCGGTGGGCGGCGTGGCCGTGTACAACAGCCTGCAGCGCATCAAGGAGAAGGCCAGGGTCCTGGGCGCGCACCTGTTGGAGGCCGACCCTGCGGATGTGGTGTTTGAGGGCGGCAAGGTGTATGTCAAGGGGGCGCCCGACCGCGCCAAGACCATCCAGGAGATCGCCGCTGCGGCGGCGCTGGCCTACAACCTGCCGCCGGGCATGGAGCCGTTCCTGGATGACACAGCGTACTATGACCCGCCCAACTGCACCTTCCCCTTCGGCACGCATATCGCCATCGTGGAGGTGGAGGCCGACACCGGCCAGGTGCATCTGCGGCGCTACATCGCCGTAGATGACGTGGGGCGGGTGATCAACCCGATGATCGTGGATGGGCAGGTGCACGGCGGCATCGCCCAGGGGGTGGCCCAGGCGCTGTGGGAAGGCGCGGTCTATGACGAGAACGGCCAGTTGGTCACCGGCACGCTGACCGAGTACGCCCTGCCCAAGGCCGAGTTCTTCCCCACCTTTGAGGTGGGCCGCACCGAGACGCCCTCACCGGTCAACCCGCTGGGCGTCAAGGGCGCGGGCGAGACCGGCACCATCGCCGCCACCCCAGCGGTCGTCAATGCGGTCATGGATGCGTTGGCACCGTTCGGCATCAAGCACATTGACATGCCCCTCACGCCGGAGCGCGTGTGGCGGGCGATCCAGCAAGCGCAGGGGAGGTAAGCATGTATCCGACGAGCTTTGACTACTACCGTCCCACCAGCGTCGCCGAGGCCATTGAACTGTTGCGCCAGCACGAGGACGCGCGTGTCCTGGCGGGTGGCCATAGCCTGCTGCCGGCGATGAAGCTGCGCGCCACCACGCCCGCCGTCCTGGTGGATATCGGGCGTATCCCCGGCCTGGCGGGCATCCGCACCACAGCCACCGGGCTGCGCATCGGGGCGCTGACGACGCACGCCGCTATCGCCGCCTCGGACGCGGTGAAGGCCACCTGCCCCATCCTGGCGGAGGCCGCCGCCCAGATCGGCGACGTACAGGTGCGCAATCGCGGCACCATCGGCGGCAGCCTGGCCTATGCCGACCCGGCGGCGGACCTCCCCACCGTGATGGTGGCCCTGAACGCCACGCTCATCGCCACCGGCCCGAACGGCGAGCGCGAGATCCCGGCGCGGGAGTTCTTCGTGGACCTGTTCACGACGGCGCTTCGGCCCGATGAACTGCTCACCGCGATTGAGGTTCCCGCACTGGGCGCCGGGAGCGGCAGCGCTTATGTAAAGCACCGCCACCCGGCGTCCAGCTACGCCGTCGTCGGCGTCGCCGCCATTGTCACGCTTAGAGACGGGCGCTGCGCCGACGTCAGCCTGGCGGTGGGCGGGGCGACGGCCAACCCGGTGATCGCCACCGCCGCCCAGCAGGCGCTGATCGGCCAGGCGCCGAGTGCGGAGGCCATCGCCGCCGCCGCCGAGCGGGTGACGGAAGCGATCACCAACCCGTTGAGCGACACCTATGCCTCCGGCGAATACCGCAGGCATCTGGCGACGGCCCTGGCCCGGCGCGCCCTGACGGCTGCGGTGGGGCGCGCAGGCTAACCGCGACCCACCCTCACCCCCTGTCCCCCTCTCCCGCAGCTGCGGGAGAGGGGGTTGGGGGTGAGGGCCATATCGCCCCCTCCCCCCATTGGGGGGGAGGGTTGGGGTGGGGGGTGAACTGGGCAGTAGGAGCGTTGCGCTCAGTGTGATATAATTTTGGGAGAAATGGGACATCATTTGCAAAGAAAGGACATACCTATGGCTGACGTCGCAACGGAAGCACCGGCTGTCACTACCGGCACGCGCCGCACGCTCTCCGGTGAGGTGTACTATCCCAGCCCGGAGGTCATCGCCCAGGCCAATATCCAGGACTATGAGGCCCAGGTCCGCCGCGCCCAGGAGGACCTGGAGGGCTTTTGGGCGGAACGCGCCGAAGAGCTGGAATGGTACCGCAAGTGGGATAAGGTCTTAGACGAGAGCCAGAAGCCCTTCTACAAGTGGTTTGTGGGCGCCAAGACGAACATCGTGCATAACGCCCTGGACCGCCATGTGAAGACCTGGCGCAGAAACAAGCTGGCCCTCATCTGGGAAGGGGAGAACGGCGACCTGCGTTCCTTCAGCTATCACGCCCTGCACCGCGAGGTGTGCCGCTGCGCCAACGTCCTGCGCAGCATGGGCATTGGCAAAGGCGACCGCGTCACCATCTACATGGGGCGCATCCCTGAGATCTGGATCGCCATGCTGGCCTGCGCCAAGATCGGCGCCATCCACTCCGTCGTGTACGGCGGCTTCTCGGTGGACGCGCTTCAGGGCCGGATTGAGGACTCGCAGTCCCGGCTGGTCATCACCGCCGACGGCGGCTGGATGAACGGCAAGATTGTGGAACTGAAGAAGACGGTGGACGAGGCCCTGCGCCATTGCCCCTCGGTGGAGCACGTCATCGTCGTCCAGCGCACCGGCCACGGGGTGAACATGGAGCCGGAGCGCGACCACTGGTATCACCATTTGATGAGCCTGCCCATTGCCAACGGCGCCTCGCCGACCGAGGTCATGGACGCGGAAGACCCGCTGTACATCCTCTACACCAGCGGCACGACCGGCAAGCCCAAGGCGGTGCTGCACACGCACGGCGGCTACATGGTGGGCATCTACACCACGCTGAAGTGGGTGTTTGACCTGAAGGAGGAGGACCGCTGGTGGTGTGCGGCGGACCCCGGCTGGGTGACGGGGCACTCGTATATCGTCTATGGCCCCCTGCTGGCGGGCGCGACCAGCTTCATGTACGAGGGGGCGCCCACCTACCCCTATCCCAACCGCTGGTGGCAGATGGTTGAGAAGTATGGCATCACCATCCTGTACACGGCGCCAACGGCCATCCGTGGGCTGATACGCTTTGGCGAAGCCTGGCCCAGCCGCCACGACCTGTCGTCGCTGCGCCTGCTGGGCACGGTAGGCGAGCCGATCAACCCGGAGGCCTGGCGCTGGTACTACCGCGTGATCGGGAAAGAGCGCTGCCCGATCATGGACACGTGGTGGCAGACGGAGACGGGGACGTTCATGATCACGCCGTTGCCGGTGGTGCCGCTCAAGCCCGGCTCGGCTACGCTGCCCTTCCCCGGCGTGGAAGCCGACATCCTGGATGAGCAGGGCAACCCGGTGGGGCCGAACGAGGAGGGCTATCTCGTGCTCAAGCGCCCCTGGCCGGCCATGCTGCGCACCATCTACGGCGACCCGGAGCGCTACGTGAAGCAGTACTGGAGCAAGTATCCGGGCCTGTACCTCACCGGCGACTCGGCCAAGCGCGACGAGGACGGCTACTACTGGATCATCGGGCGGGTGGACGACGTGATCAAGGTCTCCGGCTATCGCCTGGGCACGGCGGAGATTGAGAGCGCGCTGGTCAGCCACCCGGCGGTGGCCGAGGCGGCGGCGATTGGGCTGCCGCACGAGATCAAGGGCACGGCCATCCACGCCTTCGTCATCCTGCGGGCGGGGTACAGCGCTTCCCAGGAGTTGGCCGATGAGTTGCGCGAGCATGTGGGCAAGCATATGGGGCCCATCGCCAAGCCGGAGGCGATCAACTTTGTGGACAAGCTGCCCAAGACGCGCTCCGGGAAGATCATGCGGCGGGTGCTCAAGGCGCGGGCGCTGGGCCTGCCGGAGGGCGATATCAGCACATTGGAAGAGTAGGAACGGCTTCAGCCGTGAAGCGAGGAACGGCTTCAGCCGTGAAACGAGGAGTGACCATCAATTCCATAGACGAACTGCAAGCGGCGCTGCGCGAGCGCCTGTATATCGCTGACCGCGGGCTGGCGACCTCCATCTACCTGGCGCTCAAGCTCCAGCGGCCGCTGTTCCTGGAGGGCGAGGCGGGCGTGGGCAAGACCGAGGTGGCCAAGGTCGTCGCCGACGTGCTGGGCACGGACCTCATCCGCCTGCAATGCTATGAGGGGCTGGACGTGCACCACGCGGTGTACGAATGGAACTACAGTCGGCAGATGCTGCACATCCGTCTGGCCGAGGCGCGGGGCGACGCCTTCGGTAAGGACGCCGAGGCCGAGTTGTTCGGCCCGGAGTTCCTGCTGCGCCGACCGCTGTTGCAGGCGATTGAAAACTCCCGCGAGAAGCCGCCCGTTCTGCTCATAGACGAGATTGACCGCAGCGATGAGGAGTTTGAGGCCTTCCTGCTGGAGGTCCTCTCCGACTTCCAGATCACCATCCCCGAGGTCGGCACGATCAAGGCCGAACGGCCCCCGACAGTGGTGATCACCTCCAACCGCACCCGCGAGGTGCACGACGCGCTCAAGCGGCGCTGCCTGTACTTCTGGATTGACTACCCTTCCTTTGAGAAGGAATACGCGATTGTGCTGGCGAAGGTGCCGCAGGCGCCCCAACGGCTGGCGCGACAGGTGACCGCCTTCATCCAGGAACTGCGCCAGGTGGACCTGTACAAGGTGCCCGGCGTGGCCGAGACGCTGGACTGGACGGCGGCACTTGTCGCGCTGGACCAGACCGCGCTGGACCCTGCCGTCGTGGACGACACCCTGGGCGTCATCCTGAAGTATCAGGACGATGTGGAGAAGGTGCGTGGGGAGCGGGTGCGCGCCATCTTGGACCGCGTATCCTTATAAGAAGTTCCTATGAGTTCCTATGAACATGGCCACCTCCTCCACAACCTGATCCTCTTCGGGCGCGTGCTGCGCGGGCTGGGGCTGGACGTGAACCCCGGCCGGATGCTGGACCTGGTGCAGGCGCTGGACACTATTCAGATCGGGCGCAAGGAGGACTTCTACCACACGCTGCGCAGCCTGCTCGTCCACCGACATGAGGACTTCCCCCTGTTTGACGAAGCCTTTGAGCTGTTCTGGCGCAAGCCCGCCGAGGGCTGGACGACGCTCAACCTGAACGCGCTGGCCGCCCGGCGGCGCTCCACCCGCCCCCGCTTCACCCCGCCGCCGCTGCGCCCGCCCAACGCAGCCCCAGCGGAGGGCGCCGACCCGCCAGCGGCGACCGATCAACCGCCGCTGGTCCAGGTCACGCTGACCTACAGCGCCCGCGAGGTGCTGCGCCATAAGGATTTCGGCGAGTTGACTGGTGAGGAACTGGAGGCCATCAAGCAGCTTATGCGCGACCTGGTGTGGGAACTCGGCCAGCGGCGCACGCGGCGGCAGCAGCCGGGGCGCGGGCGGCTGCTGGACCTGCGGCGCATCCTGCGGCGCAACCTGCGGCATGGCGGCGAGGTGTTTGAGTGGGCCACGCTGGAACCCAGGTTCAAACCGCGCCCGCTGGTGATCCTCGCCGACATCAGCGGCTCTATGGAGCGCTACACCCGCCTGCTGCTCCACTTCGTTTACGCGCTGGCCGAAGGGTTGGACCAGCACGTGGAAGCCTTCGTGTTCAGCACGCGCCTCACCCGTATCACCCGCCAACTGCGCGGGCGCGACCCCGACCGCGCCCTGCGCGCCGTGGCGCACACTGTCCCCGACTGGTCGGGCGGGACGCGCATCGGCGAGGCGCTCAAGACGTTCAACTTTGACTGGGGACGGCGGGTGCTGGGGCGCGGCGCGGTCGTCCTGCTGATCAGCGATGGCTGGGATCGCGGCGACATTGAGCTACTGCGGGCAGAGATGGCCCGCCTGCAACGGAGCTGCTATCGCCTGATCTGGCTGAACCCCCTGCTCGGTTCGCCGCAGTACGAGCCGCTCACACGGGGGATGCAGGCCGCGCTCCCCTACATTGACGATTTCCTCCCTGTGCATAACCTCGCCAGCCTGGAGGACCTGGCGGACCATCTGGCGAGATTGGATGAGCGACGCTATGCGCGACGTACTGTCCGACATTGACCGTTGGCGGGCGCAGGGTCAGGCGATTGCCCTGGCGACCGTGATCCAGACCTGGGGCTCGGCCCCGCGCGGCGTGGGCGCGAAGATGGCGCTCACCCCAGGCGGCGAGATCGCTGGCTCGGTCAGCGGTGGCTGCATAGAGGGCGCGGTGTTTGAGGCCGGTGTCCAAACGCTAAAGAGTGGCCGGCCGCAACTGTTGCACTTCGGCGTGGCCGACGAGACCGCCTGGGAGGTCGGGCTGGCCTGCGGCGGCACGATTGAGGTCTTCGTTGAGCCGCTGGACCTGGCCCTGTACGACCGGCTGCGGGCGGCGCTGGCGGACGAACGCCCGGCGGCGGTGGTCACAGTGGTGCGCGGCCCGGCGGAACTGCTCGGCCGTAAACTCGTGGTGTACGACGACGGCAGCACCTTTGGGACGCTGAGCGCGGAACTGGACACGGCGGTGCTGGAGATGGCCCGCGCCGCGCTCGCCAGCGGGCAAGCGCAACGCCTCACCCTCTCCCAGGCCACCGAACCGGTGGAGGTCTTCATTGAGGCCAACCTGCCCTCACCGACCCTCGTCATTGTCGGCGGGGTGCACATCGCCATCGCCCTCACGGCCATCGCCAAGGCGCTGGGCTACCGCACGGTGGTGGTGGACCCACGCCGCGCCTTCGGCAGCGAGGTGCGTTTCCCCCATGCCGACCGCCTCATCCGGGCCTGGCCGGATGAGGCCCTGGCCCAGGTCGGCCTGACGTCCTCTACCGCCGTTGTCATGCTCACCCACGATCCCAAGCTGGACGACCCGGCGCTGAAGATCGCCCTCTCCAGCCCGGCCTTTTATATCGGCGCCTTGGGCAGCCGCACCACCCAGGCCAAACGCCGCCGCCGCCTGCTGGAGGCCGGGCTGAGCGAGGCGCAACTCGCCCGCCTGCACGGCCCCATCGGCCTGGACCTGGGTGCACGCACGCCGGAGGAGATCGCCCTGGCGGTCATGGCCCAAATCGTCGCCGTCCGCAACGGGCGACAGACGACAGACGGCAGATAACGCACGAGGCATTCCAGGGCAACGCTGTTCACACTGTAGGGACGCACGGCCGTGCGCCCCTTCCCCCTCCCCATAGAGGACGGGGGATATAGCCCCCAACTCCCACTGCCGTAGGGCAAGGCATGCCTCGCCCCGACCATTTTCCACCCCTTCCTCTTCCCCTCCCCCATTAAGGGAGGGGGAAGGAGGGCCGGTTTATCGGATTCTCCACCTCTACTCCCCACATAAGGGACGTTTAAGGTATTTAATACCGCAAATATCTCTTATTATTGAGTGACATTTGTCATATTACGTTTATGACATTTGACACTACCCCCCTGGGCACTGGGTAGCCTATAGTGTGAGTATACCGGGGCTTGTGTAGATTGCTTGCAACTTGAGCGAGGCAGATTATGCCTTGTAAATGCGTGCCCTCCGTAGATGTGATCATCTACGGGATCGTGACTTCCCCTGAGACACAGCAGATGCGGGACTTCTTTAACCGCAAGGGCGTCCGCTACGAGGAACTGGACGTTTTAGCTTATCCTCAATTCCTTCAGGACTTAAAAGAGTTATCCGGACAAACCGAACGGCCCGTGGTTGTGATTAACGATCGGGTCTTTGTGGGATTTGATCGCGTTCAACTGGAAAGCGCGGTGCCCTCGCTGTTTTGAAGCGCGAGTGGCCCGCTCGCGGGTGGCCCGAGGTCTGGGCTGAAGCTCATCCTACGACCGCAGGCTGCCCATATTGCCCACAATCCTATACCCTGTGAAAGGAGGTGAGAGCGACATCCAGGCGTGTAAGCAGCGGTCTTTCATATTGTCCGTGGTCGGCCTGGCCGCGGATGAACATCAGCTTCCCAGTTCCTCAATCCAGAACACAGATTCAGTGAAAAAGGAGAGTGACAGCCATGGCAGATAGAGCCATTTACGCCAAGATGATTAAGGAGGCCTCCGCAGCCGCCGATGCCGACCTGGAGGTTATTCGGCAGAAGCGTGGCGGCCCCTTCAAGTTCACCGATGCCAAGCCCTATGTGGACGCCGTCAACACGATGGAGCCGGGGCCGGGGCAGTCCAAGGAGGTCATTGACCTGCATGTGCAGTCGGTGAACATCCATTATGACATCCTCACCAAGATCGCCGTCAACGGCACCATCCGGCCCGAGGATGACCCCTTCGTGGAGCACTACCAGACGGGGCCTATCTTGGAGATCCTCTACGATCTGGATCCGGCCTTCAAGGCGTCCATGTGGAAGTTCATTGACGCCCTGAACGAGCCGGAGAACCGCGCGCTCATCGGGCGCGAAGTGGTGGCCCGCTACGGCGGCATGTATGGCCTGACCTGCGTGGTGGACTTCGCCTTCTCGGTCGGCTCGGTGCCGAACCTGGTCAACCGCATCCTGCGCAAGCTGGACATCCCCAAGGAGCATAAGCGCACCATCCTGGCGGCCAAGAGCTGGGGCATGACCACCTCGTATGGCCTGGGTGGAGCCTTCCGCGCGGCCCTGCAGGCGGGCAAGACGTTGGCGGAGGCGGAGAAGGCCGAGGTGGAGATGCTGCAGTTCATCTACCGCGAGCCGATCGCCGCCCAGAACCACCTGATGGCCACCCACAACCTGGGTGGGCATGGCCCGCACACTTCCTTTGATACGGACAAGTATCAGAAGGAGTACAAGCAGCGCATCGCCCCCTATGTGGAGGCGGCACTCAAGGCGGGCGTGCACCCCGGCAACATCGTGGTTGTCCCGGCCTACTGCGTGGGCGACGTCGGCCACCACCTGGGCCCGGCCACGTTCAACATGTTCAAGGACGACATGGTCTTCGCCATCTATGAGGCCGTGACCAAGGTGTATGAGAACACCTTGAACAAGGGCCTGGAGCTGGACGCCTACAAGAGCGAGTGGGACGTGTTGAGCGTGGCGACCGGCGCAGGCGCCTGCGCGGTGGCCTACATCCTGTGGCTGGATGCCTTCACTGCGCCGATGGTGATTGACCTGCTCAACAAGCGCTTCCACAACTACGCGGCCATGAACCCCGGGCGCGGCGAGGCGGACGAACTCCACAACGCCGACTTCATTGACATCCTGAAGCGCGGCGAGGAGATCCTGGAGATTGAGCCGAAGGGTGGCGGCGGCAAGATCAAGGGCATCCCGGTGGACCTCAGCCCGGTGAACAACAATGAGGTCATCATGAACCCGCAGCGCTACACCTATCCGGCCTGCGCCATCACCCAGCGCTTCGCGGCCCTGATGACCCTGGCCGACTATCCGTGCTTCCTGACCACAGAGTGCGTCACGGCCACGCTGATGACCAACATCATCGCGCTGTCGCCCACCAAGGTGGCCGCTCCGGCCCGTACCTGCAAGGGCTGCGCCACGACCGACCTGATCAAGCGCAACGTGCCTTACATGAAGGCGCTGGGCGCTGAGGCCAAGGGCCTGTGCCAGTGGGACGTGGCTGTCTAGCCCCGCGTGCGAGCGTTTGATTCAGGGAGCAATTGGGCGCATCCCACGGGCCAGGTGGGGTGCGCCCATTGCTCTACCCCAAAGGGCAGAATGGCGCAACCGCCGATATGGAGGCCCCATGATCAGCGTGAATCGGCAGGCAGCGACAATCGTTGAACAGATGGCAGCCCAGGCGCAACGCCTGGGCATTACGGTGACTACTCTGTCCTGTGGCGCACGGGTGATAGACCTGGGCCTGAAGGCCACCGGTGGCCTGCTCGCCGGCAAGTGCACCGCCGAGGCCAGCCTGGGCGGGATGGGCCAGGTGACCTTCGTGCCGCTGGAGTTCGGGGACGATTTCTGGTTGCCTGGCGTCAGTATCGCTGTGGACCAGCCTGAGATCGGCTGTATGGCCTCGCAGTATGCCGGTTGGGGCATCCGGCGGGGGGATTTCTTCGCCATCGGCTCCGGCCCGGCGCGGGCGCTGGCGGCGACGGAGCCTGTGTTCCAGCAGTTGGACTACCGGGACAACGCCGACGTGGCTGTGATCATCCTGGAAGGGCGCACCTGGCCCAACGATGAGATAGCCGAATACATTGCCCGCAAGTGCCGCGTATCACCGGCCCGGCTCACGATGCTGATGGCGCCCGCCGCCTGTCTGGCGGGTTCGGTCCAGCTCTCTGCGCGCGTGGTGGCCACCGGGATGCATAAGATGGTCAAGCTGGGCTTTGACGTGCGCAAGGTGCTGCATGGCTATGGCACCTGTCCCATCGCGCCGGTGGTCCCAGATGAGGACCTGGCCAGCGCGTTGGCGAACGATTGCGTGCTCTACGGCGGGCGGGTGCACTACACTGTGCGCGCCGACGACGCTGAACTGGAGGCGCTGATTGAGCGCCTCCCCTCCACGGCCTCGCCGGACTACGGCACGCCCTGCTATGAACTGTTCAGGCGCTACGGCGACTTTTACAGCATTGATCCCTTGCTCTTCTGCCCCTCGCAGGTGAGCATCAACAATGTGACGAGTGGCCGGACCTTCCGCGCAGGCCGTCCTAACCCCGACGTGCTCAGGGCCTCTCTGGGGCGCGGAGGCCCAGGATAACAGGCATAGAAAGGCGATCTGGGATGCCCACAGACTGGATACAAATGGACTGGCGCATATTCCTCTCCACCTTTGCGCTGGTGTTTCTGGCGGAACTGGGCGACAAGACGCAACTGGCCACGCTGGCGATGGCCTGCCAGACCCAGGCGCGGTGGACTGTGTTCGCCGGCGCGACGCTGGCGCTGGTTGTGGTTACACTCGCCAGCGTGCTGCTCAGCGAGGTGTTGCACCGGCTGCTGCCCGCTGACACGATGCGGTGGATCGCCGGAGGTATATTTATTCTGGCGGGCGTAGCCATTCTCCTGGGTCGGTCGTGAGACCATGATGAAATTGTGGGCCTTATTTGTCCATAAATTCAAAATATGCTATCATCCTCTATGGGCAGCGATCCCGATCATAAGCCCAAGGAGGATGGTCGCATGGACATTGAGCGGCAAGGTGACGCCCTGGAACAGTTTGAGCAGGTGGTGGAGGAGCGCTTCTCGCTGCGGGAGCGGCAGGCCGCTATGGATCTCCTTCGCGATGCCTTCCACCTGTTGCCCTGGGAACTGCAGGACCTCTACCTGGGCGTGGTGGAGCTTTACCGCGAGCGGAAGTGGGCGCAGGCTTCGGCGCTGTTTGAGGAGTGGCTGGACCAGGCCAGGGAACTCGGCCTGGTGTGAGACCGCAGATGTAGCGCGCACCCCAGGCGCGTCCGTCTTTCTTTATCCGATACCCAACCATCTGGACAGCGAAGCATCTTAGCCCGCCAGGGTTAAGGTGCTTCGCTGTTTTATCTGACAGACTCAATAAGATCATAGCCTTGTCACTCCAAGCGAAGGATCTCTTGAGAGCCTTCGCTACGCTCAGGATGACAACGATCGGGGGAATGAGACCATGAAGAAACTGCTCTTACAATTGGACAGCGATAAACATGCCAGTTCGTTTGACGCGATCACGGCCTATGACGCCGGGGTGGACCACGTGCTCAGCTACAGCGGGGTGAGCGTGGACGACGTGCGCAACCTGGTGTATGGTGCGATGTTCACGCGCGGCGGCGAGGCCCTGAAGAACACAGCCATCTTTATCGGCGGTTCGTCCGTGCCAGCGGGGGAAGCTATGCTGAAAGCCGCGCTGGAGGCGTTCTTTGGGCCGGTGCGCGTCTCGGTCATGGCCGATCCCAACGGCTCCAACACGACCGCGGCGGCGGCCGTGCTCAAGATCATCCGCGCCGTGCCCCCGGCGGGCAAGCGAGCGGTGATCTTCGCCGGCACCGGGCCGGTAGGCTGGCGCGCCGCCACGCTCCTGGCGAAGGAGGGCTGCCAGGTGACGATCACCTCGCGCAGCCTTGACCGCGCCCAAAATGTAAGCCGGGCCATCCGCGATCGCTTCAATCTGGAGGTGACCCCCATGGAGGTCCGGGACGATGCGGGGGTGGCGAAGGCGTTGGAGGGCGCGAACATCGTCCTGGCCACCGGCGCCGCCGGCGTGGAACTGGTGAAGCAGGAACTGTGGACCGCCAGCCCCAGCGTGGAGGTGGTCGCCGACGTGAACGCCGTGCCGCCTACCGGCATCGGCGGCATCAAGCCGACAGATGACGGCAAGGTGCGCGAGGGGCGCATCGCCTTCGGCGCCATCGGCATCGGTGGGCTGAAGATGAAGATCCACCGGGCGGCGGTGGCCAAGCTGTTTGAGCGCAACGACCTGGTGCTGGACGTTGAGGAGATCTACGAGATCGGGAAGGCATTGTGAAGCGCCTGCGGCTGTGAAGAAAGGAGGGCAAGATGCCTCACGAACTTCCACCCTTGCCTTACGCCTACGATGCGCTGGAGCCGTACTACGACGAGCAGACCGTGCGCCTGCATCACGATAAGCACCACGCGGCGTATGTGGCCGGGCTGAACAAGGCCGAGGAGCAGCTCGCCGCCGCCCGTGCCGCAGGGGACTACGCCCTGATCAAGCACTGGGAGCGGGAACTGGCCTTCCATGGCTCCGGCCACCTGTTGCATACGCTGTTCTGGGAGAACATGACACCAGGGGGTGGCGGCGAACCCGACGGGGAACTGGCCGCGCAGATCACCCAAGATTTTGGCAGTTTTGAGGCGTTCAAGGCCCAGTTTAGCGCCGCCGCCAACGCGGTAGAAGGGAGCGGCTGGGGCCTGCTGGGCTGGCTGCCGGCCTTCGGCAAGCTGGTCGTTTTGCAGGTGGAGAAGCACCAGGACCTCACCCTCTGGGGCGTGGTGCCGCTGCTGATCGTGGATGTCTGGGAGCACGCCTACTATTTGAAATACCAGAATCGCCGGGCGGAATGGGTCAGCAACTGGTGGAACCTGGTCAACTGGCCCGATGTCGCCCGGCGCTTCGCCGCAGCCCGCCGCTAGGCACAATTCTGGGCTGAAGCCCATCCTACTTTATGCCCAGGGAAGGAGAGTCCCATGACGGTGGAATGCCCAGTATGCTTGAGGGATGTCCCCTTGGACGAAGATGTCCGCGAGGGGGACATCATCCAGTGCCCCTACTGCAAAGCCTGGTTCAAGCTGGTGCGGGTGAACGGTGAGTGGATGGGGGCGCGCGTCCGCAGGTAGGACGGCTTCCTGGGCTGCGCCGTGCGTATAGCCGCCCGCGTCGGATGCCGGGCGGACAATCACTCAAATTATTGAGAAGGAGGAAACCAAATGGGTACCAAAGGTGCTCAGATCGTAGAACTGAATGTGGCCGAGCTTATCGCCGATCTCAACCGCGCTTACGCGGATGAGTGGCTGGCGGCCTATGCCTACAATTACATGGGGCAGGTGGTGACCGGCCGACCTGCGGCGAAGTTCCTGGCCGATTTGTTGAAGGACACGGCCAAGGACGAACTGGAGCATCAGGATGAGCTGGCCGGGCGCATCGCCCAGCTCGGCGGCAAGCCGGTGGCCGACATCACCCGGCTGGTGGAAGCCAGCAACGCGGGCTATCCCACCCTGCCGGGGAATGAGAAGGACTTTGAGGCCATCGTCAAGACGGTGATCGCCGCCGAGCGCGACGCCATTGAGGTGTACAACCGGCTGGCCCAAAAGACGCACGGCAAAGACCCGATCACCTATAACCTGATCGTGCACATCCTGGGGGAGGAGGTGGAGCACGAGACCGAGTTTGAAATGTTGTTGAGCTAAAGAAGGGGCAGGGGGAATCCCTGCCCCTTCCGGACCTTTCACATGGAGGTGGGAATAACTGATGACCCGAGCGATAGGCATTGACCCCGGAACGGTGAGTTTTGATGTGTGTGGGCTGGAGAACGGGCAGGTGTTCCTGGACACGACCCTGCCCTCGCCGGAGTTCGCGGCGAACCCCCAGGCGCTGATCGATCTGCTCCGGGCAGCCCAACCGGTGGACCTGATCGCGGCGCCCTCTGGCTATGGCCTGCCCTTGGTGCCCATTGAGCGGTTTGGCGACCGGGAGCGCTTCCTGTTCACATTAGTAGACGAGCGCGAGCGGGGACGCATCCCCGTGCTGGGCGGCATGGGCAAGATGATCCCCCTGATGAAAGCCAGCAGGCTGCCCCTGCTGTTCCTCCCCGGCGTGATCCACCTGCCCACCGTGCCGGAGCACCGCAAGGCCAACAAAATTGATATGGGCACAACGGATAAGCTGTGCTGCGTGGCGCTGGGCATCTATGATCAGGCCCGCTATTACAACATCCCCTACCGAGAGACATCGTTCATCTTCGCCGAGGTGGGCGGCGCCTACACGGCGGTCATGGCGGTGGATAAGGGCAAGGTGGTGGACGGCCTGGGCGGGACGGTGGGCGGGCCGGGCTACTATTCGCTGGGGAGCATGGACGGGGAGCTGGCCTACCTGCTGGGCGGTTTCCACAAAGAGCTACTCTTCACCGGCGGGGCGGCCTATATCGCTGGCCGACCGGAGCTTTCGCCGGAGCAATTCGCCGACCTGGCCGAGCAGGACGCCCAGGCCCGTATCGCCTGGGAGGCCCTGCTAGAGGGCGTGGTCAAGAGCGTGGCGGCGGAGCTGGTGGTGGTGCCCGCACCCCGCGAGATCCTGATCTCAGGCCGACTGTGCCGCACCGAGAAGATCCGCCAGGAGTTGGTGCGACGGCTGTCGCGCTTCGGCTTCCCTGTGCGCCGGGTACGGGGGCTGGCCAACGTGGCCAAGGAGGCGGCTCAGGGCGCGGCGCTCCTCGCCGACGGGCTGGCGGGCGGGCCACTCGCTGAACTGGTGGAGGTGATGGAGATTCGCGGCGCCTCCGGCACGGTCCTGGACCACCTTTACATCCGTGACAGCGTGGCGCTCAAGCAGAAGTATCTGGGCGAATGACGGCAAGTCGGTGACATCTGTCATGAGAGGATTGTGACATTTAGCACTACTCACAAGGGGAGGGCTGGCCTATATTGGGCTGTAACCGCATCGGATGCGTATCCTGATCACCGGAGTCAGCACCAGAGCCATCGCCGAATCGGCCTGCGCCGCAGGTTACGATGTGATCACGCTGGACTACTTCGGCGATTTGGATCAGAAGCGCTTGTGTCAAAATTACTCCCTCAAGCGCGACTTCGGCTTGCCCTTTGGCCCGGCCCAACTTTATCGGGCCAGCCGCAACTTGGAATTTGATGCGCTGGTTTACATCTCCAATTTGGAGAACTACCCGGACATTGTGGAACGGCTGACCGCTGGCGTGAGAGGGGGAGGGCGTAAGCAACTCTTGGGCAACAGCCCCGCCGTGTTGGCCCGTGTGCGGCATTGGCCCATCGTCGCGGACGCCCTCCGGCGGCAGGGCGTCCAGACCCCGGAGACGATCTATCCGGGGCAGCTCTCACCCCCCATCCTCCTCTCTCCAACCGGGGGAGAGGAGGCAGAGGGTGAGGGCCACGCCCCGCGCCGCTGGCTGCGCAAGCCTATCCGCAGCGGGGGCGGCCACCGCATCACCTTCTGGCCGCCCGCGCGGAAGCCAGGGCGAGGCTATCTGCTCCAGGAGTATATCCCTGGGCTGGCCGGATCGGCTGCGTTTGTGGCGAATGGCCGGGAGTGCGTGGTGCTGGGGGCCACTGAGCAGCTTATCGGCACGCCGGAGTTTGGGGCGCAGGGCTTCCATTACTGCGGAAATATCCTGCCCCTGTCCCCCTCTAGGGGGGAGGGAGGAGAGGAGGTGCTGGCCCAGGTGCGGCACATCAGCGCGGCCCTGACCCGTGAGTTCGGTCTGGTGGGGGTGAATGGCTTTGATTTTGTGCTCCATGAGGAGCGGGTGATCCCTGTGGAAGTCAACCCGCGCTATTCGGCCTCTATGGAGTTGATGGAATGGGCCTGTGGCCTGTCCATCTTTGACCTGCACGTGCGGGCGATCACACGCGGGGAGTTGCCCGACGTTGAGCCGGGCGCGCCCCAGGGGTTCTATGGAAAAGCCATCGTGTATGCCGGGGAAGCAGGCCGCGCCCCAGATACAACGGGCTGGTTGGAACGCGGCATCCGGGATGTGCCTTTTCCGGGCGAGGCGCTGAGGCAGGGTGGGCCGATCTGCACGGTGTTGGCCAGTGCGCCCACCCGCGAGGCCTGCTTCGCCAGCCTGGTCGCCCAGGCAAAGACCTTGATAGGAGAGATCTATGCCTGATACAACGCTCACTCTGATCACAGGCCGGTCTACAGAGCAGGGAACCGGCATCTCGGTCGGCAAGGACCAGGCGGAATACCAACAGGCGACGACAGTCCTGGAACTCAGCCCGGCCGATATGACACGCTTGGGATTGCAGGAAGGTGACCGCGTGAAGCTGAGGACGCGCTACGGCGAGGTCACCGTGGTATGCCGGCAGGCAAAGTTGCCGCCGGGGGTGGGGTTTATGGCGTTCGGCCCGGCGAGCAGCGCGCTGATCGGCGGCGAGACGCACGCCTCCGGTATGCCGGATACGAAGGGGTTTGAAGTGGAGTTGGAACGTGTTCTGGCCTGACGTACGCCCCAGCCCAGTCAGTATAGTCAGGCGCTCTCAGGATCAGGCGACCCCACGATAATCCTGAGGATCAAGGTGCAGCGGTGCCAGCTTGCGGAAAGGAGAGACTGCCATGGCTGGCTACGTCATATTGATGAAGTTCACCCAACAGGGGATCACCACCGTCAAGGAATCGCCGAAACGCATTGAAGCGGCTAAGGCCCTGGCCGAGAAATTGGGTATTCGGGTGGTCGGCGTGTGGGTCACGCTGGGGGAGTACGATCTCGTCGCCATCGGGGACGCACCGGATGACCAGACGGCGGGCTTGTTTGCCCTGGCCCTCGGATTGGCGGGGAATGTGACCACGCAGACGATGCGGGCCTTCAGCGAGGACGAGTTTAAGGCGATCGTCAGCAAGCTGCCCTGAACGCAGGCAAGTGGGTTAGAGGTCAGAAAAGCAAGCTTTGACACTGTTACCTATCTCTCTAATTACGTGGGGTCGCTGCTATCTCAGGCTACCAGGGAGGACAGTCTCAGATGCAAATTGATCATGTTGTCTGTGCCTTCTGCGGCTGTGTATGTGATGATCTCAGCGTCACCGTTGAAGACGGTCGGATCACGCAGATCAAAAACGCCTGCGTCTTAGGTAAGGCCTGGCTGCAAGGCCATGCCAACCACACAGACCGACCGGTGGCGCGGATAGATGGCCAGCCGGCCACGCTGGAGCAGGCGGTGGACACCGCAGCCCGCCTGCTGGCCCAGGCCCGCTATCCGATGATCTACGGGCTAAGCAGCACGACCTGCGAGGCGCAACGCCAGGCGGTGGCGCTGGCCGAGGTGCTGGGCGGCTGCATTGACTGCTGCACCTCCGTCTGCCATGGCCCGTCGGGCATGGCCCTGCAGGGCCTGGGCGAGCCGACCTGCACGTTGGGTGAGGTCAAGAACCGGGCCGACCTGGTGGTCTATTGGGGATCAAACCCGGCGGACTCGCACCCGCGCCACATGGCCCGCTATGCCGTCACCCCCAAGGGCATGTTCACCCCGCGTGGCCGCAAGGACCGTACGGTGGTGCTGGTGGATGTGCGCCCCACGCCCAGCGCCCGCGCTGCCGATGTCTTTCTCCAGATCAGGCCGGGCAAAGATTTTGAGGTGCTTTGGGCCCTGCGGGCGCTGGTCAAGGGCCAGCCGGTGGAGGAGGCCAGCCTGGCGGATACCGGCCTGACGCTGGCGCAACTGACCGACCTGGCCGAGCGCATGAAGCGCGCCCGCTTCGGGGTGCTGTTCATCGGCCAGGGGCTGACCCAGAGCCGGGGCAAGCACATGAATACCTCGGCGGCGTTTCTGCTGGTGCGCGACCTGAACGCCATCACCAAGTTCGCGCTCATCCCCATGCGCGGCCATGGGAACGTCACCGGCATTGACGCGGTGATGGCCTGGCAGACAGGCTTCCCCTTTGGGGTGAACCTCAGCCTGGGCTATCCCCGATTTAATCCGGGCGAGTTCACCATGGTGGATGTGCTCAGCCGAGGCGAGGCGGATGCGGCCCTGATCGTGGCCTCAGACCCGGTGGCCAATCTGCCGCGAGCGGTGGGGAAGCGCCTGGCAGAGATACCCACCGTCGCCCTGGATACCCATGAGAGTGAAACCACCCGCGTGGCGCGAGTGGCCTTCACCACCGCCACCGCCGGTATCCACGTGGAGGGTACGGTCTACCGCATGGACAATGTCCCCATCCGCCTGCGCCAGGTGCTGCCATCGCCCTATCCATCCGACGAAGAGGTGCTCAGGCGGCTGCTGGCTCGCGTGAAGGAGTTGAAGGCATGTTGAGGATCCTTAACGGCGAGGTCTACGACCCGATCAACGGGGTCAACGGCGAGGTGCGTGACATTTGCGTGCAGGATGGCAAGGTCGTCGCGGATGTTCAAGGGGGGCGGACGATAGATGCCAGGGGCATGGTGGTCATGCCGGGCGGCGTGGACATGCACGCCCATATCGCCGGGCCGAAGGTGAATCTGGCGCGCAAGATGCGCCCGGAGGACCATCGCGGCGACGTGATGCCCCGCACCCCGCTGACGCGCTCCGGTGTCGGCGGCAGTGTGCCCTCCACCTTTACCACCGGTTACCGCTATGCCCTCATGGGCTACACCACCGCCTTTGATGCGGCGGTGGCTCCGCTGGGGGCGCGCCATGCCCATGAGGAGTTCTTAGATACACCCATCGTGGACAAGGGCTTCTTCGTGCTCATGGGCAACAACGAGTTCATCCTGCAACGCCTGGGCGCGGGCGAGCGCGAGCGTGTGCGCGACTTCGCCGCCTGGTTGCTGGAGGCGACCAAAGCCTACGCTATTAAGCTGGTGAACCCAGGCGGCGTGGAGCTATGGAAGTTCCGCGGCAACGTCCACACCATAGATGATGAAGTGGCTGGCTTCGGCACCACCCCGCGCCAGATCATGCAGACAATGGCCGATGTGGCCATGGAGCTAGGGCTGCCCCACCGGGTGCATATCCACTGCAATAACCTGGGCATCGCCGGTAACTGGGAGACGACCCTGGAGACCATGAAGGCGCTGGATGGACGGCGGGCGCACCTGACCCATATCCAATTCCATAGCTACGGCGGCGAGCCTGGCGGGTTGTTCACCTCTAAAGTGGCGGAGTTGGCGGAGTACGTCAACACGCACCCCAACCTGAGTGTGGATGTGGGCCAGGTCATGTTCGGCGACACAACCTCCATGACCGGCGATGGGCCGCTGGGCTACCTGCTGTACCAGGTGACGGGCCGCAAGTGGGCCAATGTGGATATAGAGACCGAGGAAGGCTGCGGCATCGTCCCCATTGAGTACAAGGACAAGAACTACATCCACACCACCCAGTGGGCCATCGGGCTGGAATGGTTCCTGCTGGTCCAGGACCCCTGGCGCATTGCCCTGACCACCGACCACCCTAACGGCGCCTCATTCGTGGCCTATCCGCGCATCATCCGCCTGCTCATGGACCGCGAGTTCCGCCGCGAGATGATGCAGAAGGTCCATCAGAAGGCCCTGGCCAAGACCCTGCTGCCGGAACTGGACCGCGAGTATTCGCTGTATGAGATCGCCATCATCACCCGCGCCGGGCCGGCGCGGCTGTTGGGGCTGAAGCACAAAGGCCATCTCGGTGTGGGCGCCGATGCCGACATCACCATCTACGCCAAGGACGAGGACAGGGAGAAGATGTTTGCCACGCCGCGCTACGTGATCAAAGATGGGCGGGTGATCGTGGAGGACGGCCACATTCGCGAGGAGACCTACGGGCGCACCTTCTACGTCGCTCCAGCCTACGACCAGGCGATTGAGGCGGAGATCCGGGATCACTTTGACAAGTATTACACCCTCTGCTTTGAGAACTACCCGGTGCAGTTGGAGCACTACCTCCCCCAGCATGAGGTGGTGGCGTGTGGATAAGACGCCAAACGTCATGACGTTTTACGTTTGACGATCTGAGGAGGTGATAGCGATGAGGCTCAAAGATAAAGTAGCGATCATCACCGGCGTCAGCGGCGACGGCCAGATCGGGCAGGCAGTGGCCCAGGCCTTCGCCAAGGAAGGCGCCAAGCTTGTCCTGGCGGCACGCCGGGCCGAGAAGGTCAACGCGCGCGCCGAGGAGGTCAAGGCGCTGGGCGCAGAGGTGCTGGCGATCCCGGCCGACCTGACCCAGGAAGCCGAGGCCAACCGTGTGGTGCAGCAGGCCCTGGAGCGCTTTGGCCGGGTGGACATCCTGGTCAACCTGGCGGGCGGGCTGACCCGATATAAGGCGGCCACCGAGCACACGTTGGAGGACTGGCACGCCGAGGTGGGCAACAACCTGCTGACCGCCTTTCTGTGCTCCAGGGCGGTGTTTGAGCACATGAAGGCAGCAGGCGGCGGGCGCATCATCAACTTTGCGCGGGCGGGTGGCCCCCAGGCCAAGATGGTGGCCTATAACTGCGCCAAGGCCGGGGTGGTGGCGCTGACCCAGACGCTGGCCCTAGAGGGGCGCAAGCACAATATCATGGTCAATGCGGTCGCGCCGGGGCTGGTGGACACGAAATCCAACGTCAGCGCCATGCAGCCCAAACCGGAGGACCTGGCCCGCTGGCCGAAACGCGAGGAGGTCGCCAACACGGTCGTGTTCCTGGCCTCAGACGAGGCCAGCGGCATCACCGGGCAGGTGGTGGAGGTGCCAGGGCGGCTGTAATTTAGGACGAAAGACGGGGGACGGAAGACGGACGACGAAGCCTCCTCCGTCCTCCGTCATAATCCCGATAGGACATGAGCTATGACACTCTACATCAACGGCGTTGAAATAGAAGACACCTTCGCAGAAGCCTTCAAGATGTGGGGGGCGCGGGTGGTCATCACCGCCAAGAACCGTAAATGGGCGCTGGAGGCGGCCACCAAGATGACCGGCTTCGCCACCTCGGTCATCGGCTGCAAGTGCGAGGCGGGGATTGAGGGCGAGGTGGAGGACACGCCCGACGGACGGCCTGGGGTCAGTGTGCTCCTGTTCACGCCCTCCAAAGACGACCTGCCCAAACGGCTGATGGAGCGCATCGGGCAGACGGTGATGACCTGTCCAACCACAGCCTGTTTCAATGGCCTGTCCGCCCCGGATAAGGTGTCCATCGGCGGGCAACTGCGCTATTTCGGCGACGGCTATCAGATGAGCAAAGTGATTGATGGCCGCCGCTTCTGGCGCATCCCGGTCATGGAGGGCGAGTTCCTGATTGAGGAGAAGTTCGGCATCCAACGCTCGGTGGGCGGGGGCAACTTCCTGATCCTGGGCGAAACCCCGGACGTGACCTTGGAGGCGGCGGAGCGGGCAGTGGAGGCCATGCAGCGCGTGCGCGGCGTGGTGCTGCCCTTCCCCGGCGGCATTGTGCGCAGCGGCAGTAAGACCCGTTCGCGCTACAAGTTCCTGATCGCCTCCACCAACGATGCCTTCTGCCCCACGTTGCGCGGTGTGGTGGAATCGGCCGTGCCGGAAGGGGTCAATTCGGTGCTGGAGATCGTCATTGACGGGCTGGATATAGAAGCCGTTGAAGAGGCCACGCGGGTGGGCATCCGGGCCGCTTGCATCCCCGGCGTCCGGCGCATCTCCGCCGGGAACTACGGCGGCACCCTGGGGCAGTTCCAGATCCACCTGCACAAGGTCTTGGAAGCCGCATGAAGGGGTTTTCTCTATGACTACGCTGACGCTCAAACTACAACCCTCTGTTCCTGTGGAAGCCGGCGTGATCACGCCCGATCACTTTCTGGGGAAGGCCCCGGCGGAGGTCGCCGACCTGCCCATCACGGTGGGCAACGAGCAGGCCCGTCTGGGCGACCTGTTCAGCGTGACGGGCAACGGCACGGCGGAGATCATCTTGGAAGGAGACCTGGCGCGGGTCAAGCATATCGGGGCCGGCATGACCCAGGGGCGCATCACTGTGCACGGGAATGTGGGCATGCATCTGGGGGCGGAGATGCGCGGGGGCGAGATCGTGGTGCACGGCAACGCCGATGACTGGGCCGGCGCCGAGATGACCGGCGGCTTCATTCGCATCACGGGCAACGCCGGGCATGGCTTGGGCGGCGCCTATCGGGGCAGCCGACGGGGCATGAACCGGGGGTTGATCGTCGTGGAAGGGAGCGCCGGGAACGAGGTGGGGGCGATCATGCGCCGGGGGCTGATCGCCGTGCTGGGCGATGTGGGCGACTTCGCCGGGGCGTTCATGACGGCGGGGACGATCATCGTCTTTGGCCGGTTGGGGGCGCGCGCGGGGGCCGGGTTGAAGCGCGGCACTATCGTAGCCTTCCATCCGCCAGAGCTTTTGCCCACCTTCCGTTACGACTGCGTGTATCAGCCGAGCTTCCTCCGGCTGATGCTGCAAAGCCTGCGCGCCCGCGGCGTGCCGGTGAAGGAGGAATACCTGACGGGCTATTACCGGCGCTACAGCGGCGACTTCAACGCCCTGGGGAAAGGAGAAATCCTGGTCTATGATCAGCGTTAACCAGCGCGCTGCTGCGCTTGTGCAGCGCATGATAGAGGATAGCGAGGCCCTGGGCCTGAGTGTAACCAGGCTGGCGAACGGCGCCACCGTCATTGACGCCGGCGTCAAAGCCCCCGGCAGCCTGGCCGCCGGTCAGCTTTTCGCCGAAGCCTGCCTGGGCGGGCTGGGCACAGTCAGCTTCACCCGCCTGGCCTTTGAGGACGCACGCGGCAGCTTCTGGCTGCCAGCGGTCAGCGTGAGCGTGGACCATCCGCACATCGCCTGCATGGCCTCGCAATACGCGGGCTGGGCGATCAAGCGTGAGAAGTTCTTTGCGATGGGCTCCGGGCCGGCCCGTGCCCTGTATGCCGGCGAGGAGCTTTTCGCCAAGCTGGACTACAAGGATCGGGCCGATGTGGCCGTTCTGCTCCTGGAGGGGCGCAAGCTGCCCGATGAGGGGGTGGCCGAGTACGTGGCAGGCAAGTGCGGGGTAGCGCCAAGCCAGGTGATCATGGCGATTGCGCCGACGGCTTCTATTGTCGGTTCAGTGCAGGTGGCCGCGCGGGTGGTGGAGACGGGCCTGCACAAGCTGGTGGAACTGGGTTGGGACATCAAGCAGATCGTGGCGGGCTACGGCACCTGTCCCCTTGCGCCGGTCGCCAGCGATGACCTGCGCGCCATCGGGCGCACGAACGACGGCGTGCTCTATGGCGGCCAGACCTACTACACCGTGCGGGCCGATGATGGCGAACTGGCCGCGCTGGTGGAGAAAGTGCCCTCGTCGTCATCACGGGACTATGGCACGCCCTTTTATGACGTGTTCCAACGCTACGGCGGCGATTTTTACAAGATCGATCCCCTGCTGTTCAGCCCGGCCCAGGTGACGTTCAACAACCTGACAAGCGGGCGCACCTTCAGCGCCGGGCAGGTGAACGCCGCTGTGCTGCGCACGTCGCTGTTGGAGGGCGTGTAAACAGGTTCATCTGTGGCGCCAATCATCGGCATCCTCTCCTCGCAACGGGGCTGGCACGTGCTGGCCCTGGAAGAGGCGTTGCAGCGGCAAGGGGCCATCCCCTGTTTTCTCCCCATCACCCATCTGGCGGCCTGGATCGGTGGCCGGGCGCACGTGGAGGTGGATGGCGTGCGCCTGGAGAACTGCCAGGCGCTGCTGGTGCGCACCATCCCCATCGGCTCGCTGGAGCAGATCATCTTCCGCATGGACGCCCTGCACCGGCTGGAGCACATCGGGGTGCGGGTGATCAACTCGCCTACAGCGATTGAGCGCACAGTGGACAAATATTACACCTCGTTTCTGCTGGCGGATGCAGGCATCCCCACCCCGCGCACGCTGGTGACCGAGGATTTTGACGCGGCCCTGGCCGCGTTCCGGGAACTGGGGGGCGACGTGATCGTCAAGCCGTTGTTCGGCTCGGAGGGCAAGGGCATGGTGCGCGTCTCGGATGAGGACGTGGCCTATCGCCTCTTCCGCACGCTGGAGCTGGGTCGCTACATTTACTATCTCCAGGAATACATCCCGCACGGGCACGAGGACATCCGCGCCTTCGTCGTGGGGGAGCGCGTGGTCGCGGCGATGCGGCGGCGGGGCAACGGCTGGAAGACCAACTTCTCCCAGGGCGCGCAGGTAGAGCCGGTGGTGCTTAACGATGTCCAGGAGGAGTTGAGCCTGCGTGCGGCGCGGCTGGTGGGGACGGAGTACGCCGGCGTGGACCTGCTGCCGGCGGAGGATGGCCGCACCTATGTGTTGGAGGTCAACAGCATCCCCGGCTGGCGCGGCCTGCGCAAGACGACCTCAGTGAACATCGCGGATGCCATTGTTGCGCACGTGCTGCGCCTGGTGCACAATAGGCCGTTGAGATGAGGGGGCGAGGGCAGCGGATCGCCCAGGCCGCGCAGATGGCCTGCCTGCTAGAGGTCAGTGCGCCCAAGCCGGGCAACGTTAACCGCACCCATGACTTCGCCGAGACGCGCTTTGAGGATTTCCTGCTCAGCGCTATCGCTATCGGCCCGGCGATGGCGGCGGCAGGCCGGGCCGGTGTGGGGCGAACCATCTGGCGGGCGGTCCGCGACACGCACCGGCTGGTGCGCACTAACACCAACCTGGGGATCGTGCTGCTCCTGGCTCCGCTGGCGAAGGCCTGTTTTCACGCCAGGGAGATTCAGGGGTTGCGTGCGCATCTCACCCAGGTCCTGGCCGGCCTGAGCGTAGAAGACGCCCGCCTGGCGTATGCCGCCATCCGCCTGGCCCGACCCGGCGGCCTGGGCCGGGTGGAACGGGCCGACGTGGCGGAAGCGCCCACCGTGACGCTCTATGAGGCCATGGCCCTGGCGCAAGAGCGCGATGCCATCGCCCGCGAGTACGTCACCGACTTCGCCATCACCTTTGACATCGGCTACCCGGCCTTCAAAGCGGCCTGGACAGCCTGTGGCGATCTTTCCACCGCCATTGTGCAGGCTTATCTGACCATTCTGGCGCAGGTGCCCGATACCCTGATCGCCAGGAAGCGCGGCGCAGCGATGGCGGCCCAGGTGTCCCGCTGGGCGCAGCAGGCCCTGAAGCAGGGCGGGGCCCTGACCGCGCCGGGGCAGCAGGCGTTGGCCGAACTGGACCGCGCTTTGCGGGGTGAGAGCCACGCGCTGAACCCCGGCACAACCGCCGACCTCACCACCGCGGCCCTGTTCGTGTGGCTCATGTTTGAGGGGCCGCACGGACGGGCCCGCTGAAGGCGCGACCCGCCGGGATATATCCCGATACTAAGCGCTACGCCCAGGGCGGATTTGCACAGTCTATTGACTCTGATTGATTTAAGATTGCAAACCTTAAAAATGATTGACTTACGGATCAACCTGTGTTAGGATGAGGGTGGTAAGGGGCTCCGAGGAACTGACAGGGCCCCGATGGGGAACGTAGCTGAAACATCCTGAAGTTGGCAAGCGGCTCCGGTTTCTCCTAAGCCGAGCGCCGGGGCCGTGAGCGGGCCCAAAGGACGAGATGCCTCCGGCCTCTCCCTTCCCAGAAGCCCGCAAGCGGGTAGCCGCGACCAGGCCGGCCGCAGCCCCCCGCAAGCCCACGTAGGGTCTTCCGGCGGAAGCCGTTGAAGTAGTAAGCTACCGGAAACTCGGACCGCGCCTGAAGGTTACTTAGGGCCCCTTCCACTTTCCCTTCCGCCCGGCCACGACGCCTGGGCGGTTTGTATTTTTAAGCGCGGAGGACAACCTCTCCCTTCACTCCCCTGCCCTCACAGGAGAGGGGAGGGGGGAGGTCAGATGATGTTCGGCTCGCGATAGACGCCGAACACGCTGCGCAATACGCCCGTGATCTCGCCGAGCGTGGCATAGGCCCGCACCGCATCCAGGATGAAGGGCATAAGGTTGGCGCTGCCCTGGGCCGCCGTGCGCAGCGCCTCCAGCGTCTGCGTGACCCGCTCATTGTCGCGTTCCAGGCGCAGTTTTTGCAATCGGGCGATCTGCCGCCGCTCACCCTGCGGATCCATCTGCAAGATGGGGATAGTGATCGGCTCGTCCACGATGTAGTCGTTGACGCCGACGATGATGCGTTCGTGCTCGTCAATCTCCCGCTGATAGCGGTAAGCGGACTCGGCGATCTCACGCTGGAAGAACCCGGCCTCAATCGCCGGGAGCACCCCGCCAAGCGCCTCAATTTTCTTGAAGTACTCGTATGCGGCGGCCTCCATGCGGTTGGTCATGGCCTCCACGAAGAAACTGCCGCCCAGCGGGTCCACCGTGTTCGCCACGCCGCTCTCGTGCGCCAGGATCTGCTGCGTGCGCAGGGCAATGGTGACGGCCTTTTCGCTGGGAAGGGCCAGGGCCTCATCCATAGAGTTGGTGTGCAGCGACTGGGTGCCGCCCAGGATGGCGGCAAGCGCCTGGATGGCGACGCGCACGATGTTGTTCTCCGGCTGCTGAGCGGTCAGCGAGACCCCCGCCGTCTGGGTGTGGAAGCGCAGCCACCAGGAGCGCGGGTTGCGTGCGCCGAAAGTATAGCGCATCTCCCGTGCCCAGATACGCCGCGCCGCGCGGAACTTGGCGATCTCCTCAAAGAAATCGTTGTGGGCGTTGAAGAAGAACGAGAGGCGCGGGGCGAAGTCGTCTATGTCCAGGCCGCGCTTGAGCGCCCAACGCACATACTCCATGCCATCGGCCAGCGTGAAGGCCAGCTCCTGGGCGGCGGTGGCCCCGGCCTCGCGGATATGGTAGCCGCTGATGCTGATCGGGTTCCACTTGGGGAGATACTTGGCGCCGAACTCAACGGTGTCAATCACCAGGCGCATAGACGGCTCCGGCGGGAAGATGTACTCCTTTTGGGCGATGTACTCCTTGAGGATGTCGTTCTGGATGGTCCCGCCCAACTGGTCCCAGGGGACGCCCTGCTTTTCAGCCGTAGCGATGTACATGGCCCAGATGATCGCCGCCGGGCTGTTGATCGTCATGGAGGTAGTCACCCGGTCCAGGGGAATGCCGTCAAACAGGATTTCCATATCCTGGAGGCTGGAGACGGCCACGCCGCACTTGCCGAACTCGCCCAGGCTCTCCGGCGCGTCGGTGTCGTAGCCCATCAACGTGGGCAGGTCAAAGGCGACCGAGAGGCCGGTCTCGCCCTGTTCCAGCAGGTACTTGAGGCGGGCGTTGGTCTCCTCCGCCGTGCCGAAGCCGGCGAACATGCGCATGGTCCAGAGCCGGCCCCGGTGCATGGTGGGGTGGATGCCGCGTGTGAAAGGGTACTCCCCAGGAAGCCCCAGGTCGCGCAGGTAATCCAGGTCGGCAACCTCCAGCGGGGTGTACAGGCGCTCCACCGGCTCACCGGAGGTGGTAATGAAGGTCTGGCGCCGTTCCGGGGTGCGTGCCAGGCTGCGCTGGAGCGTGGTCTCTTCCCAGCGTTCGCGGGCTTCTGCCAGTTCGGCCAGTTTCGCTTTATCGTACATAGCCTCACCCGAATCTCCTTAATGTCGGTCGCCGAAGGCGACGCTATGGAATAATCCGTTACGCACTGTAGTATTGTTCCACGAAGAGCGGTGGGGAACGATGGGCACAATTCTGCGCCTTATCATCGCGCCTTGCGGCTCTGAGGTTAGTTTAGCACAAGTTGAGGTGAAATGGAAAGTCGGGTTTCCCCTTGGGTGCATTTCACCGCCGCCCGACCAAAGCCGTTGCTCCTTGACAAACCCGACAAGGGGTGTTATACTATAAACAAATAAACATCCATCTATGGATACGACCACCACACTTGATCCGGTTGAATTCGCCAAGGCCCTGGCCGACGAGACGCGCCAGCAGATCATGACCCTGCTGTGCTGCCGCGAACTCTCCGTCAACGAAATTGTCGCCGAACTACGCGCTGCCGGACGTAAAGTGACGCAGCCCACTGTATCGCATCACCTGGCGATCCTGCGTTCAGCCCATCTGGTTCACACGCGGCGCGAGGGTCAACAGGTTTACTATACACTCAACCGCGACCAGGTGGCCGTATGCTGCGGCCAACTCCTGCTGCGGCTGGCGCCGCTGACCCCGGCCGCCACCCAATTTCAGTCCCTGTTGGCAGAGAAGGGCTGACGGTTGCTTTAGTTTAACTGAATCTATAGACGGACATCTATAACATTAAGGAGGGGTCTCATGACAGGCAAAGATTACTTTGACCAAGTGGCTTCCCGGTGGGATACGATGCGCCAGTCGTTTTACTCAGAGCAGGTGCGTGAGAAGACGTTGGCCGTCGCCGGCGTGAAGCGCGGCGCCGTCGCCGCCGATGTGGGCGCGGGCACAGGCTTCATCACAGAGGCACTGGTGCGCACCGGGCTGCGGGTGATCGCGGTGGACCAGTCGGAAGCCATGCTGGCCGAGATGCGGCGGAAATTCGCCGATGTGCAGGGCATAGAGTACCATCTCGGCAATGGGGAATCGTTGCCCATCCCCGATGAGACCTGCGACTACGCCTTCGCCAACATGTTCCTGCACCACGCTGAATACCCTGAGCAGGCGATCCGGGAAATGGCCCGTGTCCTCAAGCCGGGTGGCGTGCTGGTGATCACCGATCTGGACGAGCACGGCTTTACCTTCCTGCGCGAGGAGCACCATGACCGCTGGCTGGGCTTCAGGCGCGAGGACGTGCGACGTTGGTTCATCCAGGCCGGGCTGAAGCGCGTGCGTGTGGACAGTATTGAAGAGAACTGTTGCGCCTCGTCCAGTTGTGGCAGCGAGTCGGTCACTATCGGTATCTTTGTCGCTTCGGGTGAAAAAATGGATGAGGAGGAGGCTCTCATGAACCAGGTCTATTCAGATGAGGACATCAAGCAGGCAGTGCGCGAGCGCTACGGCCAGATCGCCCGCGATTCCCACCCGGGGGCGGGCGCCGCCTGTTGCGGCCCGACATCTTGCTGTGACGATGGGGGCGCGGCAGTGCGCCTGTATGCTGATGAGACCCTGACCGAGTTGCCTCCTGAGGTGACCGGGCTGGCATTGGGCTGCGGCGACCCGCTGGGGGTGCAGGGGCTTCAACCGGGACAAACGGTGCTGGACCTGGGTTCGGGCGGCGGGATAGATTGCTTTCGGGCCGCGCAGCAGGTTGGCCCGGCGGGGCATGTCATCGGCGTGGACATGACGCCGGAGATGATTGACCGCGCCCGCCGCAACGCCCAACAGTTGGGCCTCACCAACGTGGAGTTCCGCCTGGGCGAGATTGAACACCTGCCGCTGGCCGACGCCTCAGTGGACGTGATCATCTCCAACTGCGTCATCAACCTGGTGCCGGACAAACGCCAGGTGTTCCGCGAGGCCTACCGCGTCCTGCGACCCGGCGGCTGGCTCTCGGTGAGCGACATCGTGACGCGCGGGGAACTGCCGGAGGCTCTGCGGCGCAACCTGGCAGCCTGGACGGGCTGCCTCGCCGGGGCGGTGGATGTGGAGGAATACATCGTTGGCTTGAGGGAAGCGGGCTTTGAGGAGGTGCAGGTGACGCCGGAGAACCCCAATCTCCCCATCCCATCCCCTGTCTTCAGCGCCCGGATTACAGCGCGGAAGGCATACCGGCCTGGGTGAGCGAGGGCCAGGGGAGGGCGTCCTAAAACGGCGGCGAGAACAGCGCCAGCACCCGCGCTTCCACGTCGGCCAGTTGCTCAACCCTCACCGGCGTGGCGCGGAAGTCCTCCACCGTGCCCGCCGGAGCGTTCTCCAGCGGGAACAGCGCCAGTTCATAGTTGGGCGGGCCAACGAGTAACCGCGTGGCCTCCACGCTCAGCGCGTAGTCCACAAACGCCTGGGCCGCCTCCAGATGCTGGCTGCCGCTCACAATGGAGACTGCGCTGATCGTCACCGGCGTCCCTATGCCCCCCTCGCGCTGGTCCGGATAAACAAAAGCGACTGGCGCGCCTTCCTGCCGTTGCATCCAGTAGGCCGGGGAGTTGGTCAGGCCGAGGGCGTATTCCCCCGCGGCCACCTTCTGGCGCACGTCGGTGCTTGTGGGCAGGACAGCCATGTCATTGGCGATCAGGTCATCCACCAGCCTGCGCGTAAAGGCCTCGCCCCGCATCACCACCAGCGTCGCCACCCAACTTACCGTCGTGCGGTCGTCAAACCCGGAAATGGCCACTTTCCCCTTCCACCGGGGATCGGTCAACTCAAACACCGAACTGGGGATGTCGGCAGCCGCCACAAGCTGCGTGTTATACAGGATCACCCGCGCCCGTCCGGCAAGGCCGACCCACATTCCTTCGTTGTCCTTATACTCCGGCGGCAGCCTGGCGGCGGCTGGCGAGACATAGGGATAGAAGAGGCCCTGACGCGCCAGAAGCTCGGCCTCGCTGCCTGTCCCGGCGATGAAGATGTCGGCCACCGGCTGCGCTTTTTCGGCCAAAAGCCGCTGGCCCAATTCAGCCGTGCGCTCCACAACCAGGTCCACCCGCACCCCGGTGGCGGCCTGGAACGCCTCCACCATCGGGCGGATGGCCGATTCGCGCCGCCCCGAATAGATGACCAGCGTCTGCCCGCGCAGGTCCCTGGGCGGTGCAGTGGGGGTAGGTGGGGGGCCGAAGAGGAAAGGGAAGCAGCCGGTGAGAAACATCGCCACCACGAGCCAGCCGACAGCGGGCCGCAGTCGGGGCTTCCGTGTGTGGCTTGTTCGCTCAACCCTGTCCACTAAAGGACGGTATCATAACACATTTGGGGGAATTGTACCAAATGCGAAGAGGGTCCCAAATCATTATCATGAACAACTATAATTTGCACTGGTCTGGGGATGGATTATAATTATCAACATCTGGACCTTGCAATCTGCAAGATAAGCAGCGGAGTATTTATTAGGACAGGGGGACTTAACGGATTATCTACAGAGATCAGGGGAACTGAGGCCGGTTATGCCGATCAATCACCCATCCAGCGCTATTGAGGATTATCTGGACGCCATTTACAACATGAAGGATGAGGGTAAGGTAGTCATCGCCGCCCGTCTGGCCGAACGCCTGGGCGTGAAGCCGCCCACCGTCAGCCAGACACTGCGGCGGATGATGCGCGATGGCCTGATCACCATCGCCCCAGATAACGAGATCCACTTCACCCCTGAGGGCAAAGCCATCGCCGAAGCCACCATCCGCCGCCACCGGATGCTGGAACGCTTCCTGACCGACATCCTGGGGTTGGAGTGGGCTGCAGCGCACGAAGAGGCCCACCGCCTGCAACACTCCATCTCCGACCTGGTGGAGGAGCGCCTGTTCAAGGTGTTGGGCCAGCCCACGACCTGCCCGCATGGCAACCCCATTCCCGGCAGCGGTGCGCCGCGCCTGCCCAAAAACGCCTTCACACTGAACCAGGCTCAGGCCGGGCAAACGGTCGTTGTGGACCGGATCACCGAGGAGGGGGAACGCGACGCACGCCTGTTGCAGTACTTCCAGCGCAACCGGCTCATGCCCGGCGTGCGCTTCACGGTGGCCGAGGTCGCCCCCTGGAACGAGACCATCGCGCTGAGCCGTGACAACGAGACGGTCATCCTGGGCCTGAAAGCTGCCCGCACCATCTGGGTTCATCCGGAATCCTGACCGCCAAGCGCTGGCTGCTGCTGTGAGAAAGTGGGGTCTATGGGCCCTTGCCGGGCTGCTGCTCGGCCTGGCGCTGGGCGCGGCCTGGCGCTGGCCACGCGCCTCCCTGCGCTGGCCCCCGCCAGAGGCCACAGGCGTTCCCACCCGCGCTACCCTGGAAGTCGCCTTCAACGCGCCGGTGGACCGCGCCAACGTTGAGGCCCGGCTGCGCCTGTCGCCCCCCGCCGAGGGCACGTTCTCCTGGCTGGGCGATGTCCTTCGCTTTCACCCCAGGCGCCCCTTTGCCCCGGACACAACCTACACGCTCAGCCTGGAGCCGGGCGCACACAGTGCAAACGGCCTGCCGCTTCCGGGCGCGCACTGGCGCTTCACCACCGGCCACCCGCGCCTGCTCTATCTGCTGGAACAGGAGGGCCACACCGAGCTATGGCAGATAGACCCGGCCGGTGGTCAGCCGCGCCGCCTGACCTATGAGGCGCAGGGGGTGCGCGAGTTCGCCGCCAGCCCAGATGGCCGGGCCATCGCCTACGCCGCCCCTCGCCCGGACGGCGGCGCCGACCTCTGGATCATAGATGCCGAGGGACACAACCGCCGTCACCTGGCCGACTGCGGCCAGGATGACTGCGGCGGCCTGGCCTGGTCGCCCGACGCCACCTGGCTGGCCTTTGAGCGCCGCCCGCTCTCCCGCCCGGCGTCGGGGGGAATCGGGCCGGTGTTTGCTGCCCCGCGCCTGTACCTGGTGGACCTGGCCGCCGGGGCGGTCCGCCCGCTGTTTGACGATAAGGCCCAACTGGGCGCCAGCCCGCGTTGGTCGCCTGACGGACAGCGGCTGGCCTTCATTGACCCCAACCTGGGAGCCGTGGCCGTGTACGACAGGGGATCGGGCCAGTTGACTTACATCCCCAGCCAACGCGCCCAACTGGGGGATTGGTCCCCTGATGGGCGCGCACTGGTCTTCACGCAACTCCTCGTCCCGACCCATCCAGAAGGCGAAGCAGAAAGCGGGGAGAGCGGCGCGATCGCCTTCAGCCGCCTGTTCCGCAGCGCCCTGGATGGCGCTCCGCCGACCGATCTGAGTGGCGAGACAGACACCGAAGACGCCTCGCCTCTGTGGTCGCCCGACGGCGCCTGGATCGCCTTTGGGCGACGGCAGGCGCAACGCGGCCAACAGCTCTGGCTGGTGCGGCCCGACGGCAGCCAGGCCCACGCCCTCACCGACGACCTTAACGTCAATCACGGCGGGTTCGCCTGGGGTCCGGACGGGCAGACGCTGGCGCTCGTCCGCTATACACTGATCCCGCCTGGCGCCCGCCCGGCCATCTGGTTGATCCGGGCAGACGGCAGCGGCTTGCGCCCTCTCGTAGAAGGTGGTACGCTTCCAGCGTGGATACCTTGATCCTATAGCCCTCCCCCTTCGCCCCCTGTAAGGGCAAGGCATGCCTTGCCCCTTACGGGAGAGGGGGTGAGGGGACACCACGCGCTGTGCCCCTACTGGGCCTGGTATGATGGACATCGGAGAACTGGTTGAGGACTTTGAACTCCCAGGGCTGGATGGCCGGGCATATCGCCTGGCCGACTACCGCGGCCGGATCGTGGTCATCACCTTCTGGTCCGCTTCCTGTCCCTGGTCAAAGCTATACGACGCCTATTTTCAAGGGCGCTGGCAGGACTGGCAGCGTCAGGGGATCATGCTCCTGGCGATCGCTTCCAATGCCGATGAGAGCGAGGCCGATCTACGCCGGGCGGCTGCCGAGGCCGGCCTGAGTTTCCCCATTCTCCTGGATCAGGGCAACGCCATCGCCGACCGCTTCCAGGCAGTCACCACGCCGCACGTGTTTGTGATTGACGCGGCGGGGCGGCTGGCCTATCGCGGGGCGGTGGATGACCGCCAGTTTCGCCGCCAGGCGACGGTGAACTACCTGGACGAGGCGCTGGCGAGCCTGCGCGCAGGCCGGAGGCCGGAGGTTCAGGAGACGCCACCGCGAGGCTGCACGATTGTGCGGGCGCTGGAAGCGTGACACGGATGCGGTATGGCCAAAGATGACCGGCTGCGTTGGGATCGCCGCTGGCGCGAGGAGTGTGCCGCTCGCCCCTTTGAACCGCACCCCCTGCTGGTGCGCTACGCCGACAGGCTGAGCGGCGGCGCTGCGCTTGATCTGGCCTGCGGGCGGGGGCAGAACGCCATCTGGCTGGCCGAGCACGGCTATCGCGTGGATGCGATTGACATCAGCCCGGTGGCGCTGGCCGCAGCACGCGCCGAGGCCGCACGGCGCGGCCTCTCAGTCAACTTCATTGAGGCCGACCTGGACACATATCTCCTGCCCGTCGCCGCCTATGACCTGATCGCGGTCTTCTATTTCCTGAACCGGCAGTTGCTCCCGGCGATCCGGGCCGCGCTTCGCCCGAGGGGGTGGCTCTTTTATGAGACCTTCAACACGGGCCGTCTGGCCTGCGACCCCCATATCCCGCCCGCCTACCTGCTGGAGCCTGGTGAACTCCCCCGCCACTTCGCCGACTGGCACATCGTGGAGACCGGGGACGATGGCAGCCGGCCGCATTCGTCCTACATCGTCTGCCGCAAGCCCTGACTATTCGCTCCGTTAAAGGCTCAGCCGGGCCAGCCGCGCACCAGGATCACCGCGAAGACCAGCACCAGCAGCGCCAGGAGCAGGTTAATCCGCGCGATCCAGGTGGCCTGGCGGCGCAGCCGCAACGCCTCTGGGGAGCCGGGGTTCGCCTGCCAGATAGCCGTGGCGCGCGGGCCGATGGCGAAATCGTGCAGGGCGCTGAGGATCAGGATCACGGCCACCAGGATCAGCTTGATGCCCAGGGCACGGCCAAACGAGGTCTGCCAGAGTTGCCCGCTCCACGCATCCGCCCAGGTCACGCCGCGAGCGGCCAGGTTCACCAGGCCGCTCAGCGCCAGCAACGCCAGACAGATCCAGCCCACCCAGCGGAAGCGTACCCCTGTCCAGTGGATCAACCCCCCGGCCAGCCCCCGATATTCCGGCCGGCGCGTGACCGGGACAAGCACCAGGACGAGAAAGATCATCCCACCGAGCCAGATCATTGCGGCCAGAATGTGCAGCCAGACCGACAAGAGGTACAGCGTCCGCATCCCACCTTAACCTCGTAGTAAACCGTGTCGTCGGGCCAGATGGATCGCCTCCGTGCGGCTATCTGCGCCCAACTTACCCAGGACGTTGCCCACATGGAATGTGGCCGTGCGCTCGGACACCCCCAGGCGCAGGGCGATCTCCTTATTGCGCAGGCCCCTGGCCAGAAGCTGAAGAACCTCCAGTTCACGCGGGGTGAGTGGCTCAATCAGAGGCCCGGCGTAATCGCCGCCGTCCCGAACATAGGGCGCGTCCGGGTCCGAAAGCGCCAGAGTCAGGGGGTGTTCCTCCTCCGAGGAGAAAGCCGGGAGGGGGGCAGCCCAGGCGGCCTGCGCCGCGCTCAGCAGGCGTTCCGCCACCGCGATCTCGCGCTCGGCGGCCTCCACGTCCTGGCGCAAGAGCGCCCGCGCCTGCGCCAGCCGTCGTTGCGCTGCCCCCACCAATTCTTCCCAGGCTTCCTGCGCGGTCTCGTCCATACTTAGCTCTATAGCTTTAGAAACCCGGTTTCTTGGAGAAACGGGGGTTCTAAAATCTGTCAGGCGCTGATCACCTGTGTGCTTTCGGCACTGGTCGGCGCGGGCTGGCTCTGCTCCAGCGGGGCAGGTGGCTCCGGCTCCTGGCCGGGCGCAAGTGGGCGCTTGAAGATATAGAAGGCGGCGCCGCTACGCTGATGATGCAGGCCCACCAGCTCCCAACCCTGCACGCCCAGGGCGTTCAAGAAGCGCCGACCGAAGGCCGTCATGCGTTCCCCTTCCTGGATCAGGGTCTCGTGCCCCTCCACCGAGACCCGCCCACGAATGTCTGCATACACCACTTTATACTCCCAACGTTGTACGTCCATAGCTATCCTCTCTCCTGTCCAAAAGTTACCCTGATCATAACGCAGAACCAGGCTGCACACACCGTCTATTTCTACAGGGCCACCCTGATCAAAATGACAGGAGAGGCATCTGGTTGCTTTAATCCACTCAGGTGTGCCAGAGGGAAATGCTTCGCTGCGCTCAGCATGACAGGGGGCACGCATGTCGCCCGATCGTGAACTAAACGCCGGGCAGCCTGAACTCCTGCGCTTCAAAGTACCCCCCCGTGACATCCCGCGACCTGTCTGAGGCCAGCCAGACAAAGACCGGGGTGATGTCTTCAGGCCGGGGCAGGCCGCTCACATCCTCATCCGGGTAGGCTTCGCGCAGCATCTGGGTCTGTGTGCGCCCTGGGTTCACAATGTTAACCCGCACCCCCGTGCCCCGGAGTTCCTCGGCCCAGGTGCGGCTCAGGGCGTTGAGCGCGGCCTTGCTCACCCCATAGGCCCCCCAGTAGGCGCGCCCAGAGGCAACACCCGAGGTCACATTAATAATTGAGCCTGAGCCGCGCTGCAACATATGGGGCAACACCGCGCGAGTCATCAGGAACGGCCCGATGACGTTGGTGCGCAGCACCTCGCTGAAGGTGTGCTCGTCATAGTGGAGCAGCGCTGGGCGTGGGCTGGGGCCGAGCACAGCGGCGTTATTCACCAGCACGTCAATCTGCCCGAATTGGGCCAGGGTAGCATTGACCAGTTCTATGATCTGGTCGTTCTGGCTGACATCGGCGGCCCAGGCCAGCACCCGCCCGTTCTTTTCCAATAGCTCCGCGCACACCCGGTTGAGGGCCTCTTCCGTCCGGGCCGTGATCACCACCGCAGCGCCCGCATCCACGTAAGCGTGGGCCACAGCCCGCCCGATGCCGCGTGAGGCGCCCGTGATGATCGCCACTTTCCCTTTCAAGTCCACAGTCTGTCCTCCTCACACTAGCCTTTCCCGGCCTATTATAGCAAACCCGGCCTTGACCAGCACCCACGCAGGGACAGGGGGGAGGGGTGATTTTACCCCCACCCCTCCCCTTGGATGGGGGAGGGTGAGGGAGGGGGCAATTCTGTGACGGGTTAAGATAGGAGGTCAGCCTGCCTGTGGAGGCGGGTGAATCGGCAGGCGGAAGGTGAACGTGCTCCCCTGGCCAGGGGCGCTCTCGCACCAGATGCGGCCCCCGTGCATCTCCACCATGCGCCGCGCAATGGACAGCCCCAGGCCGATCCCCTTGTACCGGCGCGTCATCGGCTCCTCGGCCTGGTAGAACGGGTCCCAGATATGGTCCAGCTTGTCCGGCGGGATGCCTACCCCTGTATCCTGCACTGCGACCTCCGCCATACTGCCCTCTCGCCGGGCGCGGATACGGATGTGCCCGCCCGCTGGCGTGAACTTGATGGCGTTGGCGACCAGGTGACGCAGGGCCAGATGGATGCGATCCCAATCCGCCTCCAGCATCAAAGGCTCGTCCGGCAGGTCCACTGTGATGGTCAAGGCTTTGTCCAGCGATTGCCTGGCGCCCGTCACCACGTCAGTGATCAGCTCATTCATATCCAACGACTGCAACAGCGGGCGCACGTCCGCCGATTCCAGTTGAGCCAGATTGCTCAGGTCTTCCATGATGTGCATCATGCGTTGGGCATTGCGGACCACCACGTCCAGATGGTTGGCGATGTCGCCCTGCACGCGTTCGCGCAGAAAGCTGACATAGCCCAGGATCAGGGTCAAGGGTATGCCCAACTCATGGGAAGCCACACGGATAAAATCGGTCTTCAGCCGCTCCAACTGAGAGAGGTCCTCATAGGCGCGCTGAACCTGTTCCAGAAGGCGGGCGTTTTCAATGGCAATAGTGGCCTGCGCCGCCAGCGTGGCCAGGCTCTCCACGTCCTCGGGGGTGAACCGGCCGCCGCTGCGCTTGTTGACCGCCTCCAGCACGCCGATCACCTTATCCTTAAATATCAGGGGCGTCGCCAGGAGCGAGCGGGTGTGGAAATCAATGGTCTTATCCACCTGGATATAGAAGCGGGGGTCGGTGCTCACATCATCGGCGATCACCGGCTGGCGGTGGCGCACCACCCAACCGGCGATGCTGCGGTCCACCGGGACGCTTACCTGTTGCAGCTTATCGCCCTGCCAGCCCGGCACGGCAGCAAAGCGCAGGTCACCGCTGCCGGGGTCAAGCAGCAGGATGGAGGCCGCTTCGCTGTCGGTGATCTCCGCAGCGGCTTCGGTGATCGCGCGCAGCAAGGGCTGAAGCTCTAGCGTGGACGTCAGGGTCCGGCTGATCTCAATCAGCCGCTCCAGGCGGGCCAGCCGCTCCTGCATAGCGCTACGATCTTCGGACATACTCTGATTATACCACCACCTAGCCGGAAAGACCCGCCGGTTTAAGCCCTGCGGTTGCTGTCAGCAAGCGTCCCGTGAGGGAAAACCGCGCCCAAGGGGCCGTTGGCCGGGCATCGGCCCTTCATTATGAAGGGGCAGGCTCTGGGCCGACGCTTCGCGTCCACGCCGGTGGACGCCCGGCGTAGGAGCGCACCGCCGTGCGCCCCTACAATCGCCAGCCTAAAGTCGCCTCCAAATTGACACCCTTATCCAACGCGCTATAATATCCACCCTGATTCAGTCACACACCAACACCTGTGACCTGCCAATAGGAGGGGAAGATGTCCAATTTAGCTCGTCGTCCCAGCTTGATCTTGATGGCGCTTATTGCCATCGTCCTGGCCGCCTGTGGCCCAACTGCCGCGCCTGCGCCCACCAGCGCACCGCCGACCCAGCCCCCCACCGGCGCGGCCAATACCCTCGTGTACGCTGCGGACATCAGCGACCTGATCTCGCTGGACCCCGCCGTCCTGTACGAGTTCAGCGGCGTCCTGATCGCCCACAACGTCTACGAGACGTTGGTACGCTTTGAAGGCGCCGACCTGAGCACGCTCAAGCCTGGCCTGGCCGAGCGCTGGGACATCCAAGAGGTGGGCGACACCTGGGAGATCACCTTCCATCTGCGCCAGGGGGTCAAGTTTGCCAGCGGCAACCCCCTCACCGCTGACGACGTGGTCTATTCCTTCCAGCGCGTTATCGCCCTGAACAAGTCGCCTGCCTTCCTGTTCACTGACATCGCTCAGCTCAAGCCGGAGAATATCAAGGCCGCCGACCCCAGCACGGTCGTTATCACCCTGCCCAAGACCGCCAGCCCGCAGGGCTTCCTCTCCATCCTGACCTTCACCGTCGGCGGCATCGTGGACTCCAAAGAGGTCAAGGCCCACGAGAGCGGCGGCGATTACGGCTCGGGCTGGCTGTTGGACCACTCGGCGGGCAGCGGCCCATACGTGATTGACCACTGGACCAAGGAGACCGAGGTGCTGCTCACGGCCAACCCGAACTACGGCGGCCCCAAGCCCGCGCTGGCCCAGGTGCTCATCAAGCACATCCCCGAGGCCACCAACCAGCAGTTCGCGCTGGAGAAGGGCGACGTGGACATCGCCCGCAACCTGGGGCCGGAGCAGATTGAGGCGCTCAAGGGCAAGAGCGGCGTCACCACCACCACCGGCGACAGCCTGCTGCTCATCTACGTCGGCATGAACGTGACGGTTAAGCCGCTGGATAATGTCCAGGTGCGCGAGGCCCTGCGCACGGCGGTGGACTACGACGGCATCATCCAGCAGCTCCTCAAGGGCAACGCCAAGAAGGTCCAGACGATCATCCCGGCCGGGCTGGCCGGGCACAACCCCGACGCCCCCTTCCAGCAGGACATTGAGAAGGCCAAGGCGCTGCTGAAGGAGGCCGGACAGGAGGGCGGCTTCACCCTGGAACTGCTTGTCCCCACCGGCTCCGCGCCTGGCGGCGTCACCTGGGCCGACCTGGCTGCCAAACTCCAGTCCGACTGGGCCAAGATCGGCGTCACGGTGAACATCGTGCAGACGGCCCAGGCCGAGTTGCTCAACGTCTACCGCGCCCAGAAGGGACAACTTGTGCTCATCCTGTGGGGGCCGGATTTCCCCGACCCGGATGCGAACGTTGGCCCGTTCACCGACTACGAGGCCAAGAGCATCGCCTGGCGCAACGCCTGGCAGGATGCGATCTCCAAGAAGGCGCGCGAGGCCGCGCTGATGGCCGATCCCGCCCAGCGCAACGCCGCCTACAAGGAGATCACCGACTACGTCCTGCACAATGGCCCGTACATCGTCCTGTACCAGCCGACCGAGCTTTTCGGCCTGCGCGATAACGTCAAAGGCTTCGCCTGGAACCCGATGGGGTGGACCGACTTCGCGGCCATAAGTAAGTAAGAGATGACGCCTCTTTGGGGGTGGCCCTGAGGCCACCCCCAGCAGGCGCACAGGGTTGTGCGTTGGGGCACTTCGTTAGCTTCCTGCTGCGGCGGCTGATCGGTCTGGTGGCGGTGCTGGCCGGCGTCTCGGTCATCACCTTCTTCATCTCACATGTCATCCCCGCCGACCCCGCCGCCGCTGCACTCGGCGATCATGCCCGCGAGGAGCAGATCGCCGCCTTCCGCCGGGAATACGGCCTGGACAGGCCGCTGGTGGAGCAATACCTGATCTACATCAACGGCCTGCTGCACGGCGACCTGGGCAAGAGCATCCGCACGCGCCGCCCGGTTATAGACGACCTGCGCGACTTCTTCCCGGCGACGTTTGAGCTGTCGCTAGCCGCGCTCCTGGTCTCTCTGTGCATCGGCATCCCGGCGGGCGTGTGGAGCGCGCTGGGGCGCAACCGCTGGCCCGACCACGTGGTGCGCGTGTTCTCGCTGATCGGCGGCTCGCTGCCCATCTTCTGGCTGGGCCTGCTGCTCATCGGCCTGCTCTACTATCGCCTGGGCTGGCTGCCCGGCGGCGGGCGCATTGACCAGTTCATCCCGCCGCCGCGCTTCATCACCGGCCTGTATGTTGTGGACAGCCTGCTCAGCGGGGACACCGCCGCCCTCAAGAGCAGCCTGCACCATTTGCTCCTGCCTGCCTTCACCCTGGGCTATTTCTCCACCGCGATCATCGCCCGCATCACGCGCTCCAGCCTATTGGAGGTGCTGCACCAGGATTACATCCGCACTGCTTACGCCAAGGGCCTGCGCGCCCGCGTTGTCCTGATCCGTCATGCCCTGCGCAATGCCCTCATCCCCACCCTGACGATTGTGGGCATCACCTTTGGCAGCCTGCTCTCCGGCGCCGTGCTCACCGAGACCATCTTTTCCTGGCCGGGGTTGGGGCGCTACGCCACCTTCTCGGCCATCAGCCTGGACTTCCCCGCCGTGATGGGCGTGACGCTCCTGGCCGCGCTGATCTACACGCTGGCCAACACCGCTGTGGACCTGCTCTACCACCTGCTGGACCCACGCATCCGCTATGGCTGAGCACGTCGTTGTGGCCCCGCCCATCGCCCTGGCCCCGCGCCGGCCACTCCGTCGCCGCGCCTGGCGCCCCCTGGTGCACAACCCGCTGGCCACCATCGGCCTGGCGCTCTTGCTCCTGTTCGCGCTGAGCGCGGTCTTCGCCCCCGTGCTCGCGCCTGCCGATCCGCTGGAACAGAGGTTGGAACGGCGCCTGCAACCGCCCTCCTGGGAGCACCCCCTGGGCACCGACCAACTGGGCCGTGACGTGCTCAGCCGCCTGCTCTACGGCGCGCAGATCTCGCTGCGCGTCGGCCTCACTGTTGTCCTCTCCGCAGGCGTCTTGGGCACGGTTGTGGGGCTGATCGCCGGCTACATGCGCGGGCGGGTGGACGAGGTGTTGATGCGCGTGACGGATGTGTTCTTCGCCTTCCCGCCCCTGATCCTGGCGATGGCCATCGCCGGGGCACTGGGGCGCAGCCTGAATAACGCCATGATCGCCATCGCGGTGGTCACCTGGCCGGTGTATGCCCGGCTGGTGCGCGGGCAGGTGCTCAGCCTGCGCGAGCGCGAGTTCGTCCTGGCGGCCCAGAGCGTGGGCGCCTCCACGCCGCGCATCCTGTTGCGCCACATCCTGCCCAACACGCTCTCGCCCATCTTTGTGCAGGCCAGCTTTGACATGGGCGGGGCCATCCTGGCGGCGGCGGGGCTGAGCTTCATTGGCTTCGGCGCCCAGCCGCCCACGCCGGAGTGGGGCGTGATGATCAGCGAGGGACGGCAGTTCATCAGCACCCAGTTCTGGCTCTCGCTCTACCCCGGCCTGGCCATCCTGCTCACTGTGACGGCTTTCAACCTGCTCGGCGATGGGCTGCGCGACATGCTGGACCCGCAGTTGCGCGGTCGCGAGTAGGAAGCCTTAAAGCCCTGAAGTGAGGATACGCCTCGGTTGACCAAGACAATAGGTCCCCCACCTTCCATCTCAGCGCCTTCAGGGCGTGGCGTCCTGGCGTTCTTCGCGCTGCTCAGCGGCCTGGCGGCGGCGTTCATCGGCGCGGCTGTGGCCTTGTTCTGGCTGACGCGGGCGCTCCCCGGCGCCTCAGAGGATGAACTGCCGGAGGTCGTGGCCTTCTTTGCTGTCGCTGCGTTGGGCTTGGGGCTGGGTCTGCCGCTGGCCTTCGCGGCCATCAGCGCCTGGCGCGAGCGGCCCGCCCGACTGCCGGGCGGCCTGCCGGGCTGGGTGTGGCTGCCGGCGACGCTTCTGACTGTGGGCGTAGGCGCCGCCGTGATCGCTTCGGGGCACGCTTTGACCATCCTGTTGCCGCCGTTGCATGTGCTGGCCATCGCCCTGCCCGCTGTGGGGGTCGTCAGCCTGGCCAGCCGGCGCCTGGCCCACACCGGTATCAGCGGGCGGTTGGTGTTGGGCCATTTCGCCAGCGGCGCCTATCTGGTGCCGCTATTGGCGCTGGTGTTGGAATTGGTGGTGGGGCTGCTGGCGGGTAGGTTGGCCCTCGTTCTCATCGTCCTCTTCATCCCTGGCGGCGCAGAGCAGGTGAGACGGGCAATAGAGGCCCTCCGGCCCCTGATGGAGGGTCAGCCTCTGAATACGGACGAGTTGTTAAAGTACATCCTGTGGCCGCCGTTCGCCGTTGTCGCCCTGGTGTTTGTCAGCGGCCTGTTCCCGCTGCTGGAGGAGGCGATCAAGCCGATCAGCGCCTTTGTGCTCGCCAGCCGGTTGCCCACCGCGGGTGCAGCGTTCCTGGCCGGCGTGGCTGCGGGCGCGGGCTTTGGCCTGTCGGAGGGGCTGCTCAATGGGGCCTGGAGCCTGGAAGAGTGGTCGGCTACGGTGCTTTTGCGCGCAGGCGGCACGGCTATGCACGCCTTCGCCAGCGGGCTGGTTGCCTGGGGCTGGTATCGCACCTGGCGGGCGCGGCGTCCCTGGCCCGTGCTGCTGGCCTACGGCGTGGCTGTGGCGCTCCATGGCCTGTGGAACGCGCTGGCGCTGGTGGGCGGGGTCGGTTGGGCGTTTACCCCCACAAACGCTTCCTCACAGGCCGGCCCCCTCGCGGGTGGTCTGATCGGGTTTCTGGTCTTCAGCCCGCTGGTCGGCATGACATTGGCCGCCACCATCGGGATTGTGGTGCTCAGCGGGCGGCTGGCGCGTGATTCAGAGGGGGCAACACCCTCTTAATCCGCCACGATGGTCTCTTGCTTGCGGTTGAGGACCTTGCGGATGAGCGCGAAGACCTCTTTGCGGTTCTCTTTCCAGATATGGATCAGCGTCGGCGAGGCCGAAACCAGGATGACGACGATCACGATCAGCGTGAAATAGCGGTCAAGCACGTCGGGCGGGAAGCGGCTGCCCAGGAAGTAGCCCAAGGTGGTGACGCCGATACCCCAGAGCACGCCGCCGATCAGGTTGAAGAAGAAAAAGCGACGCCATCCCATTTCCACAGCGCCGGCGACGATGGGGGCAAAGGTGCGGATGAAGGGCATGAACCGCGCCAGGATAATGGTTTTGCCGCCGTGTCTGTCGTAGAAGGCTTTGGCTGCCAGCAGGTTTTTGCGTCGGAAGATCAGCGAGTTTTCGCGGTTGAAGATACGCGGGCCGGTCTTATTGCCGAACCAGTAGCCCACATTATCGCCCAACACCGCTGCCGTGAAGATGAGGGGGATCAGAAGGCGCATGTCCAGATAGCCCTTGAAGGCCAGCAGGCCCGCTGTGAGCAGCAGGCTATCCCCTGGCAGGAAGAAGCCGAAGAACAGGCCCGATTCGGCGAAGACAATGGCGAAGAGGCCCGCGTAGCTCACCTGGATGATCAACTGCTCAAGGTCCAAACTGTTTTCCTCCCTGGCGCCCCAAGGCGCGGTTCAGGGACGCTCACCGCGCCCTGAAAGAATAGAACCGGCGGCCTGCGTGCCGCCGTTGGCCTGGGCATTATACCATTGCTTCGCGATGGCGACAAGGTGACCTTGGTTTAGGCCAGGGTCTTCCTGTGCGTCCTCTCAACAGTCAAAGAAATAGCCCTCTGTTCCTACTGCCTCTGGCCAATTTGTAGCGTATAATGGTAAATTGAAGCCTCTGAAGAGGTCTCAGCGGATTATTTTCTAGGAATCAAGGAAATTTAGGACCATGCGCCTCACTCAGAGGACACACGGAGGGTAGGCCCAATGGCGGGGGAACGTGTCTTGGTGTTTGACACACGGCAGGCGAACCGTGACTTTTTTCTCTACCAGGTACTGCGACCGGGCGGCTATGTACCTATTGTTGTGGATTCCTGGGAGGCCGTGCTGCAGCACGGCCTGGCCTCGCCTCCTCCCGACGTGATGATCTTGCCCCTGACGAGTGAGGGCCAGTTGCCTGTGGATGTGGTGCACCAGGTGCTCAGCCACAACCCGGAAGTGGCTATCCTGTTCCTGACGCCCCAGTGGACGGAGCAACACGCTGCCCAGGCCCGCGAGTTGGGCGGCCAGACCACCGGCCATCTGCTGTTCCCGCTTAACGTGGTGGCCTGCGTGGCCGCCATTGAACGCAGCCTGTCCAAGGTGCGCGTCCAGCGCGAGGTCAGGCGGCTGACCGCGCCGTTAGAGGCGGCCAACCGCGAGACGCAGAACCGCGTGCGCGAACTCCAGGTGCTCATCGCCGTGATCCGCTCAGTGACCTCGCTGATGGACCTGCAACAGGTGCTGGTGCGCGTGGTGGAGGCAGCGGTCTATCTGACAGGCGCGGAGGAAGGCTCGCTCCTGCTGGTGGACGAAGAGACCGGCGAGTTGTATATGCGGGCAGCCAAGAATTTTGACCAGGAGTTCGCCAAGACCTTCCGCCTGCGCGCCCAGGACAGCCTGGCGGGCCGGTGTGTGCGCAGCGGTGAGCCGGTGCTGGTCACGCAGCGCGGCAAGCAGAAGATCAAGACCACCTACCTGGTTCAGTCCATCCTCTACGTGCCCATCACCGTGCGCAACACCACCATCGGCGCGCTGGGGGTGGACAACCGCATCTCCACCCGGCCCTTCACCCCCTGGCATACGCGTGTGTTGCAGGCCCTGGCGGATGCTGCCGCCGTGTCCATTGAGAACGCCAAGCTCTACGAGGCGCTTCAGGCCAAGGTGCGCACGCTGGAGGTGGCCTATGCCCGTGCGGTGGAGGCCGACCGGACGAAGACGATGGCGCTGGAGGGCACGGTGGGAGCGCTTTACGCCCGGCTGGATGCGCTGCGCACGTTACTCTCCTCAAGCGGCACGGACGGCTCGCGCGGTCAGACGCTGCGCGAGATCCGCTCCGAGATTGATGGCTTGGCGGATGCACTCAAGGGCCTGGTCCCCGTGCCTACACACACCGGCAGAACCGACCCGCTGAAGTCCGTTCCCAGATAGCCTGGGCTGCGCCTCATCGCAAAGGGCAGCGAAGCTGAAAGCTAAATGCTCCTGTAAAACAGGGGCAACGGCGCAACCGGTGTGTCACTCCACCGGACAGCCTGGAGCAGCCGGGCCTCGGCTGCCGCCAGGCGCACGGGGTCATTGGCGTGGATGCTGAAAAGCGGCTCGCCCGCCTCCACCCTATCCCCGACCTTGTGGTGGACGAGGACACCAACGGCGTGGTCAATCGGCTCCCCCTTCTTGGCCCGGCCCGCGCCCAGGTCCAGCGCAGCCAGGCCCACCTCGGCGGCGTTCACCACCGCCAGATAGCCTGAACGCGGCGCGACAACCTCGCGGATCAGCGCGGCGCGGGGCAGGGTATCAGGGGAGTCCACCTGGGAGACATCACCCCCCTGGGCTTCCACCAATTCGCGGAACTTGGCCAAGCCGCGCCCGTCGGCCAGGGCGGCTTCTAGTTGAGCGCGGGCGGCGTCCAGATCGGCGGCCTTCCGGGCCAGGACAAGCAGGTGGCTGGCAACGGTGAGGCAATGCTCGCGGAAGTCCGGCGGGCCGCCGCCGCGCAATGTCTCAATGGCCTCGCGCACTTCCAGCGCGTTGCCGACGGCCCGGCCCAGGGGCTGGTTCATATCGCTGATCAGCGCCACAACCTGGCGGCCAGCATCGCGCCCGATGCGCACCATCGTCTCCGCCAGCCGCATGGCCTGGTCTATCGTGGACATGAACGCGCCCAGCCCGACCTTGACGTCCAGGACGATGGCCTGGGCACCGGCGGCGATCTTCTTGCTCATGATGGAGCTGGCGATCAGGGGGATGGAGGGCACGGTGCCGGTCACGTCGCGCAGGGCGTAGAGCTTGCCGTCGGCGGGCGCCAGGTCGGCGGTCTGCCCCGCCAGGACGATGCCATGTCTGCGCAGGTTGTCCAGGAACTCCTGGACGGACAGATTCACCCGGAAGCCGCGAATGGATTCCAGCTTGTCCAACGTGCCGCCGCTGAAGCCCAGGCCGCGCCCGGACATTTTGGCCATCGGCTGGCCACAGGCCACAACCAGCGGCTGCACCACGAGCGTAGTCTTATCGCCGACACCGCCGGTGGAGTGCTTGTCCACCGCAAAGGGCACGATGGGGCGGAGGTCCAACACTTGGCCGGAGTGGGCCATGGCCATGGTCAGGTCGTAAGTTTCGCGGGGGGTCATACCCTGGAAATAGATAGCCATCAACCAGGCCGCAGCCTGGTAGTCGGGGATCTCATCCCGCAGGTAGCCTTGGATGAACCAGGTGATCTCCTCGGTGGACAGTTCGCCACCATCGCGCTTTTTGATGATAATGTCCACTGCGCGCATGGCTTGTTTCTCCGCTGAAGCAGGATTATAACACATTCTTGGCTGCGCTCGGAATGGCATGACTTTCCCCTGGCTTAGAACGCGCCTATAATTTAATGGGGATATCTGAGAGAGAAGGCATGGAATTCAAGGCCAAAGCCGAAGCCTTGCGCGAGGAACTGATCGCTACACGACGCGACCTGCACCGCCACCCGGAACTGGGCTTTCAGGAGGCGCGCACCGCCGGGATCGTGGCCCGGCGGCTGGCCGAACTGGGGCTGGAGGTGCAGACGGGCATCGCCCGCACCGGCGTCGTGGGCTTGCTGGAAGGCGGGCGCGCAGGGCCGACGCTGATGCTGCGCTTTGATATGGACGCGTTGCCCATCCAGGAGCGCAACCAGACCGAGTACGCCTCGCAGGTCCCCGGCGTGATGCACGCCTGTGGGCACGATGGGCACGTGGCCATTGGGCTGGCGGTAGCGCGGCTGCTGGCCCAGGAGCGCGAGCGGCTGGCCGGGCGGGTCAAGTTCGTCTTCCAGCCGGGCGAGGAGGGCTGTGGCGGCGCCGAGGCCATGATCCGCGAGGGCGTCCTGGAGAACCCCCGGCCGGCCCTGGCGCTGGGGCTGCATCTGTGGAACGACGCGCCGGTCGGGCGCATCGCCGTGACTGCCGGGCCGACGATGGCGGCGGCGGAGGTCTGGCGGTGTACCCTGCGCGGTCGCGGCAGCCATGGCGCCCAGCCGCACCTGGGCGCCGATCCGATTGTGGCCGCTGCCCACATCGTGACCGCGCTCCAGACCATTGTGGCGCGCAACGTCAGCCCGGAGGCGGTCGCCGTTGTCACGGTGGGGACGGTGCACGCGGGCGATGCCTTCAATGCCATCCCGGCCGAGGCGACGCTCAGCGGAACGATCCGAACCTACGAGCCGGAGGTGCGCGAGCGTGTCCTGGCGCGCTTCCGGGCCATTGTGGAAGGGGTCGCCGCGACTTTTGAGACCCCTGCTGAACTGGAGCTTGCTGCCCTGACGCCGCCGCTGATCAACGACCGCGCAGCCTGCGCGCTGGTGAGTGAGGCGGCGGCGGCGGTGGTGGGCCAGGAGAACGTGGAGAGCGGGCGGCGCTGGATGGCTTCGGAGGACATGGCCCTGTTCCTGCGCGAGGTGCCGGGGTGCTTCTTCTTCGTCGGCTCGGCCAACGCCGGGCGCGGCCTGAACGCCCCGCACCACAACCCCCACTTTGACTTTGACGAGGCGGCGCTGCCACTGGCTGCGGCAGTCATGGCCGAGGCGGCGTGGCGCTACCTGGGCGGATCCGATGGCGGGTAGGGAGATATGCCCATTGCAGGCGGGTTGATTGAATGGCCGGCGGGCGCGGGCTGGCTGGTGCTGGCCGGGAGCGGCGATTGGGGGCAGGGCGCAGCCCGCTGGATTGACCTGGCGGCGCTGAGCGTGGCCGATCTGGGGCGCCAGGTGGTGTTTGTCCCCACCGCCGGCTGTATGGACGGGGCGGAGTTCCTGGCGTACTATGAGGACCTGGGGGCGCTGCCAGGTGTGGTGGCGCCGATCTTCACGGCGGAGGATGCCGCCCGGCCAGAGGTGCGGCGGCTGCTGGCCCGCTCCGGGCTGATCTATCTGGGCGATGGGGATAGCCGCAGGCTGATTGAGGCATTGGCGGGATCACAAGCCCTGGAGGGGATGGCCGAGGCTTACAGGCGCGGGGCGGTGATCGTGGGCGCCGGGGCCGGGGCGGTGGCCCTGGCCGCTTGGGGGCGGGCGGCGGATGGCGCGCCACTCGCCGGTTGGGGCTGGCTGCGCCAGGCAGTGATTGAGCCGCACTTTGAGGGGGAGGTTTCGGCGGCCCGGCTGCGCGAAACGGTGCGGCGCACCCAGGCCCGCTATGGCCTGGGCATCCCCAGGCGCACGGCGCTGGCGCTGGCGCCGGACGGCGTGGTGGAGACCTGGGGCGCCGGACAGGTGACGGTATCGCTGATGCAGCGGCAGGGCAGCCGCTGACGCAGTCATTGACGACGGACAACAGACGATGCGGATCATTTCGCAACGTCGCCTTCGGCGACAGGGATCAAGGAAATGAGGAGATAGCATACCCCATGATGGTTGAGGCCCTGGTGGAGATCCCCAAGGGGAGCCGCAACAAGTACGAGTACGACGAGGGCACGGGCCGCATCCGCCTGGACCGCGTCCTGTATTCGCCGCTGCACTACCCCGCCGATTACGGCATCATTTTGGATACCCTCTCCGAGGACGGCGATCACCTGGACATCCTGATCGTGAATTACGAGACCACCTTCCCCGGCTGCGTTGTGCCGGTGAGGCCGATTGGCGTGCTGGACATGCGCGACGAGAAGGGGCGCGACCAGAAAATCCTGGGCGTCCCCGTCGGCGACCCGCGCTTCCGCGAGATCACCGATCTGGCGCAACTCGCGCCGCACTTCCTGGCGGAGATCGTGCACTTCTTCCAGGTATATAAAACGCTGGAGAAGAAGGAGACGGAGATCTTCGGCTGGGCTGGCGCCGAGGCGGCCCAGGAGATTATCCGCGAGGCGCAGCAGCGCTTTCAGCAGGCCCATCTGAGGCCGGGCCGATAACCTATGGAACTGATCCTCACCCACGAGAACGCGGACTTTGATGCGGTGGCGGCACAGTTGGCCGCGCACAAGCTGAACCCGGCGGCCCGGCCCGTCCTGCCCCGCCGGATGAACCGCAACGTGCGCCATTTTCTGGCCCTGTATTGGGACGAGTTGCCCTTCGTCCGGGCGGAGGACCTGCCCCGCGAGCACGTGGCCCGCGCCCTGCTGGTGGATACCCAGAGCGCCATCACGGTCAAGGGGATGGACACGCAGACAGTGGTCCAGATCGTGGACCATCACCCCCTGGGGCATGACCTGCCGCGTGGCTGGAGCTACAGCGGCGAAGAGGTCGGCGCCACCACCACGCTGTTCGTGGAACGCCTCCAGGCCGCCGGGCTGCATTTGACGCCGGTGGAGGCCACGCTGCTGCTCTTGGGCATCTATGAAGACACCGGCTCGCTCTCCTATCTGACCACGACGGCGCGAGACATGCGCTGCGCCGCTTGGCTGTTGGAGCACGGGGCAAACCTGGCTGTGGTCAACGAGTTTCTGCACCATCCGCTCTCCGAGGAGCAGCGCCGCCTGTACGACCGGCTGGTGGAGAGCGCGGAAACCCACCAGATCGCCGGGCAATCGGTGCTTATCGCCTGCGCCCAGGCCAACGGCTTTGTGGAGGAGGTCTCCACGCTGGCACACAAGCTGCGCGACCTGTTTGAACCGGCAGCCCTGTTCGTCCTGGTGCAGCTTGACGGCCACGTTCAGATGGTGGCGCGCAGCATCAGCGACCGCATTGACGTAGCCCGCATCACCGCCCAGTTCGGCGGGGGCGGCCACGCCCGCGCCGCTGCTGCGCTGATCCGCGATACGCCCCTGGCCGAGGTGCGCCAGCGCCTGCTGGCCCTTCTGCCCGATTTCATCCAACCGGCGGTGACCGTCGGCCAGATCATGTCGCGCAACGTGCAGACGCTGTCGCCGCAAACGACAGTGGGCGAAGCGGCGGAGCGTATGCGGCGCAGCGGCCATGAGGGCTATCCCATCGTCCAGAATGGGCGGGTCGTGGGCCTGCTCACCCGCCGCGCTGTGGACCGCGCCATCCAGCACAAGCTGGAAGGGGCCACGGTGGACCGCTTCATGGAGCGGGGCGAGGTGGCCGTCAGGCCGGAGGACCCGGTGGAGCGTGTGGCGCAGGTGATGATGGAGACCGGCTGGGGGCAGGTGCCAGTCGTGGACGATGGGCAGGTGATCGGTGTAGTCACGCGCACGGATTTGCTCAAGCTATGGACCAGGCCGCCGTCCTACCCGCGCCGTGAGGAGATCGCCCGGCGGCTGGAGCAGGCCCTGTCCCCGCAGGTGCTGGCCCTAGTGCGCGAGGCGGGCCGCATCGGGGCGGAGATGGGCTACGCCGTGTATTTCGTGGGCGGGCTGGTGCGCGACCTGCTCTTGGGCCAGCCGATTGTGGATATTGACCTGGTGGTGGAGGGCGACGCCATTGCGTTGGCGCGGGCGCTGGCGCAGCGCTATGGGGGCCGCGTGCGCAGCCACGCCCGCTTCGGCACGGCCAAGTGGTTCCTGCACCCCCAACCGGCGGGGGCGCCGGAGGCGATTGATTTCGTGACCGCGCGGACCGAGTTCTACGAGTCGCCCTCGGCACTGCCGGAGGTGGAGCGCAGCTCCATCAAGCTGGACCTGCACCGCCGCGATTTCACCATCAACACCCTGGCGATCGCCCTGTCGCCCGACCGCTACGGCGAGTTGCTGGACTTCTGGGGCGGCGAGCGCGACCTGCGGGAGGGAGTGATCCGCGTGCTCCACAGTCTGAGCTTTGTGGACGACCCCACCCGCATGTTGCGGGCAGCGCAGTTGGAGGCGCGCCTGAACTTCCGCATGGACCCGCGCACCGAAGAGTTGATCGGTCATGCCCTGCCTATGCTGGACCGCGTGAGCGGGGATCGCATCCGCCATGAGCTAGAGGCGATCCTGAGCGAGGCCGAGCCGGAACGCGCCCTGGCCCGCCTGCATGCCCTGGGTGTCCTGCGCCAGATCCAGCCTGGCCTGGTCTGGGATGACTGGCTGGCGCGGAAGTTCGCCGAACTGCGCCAGGCCGTGCGCATCGGCCCCTGGCAGCCGGGGCCAGGCGAGCCGCCACCCGACCTGGTTTTCCCCTACTTCGGATTGCTCACCTATCGCTTGTCACCGGCTGATCTCGCCGCTGTACTGAAGCGGCTCAAGGTGCGCCGCCAGACCGCCAGGGATGTGTACGCCATCCAGGCACTGAAGTCGGCCTTGGACGACCTGGCCGAGCCGCAGGCCAACAGCGCTATTTACCGGGCGCTCAAGCCCTTCCGCGAGCGCGTCCTCCTGGTGGGCTGGGTGGCGACGGAGAGCGAGGTGGCCCGCGCCCAGATGGACCGCTACCGGCGGGAGTTGCGCTTCATCCAGCCCGTGCTGGACGGCCACGCGCTCAAGGCGATGGGGCTGGAACCGGGGCCGCAGTTCAGCCGCATTCTGGAGCGGCTGCGCGCCGCCCGCCTGGACGGCGAGGTGACCAGCGAGGAGGAGGAGCGGGCGCTGGTGCGGGCGCTGATCAGTCCTCAGAGAGTCCTCTCCTAAATCCGTGAGAGGGTGTATACGATGCTCACCACGAGATCAAGGTACTCAACGGATTATCTAAAGAATCAAGGTAATTAAGGTGAGCAATGGACCTCACAGATGAGCAGTGGGCCGTGCTGGAGCCGCTTTTGCCAGAGAAAGAACGTAACCCTATGAGCGTCATCTGGTGAACTGCCTCGCGTTCGTGCAACTCGGCTGCACTATCGCGCTGCTCAGGCACTATTTATGAGATGACTTCCAGTCAGATGTCAGAGGATCACCCTCCCTCTGGACAAGGGAGAGGCCCCCGAGGGTCCTCCTGATTCAGAATTTAAAACACGCAGGGTATTGACTTTGCAGATAAGTTATGATAGAATTTGGAAAACGTTTTCTGGAAAACGTTTTCCTTAATGGGTCTCCCCAATGTACTTATCGGCATAAAGCAAGCGAGGCAGCCTGATGTGGGATGAGCATGCCACCAGCCCGGAGATCGCAGCGGCCCGTCCGGAGATCGCTGTGTTCGGCATCGGCGCGATAGAGCAGCATGGCCGCCACCTCCCCATCGGCAGCGATTGGATCGCCGTCAGCGAGATCAGCCGGCGCGTGGCCCTGGAACTGAATGCCCTCCTGATCCCGGCCATCCCCTTCAGCATGAGCGAATGCCATGGGCCACTGGAGGGCACGGTCTGGCTCAAGCCCGCCACGCTCGCCGCCGTCATCCGCGACGTCGCCCGTTCGTTGCGCGAGCAGGGCATCCGCAAGCTGCTCATCCTGAACGGCCACGGCGGGAACTTCGTCCTGGAGCCGGTCATCCAGGAGCTAAATCGCGAGTACCCCTTTTTCACGGTGGTCATGCCCGTTGAGGTCTGGGCTGTGGCCGAAGGCGGCGAGGCCATCTACGAGACAGCCACGAGCGAAGTCCACGCCGGCGAAGCCGAGACCTCCATCCAGCTTTATCTCCATCCCGACCACGTCAAGCCGGAACGTGTGGACTGTGTCCCCCCGCTAGGGCGGGAGTTCCTGGACTATATCGCTATGGACCGGATCAGCCCCGATGGGGTATGGGGCTTGCCCAGCTATGGCCAGGCCGAGAAGGGCGAGCGGGACATAGCCGCACAGGTGCAAGCCATTGTCCGCTTCGCACGTCAGGCATTTGAGGTGTTGGGCTGATGCTCACCTGGCTGAACACCGCCTGGGACTTTAAGGCCGCCCCCCCGGAGGTGGCCCTTTTCCCCCTGGCCTGCTTTGAACCCCATGGCCCGCATCTGCCTGTGGGCAGCGACGGCATCTTGATGAGCGCGATCGCCCGGCGCGTGGCCGAGCGGCTGCGGGCGCGCACGTTCCTCCTGCCGACCTGGCCGCTGGGGACCTCCGGCCATCACGCCCGGCAGCCAGGCGTGGTGTACCTCAATTTTGAGACCCTGTGGGCGGTGGTGCGCGACGTGGTCACGGCGCTAGTTGAGCACGGTATCCCCCGCGTGGTCGTGCTCAACAACCACGGCGCCGCGCTGACCACGACCACGCGCCCCCTGGGCAACTTCATCGTTAAGACAGCGGTACGCCAGCTCAACTACGAGGTGCCAGGGTTAACGGCCATCTGGGTGCAGCCGTTCGCAGCGGCGCGCGAGGCCCTGTGCGCCCTGTTCCCCTCGGCCTGCGAAGAGGTCCACGCCGGCGCGGTGGAGACCTCCCTCCTGATGCACCTGGCGCCTGAGCAGGTGAGGCCGCTGCCACCGGACAATGTGCCTGCATTCAGCCCGGCCTACCTGGACTTTACCCCATTTCACAACCTGGCGCCGGGGGGAGTATGGGGGCGGCCCAGCCAGGCGTCGGCGGAGAAGGGCGCCCAGGCGTTGGAAGCCATCGTAGAGGCCACCGTAGCCTACATTGAGCGCACCTTTGCGCAGATCGCGCCACTCAAGGAGAGGACAGCCACACACGCTGCCCCTGAACAGCAGGGCGAGGAGAGCGGCGCATGATGGAGACGGCAGCCAGAGAACCGGCGGTATGGACGCGGGGCCGCTCCCTGGCCGAGACCCTGGAGGCCTACGGGATCTATGTGGCCCTCGTCCTGGTGCTGCTCGCGGCTGCCCTGCTCTCCCCCGCCTTTTATCAGCCTGCCAACATCTTCAACATCCTGCGCCAGGCTTCGGCCCTGGGCATCCTCAGCGTCGGTCAGACCATCGCCATGATCGGCGGCGGCATTGACCTCTCGGTCGCGGCGGTGATGCAATTGGCCACAGTTGGCGTGGCCGAGATCGCCAAAGGCCGGGATGAGGGGGTTCTGGCGGCAGTGGTGATCATGCTGGCATTGAGCATGATCGTGGGCCTGGCGAACGGGCTTTTGGTGACGCAGCGGCGGGTGCCCCCGTTCGTTGCTACGCTGTTCGTGGGTGTGGTGGTCACGGGGGCGCGCCAGGTGTACACCCAGGCGACGCCCAGCGGTAGCCTGCCGCCCTTGATCCGGCTGATTGGGCGTGACAGCACCGGCCCGGTGCCCAACGCGGCGATCATCTTCCTGGGCCTGGCGCTGATCGCAGCGATTGTGCTGCGCAAAACCACTTTCGGGCGCAGGCTATATGCCGTCGGCGGCAACGCCGAGGCAGCCCGGCTGGCGGGCATCCCGGTGAATCGCGTGCGCCTGATCACCTATGTCGTGTGCAGCCTGCTGGCTGGCGTGGCTGGCCTGGTTCTGGCCGGCTACGTGGGCTACGCCGATCAGTGGATCGGGCGGGGCTATGACCTGGATTCCATCGCGGCGGTGGTCATCGGCGGGACCAGCCTGGCAGGTGGGCGCGGCGGGATCGGCGGCACGCTGGCCGGGGTGCTCTTGGTGACGGTGCTCCTGAACCTGGTCCTCTTGCTCAACCTGAATGTCCAGTGGCAACTCGTGGTTAAGGGGATGGTGATCATCCTGGCGGTGGCGCTGTACGCTATGCGGCGCCGGGGGTAGGGAAGATGGCCGAGGTCTTGCTGGAGATGCGCGACATCACCAAGACCTTCCCCGGTGTGCGGGCGCTCAACCGGGTGTCCTTTACCTGCTTCAAGGGCGAGGTCCATGCGCTGGTGGGCGAAAACGGCGCGGGCAAATCCACCTTGATGAAAATCCTGGCGGGGGCCACTCAGCCCGACAGCGGCACGATCCTGTTGCGCGGCCGGCCGGTGCACCTGCGCGACCCGCATACCGCCCAGGCATTGGGCATCAGCACGATCTACCAGGAATTCAACCTGCTGCCCTATATGAGCGTGGCCGAGAACATCCTGTTGGGCCGCGAGCCCTGTAAACGCATGGGCTGGCTGGACACTGCCGAACGCGACCGGCTGGCCCGGCGGGCGCTGGAGCCACTGGATACCCGGATAGATGTGCGTCAGCCGGTTTATCGTTTGAGCGTGGCCCAGCAGCAGCTTGTGGAGATCGCCAAAGCCCTCTCGTGGAAGGCGGAGTTGATCATCATGGATGAGCCCTCGGCGGCGTTGACTGGGGCAGAGTTGGAACGTCTGTTTGAGATCATCGCCACCCTCAAGGCACGGGGCGTGACCATTATCTACATCTCGCACCGGCTGGAGGAGGTCTTCCGCATCGCCGACCGGGTGACCGTGCTGCGCGATGGGGTGAATGTGGGCACGCTGGCGGTGGCTGAGGCCAGCGAAGCCCAGATCATCCGCATGATGGTGGGGCGCGAGTTGGGCCAGATGTATCCACCACGCGGCCAGCCGCCCGGCGAGGTGGTCCTGGAGGTGCGCGGGCTGACGACGGCGGATGGTCGGGTGCGCGATGTGAGCCTGCAATTGCGCGCAGGCGAAATCGTGGGCCTGGCGGGGCTGGTGGGGTCGGGGCGCACCGAACTGGCCCGGGCCATCTTTGGCGCCGACCCGATTGCCAGCGGCGAGGTGCTGGTGCGCGGACAGCGTTGCGCCCCAGCGGACCCGGCCCGCGCCATCGCCTCTGGCCTGGGCTTTGTGAGCGAGGACCGTAAGGCCGAGGGGCTGGTTCTGGGCCTGTCGGTGCGCGAGAACATCGCCTTGCCCAGCCTGGACGAGCGCCAGCGGTGGGGCTTCGTGCGTGAGGGGCTGGAGCGCGCAGTGATCGCTCAGGCCGTCTCCGAACTGCAAATCCGCACCCCGTCCATAGAGCAGCCGGTGCAATACCTGAGCGGGGGCAATCAGCAAAAGACGGTTCTGGCGAAGTGGCTGGCGCTGGGGAGGACGGGCGACAGGCGCGGGACGACGGACGAGGGAAACGGGCCAGCGGTCATCCTGTTTGACGAGCCCACGCGGGGGATTGACGTGGGGGCGAAGGCGGAGATCTATGCCCTGATGCGGGCGCTGGCCGATCAGGGCAAGGCCATCCTGATGATCTCCTCCGAGTTGCCTGAAATCCTGGGGATGAGCGACCGCGTTCTGGTGATGCGCGATGGGCGGCTGGTGGGCGAACTGGCGGCAGGGGAGGCCAGCGAGGAAGCCATCTTGAGGCTGGCTGCGGGCATAGACGGCGGACGGGGAACGGCAGACGATAGACGGCGAACTACAGACGACGGACGACGGGCCCTCGCCCGTTCGCTTGGTCAGCAAGGCGTCCTGGCGGTGTATGTGGTCCTGGTCGCGGTGGTGTTGATCGGCCTGGTGGCCGCGCCCGCGTTCCGCAGCGCCAGCAACCTGTTCACGGTATTGCGCCAGGCGACGGCCCTGGGGATCGTCAGCATTGGACAGACGATCATCGTTCTGGCCGGTGGGATTGACCTCTCGGTGAGTTCGGTGATCACGCTGGCGGCGCTCTTCAGCGCCGGCCTGATCCAGGACCAGGCGACGTTGATCGCCCCGGTGGTGCTGCTGTGTCTGGGGATCGGCGTGTTATTTGGCCTGGTGAACGGCTGGGCCTGGGTGCGGCTGGGCGTGGAGCCGTTCATCGTGACGCTGGGCACGCTGTCCATCGGGCGGGGGATCGCGCTGGTGTATGCGCGTGGCCCGGTGGGGTCGTTGCCCGCCGTATATCGCAGCTTCGCCTATGCGGACATTGGCCCGGTGCCGGTAGCGGTGATTTTCTTCGCCATCGTGTTCACCTTGAGCCTGGTCATGCTGCAGCGCACGGCATTTGGCCGCCATCTTGTGGCGGTGGGCGGCAACCCGGAGGTGGCTCGGCTGGCGGGCATCGCGGTGCAACGGGTCAAGGTGGCGGCCTGCGTGCTGTCAGGGCTGGCGGCGGCGATCACCGGCCTGTACATGTCCAGCCGGATGGGGTCGGGCGATCCCAACGTGGGGCCGGGGTTTGAGTTGGACGCGATCACGGCGGTGGTGGTGGGCGGCACGGTGCTGGGGGGCGGGCGCGGCGGCCTGATCGGCACGTTGGGCGGCGTGCTGCTCGTGGCCGTGCTGAGCAACCTGCTCAACCTGATGAATGTGGACAACTGGTATCAACAAATCATTAAGGGCGCGATCCTGCTGATGGCGGTGGCGCTGTACCGTCAGCGGGGGGAGCAACGTTGAGGTGCGGGGAGGGGAGCGGGGCGATGGGCCCGTCTCCCCTCTCCCCCAACCCATAGAAAGGGGGAGAATGCATATGGAGAAGCGACAACCTTCGGATCAACTCAGCCGGCGCGATTTCCTGCGCATCACGGCTGGGGCCCTGGCGGCGACAGGCATCAGCATCTTCTTGCCGGGGTGCGGCCCGGCGGGCGCGCCCGCCGTGGCCACGCCGGCAGGCGTCGTCGCCGGCATGGTGGACACCTCCAGGTTCAAGAAAGACCCGCCCTGGAACGTGGGGCGGGCCGGGGCAGGCGATGTCAACGCCTGGATGGTCATGCTCAGCCAGCACTATGAGTATGGCATCAAGGAGAAATACAAGGACCTGTTTGCGAACTACTACGTCACCGCGGCTAACTTTGACCCCTCCAAGCAGATCAGTGACGTAGAAGACCTGCTGTCCAAGGACATTGACCTGCTGTTCATTGAGCCGGCGGCGGAGGCGCCCCTGACAGCGGTCGTGGAGAAGGCTGCCGATAGGGGCATCCCCGTCGTCCTGGTGTCCACCCGCGTGAACACGGATAAGTACACCACATGGGTCTCGCGGAACAACGTCCAGGTCGGCTTCATGTACGCCGACTACATGGGCCGGAAGCTGAATGGCAAGGGCGGCGTGGTCCTGTTGATGGGCTTCGCCGGCAGCAGCTACGCCGAGGATGTGCTGCGCGGGGTGCGCCAGGGCCTGTCTAAGTACCCGGAGATGAAGGAGTTGGCCATGGCCAATGCCAACTGGTCGCCGACCGACGCCAAAAAGGCCATGGAGGCCTTCATCCAGGCGCACCCACAGATTGACGGCGTCATCTCCGACGGCGGCCAGATGGGGTTGGGCGCGGTGGATGCTCTACTGGACGCCAAGCGCCCCATCCCGCCGATCACCGCCGACGGCTGGAACGGCTGGCTGCGCCGGGCGAAGGAGTTGAACCTGGAGTTCTTCGCCGTCTCCGGTGACCAGGCCATGAGCCTGACAGCGGTAGACCAGGCGGTCAAAATCCTCAGAGGTGAGCCGATTGCCAAGAACGTGGAGTACCCGGTGGTCACCTTTGAGCAGGACCAGATTGACAAGTATTACCGCCCCGATCTGAACGATCAGTATTGGGCGCCCCACCAGTTGCCGGAGGAGTGGGTGCAGCGGGTGTACAAGGCATGACGGAGGACAACGGACGGAAGACGAATAAACCCCTGTCCTCCGTCCGTTGTCCAGGCACTCGCCGTTTGACGTTGGGTATTTTATGGAGGTCAGGTATGGATGTGAAGATCGCTGTGGTACAGTTAGACTGCGTGCTGGGGGACGTGGAGGCCAATCTGAATAAGATTGAGCACTTCGTCGCCAGCGCGGCCTTGGATGGGGTGAACGTTGTGGTGGTGCCGGAGTTGGGCACGACCGGCTATTTCGTCGGCGACCGGCTGAACGAACTGGCCGAGCCGGTCCCCGGCCCGACGACTGAGCGGCTGGGCGCTATCGCCCGCAAGCACAACACGTACCTCGTCTCTGGCATGATTGAGCGGGCTGACGACGGACGGCTATACAACGCCTCGGTGATGCTCTCGCCGAAGGGCGAGCTGGTGGGCAGGTATCGCAAGTGCCACCTGTTCTCGGCGGAGAAGGAGTTCTTCTCCCTGGGCGACCGGGCGGCTGTGGTGGATACCGAGTTCGGGCGGGTGGCGCTGACCATCTGCTACGATCTGGTCTTTCCAGAGTATATCCGCAGCCTGGTGCTGCAAGGCGCGCAACTCATCTTGAACAGCACCGATTGGATCACCGACGCCTGGCAGACGAGCAAGGGCTGGGGCGGCGAGGTGGTCAGCCACCTGGCGGCCACGCGGGCACTGGAGAATACAGTGCACGTGGCCATGGCCGACCGCGTGGGCGTGGAGGCAGGGTGGAAGAGCCTGGGCCACTCCTGCATCTGCGCTCCGTCGGGCAGCTTCCTGGCGCGGATTGAGGAGGGCGAGGGCGTCGCTATCGCCACGGCGGAACTGGATAGCCCGGAGTGGGAGAAGTGGCGCAGCATCGCCACCTACCTGCCTGACCGCCGCACCGACTTTTACGCGGCGTTGCAGCGGGAGGCTGCGGAGAAGACGAGAGGATGAATTCGCCATCCCTCTCCCATTAATATGGCTTCTATCATTGATGTCGCCAGGATCGCTAATGTCTCTATCGCTACCGTCTCGCGGGTGCTGACAGGCAGCACCCATCCGGTGAGCGAGGAGACCCGTGCGCGGGTGCTGGAGGCGGCGCGACGGCTCAACTACTCCCCCAGCGCCCTGGCCAAGGCGATGGTCACCGGCGATACGTACATCGTTGGTGTGATCATCGGCGACGCCACCGACCCCTATTTCGCCGCCATTGTGCGGGGTGTTGAGGACGTGGCCCGCAAGCACGGCTATCTGGTGATTGTGTGCAATTCCGACCGTGTGCCTGCGATTGAACTCAAGTACCTGCGCACGCTGAACGATTACCGCGTGGATGGCGTGATCTTCGCCGGCGGCGGCCTGCTGGATGAAACCTATCTGCGCGAGATGCGCCAGGCGTTGGAGGTGTTTTATGAGCGCGAGGCGGTATGCGTCTCGCTGGGCAAGCACCTGTTCCCTTCGCTTTCAGTTACCGTGGATAACATGCGGGCCGTCCAGGATGCGGTGGACTACCTGATCAGTCTGGGCCATATGGAGATCGCTTACATCTCCGGCCCAAAGCTGCTCACCACCGCTGAACTGCGCCTGCGCGGATACAAGCAGGCGATGGAACGGCATGGGTTAACCATCCATGAGGAGTTTATTCTGAGTGGCGAATACAAATATGAATCCGGATTGCAGGCCGCCCGGGCCATTCATGCCCTGCCGCGCAAGCCGACGGCGGTCATGGCTTCCAACGATATCATGGCGGTGGGCTGTATCGTGGGGTTGAAGGAGCTCGGATACGCTATCCCTGAAGACATCAGCGTGATGGGGATAGACGATATTCCTATGGCGCGTATCGTGGACCCGCCACTGACCACCATCGCCTTGCCCATGTACGACCTGGGAGCCACCGGCATGGAGGCGCTGATCAAATTGCGTAGGGGCGAGATCACCCTGGATGATAACGTAGTCTTGCCCCATCGGCTGGTCGTCCGCAAGTCCACCGCGCCATTGCGGCAAAAGGAGAGGTCAGCCCTGCGCTGAGTGCCAGTATAAATAGAGGCCCTATGAAATTTGGGTTTATCCCCACCGAGGGCGGGCACTACTACCGCGAGTTCTTTGAAGAGGTCCGGCTGGGCGAGGCGCTGGGCTTTGATTCGGTCTGGCTGGAGGAACATCACGGCGTTAAGGACCATTACTGGCCCTCACCGCTGATCGGCCTGGCCGGGGTTGCCACCCGCACCGAGCGCATCCTCATCGGCACAGACATCCTGGTGATGCCCTTCTACCATCCCGTGCGCGTGGCCGAGGATACCGCCATGCTGGATATCATATCGCAGGGCCGCTTTATCCTGGGGGCGGCCATCGGCTACAAACCGGACGAGTTCGCCCTGTACCAGGTGCCGCTGGAGAAGCGCGGGGCACGCTTTGAGGAGGCCATCCGCCTGATCACGCTGCTATGGACGCAGGAGGAGGTCCACTTTGAAGGCGAATACTACCAGGTCAGAGGGCTGAAGATTGAGCCGCGCCCGTGCAGCCAGCCGCACCCCCCTCTGTGGCTGGGCGGCTGGGGGGACCTGGCCCTGGCGCGGGCGGCCCGCCTGGGGGATGCCTGGCTCCCCGGCCCCACCGCCGCCCTGGATAAGCTCCTCCAGGCCCAGCGCGTGTACCATGAGCATCTCAAGGCGTTGGGTATTGACCCCGCCACCCGGCCGAGGCCCCTGACACGCGAGGTCGTCATCGCGGACACAGATGAGAAGGCGCGGGAGATGGCTGAACGCCACCTGCTCATCAATTACCGCGATGAATACGGCGGCGGCGAGTGGAAGCACCCCCTTATCGGCGCGGAAGATACCGCGCCGGTGGACCAGTTGGACGCCATCAGCCGCGACCGCTTCCTGATGGGCGGCCCGGAGACCGTGATCCGGCAGTTGCAAAAGTTCAAGGACGCCTTTGGGGTGGACCACCTGATCTGCCGGTTATATTTCCCCGGCATCCCCCATGAGTTTATCATGCAGGAATTGCGGTTGCTGGCCCAGGAGGTCATGCCGGCGTTCCGCTAGGACAGAGGGCGGACGGCCCCCTCCCCTAATAGGGGAGAGGAAGAGTGAGAGGCCCTTCGCCGAAGGCAACATGAAGATCAGTGTGATCACCGACGAGATCAGCGCCGACCCAGAGACCGCCATTGAGTTGGGGGTGGAATGGGGCGTGCGCGAGTTTGAGCTGCGCGGCTTCGGAACCGACCGGGTGCCGCGTCTATCGGCGTACCAAAAACAGCGCCTGCGTGACATCCTGGAGATGTATCAGGCGCACATCATTGCCCTGAGTCCTGGGGTATTCAAGCTGGCTTATCCACCTAAGCGCCCGCCCTGGACGACGCTGGGCTGGATGGACCGCGCCGGATATGAGAGTTGGGCCGAGGCGCAGCGCCTGGTGCGCCATCACCTGGATGAGTTGTTGCCCGCCTCGCTGGATTATGCCAGCGAGATGGGCGTGCGCACGGTGGTCATCTTCAGCTTTGATCGGGCCGGCGCGCCGCCGGGCCAACCACCTGAGGAGGTGCTCAACGCGTTGCGGCTGGCGGCGGAGCGGGCCGGCGCGGCAGGCATCCAGCTTGCGATTGAGACCGAGGACGGTTTTTGGGCCGATACCGGCGCGCACACGGCCCAGATCGTGCGGGCGATCAACCATCCGGCCTTGGGCGTCAACTGGGATCCAGGCAATGCCTTTTTCGCTGGCGATACGCCCTACCCGGCAGGCTATAAAGCCGTGCGCGGCCTGGTGCGCCACGTCCATTTTAAGGACGCGCTGCGCGATGCGGCGGGCAGGCCGCACTATGTCGCCGAGGGCCAGATTGACTGGGCGGGCCAGATCAAAGCGCTGGCCGCCGATGGATATAACGGCTATATCTCCATTGAGACCCACATCCGCCCGAAGGTGGCGGCGGCGCGGGCGGCCTTGGAACGCCTGCGCCGCCTGATCGCCGCGACCCAGGCGGGGCACAACGGCTGAACAAGAGGAGGGAGAGAAGATGAAGGCGAGCGACCTGGAAGGTATCATCCCGGCGGTGATCGTCCCCATGCGCCGGGACTACTCCATTGACTTTGAGGCCTTTCGCCGCTATCTGGATTGGGTGGTGGCGCAGGGGCCGGTGGGGTTGGCGGTGAACGTGGACACAGGCGAGGGGCCGTACCTGACGCCCGATGAACGTGTCCAGGTGATCCAGACCGCGCGTGAGGTCGCCGCCGGGCGCTGCGCCATTATCGCCGGCTGCGGCGGGCCGGGCACGCTGACGGCGGTGGCCCATGCGAAGGCGGCCCGCGACGCCGGGGCGGATGCGTTGCTCGTATTCCCCACGCCGGCCTTCCTGAACGATCCGTTGGATGCGCGTATCGTTTACGACTACCATAAGGCGATCGCTGAAGCGTCGGGGTTACCGCTGATCGTGTTCCAGCTTGGGCCGATCTTCGGGGGCGTGAATTATCCCCCGCACGCGCTGGCGAAGGTGCTGGAATTGCCAGAGGTCATCGGCCTGAAAGACGCCTCGTTTGATGCCCAGCGCTTCGTCATAACCCGCGACATCGTCCGCCAGGCGAACCATCCGGTGACCCTGCTCACGGGCAACGACAACTTCCTGCTGGAGAGCTTCCTGCTGGGCGCGCAGGGCGGCTTGCTGGGCTACGGTGCAGTGGGCGTGGGCCTGCTGGTGGAGATGCTGCGGGCGGTGAAAGAGCGGGCGTTTGATCGGGCCATCGCCATGCAGCCGCGCGTACAGGGCTTCTGCGATTACATCTATGGCCGCCCCATCGGCGACTACCGGGCGCGCTGCAAGGTGGCCCTGGTGCACATGGGCCTGCTCACGCCGGAGCAAACCTACGTCCGCCCACCGTTCCTCTCGCTGTGGGAGGCAGAGCGCGAGGCGGCCCGCCGGGCGGTGGAGAAGGTCGGGCTATTGGGGGTGGGGGCTTAGTAGGGACAGGCGTCCTGCCTGCCCCGGCGCTTTTTGCGGTAGCGCTCGCCCGCCAGTACCTCACACCAGCCTTCCTCGGCGGAGCGAAAATGCGCCCCCAGCTCGCGCTGCGCTTTGGCTGAAGAACCCCACATGGTCACAGTGGCGGAGGCGACGGCCTCACGCGAGAGCAGTGGGTCGCGCCCCAGCAGGACGAACAGGGCCTCGGCGGGCGGGGTCGCCAGGCGCACCAGGCTCAGGGGCAGATACACCCTGGGCGCGGGGATGCCGGTCAGCCGCTCCCACAACTGAAACATCTCACGGTTTCGCAGCGGTTCGCCCGCCAGGATGTAGCTCTCGCCAACACGCCCCTGTTCCATGGCCAGGATGATCGCCTCGGCGGTGTCGTCCACGTGGGTGTGGGTGTAACCGGCGTCCGGGCCGAAGAACACAGGGAGAAGCCGCCGCAGGTACAGCCGCACCATCACCCCGAACAGGCTGTGATCGCCGACGCCATAGACCGCCGCAGGCATGACGATGATCACCGGCACGCCTGCCCGGATGAGCCGTTCGGCGGCCTGGTGCGCGGCGAGCTTGCTGCGTTCGTACTCGCTGACCGGCTCTGTACGACGTTGGAAGGTCTCATCCACCACCTGGCCGCAGGTGTCGCCGAGGACCGCCAGGGTGCTGACGTGGACGATTCGCTTCACCCCCAGTTCGGCGGCCAGCCCCAAGGTGTTCTCCGTACCGCTGAGGTTAATGCGCCACATACGCGCCTTATCGCGGATGCCGATCCGATACCAGCCGGCCAGATGGATGACAGCATCGGCGCCCTGCATGGGCCGGCGCATGGAGCCGACCTCGGTGATGTCGCCCACCGCCAAGGTGACACCCAGCGCCCGGAACGCCTCCGCTCGGGCCGGGTCGCGCACCAGGCAGGTGACGCGATAGCCGCGCTCCACCAATCGGGGGACGACGCGGCTGCCGATGAAGCCGGTGCCACCGGTGACAAAGACGTTCATCCTATGGATACGCGATATGATGATGTAGGATAGGGATTATGCTGGGATTAGGCTGAAGGCGCAAGTTGTAGGGGCGAGGCGTGCCTCGCCCCTTCGCACCGGTTGACCCCAACGGGGCCTGCCATTATAATGCCGCTGCCAGACATAACACGATTGGCCTGTAGGGGCACGTTGCGACGTGCCCCCACTGAGAACAGAGAGCCAGCCTATGGAGAACGGGGATGACCAAGCGTATGTTGGGCGCCGTCTTGGTGCCGCTGGGGATCGCGCTGGCCCTGGTGGCCCTGGGGATAGACCTCTTGGGCGCGGGCCGCTGGGGCGGATTCGGGCCGGTGCAGATCATTGGGCTGGTGGTCGGCCTGGCGCTGGCGGTCGCGGGCAGCATCCTGGTACGCACGAATGGCAGGCCAGCGTAATGGGCTATCGGGTGCTCGCGCTGGTGCGCGGCGCCGGCCTGGCGCTCACCGCGCTGGCGCTTCTGGCCTTCCTCGGCTATTTCGTCGTGTATAGTTATTATGCCTATACACTGTTCCGCTTCCCCTACGATTACGATCAGGGCGAGGGCTTTGAACTGTACGATAGTGTGCTCTTCAGCCAGGGCGAGTGGCCCTACCGCGACAACGCCGTCTATCCCTTCTACGCCTCCAATTACCCGCCGGTGTTCCACCTGATGGTGGTGCCCCTGGTCTGGGCCTTCGGGCCCCAGTTGTGGACCGGGCGGGTGGTCTCCTTCGCGGCCACGCTGGTCACAGCCGCCCTGATCGCGTACGCGGTCCGGCGCGAGACGCGCCTGTGGGCTATCCCCGTGCTGTCCGGCCTGGCCTTTCTGGCGTCTAACTACGTGTATCAGATCGGGCCGCTGTTCCGCTCACACATGACCATGGTGCTGTTTGAGACAGCGGCGGTCCTCGTCTTGAACGGCGTGGACGATCCGCGCTATGGGCGGCGCAATCTGCTCGCCGGGCTGATGCTGCTCCTGACAGCGGGCTATACCAAGCCCCAGGCGGTGGTGACGGCCATCGCTGCCTTTCTGTTCCTGTTCCTGCGGGGGCCGCGCCGGGCGTTAATCGCCGGGGTTGCCTTTGCCGCCGTCACCGGCCTGATCTTCTGGGCCATTGACCGGGCCACCGCCGGCCAGTGGACAGTCAATGTCATCCAGGCCAACGTCAACGCCTATGATGCGCATCAGGCCGCCGAACTGTATTTCCAATGGTTCCAGCTGCACGCCATCCTGATCCTCCTGGCGGCTGGCTATGTCATTTATGAGCTGTTCTGGTCGCGGTTATCTGTGTATAGCCTGTGGTTTGTGCTGGCCACAGCGGGTGGGGTGCTCTCCGGCAAGTGGGGGGCCAGCGCGGCCTACTTCACCACCTCGGTGGCCGCGATGTGCCTGGTCTCCGGGCTGGCGGCGGGGAAGCTATCTATCGTCTCTCGTCCCTCGCCCGCTGTCAAGCCTCCAGGCGCGGTTCCCAGCGCCAGCTATGCAGCCCTGGCGCTCACCCTGCTTGTGCCCGTGCTGTATCTTCACCAGGCAGTGCGCGTGTTCCATATGCCCACGCGACCGGAGCCGTTTACCACAATGGCCCGGCTGCTCGGCCAGCCGACGGACGTGGCCTATCTGGATGCGCTGGGCTTCCCCGCGTTAGGGCGACCGCCCACCGAGGAGGATAGCGCCGCTGGACGGCGGATCGCCGCGTATATCGCCGCCGCGCCCGGCCCGGCGCTGAGCGAGGAAGCCGGGTTCCCGCTCAGCGTGGGCAAGCCGGTGGTGACCAACCCGACGCAGTTGCTCAACCTGGATAAAAATGGGCTGTTGGACAAAACGCAGCTTCTGGCGGCGATCAACGCCCAGAGGTTCGGCGTGGTTGTGCTGCGCGCCCAGTTTTACCCCCAGGATGTCCTGGATGCCATCGGCCAGGCCTATGAACTGGTGGAGGAGATTCGCATGAATGGCTTCACTTACTGGATTCTGAAGCCGCGCAGCCGTCTATAGGCGCGTATCTACTGATGGGGGCTTCACTCACCGCGCCGCCGCTGCGCTCTCGGCGTCTCTGCGGTGAAGAGGACATATTATGAAGACGTTGGATTACCGCGTTCAACTGCCTGTTTTTGAGGGGCCGCTGGACCTCCTGCTGTATCTCATTGAGCGCCAGGAACTGGATATTACCCAGGTCTCGCTGGCGCGCGTGACCGATCAGTATCTGGAGTACCTGCAGCGCCTGTCGGAGCGCCGGGCCGGGGAGTTGGCCGAGTTTCTGGTGATCGCGGCTAAGCTGCTGCTGATCAAGTCACGGGCGCTTCTGCCTCAGCCGCCCCCGCCATCGGAGCCGGACGAAGAGGAGGATGGAGGGGAGGAGTTGGTGCGGCAACTGGCGGCGTACAAGCGCTTCAAGGAAGTGGCGGCAGCGTTGCGGCAACGGGAGGAGGAGGGCTGGCGCAGCTTCGTGCGGCTGGCCCCGCCGCCGAAGATTGAGCCGCCGCTGGAATTACACCTGTCGTTGGAGGAGTTGGTGGCCCTGGTGCGCCAGGCACTTGCAATTGAGCCGGAGACACCGCCGGTGGGCCGGGTTGGCCCGCCGCCCCAACGCATCCACCTGGAAGAGCGTCTCGCAGCAGTGGAGGCGGCGGTGACACAGGCGGGGCGGCTCACCTTTCGCGCTTTGCTGTCCGAGGCCGCCTCGCGCCTGGAGATCATCGTTACGCTCCTGGCCGTCCTGGAGTTGCTCAAGCGCCAGCGTATCCGCGTGGAGCAGGCGAGCCTGTTCGGGGAGATCTGGATCAGCCCACAATGAACCGTCTTCGCCCTCTACCCGTACTGATAGGCATTCTGGTTGCCTATCTCTTCATTGGCGCCTTGTTTGCGCTGTATACACCGCCCTGGCAGGTGCCCGATGAACCCGCCCATTACAACTACATCCGCATCCTGGCCAAGGAACGCCGCTTGCCCGTGCTGGAGATGGGCGATTTCCCCGCCGGGTATCTGGAGACGCTCAAAGCGCAGCGCTTCCCGCCGGAGATGCCCATTGACCCTATCCGCTATGAATCGCACCAGCCGCCGCTCTATTATCTTCTGGCGGCGCCCCTCTTCGTCCTGACAGGGGGAGCACTCGTGCCGCTGCGCCTGTTCTCCCTGGTTCTGGGCGCAGGGGTCATCCTGCTGGCATATGCGGCGGTCCGGGGCTTGTTCCCGCGCCAGCCTCTTCTGGCACTGGGAACTGCCGCTTTCGTCGCCTTTTTGCCCCAGCACGTGGCCATGATGGCCGGGGTCAACAACGACAGCCTGGCCGAACTGATCCTGGCTGCCGTCGTCTGGCAGCTTATTCTCCTCGCGCAGGCGGAGCGCGCGGAGACGGTGGGGGCAGCGCGGGCCGCTTTCCTGGGGGGGCTGATCGGCCTGGGCCTGGTGACGAAAACGACCGATTACCTGGCGCTGCCGTTGGCGGCGTTGGCCTTGGGGCTGCGCTGGCGCCGGGGGTGCATAGGCTGCGGACGGCTGACGCTGCTGATCTTCGGCCCGGCCCTGCTGATCGGCTTGCCCTGGTGGGTGCGCAACGCCGTGACCTATGGCGGGCTGGACCTGTTGGGGCTAGGCCGACACAACTGGGTGGTGGTCGGCCAGCCACGCACCTCCGAATGGCTGGCCACGTATGGGACGGCGGAGGTCGCCCGGCGCTTCGTCCAGACGACCTTCCAGAGCTTTTGGGGGCAGTTCGGCTGGATGGGGGTCGTCCTGGATCAGCGGATATACGCCGGGCTGGCGTTGGTATCTGGGCTGATCGCCCTGGGGTGGGTGCTCCAGGTGGCAGCGGGTCTGGGACCTGCCCCTACGCGCCCCGCCCTCACACCGGGCCAGCGGGACGGGCTGATCCTGCTGGCCGGGCTGGTGCTATTGACGCTGGCCTCATACCTCTGGTACAACCTGACGTTTGTCCAGCACCAGGGCCGCTATCTGTTCCCGGCGCTGATCCCCATTGGGCTGGGGGTGACAGTGGGGCTGCGCCGCGTGTTCCAGCCGGACGGGGCGCGGCTGGCGGCTGCGTTCCTCCTGGCGCTGCTGGCCGGGCTAGTGGCGTTCGGCCTGTTCACGGCGGACCTGGCCGGGGGGCCGATTGTTTTTGTCGGGCTGCTGGCGACGGGGCTGGGGGTGGCGGGTTGGCGAGGGCACAGCCTGACCGGGCCAGGGCTGGCGGCCTTTTACGCAGCGCTGGCGGCCTTTGACGGCCTGGCCCTGTTTGGGTTCATCCTGCCGGCGCTAAGATGAGATAGAATAGAGGGAGAATCTCAGCGGATCATGGATTTACCCCCACCCCAGCCCTCCCCCATCCAGGGGGAGGGTCAGGGAGAGGGTGATATAGTCCTCACCTTCTTCGCCCCCTCTCCCGAAGCTTCGGGAGAGGGGGTGGGGGGGAGGGGACAACTTCCCTCCCCGCTTGTGGGAGGCCGTAGCCGGTCATTTGGCGTAGTCCACCGCCCGCGTCTCCCGCAGCACGGTCACCTTGATCTGGCCGGGGTACTCCATGCTCTCCTCAATCTTCTTAGCTACGTTCTTGGCGAGCTGGATCGCGGCCAGGTCGTCCACCTGCTCCGGGACGACCACGATGCGCACCTCGCGCCCGGCCTGAAGGGCGTAGGCCTGGGAGACGCCGGGGAAGCTGTGGGCGATCTCCTCCAGGGCTTTGACCCGTTTCAGGTAGGTTTCAATAGATTCGCGCCGGGCGCCGGGGCGCGCACCGGAGATCGCGTCTGCTGCCTCCACGATGATCGCCTCCAACGACTCTTGCTCTACCTCGTGGTGGTGCGAGGCAATGCAATTGACCACCTTGGGGTTGACCCCGTAGCGGCGGCAAATCTCCGCGCCGATCAGGGCGTGGGTGCCCTCCACCTCGTGGTCTACGGCCTTGCCGATATCGTGCAGCAGGGCCCCGGCCTTGGCGACCTGGACATCTGCGCCTAACTCGGCGGCAATGATCCCGGCGATGTGCGCCACCTCAATGGCGTGTTGAAGCTGGTTCTGACCGTAGCTGGTGCGGAATTTGAGCCGCCCCAGGAGCTTGATGATCTCTGGGTGGAGGCCGGTGACGCCGGTCTCGTACACGGCGCGCTCGCCCTCCTCGCGGATGATCTGCTCCACCTCCTGCCGGGCGTCCTCCACCGATTTCTCAATGCGCGCCGGGTGGATGCGCCCGTCCATGACCAGCCGGGTCATGGCGCGGCGGGCGATCTCGCGGCGCACCGGGTCAAAGCTGGACAGCGTCACCGCCTCCGGCGTGTCGTCCACGATGATGTCCACGCCGGCGACCTGCTCAAAGGCGCGGATATTGCGCCCGTTGCGGCCAATGATGCGCCCCTTCATTTCATCGTTGGGCAGGGGGACGACAGAGACAGCCACCTCGGCCACCTGGTCGCTGGCCACACGTTGGATAGCCATGGTGATGATCTTGCGGGCGATGGCATCGGCCTGGGCCTTGGTCTCCTCCTCCACCTGGCGGATGACGTTGGCCATGTCCTGGCGCGCCTCTTTTTCCACCGCCTCCAGCAGGATTTGCTTGGCCTCGTCGCGGCTGAGTTGGGCGATGCGCTCCAACTCAGCAATGCGAGCGGCCTCCAGCTTCTCCAACTCGTTGGCCTTGCGGTCCAGGGCACTCTGGCGCTTGTTCAGCGCCTGCTCGCGCTGCTCCAGCCGCTCCACGCGCTGATCCAGGTCGTTGCGCCGCCGGATCAGCCGATCTTCTTCCTGTTGTAGTTCGGCGCGCATGCGCCGGATTTCTTTTTCAGCTTGCTCGCGTTCGCGTTGCGCCTCGTCCTTGGCTTTCAGCAGGATTTCCTTGGCCTGCGCACGGGCTTCCTCGCGCAGGCGTTCGGCCTCCTTCCGGGCCGCCTGCTGCACCGCCTCCACACGCGGGCGTTGCAAGAAATAGCCCATAGCTGCGCCAACGATCAACGCCAGCACAGCCACGATGATCAACTGGAATCCCTGTGGCATAATTCTATCTCCTTGCCGCGGAGATCATCCGTCGTCTGTCATGTGTCGTTCGTCGTCTGCCAGGTCGTGTTCGCTCTCTGCCCAGGTACGTTGGACGACCTCCGTGATCGTCTCGTAGTCAAAGCCGCGGCGGGCGAGAAACTGGCCCAACCGCCGCTGGAAATCACGTTGAGCCAGGCCGCGCAGCCGCCTGGCCTGGCTGCGGGCCGCCTCCAGCGCCACCGCCAGGTCGTCGTGCCCAGCCAGCACGGCCTCAATGGTTTCAGGCGCCAGGCCCTTATGGCGCAACTCGTAGCGCAGGGCGCGCACGCTGCGCGGGCGGAATTGCTCGCGGTTCTCCACCCAGAAGCGGGCGAAGGCCACGTCATCCACCAGGCCCACACGGGCCAGCCGCTCCATGACCTGCTGGATGTGCTCCGCTGAGACGCCTCTGCTCTCCAGGTAGCGCTGCACTTCGCTGGCGCTGCGCGGGCGAAAGCTCAAGAAGTGCAGGGCGCGTTCGTGCGCGGCCTCCAATGCGTCGCGCTTCCGCAACTCGGCGATCTCCTCGTCGGAGAGGGTCTGCCCGACATGCAGCCGGGCCGCCTCAATCGCCGTCAGGCCAAAAGCAAACCGGCCATCCAGGAAGACGTTGACGCGGTGGCGATTGCGCTTTTGCGCCACTAAAGCTGTAATCTGCTTCATCTCGCACTGGCTATGGGCCACTCTAAACCAAAAAGCGCCGCAGGCATCCCCCCATGCCACGGCGCTTGGTAAGATTTGACCGAATGAACCGGAATTGTCCAGGATGGTGAAGCCTCAAATAAAAGGCCTCTCCGGCCATCCTCAACTATCCCGGCATCCGTGCCAGGCCTCTCGCGTTGTATAGGGAGCTTCTACCGCCGGTCAAGACGCATCGGCCAGACAGCCTGACGGAATGCCCACTCGGAGGAACCCTTGGGAACTCCACAGGTCAGCGGTCCTTAGCTCGTGAAGTGCCTGTGGCCGCAGAGTTCCTGATAATTTCTTGGCCCTCTGGTTTCTGTCCCCCGTCCTGATCAGCTATCTCCGCAGTCGGGCCGGACCCCGCCCCCCTCTCCAGCGAGGCAGCGGGATCGGCCCGTGATGTACGCTTCTTCTAGGCGCTTCGCGCCAACGGAAGACGGACAACCCACCCGGGTTCCTCTCCGTCCTCCGCCCTTATCCGAAAGACTCCCCAACAACCCGTTGCCTATGCCGTGGCAATGCATCTTTGAGCCAGGGCCTTTGCCCCGACAGTCCCACAAATACCTTGAATAAGTTCTACAACTCGCCTTCCTGATCCACCTCGGTCAAGCTGGCCGGCCTGCTGATCGCCAGGGGGAGGGGTGCCGTCGCGGCCTGGGCGCGAATCTGGGCCTCAATCTCATCGCGGAGGTCGGGGTGGTCCTTGAGGAACTGCCGGGCGTTCTCCCGCCCCTGCCCGATCCGCTGCCCCCCATAC
>ENA-ORXB01000322-ORXB01000322.1-sediment-metagenome-genome-assembly--contig:-NODE-322-length-104371-cov-6.040309_pt1 | contig 104371 bp, 96 predicted proteins | sample MGYA00237863_ERZ511475 | MGnify/ENA primary metagenome ERZ511475 (study PRJEB26305, sample SAMN06343858) | sediment metagenome | isolation source: hot spring sediment | place: Canada: British Columbia...
GCCGGGTCGGCCTCGGCTGGGGCCCGCAGGGCGTCGAGCCATCCGGGCCGCGGGACGACGTCGTCGTGCAGGAAGACAAGGAAGCGACCGCGCGCGCCGTGGGCGGCCGCGTTGAGTGCGCACGGCGCTCGGCGCGCCGCCGAGGACGAGCAAGCGGGCGCCGTGGGCCGCGCCCACGGCTCGGAGCTCGCCCACAGGCGCGCCGGCCGGGCCGTCGGCGGCACGCGGGACCCTGGGCCGAGCAGCGGCTGATGAACTGTCGAGCCGTCGGACGGCGCGACAAGTCCCGCGCAGCGTACTGGAGGGGAGCTTGTTGCGCGCACCGCTGCTCCGCTCGCGCGGAACGTCTTGTGTGAAGGATATCCGTCATTATCGTCAGGCCGATGCAAGACTCTTGACAGCGCTGCCTGCCACCCGTAGCGTGGCGGCATGCGGCGCCATCCCGAGACCCCGCCGGGTGGACCCGACGAAGTCCTGGCCCGTATCCGCCGGCTGTCACCGGCCTTGTCGCGCGGACAGCGCAAGGTCGTGGAGTTCTTCCTCAACCGATGCGACGAGGCGGTGTTCTGCACCTCGGCCCAGGTGGCGGCCGCCACCGGGGTGAGCGAAGCGACGGTGGTCCGGACGGCCCATGCCCTGGGCTTTGACGGTTACCCCGCCTTCCGGACGGCGTTTCGGTCGTACTTCGTCGAGCGGCTGTCGACGGTGACGCGCGTCAAGCTCACCGTCACTCCCCGCCGCGGGATGTCGGAGCTCGTCGACGAGCTGCTCGGCGCCGAGCTCGCCAATTTGGAGACCACGCGCCGTCGGCTCGACCACAAGGCGATGGGGCGCGCGGCCGAGTTGGTTGCCTCGGCCCGCTGCGTCTACGTAGTCGGGCTTCGCAGCGCCTACGGCTTGGCCTGGCTCCTTTACTTTTCGCTGGGGCTCATCCGGGGTCACGCGCGGCTCATCACGCCGGGAATGGCGGACGTTCCGGAGCAGCTCGAGGGCGTCGGCCGCGGCGACGTGGTCGTTGGGCTCACCTTCGAGCGGTACACGCGGGCGACGGTCGAGCTGTTTCGGAGCTGTTTGGCGAAGGGCGCGGTGGGCATCGCGATCACCGACAAGCCGACGTCGCCCCTGGCCGAGGGGGCGGCGGTGGTTTTAGAGGCGCAGACGCGGCTCTCGTCGTTCGTGGACTCGTTCGTGGCGCCGACTGCACTCATCAACGTGCTGCTCACGCTGGTTGCGGCCCGCCGACGTCGGCACGCGCTCCGGGCGCTGGCTGATCGCGAGGCGGACTGGCGGCGTCACGGCACGTACCTATAAGCGGCGTGCCAGGGGCACTCGAGCACACGATGGCGGTCTCCGGCGTAGCTGGTGCCCCGCACCGGAGGCACGGCGGGTGATGCGCGCCGATCTCGCGGTGTGCGGAGGACGCGTGGTAAGCGACGGCACCGTGGCTGAGGCGACGCTGCTCGTCACCGCCGAGCGGGTGAGTGCGTGGCTCGATCCGGCCATCCCAGTCGAGGCCGAGCGCGTCGTCGACGCCAAAGACACTTATGTGCTGCCGGGGGCAGTCGATCCGCACGTGCACTTCGCCGCCTTCAGTCCTATGGCGGACGACTTCGAGAGCGCCTCGGTGTGCGCGGCGTATGGCGGCGTCACGACGATCATGCCGTTTGTAGGTCCCCGCGAGGGCATGAGCGTGGGCGAGGCGCTGGACATCTTCATCGAAGAGGGCCGGCGCCGGTCGGTGGTGGACTTCGCTCTGCATTGCCGGCTGCGACCAGACCCCAAGGTGATTGATCAAGTTCCCGAGGCGGTCGAGCGGGGCGTGCCGTCGGTAAAGTTCTTCCTCGCCTACCGCAAGCGCGGCCTGATGTTCAGTGACGACCTGGCCCTGCGCGTGCTAGAGGTCACGGCCGGCTGCGGGGGCCTGGCTCTCGTCCACGCCGAAAACGGCTGGGTCATCGATCACCTGGAAGATCGCCTCGCCGCCGGCGGGCGAACAGCGCCCATCGACTATCTGGCCTCCCGACCACATGCGACGGAGAGCGAGGCGGTGGCGCGCGCGATCACGTTGGCCGAGCTAGCTGGCTGCCCGCTCTATGTCGTGCACCTCAGCACGCGTGAGGGCCTGGAGGAGGTCCGTCGCGCCCGTGCTCGGGGTGTAGCGGTGTTCGCCGAGACCTGCCCGCAGTACCTTTTCCTGACCGATGCCGAGATGGCGCGTCAGAAGGGACTGGCCAAGGTCGCCCCGCCGCTCCGTTGGGATCGCGATCGGGACGCCCTCTGGCGCGGACTCCGGGAGGGTTGGGTGCAGACCATCGGCAGTGATCACGCGCCGTTCACGGTGGCTGACAAGGCGGTCGGCGAGCGGGACATCTTCGCCGCCAGCTTCGGTATGCCCGGGCTCGAGACGATGGTGCCGCTCGTCCTGGGCGGGCCCGGCGAGCGCGGCGGCCTCGACCTCGCCGAGCTCGTCCGGCGGCTGAGCGAAAACGCGGCTCGCATTTTCGGGCTCTACCCCGCCAAAGGCACGCTGCGGGTCGGAGCCGACGCTGACTTCGTTCTCTGGGAGCCCGGCGCGGAAACCATCATCCGGGCGCGGGACCTGCACTCGCGAGCCGGCTACACCTGCTTCGAGGGCTGGCCCGTGCGCGGACGCATCAGGGCGGTGTACCAGCGAGGCCGGGTCCTAGTCGAAGACGGCGCCCTGCGCGCCGATCCCGGCTCGGGTCGGTTTCTCGCCCGGCGCCCCGGCCGGCCCGAATGCGGAGCAGCATGATGGGAGCCGGGACGGAGAGGATCGCACCGTGACGAATGCGGAGATGCTCAAGCGCGCCTACCGGATCTTTCCGGGCTGCTCGCTCGGGTCGTACTACCTGCCCGAGTCCCACGAGTTCGTCGTCCGGCGAGGACGGGGCAGCCGTGTGTGGGACGTCGAGGATCGAGAGTACATCGACTACGTGCTGGGCTCCGGCCCGCTGATCCTCGGCCATGCCCATCCGGCGGTGGTGGCCGCCGTGCGTGAGCAAATCGAGCACGGGTCGACCTTCTACGTCGTGAACGACCGGGCGATCGAGCTCGGCGAGCGGATCGTCGAAGCTGCTCCATGTGCCGAGGCCATCAAGTTCTGCGCCTCGGGATCCGAGGCGACCTTCTACGCCCTGCGGCTGGCCCGGGCGGCCACCGGCCGGGAGAAGATCCTGAAGTTCGAGGGCGGTTACCACGGCCACCACGACGCCGCGATGATGAGCGTGACGCCCTCGCGGCTGGTACAGTTCCCGACGCCCGTCCCTGATTCGGCGGGTATCCCATCGGCGGTTGAGCGACAGGTGCTGGTCGCGCCCTTCAACGACCTCGAAACAACGCGGACGATCATTGAGCAGCACCGCCATGAGCTGGCGGCTGTGCTCGTGGAGCCGCTGAGTCGGATGCTAGCGCCCGTGCCGGGATTTCTTGAGGGATTGCGGAGCCTCACCCGAGAGTTCGGCATCATCCTGATCTTTGACGAGGTGGTGACTGGCTTTCGCATCGCCTGGGGCGGAGCCCAGGAGCGGTATGGCGTGACGCCGGACCTGGCCACATACGGGAAGATCATCGGCGGCGGCCTGCCACTGGGTGCAGTAGCCGGTCCGCGCGACCTGATGGAATTGTCCAACCCGCGAAAGAAGGGTGGGCCGGGCTACGCTTATATGAGCGGCACCCTCAACGGGAACCCGCTCTCGTGCGCCGCCGGGCTGGCCACGCTGGAGCTCTTGCAGTCGCCCGGGGCGTACGATCGCCTACGCGCCCTTGGCGACCGGCTTCGGACCGGCTTGCGCGAGGTGACGGCGCGGCTTGGATTCGCGGCCCAGGTGCTAGGGGAGGGCCCGCTCGCCAATATCTACTTCACCGATGAGCCGATCGTCGACTACCGCTCGACCCTGAAGGCAGACTCGCGCCTTACCCAGCAACTCACCCGACGGCTGCTGGAGCGCGGCGTGCTGGTGAACTTCGCGGCCAAGATGTACCTCTCGCTGGCGCACACTGACGCTGATATCGACCGGACGCTCGAGGCGTTTGAGGCCGGGCTTCGCCAGCTGCGGAGTACTGGATAACTATGAAATCCGCCGCGGCCAGCGTGCGTGCACGCCGGTGGCTGCCGCTCGGACTGGGGGTGGCAGTGCTGCTCGCCTGGCAAGGCGGGGTGACTGCGCTCCGGGTGCCGCCGTACCTGCTGCCTCCGCCGACGACCATCGTCGTCAAGGCCTGGGCAGACCGCGAGGTCCTCGCAGCTGCCCTGGGTACGACAATGGTCGAGGCGCTGGCCGGGTATGCGCTGGGCAATGCGGTCGGATTTGGTCTGGCCCTCCTCTTCTTCTACCGGCCACGCTGGGAGCGGCTGGCGCTCGGGCTGATCGTGGCCTCCAACAGCGTTCCCGTCATCGCCTTCGCCCCGGTGGTGATCATCTGGTTCGGCCTCGGCATTGTGGCCAAGGTGCTCCTGGTCGCCTTCGTGACCTGCTTCCTGACGCTCCAGGCTGCGCTTCAAGGCCTGCGCCATGTGGATTCTCAAGCCGAAAGCCTGCTGCGCAGCTTCGGTGCCGGGGAGGCGAAAATCTTCTGGACCCTCCGGCTGCCGGCCTCGTTACCGCACCTGTTCACGGCGCTCCGGGTGGGCAGCGTGCGCAGCGTCATCGTTGCGATTGTCGCGGAGATGCTCGGCTCGTACCGGGGCCTGGGCTGGGTGATCTTCGAGACGACGTCCAGCATGGATTACCTGCGGCTGTGGGCAACGGTTCTGACCGCGAGCGTGGCGGGGGTCGGGTTCTTCCTCGCGGTGTCCGCCGTCGAACGTCGCGCGCTGTGGTGGCACGTCTCTGTCAACGAAGGCCGGCGCCGGGCGCGCCGACGCTCAGGAGGGTTCAGCATGGCGAACGGGATTGGTCGTTGGTTTACCTGCGTCGCGCTAGTCGTCATGGGGGCGGCCACGGCGTTGCCGGCCGCGGCCCAGGATCGGGTGTCCCTGCGGCTCAAGTGGCTGCACCAGGCGCAATTCGCGGGCTACTATGTCGCGCAGGAGAAGGGGTTCTATCGGGACGAGCGCTTGGAGGTCACCATCAACCCCGGTGGGCCCAACATTGTGGCCGAGAACCTCGTGGCGTCGGGCGCCGAGGATTTCGCCCAGGGTGGGGGCATCGAAAGCCTGCTGACCGGTCGGGACAAGGGTCTGCCGCTTGTCGCAAGCGGCGTGCTCTTCCAGAAGGCCCCGACGGTGTTCGTAGCCAAGAAAGAATCCGGGGTTACGCGGCTCGAGGACTTGGTCGGCAAGAAGGTCAGTACCTGGTACACAGGTCCGCAGTTCATCCTGCGCGCCATGCTGCGCTCCCAGGGGGTCGACCCTGCGCGCGTCATCGAGGTTCCGCAACCGGTGACCATGGCGCCCTTCCTCCGCAACGAAGTGACGGTCGCCGCCGCCAACACGTACAACGAGCTGCAGACGCTCTACGCGGAGGGCCTGCGAGACCTTGTCATCTTCGACCCGGCCGACTTCGGCATTGTCATCCCCCGTGACACCATCGTCACCTCTGAGCGGATGGTTCGGGAGAAGCCGGACGTCGTGCAGCGTTTCCTGCGAGCGAGCCTGCGCGGCTGGAAGTACGCGATCGAGCATCAGGCCGAGGCGGTGGACATCGTGATGAAGCAGAACCCGAACCTCAAGAAGGACCACCAGACGGTCATGATGCGCGAGGTGGCGCGCCTGGTTGTCTGGGGTCCGGGGAAGGAGCGAGGTATCGGCTACATCGATCGCCGGGCGGCGGAGTTCACGCAGAAGTTTCTGCTGGAGAACCAGCAGCTGAGCAAGCCGGTCGCTCTCGATCAGGCCTACACGATGCGTTTCTGGGACGCGGTGCCGGTCGCCGACAAGCAGGTGAAGTGAACCCCGACAAGCTGACACTGGAGCGGATCGCGAAGACCTTCGCGATTGAGGGGCGGCACCTCCCGGTTCTGCGGCCCTTGGACCTCCGAGTTCCGGAGGGCGAGTTCCTGACCGTCGTCGGCCCCAGCGGTTGCGGGAAGAGCACGCTTTTCAATATCATTGCGGGCCTCCTGCCCCCCGATCCAGGCGGCGTGCTGCGTATCGACGGCCGTCCGGTGGACTCTCCGCTCGGTCGGGTGGCCTACATGCCCCAGCGTGATCTCCTGCTCCCGTGGCGCTCGGTCCTCGACAACGCCATCCTGGGCCTCGAGGTGCAGGGCGTGCCCCGAGACGAGGCGCGGCGACGGGCCCGGGAAACGATGCCGCAGTTCGGGCTCGCCGGCTTCGAGGACTTCTACCCCTTCGCGCTATCGGGCGGGATGCGCCAACGCGTGGCGCTGCTGCGCACGTTCCTGTTCGAGGCCGATATCATGCTGCTCGACGAACCGTTCGGGGCCCTAGACGCGCTGACCCGCAGCATTCTCCAGGAGTGGTTGGCCGGGATCGCCGTGAGGTACCGCCGGACGATCCTCTTCATCACCCACGACGTGGAGGAGGCGATCTTCCTGGGCGACCGCCTGCTAGTCCTCACGGCACGGCCCGCGAGCCTCAAGCTCGAGCTCAAGGTGCCGCTGCCGCGGCCGCGGCGGCCCGAGCTCGTGACCTCCGAGCCGTTCGTCGCCCTCAAGCGGCAGGTCCTCGAAGCGATCCGGGAGGAGAGTCTGCGGTCGTTCTCGACGCAGGCGACAGTGGAGCCGGGCTGATGCGCCGGCTGGTCGACGTGGTGGCCGTGCTGCTGACGTGGGAGGTGGCCGTGCGTCTGTTGGGTGTGTCCAGCCGCGTGCTCCCGCCCCCGTCGGCGATTGCCGTGCAGCTGATGCAGATTCCCGGGGTGGTGTTCACGGCCGCCGGCTACACGGTGACATCCGCTGTGCTCGGCTATCTGGCTGCGGCGGCGGTCGGCATCGCGCTGGCCGTCATGCTGGCCCACGTCCCGCTGCTAGAGCGCAGCCTGCTTCCGTTCTTCGTGGCCTCTCAGGCGGTGCCGGTGATCGCGTTCAGCGCCATCGTCATTCTCTGGGCGGGCAACGGGCCTCTGTCGAAGATCGCAATCGCCTTCTACCTCTCCTTTTTTCCTGTCACGGTCGGCACGGTCCGGGGGTTGCAAGCGTCCGACCCCATGGCAGTCGCGCTCCTGCGGACCTTTGGAGCCCGGACGTGGACCATCCTCTGGAAGCTGCGATTCCCGACGGCGCTGCCCTATCTCTTCGTGGCGCTTCGCATCGGCACCACGACCGCGCTCATCGGTGCCATCGTGGGCGAATGGTTCGGGGACAACCGCGGTCTCGGCACGCTGATCCTGCACGCGCTCTACACCGAGGACACCGTGCGGCTCTGGTGCGGCATCGTCGCCTGCGCCGTGGTCGGCGCAGCGTTTTACGCCGTGGTGGCAGCGCTCGAGCGTCGGCTCGTTTGGTGGCCGGCCCCAGCGCTCGACCACTGAGGCGCCCGAGGAGCGATCGATGAAATTCGGGTTGTTTCTCGGCACGCAGCACCCGGAGACCGACGACATGCGGGTGCGATTGCGGGACCTTGTCGAGCAGGTGCGGGTCGCCCGCGCGGCCGGCTTCGACTCGATCTGGGCTGGCCAGCACTTCTTGACCGAGCCGCTGGCCATGCTTCAGCCGATCCCGTTGCTGAGTTACCTGGCGCGTGAGGCCGAGGGTATGACGCTCGGGACGAACATCCTCGTCCTGCCGCTGCTCAACCCGGTCCAGGTGGCGGAGGAGGCGGCCACGCTCGACCTGATCACCGGCGGGCGCTTCGTCCTCGGCGTCGGCCTGGGCTACCGGGCCGTAGAGGACGCCGCCTTCGGCGTCCCGACGCGGGAGAAGGTCGGCCGCCTGGTGGAGGCGGTGACCATCATCCGCCGCCTCTTCACCGAGGACCGCGTGACGTTCGACGGTCAGTATTACCGTCTGAAGGACGTTCATCTCAGCCTGCGGGGCATTCGGAAGGGCGGGCCGCCGATCTGGATCGCGGCGCTAGTGGACGCTGCGGTTCGACGGGCAGGCGAGATCGGCGATGCCTGGATCGTGACCTTCTACCCGTCGGTCCGGATGCTGAAGCCCCAGATGGAGCTCTTCCGCGCCGCCGCGGCGGCGGCTGGCCGCCCCGTCCCTGAGGAGTACCCGGCGATCAAGGAGCTCTACGTGGCCGAAACGACGGAGCAGGCCGAGCGAGAGGCCCGGGAGTTTATTGAAGGCAAGTACCGGGCCTACGCCCGTTGGGGACAGGACCGATTCTTGCCGGCCGAGGAGAAATTCGACCAGCCGTGGGAGCGGTTCGCGCCCGGCCGGTTCATCATCGGTGACCCGGCAACGGTCATTCGTGAGATCGAGGGGTACGAGCGCGAGCTGGGACTCAATCACATCATCGGCCGCGTGCAGTGGCCGGGCTTGCCCCAGGCCCTGGCGCTCAAGTGCATTCGGCTGATGGGGGAGGCGGTGATCCCGTACTTTCGCCGTCGGGATGCTGGGAGGTAACGATGCGGGCGGCGCTGATCCAGATGAAGGCCTCGATGGAGCCGACCGAGAACCTTGACCGGGCGGAGGCGCTGCTGGCGGACGCGGCACGCCAGGGCGCACAGGTGGCCTGCCTCCAAGAGCTGTTCGCGACATGGTTTTTCGCCCAGCGGTTGGACCCGGCGGCCCAGGCGCTCGCCGAACCTGTTGACGGCCCCACGGTCACACGAATGCGCCGGGTCGCCCGGAGCCTTCGCCTCGTCACGGTGGTGCCTTTCTACGAGCGGGCCATGGCTGGCGAACTCTACAACAGCGCGGTCCTGGTGAGCGCGGACGGCGATGTGCTCGGCGTCTATCGGAAGCACCACATTCCGATGAGCTCGCACTTTCAGGAGAAATTCTACTTCCGACCGGGCAACCTCGGTTATCCGGTGTGGGATACGCCGCACGGGCGGATCGGCGTCATGATCTGCTATGACCGCCATTTTCCCGAAGCGGCTCGCGCGCTCGGGCTCGGTGGCGCCCAGGTGGTATTCGTGCCCGCGGCCACGACCCTCCGGGGTTTCTCGCGTTTGGTGTGGGAAGCCGAGTTGCGGGGTCACGCAATCGCGAACGGCTACTTCATCGGTGCTGTCAACCGCGTCGGCACCGAATTCGAGAGCGTCTACTACGGGTCGAGTGTCTTCATCGACCCGATCGGTCAGGTCATCGCCCAGGCGGGCGACAAGGAGGACGAGGTGCTGGTGGCCGACCTCGATCTAGCCCGCCTGGAAGAGGTCCGGCGCGTCTGGCCTTTCTACCGAGACCGGCGTCCGGACTCGTACGGGGCCGTCTGCCGCCCCTAGGGACGCGCCACTCGCTGGGGGGCGGTTGGCCCGTGATGCCTCCGAGTGAGGTGCACGATGATATCCTCGCCGTTGCCGGGGTTGAAGAACATGGCCTCTTCAGGACACGCGGCGTTGGTGGCCACGGTGTCCTGGTCGTTGGCCGTTGCGGAGCCGTGGAGCGCGGTCGCCAGCGCGAAGAGGAGCAGGGGCGATCGAGCGAGTCTCAGCATCTCGGGACCTCCGCGTGCGCGTCCTGGCTTCGGAATGGGATGGCTCGTCGCGCTGCGGCTGGTGGCGACGCGGAGTCCACCTGGCGGCGCCCGCGGCCGGTGGGCCCGCGGCGGGGCGACGGGCGAGTTTGTCCCGGTCGTGAATCCCAGCACACGGGGGAGGCTCGCCACTGAGATGGCGGCGCCGACGATTCCGCTGATCGACCTCGCGCCGGCCCTCGGGGGCGGGCGGGCCGAGCGGCTGCGGGTGGCGGCCGCGATCGACGCCGCGTGCCGCGAGATCGGCTTCTTCGCGATCACGGGGCACGGCGTGCCCGCCGCGGTGGTCCACGAGCTCCGGCGCCTGGCCCACGCGTTCTTCGCCCTGCCCCTCGAGGTCAAGCTCGCCGCGCGCCACCCGGCCGGGATCAACCGGGGCTACCATCCGATGGGCGGCGAGGCGCTCGCCGCCGCGAACGACCTGGCCGCGCCGCCCGATCTGAAGGAGTTCTTCCACGTGGGCCCCGTCGACGTGGGCGACGATCCCTACTACACGTGCCCCGAGGGGCGGCGGCACTTCGCCCCGAACCTCTGGCCGCCGGCGCCGGCGGGCTTCCGCGAGGCCGCGACCGCCTACTATCGGGCGATGAGTCGGCTGGTCCTCGAGCTGATGCGGCTCGCGGCGCTCGCGCTCGACGTGGAGGAGACGTTCTTCGACGACAAGGTCGACCGGGCGATTGGGACGATGCGCCTGAACTACTACCCGGCGCAGGCGGTGCCGCCCGCGCCGGGCCAGCTGCGCGCGAGCCCGCACACCGACTACGGCGGGTTCACGATCCTGAGCGGGGAGGACGTGGCCGGGGGCCTCCAGGTGCGCGCTCGCGACGGCCGCTGGCTCGACGTGGCGACGACGCCGACGACGTTCGTCGTCAACATCGGCGACCTCCTCATGCGGTGGACGAACGACCGGTGGCTGTCGAACCTGCACCGGGTGGTCAATCCGCCGCGCGAGGCGGGCCCGAGCCCCGCCCGCCTCTCCGTTGCCTTCTTCAGCCACCCGAACTACGACGTGGTGATCGAGTGCCTGCCCTCGCAGGGCCCGCCGAAGTACCCGCCCGTGCGCTCTGGCGACTATCGCGACCTGAAGTACGCCAAGACGGGGCTCACGGGCGCGCTCGCCGCCGGGGGCTGAGGGCGCGGCCGCGCTCCGCCCGCTCGCGCCGCGCTAGCCCTCGGGCCCGGCCGGTTCCCGCGACGCCTCGCGGAGCCGCCCCCGGGAGCGGGATCGCTCGACCGACGCCTCCAGCGGCGCGCGCGCGGGGCCGGGCGAGGGGGCGCTCGCGGTCGCGGCCGGGTGGCGCGGCGCGGCGGCGGCGCGGCCGGCGGAGCCGCGGCGGCCGAGCGCGGTGACCCGCGCCGCGGCCTCCACGAGCCCGCCCGGCAGCACGAGCACGATCGCCACGAAGAGGGCCCCGAAGATCAGCAGGTGGAACTCGACCCAGCGCAGGGCCAGGAACTCCTTGAGCAGCACGTAGACGACGGCGCCCGCGATCGGGCCCGCGACGGTGCCGACGCCGCCGATGAACGTGATGAGCAGGGCGTCGAAGGTCCAGTGGGGCGAGAACGGATGGGCGGGGTAGTAGCTGATGTGATAGTAGGCGAAGAGCCCGCCCGCGAGGCCGGCCAGCGCCGTGGAGAGCGCGAGCGCGCAGAGCTTGACCCGCAGGGCGGCGACGCCCGACGCCTCGGCCGCGTCCTCGTCTTCCCGCACGGCCTGCATGCCGAGGCCGAGCCGCGAGCCCCGGAGCGCCGCGACCACGCCGACCGCGACCGTCGCGAGGCCGAGCGCGATCCAGTACCGGTGCGCGAGCCGGTAGCCGGCGATCGCCGGGGCGGGAAGCGTGGAGATCTCGGGCAGGACGTTGCCCACCGTGAGGCGCAGGATCTCGCCGAGCGCCAGGGTGCCGATGGCGAAGTACGCGCCGCGCAGCCGGAAGGCCAGCGCCCCGACGGCGAGCGCCGCCGCGACGGCGACGACGGCGCCGGCCGCCATCGCCGCCCCGACCGGGGTGCCGGCGATCCAGAGCGTCCGCGTCACCAGCGCCCCGAGCCCGAAGAAGGCCGCGTGGCCGAGGTTCACCTGGCCCGCATAGCCCCCGAGGATGTTCCAGCTCTGCGCGAGGACGACGGCGAGCAGCACGAGCACCGCGAGGTTCAAGTGGTCCTCGCGGATCCCGAGCAGCGGCAGCGCGGCGAGCAGCCCGCCCGCCGCGAGCAGCGCCGCGCCGACCCGCGCGTTCACGGGCCGGGCGGACGACGCGCCCCGCGCCCGCGGGGCGCCTGAGGGCGCGGTCCCGCTCATGCGCGGGCGAAGAGGCCCCGGGGGCGCACCAGCAGCACGACGAAGAAGACGACGAGGCCGACGATCTCGCGGTAGGCCCCCCCGAACGCGGCGGCGCTGGCGGCCTCGGCCAGCCCCAGCACCAGGCCCCCCACGAAGGTCCCGAAGATCGACCCGAGGCCCGCCAGCACGATGACGATCAGCGCCTTGAGCGTCCACTCCAGCCCGATGGCCGGGCTCACCGAGTAGCCGGTCGAGACCAGGACGCCGGCGGCGCCGGCCAGCGCGGTCCCGAGGGCGAAGGCGAGCGCGTAGGCGCGACGCACGTCGATGCCGGCCAGCAGCGCGGCCTCGCGGTCCTCGGCCGTGGCGCGGATGGCGTGGCCCCAGCGCCAGCGCGCCAGCAGCAGGTGGAGCGCGCCGATCAGCACGAGCGCGACCGCGAGCGCGCCCAGGCGCACGAGCGGGATGGCGATCCCGCCCACCGTGAGGGCGCCGCCGGCCCAGGCCGGCGTCACCGCGCGCTCGTCGGCGGTCCAGAGCCGCACCGCGGCGGCGTGGAGCGCGAGGCCCAGGCCGAAGCCGATCAGCAGCGAGTTCTTGATCCGCGTCTCCTCCTCCGCGGCGACGACGAAGCGGAAGAGCCCGGCGTAGAGCGCGAGCCCGGCGAGGAGCGCGGCCGGCACGACGACGAGGAGCGCGAGGAAGGGATCGACGCCGGCCAGGGCGAAGAGCCAGAAGGCGCCGTAGCCGCCGAGCATGATGAGCTCGCCGTGGGCGACGTTGAGCACGCGCAGCACGCCGAAGATCAGCGAGAGCCCCGCGGCGGCCAGGCCATAGAGCCCGCCGAGGAGCAGCCCGAGGACCGCCTGCTGGAGGACCGTCACGGCCGCGCCGCGGCCAGCGGCCCGAGGTACGCGCGGCGGACCTCGGGGTCGTCGGCGAGCGCGCGGGCTGGGCCCTCGCGCGCGACGCGGCCCGCCTCGAGGATGCACGCGCGATGGGCGACGGCGAGGGCGAGGTGGACGTTCTGCTCGACGAGCAGCACGGCGACGCCCTGGCGGTTGATCGCCACGAGGGTCTCGAAGATCGCCTCCACGACCCGCGGCGCGAGCCCGAGCGAGGGCTCGTCGAGAACCAGCAGGCGGGGGTCGGCCATGAGGGCGCGGCCGAGGGCCACCATCTGCTGCTGGCCGCCCGAGAGCGTGCGCGCGAGCTGGCGCCGGCGCTCGCGGAGCACCGGGAACAGGGCGTACACCGCCTCGAGCCGGGCGCACGCCCCGGCGCGCGCCCGGGGCGTGAAGGCGCCGAGCGCGAGGTTCTCCTCCACCGTCAGGCCGCCGAACAGGCGGCGCCCTTCGGGGACCACGGCGATTCCCAGCTCGACGATCGCGTGCGGCGGTACCCCGGTGAGCGGGCGGCCCTGCCAGCGCAGGGTACCGCGGCGCGGGCGCACGAGCCCGGCGATGCACCGGACGAGCGTGGTCTTGCCCGCGCCGTTCGGGCCGAGCAGGGCCACCAGCTCGCCGGCGCCGACCGTGAGGCTCGCGCCCGCCAGCGCCACCGCCCCGGCGCCGTAGGCGGCTTCGAGACCGTCCACCTCAAGCACGGCGCCGCGTGCCGCGCGCGGGCGGGCGGGGGCTCGGCCGGGCCGCGCTCACGGCCGTGCGGCGCCGGGCGCGCGTCCGAGATAGACCTCGAGCACGCGGGGGTCGGCGGCGACGACCGGTGGCGGGCCCTCGGCGATCTTCTCGCCCGCGCTCAGGACCGCGATGCGGTCGGCCAGCGCCATCAGGGCCCAGACGACGTGCTCGACCATGAGGATCGTGAGCCCCTCGGCGCGCAGGCGGCGGACGAGCGCCATCGCGGCCTCCGTCTCGGCGGGCGTGAGGCCCGCCAGGAACTCGTCGAGGAGGAGCAGACGCGGGCGCGTGGCCAGGGCGCGGGCGAGCTCCAGACGCTTGCGCTCGACGAGCGTGAGCGCCGCCGCGGGGAGGTGGCCGCGGCCCTCGAGGCCGACCAGCGCGAGCAGACGGTCGGCCTCGGCGTCGGCGGCCGCGCGGGATCCCCGGGCGCGGCCCCAGAGACAGCCCACCAGCACGTTGTCCCGCGCCGTGAGGTTCAGGAACGGGCGGACGAGCTGAAAGGTGCGCGCGATCCCGGCCGCGCACACCCGGTGCGGGGCCCACCCGGCGATGTCGGTGCCGGCCAGCCGCACGCGCCCGGCGTCGGGCCGGAGCGCGCCGGCGATGACGTTGAAGAGCGTGGTCTTGCCCGAGCCGTTCGGGCCCATGACGCCGACCAGCTCGCCGTCGGCCACGGCGAGGCTCACGTCGTGCACGGCGCGGAGTCCGCCGAAGGCCTTGGCGACGCGCTCGACCTCGAGCAGGCGGGGCGCGGCCGGTGGCACGGCGCGACGCGGCGCCTCAGCGCTTGTCGAAGGGCGGCGCGGGGTAGCCGAGCGGCGCGGTCGCGAACTCCTTCGGCCAGACGAGCTCCTGGCGGCCGTTCAGCCACTGCACGAAGACCGTCTGGACGATGCCGGTGCCGTCAGGCCGGAACCGCACGGGCCCGATGACGGTGGTGAGATCGGTGGCCGCGATGGCGTCACGCAGCCGGTCCCGGTCGAGGCTTCCCGCGCGGGTGAGCGCCGCGGCCAGGATCTGGATGCAGGCGTACGCGGGACCGACGATCGGATCCGCCGGGCGGCCGAAGCGCCGGGCGTGGGCCTCGTTGAGCTCCTTGACGCCCGGGGCCCGGAAGGCGTGGTGCCAGCCGGGGACGAGCAGGACGTAGTCGCCGTCTCTGCCGAGGTTCTTCGCCCAGACGGGCGGGTCCGGGGCGCGGATGAAGAGCGTGAGCTTCGGGTTCAGCCCGAGCTCCTTCATCTGCTTGATCATCGTCATGCCGTCGGGCGGGGTCGGCACCGCGAACACCATGTCGACCGCCGCCGCGCGCGCCTTGAGGAGCAGATCCGAGTAGTCCTTGGCGCCGGGCGCGTATTCGCCGTGGACGACGACCTGGTAGCCGGCCACCCGGCCCGCCTCGGTCCAGGCCGCCGCCATCTCGCGACCCCAGTCGGTCTTCTCCTGGAAGATCGCGGCCGTCTTCGGGCGCTCGGCGGCCGGGATGGAGGCGAGCAGCTCGGCCGTGTGCTGCTTGATGTCGGGTGACTTCCAGAAGGGCGAGAAGAGGTAACGGAACCCCTGCTGGTGGATCTTGTGGAGCGCGAAGGCCACGCCGAGGTAGGGCGTGCGGTTCTTCTCGGCGACCGAGGCGGCTGCGGCGTGCAGGTCCGAGCCGAAGCCGCCGAGGTAGGCGACGACGCCCTGCGCGGCGAGCGCCTCGAGCCGGCTCACGGTCTTCGTGGCGTCGGACTCGTCGTCGAGCAGGAGGAGCTCGAGCCGCAGCTTCTGGCCGCCGACGGTCACGCCTCCGGCGGCGTTCACGTGCTCGACGCCGAGCTCGTAGCCCGCCCGCACCTGGGCCCCGCCGCCGCCGTAGCGGCCGGTCAGGGGCACCACGGCGCCGACCTTGACTGTCTGGGCCGGCGCGGGGGCGGGCCAGGCGGCGAGCCCGGGGCCGAGGGTGAGCAGGGCGACGAGGGTGAGCGCGGGGACGGCGCACTGGCGAGCCGGGCGCGTCATGGGCCTCCCTCCTCGAGCGAGATCGCGCTGTACCTTAGCACGGCCGCCCGGTGCGGGCCGGCGCGGCGCGCTCGGGGCCGGGCCGCGTCGTGCTAGGCTCCGCGAGAGCGACGCGGGACGGAGGGGACCATGAGCGCAGCGCGGGAGGCACCGGAGCCCGCGGCGCGTCGACCGCACGATCGCGGCGGCGTGCCGGACCAGACGCCGATCGACCGCCGCGTGGCGATGAGCTCGCGGCCGAGCGACGCGCCCGCGGAGACCGTGCTCGTCGTCGACGACGAGCCTGAGATGCGCGCGCTCCTGACCGAGGTCCTCGGGGCTCACGGCTTTCGCGTGGTGACGGCCGAGGACGGCGACGAGGTCGTCGACCGCGTGAGCGCCGAGCGGCCGGATCTGGTGCTGCTGGACGTGCGGATGCCCCGCCGTGACGGACTCGACGCCCTGCTCGATGTGAAGCGGATGCGCCCTGAACTCCCGGTGGTCATCCTCACGGCGTACGGCGACATTCCCATGGCCGTGGAGGCCATGCGGCGCGGGGCCTGCGACTACCTCACCAAACCGTTCCGGTTCGAGGACCTGGTGCTGAGCCTGCGACGCGCCGCCGAGCGCCGCACCCTGCTCGGCGCCCACCAGGACCTGGCCCCCGGCGACGACCCGCTCTTCCAGCTCATGGGCGCGAGTCGCCAGGTCCGCGAAGTCGTCCGCCAGGTGCAGGCGGTCGCCGACAGCGCGCTGACCGTGTTGCTCCAGGGGGAGACCGGTACGGGCAAGGAACTGGTGGCCCGCGCCATCCACGCGCGCAGCGGGCGCCGCGCGCGGGCCTTCGTGGCGATCGACTGCGGGGCCCTCCCCGAGACGCTGGTCGAAGCCGAGCTCTTCGGCTACGAGCGAGGGGCCTTCACGGGCGCGGACCGGGCGAGCGAGGGCCACGTCCGCCGGGCGCACGGCGGCACCCTGTTCCTGGACGAGATCGCCAACCTGCCTCTGCCCGCGCAGGCCAAGCTGCTTCGCGTTCTCCAGGAGCGGCAGGTGCAACCGCTCGGCAGCGGGCGGGCCCTCCCGGTCGACGTCCGGGTCGTGGCGGCCTCGAACCTTCTCCTCAAGGAGGCGATGCTGGCGGGCCGGTTCCGGCCCGACCTCTACTATCGGCTGGCGGAGTTCACGATCGTGCTGCCGCCCTTGCGGGACCGGTGCGAAGACGTCCCCCACCTGGCGCGGCGGTTCCTGGCCGAGGCTAGGGCCGAACTGGGCGCTGCCGCACGGGACATCTCCGAGGCCGCCCTCCAGGCGCTCGTGACGTATCCCTGGCCCGGCAACGTTCGCGAACTCCGCAACGTGGTGCGGCGCGCGGCGCTCCTCGGCGGACCCGTGATTCGTCCGGAGCACCTCGTCGGCCTCGGCGCGGCAGCGCTGGCGGCCACCCCGAGGGCGACGGGAGACGCGCCGCCCGGCAGCTCCCTGCGCGAGCGTGCCGAGGCCGCTGCGGCCGCCGCGGAGCGTGAGGCGATCTGTGAGGCGCTCCGGGCCACTGGCGGCAACAAGGCGGAGGCGGCGCGGCGGCTCCGGACGGACTACAAGACGCTCCACCTGAAGATGCGCCGGTACGGGATCTCGCCGGAGGACTACCGCTCCACCTGATCCCGGCCAGCCCGGTCACGGCGTCTCGCGCTCCCGCCCTGGTGGACGCGCCAGACCGCTGGCGACGGCGCCAGCCCTCTCGGCCCCGCGTGGGCCGACTTCCCCGGAGCGACCCGCAGTCGTATCGCGCCCTTCCATCCACGCCGGGCGCGGAGCGGGGCGTGGCGTCAGGGTTGCTCCAGCGGCGCCCGGCCGGCGCGCCGGGAGCGTCGCTGGCCGGAGGAGCGAGCGCGATGGGTAGCTCGATCTTCGAGGAGGCGCGGGACGCCGGCCGCGGGCCGGGATATCGGGAAGACCAGCCCGGGTCGCGCGGCGTCCACACCCCGGCAGCCGAGGCGGTCCTGGTCGTGGAGGACGACGGCGACCAAGCCGAGCTGATCCGCCGCGCCCTGGAGCGGCACGGGTTCGAGGTCGCGCTGGCCGGCGACGGACGCGGGTGCCTCGCGGCGCTCGAGGAACGCGCGTATGCGGCCATCCTCCTCGACTACCGCCTGCCCGTGATGGACGGCCTCGAGGTGCTGGCGCGCGCCCGTGCCCGGGGGGTTTCGGCGCCCGTCGTGATCCTGACCGCGCAGGGCGACGAGCGGCTCGCGGTGCAGGCGATGGCGGCGGGCGGCGCGGACTTCGTCGTCAAGACATCCGGCTACCTGAGCGCGCTGCCGGCCGTGCTCCGCAAGGTGCTCAAGCAGCACGAGCTCGCCCTCGAGAACGCCCGCCTCCAGCGCGAGACCGAGCGTCGGCTGCGCGACGCCGAGGCCCTCGTGGCGCTCGACCGGGAGCTGGGCCGGACGCTGGCGATGCAAACACTGCTCGAGACCGTCGGGCGGGCCGCGGCCCGGGCGTGCCGGATGGACGCGGGCGCGGTCTTTTGCCGCGAGGGGGCGCGGCTCGTGCGGCTGGCGAGCCGGTTCGCCGACGGCCGCGAGGACGACCGGGCGCCGGTCAGTGCCGACGGCCTGGGGCTCGACGCGTTGCCGTTCGTGGTGGAGGCGATCGACCGACGGTGCCCCGTCGTGATCGCGGATCCGGCGAGCGATCCGCGCGTGCCCCCTGGTAGCCCCTACCGGCGGTCGCGTGCGCTCCTGGCGCTGCCGCTGGCCCGCGGCGAGGAGGTCCAGGGCGTGCTCGTGCTGGACCGGCTCACCGGGGAGGCGGTCACCGCTCACGAGGTGCTCTTCGCCGCCGCCGTCGCAGGCCACGTGGCCCTCGCCCTGGACAACGCGCGGCTCTACGAGGAGGCCCAGCGCGCGCTGGCCGAGGTGACGGCGGCCCAGGAGCGACTGGTCCAGGGCGCGACGCTCCGGGCGCTCGGCGAGCTGGCGAGCGGCGTCGCGCACCACCTGAACAACCTCCTCGCGGTGATCGGCGGGCGCGCGCAGCTCCTGCTCCGCGGGACGCCGCCGGAGGCGCTCCGCCGCCCGCTCGAGGTCATCGAGCGGGCGGCGCGCGATGGCGCCGAGGTGGTGCGCCGCATTCAGGAGTTCGCCCGCACGCGGCCGGTCGGGGCAGCGGCGCCCGTCGATGTGAACGACGTCGTGGACGACGTGGTGGAGATGACGCGGGCTCGCTGGCAGGACACGGCCATTGCGCGGGGTATTCGGATCGACGTGGTCCGCGACGCGACGTCGGTGCCGCCGGTGCTCGGCCAGGCGGCGGCGCTGCGCGAACTCGTCATGAACCTGGTGCTGAACGCCGTCGATGCGATGCCCGACGGCGGACGCATCACGATTCAGACGCGGCACGAGGGCGAGCGGGTGGTCGTCCGCGTGACGGACAGCGGCGTGGGGATGTCTGCCGACGTCCTGCGTCGGGTTCGTGAGCCCTTCTTCACGACGAAAGGCGTGCGGAGCATGGGCCTCGGGCTCAGTGTCGGACACGGGATCGTCGAGCGCCACGGCGGCGAGATGGAGATCATCTCCCGCGAAGGCCAAGGCACGTCGGTGATCGTGCGGCTGCCCGTGGCCCCTGCCGGCGAGCTCGTCGGCCTGGACCCGACGGGCGTGCGGGGCCGGCTCCGCGTGCTGCTCGTCGACGACGATGCGGAGGTCCTCGGCACCGTCGCGGAACTCATCGAAGCCGACGGCCATACGGTCGTGCGCGCCGCCGGTCCCGAGGCCGCCCTCGCCCAGCTCGATGCGGGCCCGCCGGCGGACCTCGTGCTGACGGACCTCGGCATGCCGGGCATGACGGGCGCGGAGCTGGCCGGCGTGGTCAGGGCCCGCTGGTCGGATGCGCTCATCGGAGTCGTGACGGGATGGGGCGAGGACGTGGGCGTGGTCCGCGGCGCGGAGGCGGTGGATTTCGTGCTGCGCAAGCCGTTCGACCTCGACCGGCTCTACGAGGCCATCGGGCATGCGCGTGACCGCCGGGCGTGCCGGCGTCCGGCCGGGGAGGCGGGTACATGAGGAAAGCGCTCGCACTGGCCGTCGTCGTCGCGCTGGCGCGCACGGGCCTCGCCGAGGGGCAGACCCCGGAGCCGCTGAGCGTCCAGCTCAAGTGGCACCACCAGACGCAGTTCGCTGGGCTCTACGTCGCCGAGCATCGGGGCTTCTACCGGGCCGAGCGGCTGGTCGTCGAACACCGCCCCTGGCGTGTGGGTATGCCCTCGCCGATCGAGGAGGTGGCGGCCGGCCGCGCGACCTTCGGCATCACCAGCCAAACGGAGTTCCTGCTCGCGCGCGAGCGCGGCGCGCCGGTGGTGGCCGTGGCCGCGATCTACCAGAAGACGCCGGTCGGATTCTTCGCGCTGAAGAGCTCGGGGATCAAGCATCCTCGCGACTTCGTGGGGAAGTCCGTCGCCGCGGCACCCACGCACGAGGTGCACCTCAAGGCCATGATGCGACGGCTGGGGCTGAACCCGGCCTCGATCCAGCGCGTGCCTTACAGCTTCGACCTGACGCCGTTCTACCGCGGCCAGGTGGCGGTATGGGCCGGCTACGTGATGAACCAGCCCGTCGACGCCCGCCTGGCCGGTCACGAGGTCACGGTGATCTTGCCGAGCGACTACGGTGTCTACGGCTACGACGACGTCGTCGTTGCCTCCGAGGAGCTGCTCCGGCAGCGTCCGGGCCTGGTCGAGCGCTGGCTGCGCGCGGCGCTGCGGGGTTGGCAGTACGCGGTCCAGCATCCGGAGGAGGCGACGGCTGCTGCGCTCGCCGTGGATCCGGCGCTCCGACGTGAGAAGCAGCTCGCGATGCTGCTCGCCAGCATCCCGCTCATTCATACGGGTGAGCACCCGATCGGGTGGATGACCCGGACCGTCTGGGAGGACGCCGCGCGGATCCTCCTCGAGGAGAAGATCCTGACGCGGCCGCCGGACCTGGGAAGCGCCTTCACCACCGCGGTCCTGGAGAAGGTGTACGGCCGGTAGGCCGGGCGTGCGGATCCCGCTCCGGGTCCGGCTCCTCGCGGCCTTTCTGCTCCTGGGCGTTCTGCCGCTCGCCGGGGCTGGCGCCCTCGTCTATCGCCAGGGGGAGGCCAGACTCGCCCACGAACTCGAGGCGCGACTGGCGACGGTGGCCGAGCTCAAAGCCCAGCAGATCCGCGCGTGGACGGAGGAACGGCAGGCGGCAGTGGCCCACCCGGCGGCGTTGCCGACGCTCGAACGGGCCGTCGCCGCGCTGATGCGCCGCGCGCCCCCGGACGGAGAGCGCGCCGCCGTGCGCGCTCTTCGCGCGGATCTCGAGCGGCTCCGGCGGGGGGGTGGCTTCACCGAACTGTTCCTCGTAGAGCCCGCGGCTGGACGTGTCGTGCTCTCGACCGACCGCGCGCAGGAAGGGAAACTCAAAGCCGACCGGCCCTACGTTCGGGAGGGGCGGCGGGCGCCGTTCGTCCAGCACGTGTACTACTCGCTCGCGCTCGGCCGACCCGTCATGGCGTTCTCCGCCCCGGTTCGTGATACCGCGGGACACGTCCTCGCCATCCTGGTGGGACGGGTCGATCTCGCCTTCCTCGACCGCCTGATGGGCGAGCGGGCGGGGCTGGGACGCACGGGGCAGACGTTTCTAGTCAACCGCGCCAACTACTTCGTCTCCGAGCGGGCAGGGCGGAGTCCCCACGGGCTCCGGCCGGTCTTCAGCGAGGGCGTCCGGCGGGCGCTCGCCGGTGAGACGGGCACGGGCCGCTACGTGAACCACGAGGGGCGGGCCGTGGTGGCTGCGTTTCGCTGGGTACCCGAGATCGGGCTGGCCCTGATCGCGGAGATGGACGCCGCCGAGGCGATGCGCCCGATCCAGGCGTTCTGGTACGCGCTCGTCTCCGTGGTCGGACTGGTCGGCGCGGCGGCAGTCGCGGCGAGCGTGGCGCTCTCTTATGGCATTACGAAGCCGCTCGGTCGGCTTGCGGCTGCGGCCGCCGCGATCGGACGGGGCGAGTTCGACCAGCGCGTCGCGGTCGCTGGCGCGCCGGAGCTCCGCGTGCTCGCCCAGGCCTTTCACGCGATGACCGACGGGCTGGAGCGGCTTCAGGCCACCCTGCGTCGGCAGGTCGCCGAGCGAACCGCGGAGCTGACGGCGCTCAACGAGCTGGCGGCGGCGACCGCGGAGGCGGAGACCGCCGAGGCGCTCCTCGAGGCTGCGCTCGAACGGATCCTCCGGCTTCTGGGCCGTGAAGTGGGCACCGCCTTCCTGCGCGACGGTGAGGCGCTGCGGCTCGTGGCCTACCGGGGCCTGCCCGCCGAGCTGGTCGCTGAGCTCCACGCCCGCCCCCTGGACGTCGGCGAGGGAATCGTCGGAGAGGCCGCAGTAGCCGGCCGCTGTGTCGTGCTGCGCGAGCTCTCCAGCCACCCGCGCGTAGCCCGGGTGTCGGCGCGCGAGCTCGGTCTTCGCGCCTTCGTGGCCGTCCCGCTCCGGGCGCGCGGCGGGGTCGCAGGCGTGCTCGCGGTCGGCGGTCGCGACCCTGCGCCGATCCCGGAGGACCGGCTTGCATTCCTGGACGCGCTCGGACACCAGCTCGGCGCGGTCGTGGAGATCGTGCGCCTGACGGCGCGGGCGACCGCCCGATCGCGGGAACTCGAGGGGCTGGCGACGATCACCCGAGAACTCTCCGGACTCCGCGCCCCGGCGGAGCTCCTGCCACAGATCGTCGAGCAGGCCGCGCAGCTCCTCGGCGCCGATGCCGTGGGTATCCGCGTCCTCGAGGGCGACGAACTCGTGCTGGTCGCCAGGACGGACGCGGCCGCCCCGGTCATGCCCCGGCACCGACTGCGCGTCGGCGAAGGCCTTCCCGGGCGGGTGGCGGCCGAGGGTCGCCCCGTGATCGTCGCCGATTTTGCCGCCGATCCCGACGTCTCGCCGGGCCTGCGCGCGCGGGCGCTCGCCGCGGGGTTTCGGGGGTATCTCGGGGTGCCGTTGCGCGCCGCCGGGCGCACGGTGGGCATGCTGGGCGCGTACACCAGGTCGCGCCGGGGCTTCGGGCCGGAGGCGGTGGGACTGGCGGCGGCGTTCGCCGACCAGGCGGCGATCGCGCTCGAGAACGCGCGTCTGTTCGAGGAAACCCGCCTCCGCCAGGTGCGCCTGGAGGCGCTGCTGGAAGTCAGCCGGCGGCTGGCGCGGCTTCGCGAGTTGCCGCTCCTGCTCGACGCGATCGCGGAGGCGTGCGGCCGGCTGCTCGGCTCTGGATCGGTCGGCTTCCGTCTGCTGGAAGGCGACGAGCTCGTGGTGACGGGCACGTGGGGCGACGCGAGCCGGGTGATGCTCCGGCGGCACCTGCGGCTGGGCGAGAGCCTGAGCGGAGTGGTTGCCGCCACGGGGCGACCGCTCCTGGTGACCGACGTAGCGGAGGACCCGCGGGTGCTCGTCGAGCACCGCGCGGCGCTGGCCCGCGCCGGCTACCGCGGATGGCTCGGCGTGCCGGTGAAGCTCGGGGATCGTGTGCTCGGCGTCCTGAGCGTGCGGGGCCGGCGGAGCTTCGCCGCCGCCGACCTCGAGGTGGCCACGGCGCTCGCGGCGCAGGCGGCGGTGGCGATCGAGAACGCACGGCTCGCCCAGGCGCAGGAGGTCCGGGCGGCACGGCTCCGGGCTCTGGTGGCGGTCAGCCGTGCCATCTCGGAATCGCTCGACCCTGCGGTGGTGTTGCGGGCCGTCGGTCAAGCGGCGCGGGACTTGATGGGCGCACGCCTGGCCGCGTTCTGGTTGGCCGACACCCGGGCGCGCCGCCTCGACGTGCTGGCCGTCGCCGACGACGGGGCCGGAAGCGACCATCCGATCCGAACGCTCGCCTTCGGTCAGGGCGCCGTCGGCTGGGTGGCGGAGCAGCGTCGTGTGCTCCATGTACCAGAGGTGGAGACCGACGCACGCGTCGTGGGCCGCGACTGGTGCCGGGCGCGTGGGCTGAGGAGTCTGCTGGCGGCGCCGGTCGTCCTGGACGGCGAGCTCCTGGGCGTGCTCGCGGTCTGGGGTGACCGGCCGTTCGCGCTGGACGCGGACGAGGAGGAACTGCTGGGCGGCCTCGTCGCTAGCGCCGCCGTCGCGATCCGGAATGCCCGCCTGTTCGCGACGAGCGAGCGCCGCCGGAAGACCGCCGAGGCCCTGGCCGAGTTGAGCCGGGCGCTGGCGACGGCGATCGACGACGACCGCCGCGTCGCGCAAGGGACTGTTGAGCGAGCCCGGAACTTGCTCGGAGCCCTGGCGGCGGTGCTTTACCGACTCGAGCCGGACTCCGACGACCTGGTCTTCGTGGCCGGCGTGGGCGAGGGCGGCGACTGGGACCGCCGCCTCGCGGCAGGCACAGGAGCGGCGGGCCGCGCGGTGCAGGAGGGTCATCCATTCGCGACACCCGACGAGCTCGCCGACCCGGCCGTGGCGATGTCGGCGGAGGCGCGAGCGCGCATCGAGCGTTCGCCGTACCGCGCGGTCGCGGCGGCCCCGCTCCGCGTCGGCGAGCGGATCGTCGGTGCCCTCGTGGTCGGCGACGCGGCGGGTCGCGTGTTCGACGCCGAGGAGCAAGGGCTGCTCCAAGCGTTCGCCGACCAGGCCGCGCTCGCCCTCGACAACGCGCGGCTCTACGCGGAGACGCGGGCGCGGCTGACTCGCCTCCGGCAGCTTACGGCCCTGAGCCATCTGGTCGCCTCGTCGCTCGACCTGCGTGTGGTCCTGGAGTCGGTAGCCAGGGCCGCGCTCGCCCTGGTCGACGCGGACCTCGCGCGGATCTGGGTGGTCGACCGCGAGGCGGGCCGCCTCCGGCTCGGGGCGCACGAGGCTCGGGACGGCCTCGCGGTGCCGACTGAGAGCACGGAGCTTCCCCTGGGGCACGGGCTCGTCGGACGAGTCGTCGCAGAGCGGCGGACGCGGTACTCCCCCCGCCTGGTCGACGACCCGTGGCAGGTGCACACGGCATGGGTGCGGGTCTGCGGGTTCGTCTCCCAGCTCGCCATCCCGATGGTCGTGGGCGACGAGGCGGTCGGTGCGCTCGCGGTTCTGACACGGCGGCCACGGCAGTTTTCCGACGAGGAGCGGGACATGCTTGAGCTCTTCGCCGCGAAGGCCGCGGTCGCCGTCAAGAATGCGCGCCTCTACGAGGCCGCGCGCAAGGCGGTCGCCGACCTCCAAGCGAAGAACGCCGAGCTGGACAGCTTCGCGTACATGGTCTCCCACGACCTCAAGGCGCCCTTGGTCACCATCCAGGGCATGGCGGGGCTGCTGCTCGAGGATCAGGCCGAGCGTCTGGACGCGCGCGGACGCCAGTATCTGGAGCGCATCGGGGCGAACGTGGCGCACATGGAGCGGCTCATCGGTGATCTCCTGACCCTCTCGCGCGTCGGACGCGAAGGACGCCCGCCGGAGCCCGTGGCGGTCGACGAGGTGGTGGACGAGGCGCTCGCAATGCTCGGTGACGAGATCCGCCGGCGCGGCGTGAAGGTGACGCGGGGCGAGCTCGGCGCGGTGGTCGCAGTGCGGACGCAGCTCGCGGAGGTCTGGACCAACCTGCTCAGCAATGCGGTCAAGTACCTCGGCGAGCAACCGGACCCGCGGGTCGAGATCGGCGCGGTGGACCGGGGCGAGGTGACGGAGTTCTGGGTGCGCGACAACGGGGTGGGTATCGACCCGGCCCACCACGCGAGGATCTTCGAGCTGTTCCAGCGGCTTAAGGAGGTCGAGGCGGAGGGCACCGGGGTCGGGCTGCCCATCGTGAAGAAGATCGTCGAGAGCGCGGGAGGCCGAATATGGGTGGAGTCGGCGAAGGGTGCGGGGGCGACGTTTCGCTTCACCTGGCCCAAGACAGCCCGAGGAGCCTGAGAGAGGCGCGGGGCGCGCCGGTGGAGATCCTGTTGATCGAGGACAATCCGGACCACGCTGAGCTCACGCAGCGAGCGCTGGCAGACGGAGGGACGGCGAGCCGCGTGCGCTGGGTCAGGGATGGCGCGGAGGCCCTCGACTACCTGGGCCGACGCGGCCGGTGGGCGACGGCGCCGCGCCCCGGGCTGATCCTTCTCGATCGACGGCTGCCGACGATCGGCGGTGACGAGGTGCTACGCCGCATCAAGGCGGACCCGACGCTGCGGAGCATTCCCGTCGTGATGTTGACGACGACCGACCGACCGGAGGAGGTACGGCAGGCCTACGAGGCCGGGGTCAACAGCTTCGTCACCAAGCCGGTGCGGTTCCAGGACTTCGTCGAGCGGGTCCGGCAGATCCAGCGCTACTGGGTCCTGACGAACCAGCTTCCCCGGGTCCCCTGACTTCTCAGCCGCCCCGAAGCGCCCCGCGTCACGCCGCCGCGGCGACCGTCGGCTCGTGCTCCAGATGCTGCTTGAGGTGGGGCAGGAGCGTGCGGAGCTGCTCTTCGTCGCGCTGCTTCATGAACCGCCAGAGCTGCTGGCAGTGCTCGCAGCCGCCGGCGTCGCGGAGGAACTGGTCGTAGCGGTAGAGTCCCTTGGAGAGGACGGAGGCGGTTTCCATCAGGTTGTAGGCGGCATTTGACAGCATCGGGTCCTCCTTGCGGGCCGCGCCGGCCGGGCGCCTCGTTCCCGGCACTGCCCATGTCCCGGTGGAGCACCGAGCAATCGGGCTGCCAGGAGCGAAGGCCACCCGCCACGGGCACCGGCCTTGCTGCCTTCGGGGTCGGGAGTGGCCTTCCAGGGTCAGGTGGAGGTGAGCACGTCATGCGCGCGACGCCGTTCATCGTTGCAACTCTTGCCCTGACCGGCCGCACGCTCGCCGCCGCGCGCGCGGCGGCGCAGGGGACGCCGGGGCCGGCCGGGGCGCCCGCGCCCGGCGCGGCGGGCGGGGGGTCGAGCGCCGTGGTGACGGTCGTGGTCCTGCTCGCGGTAGTGGTCGCCGTGATCGCCGCGCTGGTGAAGGTCCTCGACCTGCGCCGTCGGCGCGAGGCCGAGGCGGTGCAGCTCCAGGCGCAGGTGTCGGACGCCCTGCTGCGCGACCCGCGGTTCGCCGGCCTGCCGCTGGCCGCCACGGCGCACATCGGGTGGCGGGGATCGCCGGCGACGCTCGAGCTCTCCGGGCAGGTGCCCTCCGAGGAGCTCCGTGCGGCGGCGCTCCGGCTCGCTCGGGAGGAGGCGCTTCGCCTGCGCAGCGACATCACCGTCGAGGACCGGCTGAGCGTCGTACCGACCGGCGTTCAGGCTGCGTGAGGGCGGAGGCGACGCACCTGCCCGCGGGGGCGAGCCGGGGTATACTGGCGAGGCTCACGCGCTCGCCTGGAGAGGTGGCCGAGCTGGCCGAAGGCAGCCGCCTGCTAAGCGGTTACCGGGCCAAAAGCCCGGTCCAGGGTTCGAATCCCTGCCTCTCCGCCATGCGCGCCCTTAGCTCAGATGGACAGAGCGTCGGACTACGAATCCGAAGGTCAGAGGTTCGAATCCTCTAGGGCGCGCCACCCTCTCTTTCTCCGCTGATCCCGGGCCGTCGCGGCCGCGCGCAGGACCCGCTGCGCCTGTGCGCCCGCGCCGGCTGCGCGCCCGCCCCGGCGCCCGCGGGCCGGGCGCACGCGGTCGCGCCCCGGCCGGTTGAAGTGCCGCCGCCGCGCGGGTAGTGTAGGACGTCGCCGGCCGGTGGGTCCCGACGTCAGCCCGCTCGACGAGCACTTCATGCGCGCCGCCCTCGAGGAGGCGCGCCGCGGGGGCGAGGCCGGCGAGGTGCCCATCGGCGCGGTCGTGGTGGTCGACGGCGCGGTGGTGGCCCGGGCGCACAACGCGCCGATCCGGCTCGCGGACCCGACGGCGCACGCCGAGGTCCTGGCGCTGCGGGCGGCGGCGCGCGAGCGGGGCAACTACCGGTTGCCGGAGGCGACGGTGTACGTGACCGTCGAGCCGTGCGCGATGTGCTGCGGCGCACTGCTCCAGGCGCGGGTGCGGCGCCTGGTCTACGGAGCGCGGGACCCCAAGGCGGGCGCGGTCGAGTCGCTGCACCGCCTGCTCGACGACCCGCGCCTGAACCACCGCGTCGCGGTGACGGGCGGCGTGCTCGCGGACGAGTGCGGCCGCCTGGTGAGCCGGTTCTTTGCAGGACGACGCTGACGCCGGCGCGGGCCGTCGCTGCGCGAGCGCAGGACGACGGCGGGCGCGGGCGGAACGAGTCGCGGAGGGGTGGCCGAGCCTGGTTGAAGGCGTCCGACTCGAAATCGGATAGGGGCCCAGAAGGCCCCTCGGGGGTTCAAATCCTCTCCCCTCCGCCAATTTTTCCGGCCCGGCCGCGGGGGCGGCGCGCGAGGAGGGGTGACCGAGCGGCCGAAGGTGCGGCACTGGAAATGCCGTGCACGGGGTCAAACCCTGTGCCGTGGGTTCAAATCCCACCCCCTCCGCCAGCGCGCGTGCCCGGGGCCGGAGGCGTGGTCGCGCTTGGCCGTGCTAGACGGGGAGGTAGCGGTGCCCTGTAACCCGCAATCCGCTATAGCGGGGTCGAATTCCCTCCCGAGGGCGGTCCGTGTTGAATGAGCTCCGCGGGGAGGCGATGACGGTTGGGCCCCACGCAACGGGAATCGCCGAACCCCGCCAGGCCCGGAAGGGAGCAACGGTAAGGCGACCCTCCCGTGTGCCGTGGGAGTACCTGGCCCGAGCCGAGCCCACGGAGAGATCGCAGGACGGGGCGTTCGGAGGAGGGTGCACGGCCACTCCATGAGCTACCAGGTCCTGGCCCGCAAGTGGCGGCCCCAGCGCTTCGACGCGGTCGTCGGCCAGGAGGCGGTGACCCGGACGCTGCGGAATGCGCTCGCCTCGGGCCGCGTCGCCCACGCGTACCTCTTCGCCGGCCCCCGGGGCGTGGGCAAGACCACGACCGCGCGGCTCCTCGCGCGGGCGCTCCTCTGCCCGGCGCGCACGGGCGCCGAGCCCTGCGGCGCCTGCGACGTCTGCCGGGACGCCGCGGCGGGCACCGCCGTGGACATCATCGAGATCGACGCCGCCTCGAACCGGGGGATCGACGAGATCCGCGCGCTCCGCGAGAACGTCAAGTACGCGCCGGCGCGCGGCCGCTACAAGGTCTACATCATCGACGAGGTCCACCAGCTCACGAGCCACGCCTTCGACGCGCTGCTCAAGACGCTCGAAGAGCCGCCGCCGCACGTCGTGTTCGTGCTCGCCACCACCGACCCGCGGGACGTCCCGCCCACGGTGCTCTCCCGCGTGCAGCGCTTCGACTTCCGCCCGATCCCGCCGGAGACGCTCGCGCGGAGCCTCGAGCGCGTGCTCGCCGAGGAGGGCGTGGCCTGGGAGCCGGAGGCGCTGCCCGTGATCGTGCGCGCCGCGGAGGGCTCGCTCCGGGACGCGCTCTCGCTCCTGGACACGGCGATCGCGTACGCCGGGGGCCGGCTCACCGCCGCCGCCGTGGCGGAGCTCCTCGGCGCGCCCACGCTCGAGGCGGTGCGCGCCTTCGCGGCCGCGCTGCTCGGCGGCGACACGGCGGCGGCGCTCGAGGCCATCGCCCGCGCGGCCGCCGAGGGGGAGGACCTGGCCGCGCTCGTCCGGGACACGCTGGAGACGCTGCGGCGCGCGCTCGTGCTCAAGGCCGCCCCGCGCGTGCAGCTCCCGGACCTGAGCCCCACCGAGGCGGCGGCCCTCCGCGAGCTGGCCGAGGGCGTGAGCCTGGACGAGCTGCTCTACGTGCTGCGGGCGCTGCTCGACGCCGAGGCGGAGATGCGCGAGTCGCCCGAGCCCCGGGTCGAGCTCGAGATCGCGGCGGTGCGGGCCACGCGCCGGCCGCGGCCGCACGCGCTCGAGGACGTGCTGCGCCGGCTCGACGAGCTCCACGCCCGCCTCGGGGCCGGCCAGCCCGTGGCCGCGGCCGCGGGCCCGGTGCAGGCGTCGTTGCTGGCGCCCCTCGAGGATCCCGGCGCGGGCGCAGCCCCGGCCGCCGCGCCCGCCGCCGAGGCGACGGCTGCGCGCGTCGGCGATGCGGCCCCGCGCGGCGGTGCGGCCCCGCGCGCGACGCCGCCGCCCGCGGGGGCCGGGGAGCTCGACACGGCGTGGCAGCGCGTGGTCGAGGAGGTCATGCGCAAGAAGCCCACGGTCGGCGCCGTGCTCGCCCAGGCGCGGCCGGTGGAGCTCCGCGAGGGGGAGCTCGTCGTGGCCGTGGCCGGCAACCACTTCCACCGCGAGCTCCTCGCCGACCGCGCCAACCGCGAGCTCGTCCAGGCCGCGGTGCGGCGGGCCGTGCCCGGCGCCGAGCGGTTCCAGGCGGTGGAGGCCGAGGGCGCCGCGGGGGAGGTGCGGGCGCACCCGCTCGTGCAGGCGGTGGTCGAGGCGTTCGAGGGCGAGGTGGTGGCCGTGCGCCCACGGCCGCCGGAAGGAGACGGGCCGTGAAAGGCTTCGGCAACCTCCTGAAGGAAGCGCAGCGCCTGCAGCAGCAGATGATGGAGCTGCAGGAGCAGGTGGCGCAGAAGACGGTGGAAGCGAGCGCCGGCGGCGGCATGGTGACGGTCCGGGCCAACGGCCGCCAGGAGCTCACGGCGATCAAGATCGACCCCGAGGTCGTCAACCCCGAGGACGTGCAGATGCTCGAGGACCTCGTCCTGGCCGCGTGCAACGAGGCCCTCCGCAAGGCGCGCGAGCTCGTCCAGCAGGAGCTGGGCAAGCTCACGGGCGGCCTGAAGCTCCCGGGGCTCGGGCTCTAGCCCGGGCGGTGGCGCACTACCCCGAGCCCGTCGCGCGCCTGATCGAGGCGCTCCAGCGCCTGCCGGGCATCGGGCCGAAGACCGCCCAGCGGCTGACGTTCTTCCTCCTGAAGCGCCCGGCCGAGGAGGTGCGCGAGCTCGCCGCGGCGCTGGTCGCCGTCAAGGAGCGCATCGTCTACTGCCGCACCTGCTTCAACGTCACCGACGAGGACCCCTGTCGCATCTGCACCGACCCCACGCGCGACGCGCGGCTGCTCTGCGTGGTGGAGGAGCCGAACGACCTGCTCGCGATGGAGCGCACGGGCGAGTACCGGGGCCGCTACCACGTGCTGCTCGGGGCGCTCTCGCCGCTCGACGGCATCGGCCCCGAGGACCTGAAGATCCGCGAGCTGCTCGCACGGCTCGAGGGTGGGGAGACGACCGAGGTGATCCTGGCCACCAACCCGAACGTCGAGGGGGAGGCGACGGCGCTCTACCTGGCCCGCCTGCTCAAGCCCCTCGGCCTCAAGGTCACCCGCATCGCGCGCGGCCTGCCCGTGGGCGGCGACCTCGAGTACGCCGACCAGGTCACGCTCTCCAAGGCCCTCGAGGGCCGGCGCGAGATCAGCTGAGGGCGCCGGCGCCCTCGAGGACCTCCCCGGCGTCGAGCAGGACCACCAGGCGCTCGCCGGCCTGGCCGATGCCGCTCACGATCCGGGCGCCCGCCTGCGGGCCGAGCGCGGGCGCCGGCTGGATGTCGGCGGCGGCGAGTTCCACCACGTCCGAGACCGCGTCGACGAGCAGGCCCACCATCCGCTCGCCGATCCGGACGACCACGATCACCGGGAACGGCCCGGCGCCGCCGGCGCCGCCGCCGAGCCGCGCGCGCAGGTCCACGACCGGCAGGATCGTCCCCCGGAGGTTCATCACGCCCCGGACGTGAGGGGGCGTGCCGGGGATCGGCGTGATCGCCGCGCCGCCCTTGATCTCCTGCACGGCCAGGATCTCGACGCCGTACTCCTCGTCGCCCAGCCGGAAGGTGAGGTACTGGCCCGCCACGGTCAGAACTCCTCGAAGCCGGCCGCCTGGTAGCCGCGGCCGACGCCGGCGCCGACGAGCTCGGGCTCGGCCGCGGGCGCCGGGGCGTGGGCGGGCGGCACGGCGCCGGGCGCCGCGGGCGCGGTCGGCCGGGCGCGACGCGGGCGCGGCGCCGCTGGCCCGAGCGCGGGCGCCGCCGGCCGCCGCTCGGCCGCCTCGCCGAGCCGGAAGCGGGCCACGAGGGCCTGGAGCTGCTGGGCCTGGGCCGAGAGCGCCTGGGCCGTCGAGGAGAGCTCCTCGGTCTGGGCCGAGTTGGTCTGCACGACCTGGTCCATCTGGCTCACGGCCCGGTTGACTTGCTCGATGCCCGTGGATTGCTCCTGGGAGGCGGCGGCGATGTCGGCGATGAGGTCGGTCACGCGCTTGACCGAGGTCACGATCTCCTCGAGCGTGCGGCCCGACTCGTTGACCAGCCCGGTGCCCGCCTCGACCTTCGCCACCGAGTCCTGGATCAGCGCCTTGATCTCGCGCGCGTAGGTGGCGCTGCGCTGCGCGAGGTTGCGGACCTCGGCGGCGACGACGGCGAAGCCGCGCCCCTGCTCGCCCGCGCGCGCGGCCTCCACGGCGGCGTTGAGCGCGAGGAGGTTCGTCTGGAACGCGATCTCGTCGATCGTCGTGATGATGTCGGCGATGCGCCGCGAGGCTTCGTTGATCTCGCCCATGGCGGCCACGGCGCCGGCCACGACCTGCCCGCCGCGCTCTGCGGTCTCGCGGGAGCCGGCGGCGACCTGGCTGGCCTGCCGCGCGTTGTCGGCGTTCTGCTTGACGGTGCCGGTGATCTCTTCGAGCGAGGCGGCCGTCTCCTCGAGGCTCGAGGCCTGTTGCTGGGCGCCGGCCGAGAGCTCTTCCGCCGCGGCGGAGAGCTGCTGGGCGGCGGTGGCGACGTGGTCGGCGGCGCGACTCACGTCGGCCAGCGTCGCCCGGACCCGCCGGATCGCCTCGTTGAGCGCGGTCGCCATGCGACCGACCTCGTCCTGGCCTTCGACGTCCAGCGTCTCCGTGAAGTCGCCGGCGCCGACGCGCTCGAGGACCCGGACGGCGGCGCCGAGCGGGCGCGCGACGAGCCGCGCGAGCAGGAGCGCCACGCCGACCCCGAACCCGACCACGGCGAGGGTGCCCCAGAGGAGGAGCTGCAGCAGGAAGTGCGCGGCGGCCTCGTTCTGCCGCGTGCGCTCGGCGAGCAGCGCCTGCTCGGCATTGACCGCCTCGGCCACGACGCTGCGGATGCCGTCGAAGTGCTTCTTGCCCTCGCCGCTCGCCTCGAACTTCGCGAGCTCGTCGGCGCTGGCGCGCCCGGCGGAGACCTCGCGGCGCAGCCGCATGCCGGGCTCGGTGACCACCTGCTGCCAGGCCGCGGCCCGCCGCTCGATCTCCTGCCAGCGGCGCACCTGCGCCGGGTTGTCGGCGGTTTCCTTCTGAAGCGCCTGCAGGCGCTCCTGGTACACGCGCTTGCCCTCGGTGTAGGGCTCGAGGAAGGCCTCGGTGCCGGTGATGAGGAAGCCCCGGTAGCCGGTCTCCATGTTCACCAGCGCGGCCAGCGTCTCGTTGGCGAGGCCGATCACGCGGTGGGTGTGCTCGACCCAGTCGGCGGTCTCGAGGCTGCGGACCGTCGAGCGGTAGGCCGTCACGCTCTGCACCGCAACCACGGCCAGGATCGTGCCGACGGCCAGGAGCAGCTTCCAGCGGATGGGGAAGTCGCGCAGTCGCGTCATTCGCTGAACCCTCCGTGGTTCCCTCGCCGGGGCGGGAGCCGCCGGCGTGACCTGCAGAGGGGGTGTTCGTCACCGGCGGGCGCCGACCGGAGGGGCACGCGGCGCGCGCGTACGCGGCGGCCCGCGGGCGTGGCGGCGCGCGGACGGGGGCGGGCCCCGCGCGTTTGAGGCCGAAACCCGGATCAGTTAAGATCGACGACGTCGTTCCCCGGTAGCTCAGCTGGTAGAGCGGGTGACTGTTAATCACTAGGTCGCAGGTTCGAGTCCTGCCCGGGGAGCCACGCCCACGCACGCCTTCCTCGCCGCCCCGCGCGCCCCTATCCGCGCACCGCCTCGGCCCGTTGACTCCACGCGGGTTTGGGCCGAGAGTAGACCGCGACTTCCCCGAACGCCGCGGCGGATGAGCGGTCCTCGCCCCCGAGGACGCCGGCGGCGACGGGTCGCACAGGGACACGCCGACGAGGAGGGGCGGCCATGAGCAGAAGGTGGGCGCTGACGGGCGCAGTCGCGCTCCTGCTGGCGGCGGCGGGGCCCGCCGCCGCGCAGGGCCCGATCAAGATCGGGGAGATCAACTCCTTCAGCGGGATCGCGGCGCCGTTCACCGGGCCCTACCGGCAGGCGGTCGAGATGGTCGTCGACGAGATCAACGCGCGGGGCGGCGTGCTGGGCCGCAAGCTGCAGGTGATCTTCCGCGACGACAAGGGTCAGCCGGCCGAGGCGGTCAAGCACGCCCAGGAGCTGGTGGCGGGGGAGAAGGTCGTGCTGATCGCCGGGACCTTCCTCTCCAACGTCGGGCTCGCCGTGAGCGACTGGGCCCGGCAGAACCGGGTGCTCTTCGTCGCCGCCGAGCCCCTCACCGAGGCCCTCACGTGGGCCAAGGGGCACGACTACGTCTTCCGCGTGCGGCCCAACACCTACCAGCAGGGCGTCATGCTGGCCGAGAAGGCCGCCAAGATGAAGTACCAGCGCTGGGCGACGATCGGGCCGAACTACGAGTACGGCAAGCGGGCGTGGGAGACCTTCCGCGACCGGCTCCGGCAGCTCCGGCCCGACGTCCAGGTGGTGGGCGAGCACTGGCCGACGCTGGGCAAGCTCGAGCCGGGGCCGTTCGTGAGCGCCATCCTGAACCAGAACCCGGAGGCGCTCTACGTGTCGCTCTTCGGCAGCGACTGGCTCGCCTTCGTGCGCGAGGCCAACAAGCGGGGCCTGTTCCAGAAGATGTTCGTGGTCGGGATCCTGCTCGGGGAGCCGGAGTACATCGAGCCCCTCAAGACCGAGGCCCCCGAGGGCATGCTCGTCACCGGCTACCCCTGGTACGACATCGACATCCCGGCCCACCGCGACTGGGTCGCCCGCTACCAGAAGCGCTTCGACCGCCACCCGATGCTCGGCTCGCTCGTCGGCTACATCACGTACCTGTCCGTCGCCGAGGCCCTGCGCAAGGCCGGCTCGACGGAGACGGACAAGCTCGTGGCGGCCTTCCGGGGCCTCCGCGTGGAGACGCCGATCGGGCCCATCGCCTTCCGCGCGGTGGACGGGCAGTCGACGATGGGCGCCTGGGTGGGCTTCACGAAGATCGACCCCAAGCGCGGGGTCGGGATCATGGTCAACCACGAGTACATCCCCGGCGACCGGGTCCTGCCCTCCGAGGAGGAGGTGAGGAAGATGCGGGCCGGGGGCTAGCGCGAAGCCCCGCGCGCGCCGGGCGCCCGGCGCAGCCGCATGGCGGCGTCGTTCCTCCTGATCCAGCTCCTGTCGGGGCTGGCCCACGCGATGGTGCTCTTCCTCATCGCGTCGGGCCTGTCCCTGATCTTCGGCGTCACGCGTATCGTCAACTTCGCCCACGGCTCCTTCTACATGCTCGCCGCCTACCTGGCCTACAGCCTGGCGGGGTGGCTGCCGCTCGGGCCGGCGGCGTTCTACGTCGGCGTGCTCCTGGCGGCGCTCGCCGTGGGCGCGCTCGGCGCGCTCGTGGAGGTCGCGCTGCTGCGCCGGGTCTACCGGGCCCCGGAGCTCTACCAGCTCCTGCTCACCTTCGCGCTCGTCCTCGTCGTCGCCGACGTGGTGCGGTTCGTCTGGGGCACCGAGAACAAGACCGGCCCGGCGGCCCCGGGGCTGGAGGGCTCGGTGCCGATCGCCGGCCAGCTCTTCCCGACCTACGATCTGGCGCTCGTCCTGCTCGGCCCGGCGGTCGCCGGCGGGCTCTGGTGGCTCTTCCACCGCACGCGCTGGGGGATCCTGATCCGCGCGGCCACCCAGGACCGCGAGATGGTGGCGGTGCTCGGCGTGGACCAGCGGCGGCTGTTCACGTCGGTGTTCTTCCTCGGATCGGCGCTCGCGGGCCTGGCCGGCGCCCTCCAGCTCCCGCGGCAGGCGCTGACCAACGTCATGGACGCGGCGGTCATCACCGAGGCGTTCGTGGTCGTGGTGGTCGGGGGCATGGGCTCGGTGCCGGGGGCGCTCCTGGCCGCGGTGGTGATCGGCGTGCTCGACGCCTTCGGCGTGCTCGTCTTCCCCCGCGCCTCGCTGGTGATGATGTTCGCCATCATGGCGGTGGTGCTGGTGGTGCGGCCGTGGGGCCTCCTCGGCCGCCCCGAGGCGCAGCCGCGCGGCGCCGGCGGGCCCGTCGTGGCCGAGAGCGCGGTGACGCTGCCGCGCCCGGTCGTGCTGGCGGCGGCGGCCGCGCTCGTGCTGGGGCCGCCGCTGCTGCCGGTCTTCCACGTCTGGGTGCTCGTCGAGATCCTGGCCTTCGCGCTCTTCGCGGCGAGCCTCCACCTGCTCATGGGCACGGGAGGGCTCGTCTCGTTCGGCCACGCCGCGACGTTCGGCCTGGGCGCCTACGGGGCCGCCCTCCTCGTGCAGCGGGCCGGCGCGCCCATGGAGCTCGCGTTCCTCGCGGCGCCGCTCGTGGCGGCGGCCGGCGCGGCGCTCATCGGGTGGTTCTGCGTGCGGCTGACCTCGATCTACTTCGCGATGCTCACGCTCGCCTTCGCGCAGATCGCCTACGCGATCGCCCACCAGTGGTACGACGTCACCGGCGGCGACAACGGCCTGCTCGGCATCTGGCCGGCGCCCTGGCTGGCCGCGCCCCTGCGCTACTACTACCTGGCCCTGGCCGCGGCCGGTGCGGGGGTGGCCCTGCTCGCCCTGATCGGGCGCGCGCCCTTCGGGCTCGTGCTGCGCGCGGCGCGCGACCACGCGCGGCGCGCCGAGGCCGCCGGCATCCACGTGCGGCGCCACCAGTGGATCGCCTTCGTCGTGGCGGGCTTCTTCGGGGGCCTGGCGGGCGCCATCTTCGTCTTCCTCAAGGGCAGCGTCTTCCCCACCTACCTGGCGGTGCCGATGTCCATCGAGCCGCTCGTCATGGTCCTGCTCGGCGGCGTCCACGCCTTCGCCGGCGCGCCGCTCGGGGCGGCCGTCTTCAAGCTGCTCGACACCGTCGTCACCCAGTACACGGACGCCTGGCAGCTCGTCCTGGGGACGGTCCTGATCCTCCTGGTGCTGGTCTTCCCCCGCGGGCTCCTCGGCATCCTGGCGGCGCGCCGTGCCGGCTGACGCGGTCCTGGAGGTCCAGGGCGTCCGCAAGGCCTTCGGCGGCGTGCGGGCGGTGGACGGTGTCTCGCTGGCGCTGGCGCGCGGCGAGATCCGCGCGCTGATCGGGCCCAACGGGGCGGGCAAGACCACGCTGTTCAACATCCTCACGGGCCAGCTCGCCGCGGACGAGGGGCGCGTGCTGTTCTGCGGCGAGCGGATCGACGGGCTGCCGCCCTGGGCGATCTGGCGCCGGGGCATCGGGCGCACCTTCCAGCTCACGGCCACCTTCGCCACGCTCACCGTGCTCGAGAACGTCCGCGTGGCGCGCCTGGCCGCCGCGCGCCGGACGCTGACGATGCTCCGACCGGCCGCGCGCTTCGAGACGGGCCCGGCGCGGGCGCTGCTCGAGCAGGTCGGCCTGGCCGACCAGGCCGACCGCCCGGCCGGCGTGCTCGCCTACGGGGACCTCAAGCGGCTCGAGCTCGCCATCGCGCTCGCCCACGCGCCGCGCCTGCTGCTGCTCGACGAGCCCACGGCGGGCATGGCGCCGGCCGAGCGGGCGCAGCTCATGGCGCTCATGACGCGCATCGCCCGCGAGCGCGACCTCACGGTGCTCTTCACCGAGCACGACATGGACGTCGTCTTCGCCACCGCCGACCGGGTCATGGTCCTCCACCAGGGCCGGGTGATCGCCGACGGGACGCCCAAGGAGGTGCGCGCCGACCCGGAGGTGCAGGCCGTCTACCTGGGGGAGGAGGTCTGACGGTGCTCGAGCTCCGCGGCGTGCACGCCGCCTACGGCCGGAGCCGGGTGCTCTACGGCGTGTCGCTCGCGGCGCGCCGGGGCGAGGTGGTGTGCCTGCTCGGGCGCAACGGGGCGGGCAAGTCGACGACGCTCAAGGCGGTGATGGGGCTGGTCGACGTCGTCGCGGGCGACATCCTGCTCGAGGGGCGCTCGCTCCGCGGGCGGCCGACCCACGAGATCAGCCGCCTCGGCGTCGGCTTCGTGCCCGAGGACCGGCGCGTCTTCAGCGACCTCACCGTGCTCGAGAACCTCCGCGTGGGCGAGCGCCCCGGCGCCGACGGCTGGACGGTCGAGCGCGTGTTCGCGCTCTTCCCCGCGCTCCGGCCCCTGGCGGGCCGGCGGGCGGGCAGCCTCTCGGGCGGCGAGCAGCAGATGCTCACGATCGCCCGGACGCTCATGACCAACCCGCGCCTGCTCCTGCTCGACGAGCCGGCGGAGGGGCTGGCGCCGGTGGTGGTGCGGGCGCTGGCGGGCGCCATCGCTGCGCTGCGGGCCGCCGGGCTCACGATCGTGCTCTCGGAGCAGAACCTGCGCTTCGCGCGGCGGCTCGGCGACCGCGCCTACATCATCGAGAAGGGCGTGATCACGTTCGAGGGCCCCGTGGCGACGCTCGACGCCGACGACGCGCTCCGGCGGGCCTACCTGGGCGTCTGAGCGCCGGCCGGGGCGATGAGGACGCGGGCATGAAGACCCTGATTCGCAACATCGGCACCCTGGTCACCGGCGACATCGCCGCGCCGCTCGCCGACGCCGACAGCGTCCTGATCCAGGACGGCCGGATCGCGGCCGTGGGCCGCGGCCTGGACGACGCGGCCGACACCGTCGTGGACGCGCGCGGCACGACCGTCATGCCCGGCCTGATCGACTCCCACGTCCACCCGGTCTTCGGCGACTTCACGCCGCGGCAGCGCACCGTCGACTTCTTCGAGTCGATGCTCCACGGCGGCGTGACCACGGCCATCTCGGCAGGCGAGGTACACCTGCCCGGCCGGCCGCGGGACCCGGTGGGGGTCAAGGCGCTCGCGATCGTCGCCGCCAAGGCCTACCGGAATTTCCGCCCAGGCGGCGTGAAGGTCCACGCCGGCGCCCCCATCCTCGGGCTCGGCCTCACCGAGGCCGACTTCGCCGAGATGGCGGCCGCGGGCGTGCGGCTCGTGGGCGAGATCGGGCTCGGCTCGGTGCGGACGGGCGCCGACGCCGCGCCGATGGTCGCCTGGGCGCGCAAGCACGGCATGACCGTGACGATTCACACCGGCGGGCCCTCGATCGCCGGGTCGAGCCGGATCGACGCCGCCGTGGTCCTCGAGGCGCGGCCGCACGTGGTCGGCCACATCAACGGCGGCACGACCTCGCTCCCGCCCGAGGAGATCGAGCGCCTGGTGGCCACCGACATGGCGCTCGAGATCGTGCAGTGCGGCAACCCGCGGACGGCGCTCTACACGCTGCGGGCGGCGGTCGCCGCAGGCGCCACGGCCCGGCTCATCGTCGGCAACGACGCGCCCTCGGGGAGCGGCGTCATCCCGCTCGGCATCCTGCGCACGCTGGCCTTGCTGGCGGGCGTGGGCGGGCTCGCGCCGGCGGAGGCGGTGGCCTGCGCCACCGGCAACACGGCCCGGGTCTACGGGCTCGACTGCGGCCTGGTGGCCCCCGGGCGGGCGGCGGACCTGGTGATCTGCGACGCGCCGGTCGGCAGCGTCGCCGTCGACGCGCTCGGCGCTCTCGCCGCGGGCGACCTGCCGGGGATCTCGATGGTGCTCGTGGACGGCGCGATCCTGATCGGGCGCAGCCGCAACACGCCGCCCGCCGCGCGGGCGGCCGAGGTCGTCAAAGGGCACGGGCCCGGCGCGCCCGGGCACTGAGGGCCGGCCGAGCGCCGGCGGGAGGCGGCGATGACGAAGATCCGCAAGCTGGTCACGATCGTCGAGGAGGTCCTGAGCGAAGGGGGGCGGGAGCTGCGCCGACCGCTGCGCCGGGTCGCGGCGGTGGCGGTGATCGAAAACCCGTTCGCCGGCCGCTTCGTGGAGGACCTGACGCCGCTCGTCGACGCGGGCGAGGAGCTCGGCGCGCTCCTCGCCAAGCGCGCCGTCGAGGCGCTGGGGGCGCCGGCGGAGTCCTACGGCAAGGCGGCGATCGTCGGCGAGGCCGGCGAGCTCGAGCACGCCGCCGCGCTCCTGCACCCGAAGCTCGGCGCGCCGCTGCGCGCGGCGGTCGGCGGAGGCAAGGCGATCATCCCCTCGGCCAAGAAGGTGGGCGGCCCCGGCACCGCCATCGACGTGCCGCTCCACTACAAGGACGCCGCCTTCGTCCGCTCCCACTACGACGCCATGGAGGTCCGCGTGCCCGACGCGCCGCGCGCCGGCGAGATCGTGCTGGCCGTCGCGCTGACCGACGGCGGGCGCCCGCACCCGCGCGTGGGCGGGCTCACCAAGGAGGAGGCGCGCAAGGAGGACGGGCTCCGGTGATGCGCTGGGGGCTGCGCCTGCCCAGCTTCGCCCTCGGCCCCGGCACGGCCACGCTGGCCGAGATGGGCCGCTACCTGCGCCGCGCGGAAGACCTGGGCTTCGAGTGCGCGGTGACGATCGACCACCTGCTGCTCACGCCGCCCGCGTACAGCTGCACCTGGCTCGAGCCGCTCACGCTCCTGGCGGCGCTGAGCGGGGTCACCCGGACGATGCGGCTCGGCACCATGGTGCTCGTGCTGCCGCTCCGCAACCCCGTCTCCTTCGCCAAGGCGTGGGCGACGCTCGACCTGCTCTCGGGGGGCCGGTCCATCCTGGGCGTCGGCGTGGGGTGGCACGAGGAGGAGTTCGCGCTGATGGGCGTGCCCCACCGCGAGCGGGGCCGCCGGATGGAGGAGTGCCTGGAGATCGTGCTGGCGCTCTGGGCGCGCGACCGGGTGACCTACGAAGGGCGCTACTACCGGCTCCAGGACGTGACGATCGACCCCAAGCCGCTCCAGCAGCCCCACCCGCCGATCTGGATCGGCGGCGGCACCCAGCCCTCGGAGAAGATCTACGGCCAGGCGGTGCGGAGCGTCGAGCCCGTGCTGCGCCGCATCGCGCGCTACGCCGACGCCTGGGTGCCCCACTCCTCGGCGACGCCGGCGATGGTGCGCGACGACTGGGCGCGCATCCAGGCCTTCGCCCGCGCGCTCGGGCGGGACCCCGACCGCATCGGGCGCGTCTACTCGAACTTCGTCTGGGTGCTCAAGCCCGGCGAGCCCCCGGAGTCGGCGGTGCCGCGCTTCGCACGCTTCTCGGGGATGGACCTGAACTACTGGCGCACCTACTACCTGCTCGGCGAGGCTGCGGAGGTCGCCGACCGGATCTCGGCGCGCGTCGCCGCGCTCGGCGGCGTGGACACGATCGTGCTGAACCCGCTCGACTGGGGGCTCGAACAGCTCGAGCTGATCGCGGGAGAGGTCCGGCCGCGGGTGCGCGCGTGAGCCGGCTGAGCGGGCGCCCGCTCCGCCGGCTCGAGGACCCCCGGCTGCTCCGCGGCCAGGCGCGCTACGTCGACGACCTGGCGCCGCCGCGCGCGTTGCGCGTCGCCTTCGTCCGGAGCCCGCACGCGCACGCGACGGTCCGGGCGATCGACGCGGCCGCCGCACGGGCCGTGCCCGGCGTCGTGGCCGTGGTTACGGCGGCCGACCTCGGCGACGTCGCGCCGCTCCGACCGCGCCTCGAGGGCGGCGGGTTCACGCCGACCGCGTGGCCGCCGCTGGCGGCCGAGCGCGTGCGCTTCGCGGGCGAGGCGGTGGCCGCGGTGCTGGCCGAGTCCGCGGCCGCGGCGGCGGACGGGCGCGAGCGCGTCCGCGTCGACTACGCGCCGCTGCCGGCCGTGACCACGCTCGACGCCGCGCGCGCCGCGGGCGAGGTCCTCTTCCGCCGCGCGGGGCGCCAGGGCGATGTCGCCGGCGCCTTCGCGCGCGCCCGCGTCGTGGTGCGCGAGACCTTCACGCACGCGCGCGTGGCGCCCTCGCCACTCGAGCCGCGGGGCCTCGTCGCCGCCTGGGACGGCGCGACGCTCGTCGTGTGGGCCTCGACGCAGGCGCCGGCGATCCTGCGCGACGCCCTGGCGGCCGCGCTCGGCCTGCCGGCGGCGCGGGTGCGGGTCGTCGTCCCGGACGTGGGCGGCGGCTTCGGGCTCAAGATGCACGTCTTCCCCGAGGACCTGGTCGTCGCGGCCCTGGCCCGCCGGCTCGGTCGCCCCGTGAAGTGGGTCGAGGAGCGCCGCGAGGCCCTCGCGGCGGCCGCCCACGCGCGCGAGCAGCGGGTCGAGGGCGCCGTGGCCGCGGACGCCGACGGGCGCGTGCTCGCCATCAGCGCGCGCGCCTGGTCCGACGCCGGCGCCTACCACGTCTTCCCGCTCACGGCGGCGCTCGAGCCCCTCGGGACCACGGCGATCCTGCCCGGACCGTATCGGATCGACGCTTACGAGTGGGAGTGCGCGGCCGTGGCCACCAACAAGCCGCCGATCGGCGCCTACCGGGGCGTGGGCATGACGTTCGGCGCCGTGGTGATGGAGCGCTTCATCGACCTCGTGGCCGAGCGCTGCGGGCTCGACCCGCTCGAGGTCCGCCGGCGCAACCTCCTGCCGCCCGACGCCCATCCCTGGACCTCCCCGAGCGGCCTCCGCTACGACAGCGGCGACTGGCCGGCCGCGCTCGCCGAGGCCGCGGCCGTCGCCGATTACGCGGGCCTGCGGCGCGCGCAGGCGAGCGCGCGGGCGGCAGGCCGGCTCGTGGGCGTCGGCCTGGCCTGCTACGTCGAGTACACGGGCATGGGCAGCGCCGTGTTCCGACGCCGCGGGATGGCCGACGTGTCGGGCGTCGAGGCCGCCACCGTGCGCATGGAGCCCGACGGGACCGTGCGCTGTCGCGTCTCGTTCCCCTCGCAGGGGCAGGGCCACGCGACGGCCCTCGCGCAACTCGTGGCCGAGCGCCTGGGCGTGCCGGTCGACGGCGTCCACGTGGAGCCCGTCGACACGGCGGCCGGGCCGCTCGGGAGCGGCACCTTCGGCAGCCGCGGCGCCGTGGCGCTGCACGGCACGGCCGCGGCGGCCGCCGAGCGGGTGCGCGCGCGGCTCCTGCGGGTGGCGGCCGCGCTGCTCGAGGCGAGCCCCGAGGACGTGGTCCTGGCGGATGGCCGGTGTCAGGTCCAGGGCGTCCCGGCGCGTGCCCTCCCGCTCGCCGAGGTGGCGCGCGCGGCCTACGCGCCGCCCGCGGGCGGCCTCGGCGACGGGCTCGAGCCCGGCCTCGAGGCGACCGTCTACCTCGACCCCCCGGGCCCGACCTTCTCGGGCGCCGTCCACCTCGCCGTCGTCGAGGTCGACGCCGAGACCGGCCGCGTGGCGGTCCGCCGTCACGTCGTGGTCGAGGACTGCGGACCCGTGATCAACCCGCGCCTGGTCGAGGGCCAGGTGCACGGCGCCGCGGCGCAAGGGCTCGGCGAGGCACTGCTCGAGGCGGTGGTCTACGACGCGGCCGGCCAGCTGCTGACCGGCACGCTCATGGAATACGCGCTCCCGCGCGCCACCGACGTGCCGGAGCCGGTGCTCGTGCACCGCGAGACCCCGGCTCCGCACATGCCAGGGGGTGTCAAGGGCATGGCCGAGGGCGGGACGATCGGCGCGGCGGCGGCGATCGTCAACGCCGTGGCCGACGCGGTGCGCCCGCGGGGCGTGCGGATCACCGCGCTCCCGATCCGGCCCGAGACGCTTGTGCGCGGGGGCCGCTGAGGCGTCCGGGGCGCCGCGGCGCCCGGTCCCCGACCGCGCGGGCGCGCCCTTCCGCTTGCCGCCACGCTCGGCGGCTGCTAGATCAGCACCGGGGGTGAGCCGATGGAGCGGACACGCTTCGTCGCCAGCGATCCGGCCGCCGTCCATCGCCGGTTCCTGCGGATCAAGGCCCGCGCGCTCCGTCGGGTCGCGGCCGAGCAGGCCCGGCTCGCGCGCCAGGCCCGAGCCGAGGCGGCCCGCCGCCGCCGCGCGGAGCTCCGGCGCGCGGCCTGAGGGCACCGACGGCCCGGCGCGGTTCCGCCGCGCCGGGATTGCCCCCTCGGCGCCGCCCGGGCCACGGAGGTCGCCGCCCGGCTCTGGCGGGCCATCCTCGGCTGGGCGGTGTCCAGCAAAAAGATCGAAAAATCAACCACTTGACTTCTCAACCCGGCCTGCTATGTGCCTGAGTGGGAGCCCTGAGAAAGGGGGTGATGAGCGGTGTTCGCTGCGTGGAGCCGTTACGCGTCCATCCCGCTCAGGCTGGGACTGGGCGTGATCTTCTTCGTCCACGGCGCCCAGAAGCTGTTCGGGTGGTTCGGCGGCTCCGGGCTCGAGGGCACCGCCCAGACCCTGGAGTCGCTCGGGCTCGTGCCCGGAATCGTCTGGGCCGTCGTGGTCGCGCTGCTCGAGACGTTCGGGGGCGCGGCGTTGCTGCTGGGTCTGCTGACCCGCTGGGTGGCGCTGGCCCTCGCGCTCGAGATGGCGGTGGCGCTGGTGCTGGTGCACCTGCCGGCGGGCTTCGCGGCGACGCAGGGTGGCGTGGAGTTCCCGCTCGCCCTGCTCGCGGGGCTCGTCGCGCTGGCGTGCCTCGGCGCGCCGGTGTGGGCACTCGACGCGTCCCTGCCAGCGCTGGCGCCGGCCACCGGCTCCGAGCCGGCGGAGCCGGAAGCCGCCCGCCGGGCCGCCTGACCGCGGCCCGTTGGCCTGCCGCGGCGGGGCCGTGAGCCCCGCCGCACGTGTCCCGGCCCGCCTCACCCGCCGCCGGCTCGCCGGCGCCGCGGCGGGTGGTAGCATCTCCCGGCCATGACCCGCCTCGAGATCCTCGAGCGCATCCAGCGCCGCGTCCTCTGGCTGGCGGTCTGGATGGTCCATTACGCCAACGCGCTGCGACCCAACCCGGACGGGACGAAGGTCGGCGGGCACCAGGCCTCGTCGACGTCGCTCGTGAGCCTGCTGACGGCGCTCTACTTCGACGCGCTGCGCCCGGGGGATCTCGTGGCCGTGAAGCCGCACGCGGCGCCTGCGTTCTACGCGGTGCAGTACCTGCGCGGCCGGCTCGGGGTCGACGCGCTGCGGGCCTTCCGGAGCTTCGGCGGGCTCCAGGCGTATCCGAGCCGCCGGAAAAACCCGGAGATCGTCGACCTGACCACCGGCTCGATGGGCCTCGGCGCGGTCCAGGCGTCGTTCACCGCGCTGGTGGGCCGGTACCTCCTCGACCACGGCGGCCCCGGGGCGCCGGAGCGCGTCATCGTCTTCGTCGGCGACGCGGAGCTCGACGAGGGCAACGTGTGGGAGGCGCTCTGGGAGGAGGCGCTCGGCCGGCTGGGCACGCTGCTCTGGATCGTCGACGTGAACCGGCAGAGCCTGGACCGCGTCGTCCCGGACCGCCGCGGCCGCCAGCTCCCCGCGCTCTTCGCCGCGCTGGGCTGGCGGGTCATCACGCTGGCCTGGGGGCGACGCCTCGCCGCCCGGTTCGCGCAGCCGGGCGGCGCGGCGCTGCGCGCGCGGCTCGAGGCGATGCCGTGGGAGGCATACCAGGCGCTGCTGCGGCTGCCCGGGCCGGCGGTGCGCAAGGCCCTCGTCACGCGGCCCGACGGTACCCGCGACGCGGACGTCGAGCACGCGCTCGAGGACGTGGACGATGCCACGCTGCCGACCCTGATCGCCGACGTCGGCGGGCACGACCTCGGCGCGATCCTCGAGGCGTTCGAGGCCGCGGCGGCGGAGCGCGACCGGCCGACCGTGATCCTCGCCTCGACGATCAAGGGCTGGGGCCTGCCGCTGGCGGGCGACCCGCTCAACCACACCGCGCTGCTCACGACCGCCCAGGTGGAGGCGCTCCGCGCCGCGCTCGGCATCGTCCCGGGCGAGGAGTGGGCCGGCTTTGCGCCCGACAGCCCCGAGGCGGCACTCGTCCGGCGCCTGCCCCCGCTCTACGCGCCGCCGCCGCGCCGGCCGGCGCCCGAGGTCCCCGAGCGCCTGGAGGAGGTGACCCACCCCGACGACAGCTCGACCCAGGAGGCGTTCGGGCGCGTGCTCGCCGCGCTGGCGCGCCGGGCCGTGGGCGACGCGATCGTGACCGTCTCGGCGGACGTCGCGCTGACCACGCACCTCGGCGGCTGGATCCGCCGCCGGGGCGTGTGGGCGCCCGAGCCCGCCCCCGACGCGGGCGCCGCGACCTCGGAGGCCTGGCGCGCGTCGCCCGCGGGCCAGCACATCGAGCTCGGCATCGCCGAGCACAACCTCGTCCTCCTGCTCGGCGCCCTCGGGCTCGCGGGCGAGCTCGCCGGCGTGACGCTCCTGCCGATCGGCACGCTCTACGACCGGTTCGTGCCGCGCGCGCTCGAGGCGCTCTACCACGCGCTCTACGCGGGCGCGCGCTTCGTCGTCGTGGGCACGCCTTCGGGCGTGAGCCTGGCCCCGGAGGGCGGCGCCCACCAGTCGGTGATCACGCCGCCGGTGGGCGTCGCGCTGCCGGGGCTCACGTACGCCGAGCCGGCGTTCGCGCGCGAGGTGGAGTGGATCCTGCTCGCGGGGCTGCGCGACCTCGCGCGCGGGACGGGCGAGAGCCTCTACCTCCGGCTCAGCACGCGCCCCGTGGACCAGCGCCTGGCGCCGCCCCCCACCGAGGCGTACCGCGCCGACGTCCTCGCGGGCGGCTACCGGCTCATCGACGTCCGCGGCGCGCCCGGCGCCGACCCGGAGGGCACGATGGTGCACCTCTTCGCGGCCGGCGCCGTGGTGCCCGAGGCGGTCGCGGCGAGCCGGGCGCTCCGCGCGGAGGGGATCTTCGCCAACGTCTTCGTGGTGACGAGCCCGGACCGGCTCTACCGCGGGCTGCGCCGGGGCCCGGGGCACCTCGAGCGGCTCGTGAGCGCCGACGAGGAGGAGGTGCCGGTCGTCTCGGTGCTCGACGGGCACTCGGCGACGCTCGCCTTCCTCGGCTCGGCGCTCGGCGTGCCGCAGCTCGCCCTCGGCGTGGACGACTTCGGGCAGTCGGGCACCCGCGCCGAGCTCTACCGGCACTACGGGATCGACGCCGCCGCGATCGCGGCCGCCGCGCGCGTGCTGCTCGGTCGGTCCCCGTGAGCGGGGACGCGCCGCGCCGGCCGTCGGGCGTCTGATATCATCTGCCCCGCCAGCTTCCGGAAAGGAGAGCCCCTATGCGTCGAGGCATCGCGATCCTCCTGCTCCTCACCATCGCGCTGGCGGGCCTGGCGGCGCCGGCTCCGGCCGCCTACCCCGAGCGGCCGGTGAAGCTCATCGTGCCGTGGCCCGCCGGCGGCGACACCGACTCGATCTTCCGGCCCTTCGCGCCGCTCCTGCAGAAGCATTTGGGGGCGACGGTCGTCATCGCCAACGTCACCGGCGCGTCCGGCACCGCGGGGGCGCGCGAGGCGAAGAACTCGCCCCCGGACGGCTACACGCTCTACGCCGTGCACGACTACATCCACTCCACGTACTGGACGGGCGTGGCCGACGTGGCCTACACCGACTTCGAGCCGATCTGCTCCATCAGCGCGACGCCCTCCATCCTCACGGCGAGCCCGAAGACCAAGTGGACGACCTTCCAGGAGATGGTGGCCGACGCCAAGGCGCGGCCCGGGCAGATCACCGTCGGCGCCACGCTCGGCTCCACGAGCCACTTCTTCCCGGCGCTGATCGAGAAGGCCGTCGGCATCAAGTTCAAGTACGTCTCCTACGAGGGGCTCGCGCCGCGGATGAACGCGATCCTGGGCGGGCACATCGACCTGACCGACTCGAACCTGACCCAGAAGGCCAAGGTGGACGCCGGGCAGCTCAAGTTCCTGGCGGCGGCCACCGAGAAGCGGCTGGCCGAGGCCCCCAACGTGCCGACGCTCCGGGAGCTCGGCGTCGACGTGGTCTACGCGGTGACGCGCGGGCTGATGGTGCCCAAGGGCACGCCGCCCGAGATCATCGCGCGCCTGGACGAGGCGTGCCGCAAGGCGGCGGCCGAGCCGAAGTTCGCCGAGGACATGGCCAAGCAGGGCACCTTCGTGCGCTACATGGACCGCAAGGCCTATACCGAGTTCCTCAAGCGGAACGACGAGCTCAACCGGAACCTGGCGCGCGACCTCGGGCTGCTCAAGCGGTGAGGGGCCCGGCCGGGCCGTGATCGGGCGCGACGGGCTCGCGGGCCTCGTCTGCCTGGCGGGCGCGCTCGGGCTGCTCTGGGCGAGCCGTGAGATCCCGCACCCGCCGCTGGTCCCGATCGGCCCGGCCTTCTATCCCCGCCTGCTCTTCGTGGCGACGGCGGCGCTCGGCGCGGCGCTCGTCGTCGCCGACCTCCGCGCCCGCCGCCGGGCGCCGCCAGCGCCGGCCCAGTACCGCGGGGTCCTGCTCACCTTCGGCCTCTTCGGGCTCTACGTGGGCCTGCTCCCGCTGCTCGGCTATCGGCTCGCCACGGCGCTCTTCGTGGGCGCGCTCCAGGCCGCGCTCGAGCCGCCCCGGGGGCGCGCCTGGCTCCGGGTGGCCGTGGTGGCGGTGGCCACGAGCGCGGTGACCTACCTGGTGTTCGAGCGCTACCTGTCGGTGCTCCTGCCGCGGGGCCGCCTCACGGGGTTCTGAGTGTTCGCGCCGCTGCTGGACAGCCTGGTCGCGGTCCTCCAGCCGCAGTACCTGGTGCCGCTGGCGATCGGCACCGCCGCGGGCCTGCTCGGCGGCGCCCTGCCGGGCGTGACGATCACGATGACGATCATCATCGTGCTGCCGTTCACCTTCGGGCTGGACCCGCTGGCGGGGCTGGCGGCGATGATCGGCGTCTACGTGGGCGGCGAGTCGGGGGGCCTGGTGACGGCGAGCCTGCTCGGCATCCCGGGCACGCCCTCGGCGGTGGCGACCACGTTCGACGGCTTCCCCATGGCGCGCCGGGGCGAGCCCGGGCGCGCCGTCTGGCTGGGCACCTGGGCGTCGTTCCTCGGCGGGATCCTGGGCGCGATCTTCCTCGTCGCCGCCACCGTGCCGCTGGCGCGGTTCGCGCTCCAGTTCGGCCCCTGGGAGTACTTCTCGCTCTTCGTGTTCGCGCTCTCGATGGTCGCCGGGCTCACCGAGCGCTCGCTGCTCAAGGGCCTGCTCTCGGCGGCCATCGGGCTGGTGATCACGGTGATCGGGACCGACCCGATCATGGCCGTGCCGCGCTTCACGTTCGGGTCGGACTTCCTGCGCAGCGGCTTTCAGTTCCTGCCCGTGCTGATCGGGATCTTCGCCTTCGCGCAGATCATGTCGGATCTCGAGCGCCCGGGGGCGCGCGACGTGGCGGGCGGCCTCCGCGCCCGCCCCCACCTCCGCGTGCGCCACCTGGCCGTCATCGGCGAGATCCTGCGGCGGCCGTTCCTCCTGCTCTGGTCCACGCTGATCGGGCTGCTGATCGGCGTGTTGCCGGCGATCGGCGGCAGCGCCGCCAACGTCATGGCCTACGACCAGGCCAAGAAGTTTTCGCGCCACCCGGAGAAGTTCGGCACCGGGATCCCCGAGGGCATCATCGCCTCCGAGGCGGCCAACAACGCCAACGTCGCGGGCTCGCTCGTGACGATCATGGCCTTCGGCATCCCCGGCGACGCCGTGACCGCGGTCATGCTCGGGGCGATGATCATCCACGGCATCCAGCCCGGCCCGCTCTTCATGGTCTCGCACCCGCACATCGCCTACGGGATCTTCGCGGCGTACATCCTGGCCCACCCGGTGATGCTCGTCCTGCAGTGGCTCTTCACGCACGTCTACCTGCGCGTGGTGCTCGTGCCGCGCGCGATCCTCATCCCGGTGATCCTGGTCCTGTGCGTCATCGGCGCCTACGCGCTGAACAACACGATGGACAACGTCTACGCGCTGCTGCTCTTCGGGGTACTGGGCTACGCGCTGGTCAAGCTCGGCTTCCCGCTGGCGCCGCTCATCCTCGGGGTGATCCTCGGGGACCAGATCGAGATCAACCTGGTCCGGGCGCTCATGACCGACGCCGACCCGTGGAAGTTCGTCACGCGCCCGATCTCGGGGGCGATGCTCGCGCTGGCCGTCCTCTCGGTGGTCCTCGCGCTCTGGCAGCACCGGCGCCACTACGCGCGCAGCGCCCCGGAGCCGGCGGCCCAGGAGCTCTAGCCGCGGCGGCGCCCGACCTGATCCTCCACGGCGGCCGCGTGCTGACCCTGGACCGCGCCTCGCGGGTCGCGGAGGCCGTGGCCGTGCGCGACGGCCGGATCGTCGCGGTCGGCCCGAGCGCCGCGCTGCTGCGCGAGGCCGGGCCCGCGACGCGGCGGATCGACCTCCGGGGCCGCGTGGTCCTGCCGGGCTTCGTCGACGCCCACCCGCACGTGGATCGCGAAGGGCTCCGGGCGCGGGGCGGGCACCCGATCGCGGGCCTGCGCTCCGTGGCCGAGATCGTCGAGGTCGTGCGCCGGGCCGCGGCGGTGACGCCCCCCGGGGAGTGGATCGTGCTGATGCCGATGGGCACGCCGCCCCACGACTACGTGAGCCGCCCGGAGCAGCTCCGGGAGGGGCGCTTTCCGACGCGCTGGGACCTCGACGCGGCGGCGCCCGATCACCCGGTGTTCATCCGGGCCGTGTGGGGGTGGTGGAGCCGGCGCCCGTTCCCCGCCGTCGCCAACTCGCGCGCCCTGGCCCTGGCTGGCGTGACGCGCGACACGCCGGCGCCGCCGAACGTCGAGATCCTCCGCGACCGGCGCGGCGAGCCCACGGGCGTCTTCCTCGAGCGGAACTTCGTGCCGGTGCTCGAGTACACGCTGTTCCGGTGCCTGCCGCGCTTCACCCACGCGGACCGGGTGGCGAGCGTGCGTCTCGGCGCGGCGGCCTACCGCGCCGCGGGTACCACCGCGGCCTGGGAAGGCCACGGCCTCACGCCCGCGCTCCTCCGGGCCTACCGCGAGGTCCACGCCGAGGGCGCGTTGCCGCTCCGCATGCACGCGCCGCTCAGCCTGCCGAGCACCGTGTTCGACGAGGCCCGGCTCGCCGACCTCCTCTACCAGCACGCGGCGGCGTTCGGCGGCCGCGGGCTCGGGGACGACCGGCTGCGCTTCGAGGGCGTCACCTTCGGCGGCGTCGCCGACCCGGTCGTCGGCGAGATCGTCGCGCGCGAGTACCCCTACGAGCAGTGGGCGGGGCACTTCTACCAGGCGATGCCGTGGGACCGATTCGTGCGGCTCGCCACCGAAGCCGCCCGGCTCGGCCTCCGCGTGGCGTGCGTGGTGAGCCGCGACCTCGAGTACGGGCTCAGCGCCTTCGAGGCCGTGGATCGTGTGGTGTCCATCCGCGAGCGGCGCTGGGTGCTGATCCACGTGAACCAGGCCTCGCCGGCCCAGTGCGCCCGGATGCGGGCGCTCGGGGTCGTGGCGACCTGCACGCCCGGCTTCCTCGCGCTGGCCGGCGACCGCTACGGCCTCGACCGGCTCGGCGCGGCCGGCGTGCCGCTCCGGGCGCTGCTCGACGCGGGCGTGGCCGTCGCCCTGGGGACCGACGGCGTGCCCCCGTCCATGCTCTGGACGGTCTGGGAGGCCCTGGCCCGCTGGGACGAGGACGGCCGGCGCCCTCTCGGCGAGAGCGGCCTCAGCCGCGAGGACGCGCTGCGCATGGCCGTGCAGGGCGGCCACCTGATCACCGGGAACGAGACGCGCCTCGGCGCGATCGAGCCCGGTCGGCTGGCCGACCTCATCGTCCTCGACGACGACCCGTTGACATGCCCGGAGGACCGGATCAAGGACCTCCGCGTGGAGATGACCTTCGTGGGAGGCCGGGACACGTGACGGAGCAGCTCGTGTCGCTGGCCGGCGCGGGGCTCGTCCTCGCGGCCTACGCCGGCCACCAGCTCGGCCTCCTGGACCGCGCCCACCCCCTCTACCACGCCATGAACTTCGTCGGCGCCCTCGTGCTGACCGTGATCGCCTGGCGCGCCGGGCAGTGGGGCTTCGTCCTCCTCGAGGGGGCGTGGGCGGCGCTGAGCCTGCCGCCGTTGCTCGGCCTCCGGGGCCGGGGCAGCGCGCAGCGGGCGTAGCCCGGTCGTCCCGGCGGCCGCCGGGTCGGCCGGCGTCGGCCGAGCCCGCGCCCGCGGGCCGGGCCCCGGGGCGCGGCGCTGGGCCGCGGCGGCGCGGGCGGGGCCCGGTTCGCCGCGGGTATAATCGGCCAGCGATGGCCCTCCCCGAGCCCCGCCGCCGTGCGCTCCGCCAGCAGCTCGAGGCGATCCTCGGCCCGGGCGCGGTGCTGAGCGAGCCCGAGGAGCTGCTCGTCTACGAGTCCGACGGGCTCACGCTCTTCCGGGCGCTCGCCGACTTCGTCGTGTTCCCGACCTCGGCGGAGCAGGTGGCCGAGGTCGTGAAGCTCGCCAACCGCGAGGACCTGCCCTTCGTGGCGCGGGGCGCGGGCACCGGCCTGTCGGGCGGCTGCCTGCCGGCCGAGGGCGGGATCGTGATCTCGCTGATGCGGATGAACCGCATCCTCGAGATCGACTACGACAACCAGCTCGCCGTCGTCGAGCCCGGCGTCGTGAACCTCCACCTGACGTGGGCCGTCGCGCCGCGCGGCTACTACTACGCCCCGGACCCCTCGAGCCAGCAGGCGTGCACCATCGGCGGCAACGTCGCCAACAACTCCGGGGGCCCGCATACGCTCAAGTACGGGGTCACCACCAACCACGTGCTGGGCCTCGAGGTCGTGCTCCCCGACGGGGAGATCGTCTGGCTCGGCGGCCGCACGCGCGAGGCGCTCGGCTACGACCTGGCGGGCGTGTTCGTCGGCTCGGAGGGGACCTTCGGGATCGCGACCAAGATCGTCGTGCGGATCCTCCGCGCGCCGCAGGCGGTCAAGACGGTGCTGGCCGTCTTCGACCGGATCGAGCAGGCGTCGACCGCGGTGTCGACGATCATCGCGCGCGGGCTCGTGCCGGCCGCCGTGGAGATGATCGACCAGCTCACCATCCAGGCCGTCGAGGACGCGTTCGGCTGCGGCTACCCGCGCGACGCGGCCGCGGCGCTGCTCGTGGAGGTCGACGGGCTGGCGGTGGGGCTCGACGCCCAGGCCGCGCGCGTGGCCGAGGCGTGCCGCGACGCGGGGGCGCGCGAGGTGCGCACGGCCCGCGACGAGGCCGAGCGCCAGCTCCTGTGGAAGGGGCGCAAGTCGGCGTTCGGCGCTTACGGGCGCGTGTCGCCCGCCTACATGGTCATGGACGGCGTCATCCCGCGCACGAAGCTTCCCTACGTGCTCGCGCGGGTGAACGAGATCGTCGCCGCCCACGGCCTGCGGGTGGGCAACGTCTTCCACGCCGGCGACGGCAACCTGCACCCGAACATCCTTTACGACCCGCGGCGGCCGGGCGAGGAGGCGCGGGTGCTGGCGGCCGGCGCCGAGATCATGCGGCTCTGCGCCGAGGTGGGCGGCTCGATCTCGGGCGAGCACGGCATCGGGCTCGAGAAGGCCGACTTCATGCCGCTGATCTTCTCGCCCGCCGACCTCGACGTCATGCAGCGGCTCAAGCGCGCGTTCAACCCCACCGGCCGGTGCAACCCGGGCAAGGTGTTCCCGACCCGGAAAGGCTGCGGCGAGGCCGGCGCCGCGGCGTACCGCCCGCATCCCCTGGAAGCGAAGGGCCTGGCCCAGCGCTTCTGAGCGCGGGCCGGCGCCGGCAGGAGGCACGTCGCTGCTCGACAAGCTCCGCGGACTCCTGGGCCCCGAGCACGTCCTGACGGGCGCCGACCTCGGCCCCTGGGTGGTCGAGGGCCGGACCCCCGAGGCCGTGGTGTTCCCCGGCTCCATCGACGAGGTGCGCGCGGTGGTCGAGCTGGCCGCCGCCGCGGGCGTGCCCGTGATCCCCTGGGGCGGGGGCACCGCGGCCCACGTGGGCGCGCCGCCGGCGACACCCCGGCCGGCGCTCGTGCTCGCGCTGGGGCGCCTGAACCGGCTGCTCGAGCACGAGCCGGGCGACCTCACGGCCACCGTCGAGGCCGGGATGACAATGGCCGCGCTCCAGGCCGCGCTCGGCGCGCGGGGCCAGTGGCTGTCGCTGGACCCGCCCGACGCCGAGCGGGCGACGATCGGCGGCGTCATCGCTGCGAACGCCGCGGGCCCGCGGCGCCATCTCTACGGCACCGCGCGCGACCTGGTCCTCGGCCTACGGATCGTGACCGCAGACGGCGCGCTCGTCCGCGGCGGGGGCAAGGTGGTCAAGAACGTCGCCGGCTACGACGTACCCAAGCTCCTCATCGGCTCCTGGGGCACGCTGGGCGTCATCGTGGAGGTCACCCTCAAGCTCCGACCGCGCCCCGACGAGGAGCGCCTGGTGGCGGTGCCGTTCGAGCGGCTCAAGGACGCGGGCGCCGCCGTGCGGGCGATCGCGGGCTCGGACCTGATTCCCGCGGCCGTCGAGCTGCTCGACGCCGAGGCGAGCGCGACGCTCGGGCTGCCGCGCCCGGGCGGCGGGACGCTGGTCGTCGGGTTCGACGGCTTCGCCGACCAGGTGCGCTGGCAGTGCGAGGAGCTCGCGCGCGTGGTGACGCCGCTCGGCGGGCGCGACGTCCTCGCGCTCCCGGCCGACGCGTGGGGGCGCCTGGCCCGGGCGGCGCGCGACGCCCAGCCCGACCCGGCGGCGCTGATGAAGCTCGTGGTCCTGCCCGCCGCCGTCGCCGAGACGATGGAGCAGGGCGCTGCGGCGGCGCGGCAGCGCGGGCTCCGCTCGGCCTGGAGCGCGTCGGCCGGCGTCGGCGTGGTCAGCGCCGCGCTCTTCGCGCCCGCAGGCCCGCCCGCGGTCGAGCGCGTGGCGGCGGTGCTCACCGAGTGGCGGCGCCTGGCCCGGGCCGCGGGCGGGCACGCGGTGCTCGAGCGGGCGCCGCTCGCGGTCAAGAGCGTGGTGCCGGTGTGGGACGACCCGGGCCCGGCCGGGCGGCTCATGCAGCGCATCAAGGCCGAGCTCGACCCGCGCCACCTCTTCAACCCCGGCCGCTTCGTGGCGGGGATCTGAGCGCGCCATGGCCGGCGGGGAGCTGAGCGCGATGGCGAGCACGGCCGCCGACCGGACCGCCGGCGTCGCCCCGGAGCTGCGCCTCGGCGGGCTCAGCGTCGCGGGCGTCGACCGGTGCGTGCACTGCGGGCTCTGCCTCACCGCCTGCCCGACGTTCGCCGAGCTCGGGACCGAGATGGACTCGCCGCGCGGGCGGATCTACCTGATCAAGGCGCTCGCCGAAGGGCGCCTCGGGCTCTCCGACGCGACCGTACGCCACCTCGAGCTCTGCCTGGACTGCCGCGCGTGCGAGACCGTCTGCCCGGCCGGCGTCCCCTACGGCCGGCTCATCGAGGCCGCGAAGACCGTCATCGAGCAGCGCCGACCGGGCGGGCCCGTCCGTCGGCTCGTCCGGTGGCTGAGCTTCGCCGGGCTGCTCGCCCACCCGACGGCGTTGCGGGCCGCCGCGGCCGCGCTCCGCCTCTATCAGACGAGCGGGCTCCAGACGCTCCTGCGCCGTAGCGGGCTCGTCGACCGGCTGCCGGGGCTGCTCCCCGCGTGGGAGCGGCTCCTGCCGCCGCTGCCGCCCGCCGGCGACCGCGCGCCGCTGCCGCCGCGCGTGCCCGCCGAGGGGGCGCGGCGGGGGCGCGCCGCGCTGCTCACGGGCTGCGTGCAGGCGGTGCTGTTCGGGGCCCACAACCGCGCGACCGCGCGCGTGCTCGCGCGCAACGGCTGGGACGTCGTGGTCCCGGCGGGCCAGGGGTGCTGCGGGGCGCTGCACGCCCACGGGGGCGATCACGCGCGCGCGCTCCAGCTCGCGCGGCGGACCATCGAGGTCTTCGAGCGCGCGGAGGCCGACGTGGTCGTGGTCAACACCTCGGGCTGCGGCGCGCACATGAAGGGCTACGCCCACCTGCTCGAGGACGACCCGGCCTGGGCGGCGCGCGCCCGGCGCTTCGCGGCCACGGTGCGCGATCTGGCGGAGCTCCTGGCGCAGGCGCCGCTCCGCGGCCCGCTCCGGCCCGTCCCGATGGTCGTGACCTACCACGACCCGTGTCACGTCGTGCACGGGCAGCGGATTCGCGCCGAGCCCCGGCGCCTGCTCGCGCAGATCCCCGGGCTCCGCCTCGTCGAGCTGCGCGAGGCCGACTGGTGCTGCGGCTCGGCCGGGCTCTACAACCTCACGCAGCCCGAGATGGCCGAGCGCCTGGGGCGCCGCAAGGTCGCGAACATCCTGGCCACGGGCGCCGAGGCCGTCGTCACCGCGAACCCGGGCTGCATCCTGCAGATCGCGGCCGGGCTCCGCGCGCGCGGCGCCGCGGTGCCGGTGCTCCACCTGGTCGAGCTCCTGGACCGGGCGAGCGCCGGGGCGCCGGGCGCCGGGGACGGCGCCGGCGCGACCGCGGCGCGCGCCGGGGACGGCCCCGAGCGATGACGATCCCGCGCGCCCCCTCGACGACGCCGGAGGAGCACAAGGCCCACGCGCCGCGCTCGGTGGGCTGCTTCGTGCTCACCGTGTCCGACACCAAGACGCCCGAGACGGACACGAGCGGAGCCCTCATCCGCGAGCTCCTCCAGGCGGCGGGCCACCGCGTGGCCGGCAGCGCCATCGTGCGAGACGAGCCCGCCGAGGTGCGCCGGGTGCTCGCCGAGGCCGTGGCCGACCCGGCCGTGCAGGTCGTGATCCTGACCGGCGGCACGGGGATCACCTCGCGCGACTCGACCTACGAGGCGGTGGAGGCGCTGCTCGAGAAGCGGTTGCCGGGCTTCGGCGAGCTTTTCCGCATGCTCTCCTACCAGGAGATCGGGCCGGCGGCGATGCTCTCCCGCGCGCAGCTCGGCGTCTTTCAGCGTCGCATCGTCGCGTCGCTGCCGGGCTCGCCCGCGGCCTGCCGGCTCGCGCTCGAAAAGCTCCTGCTCCCGGAGCTGGGGCACCTCGTCCGTGAGGTCAGCCGCTAGTCGCCTGGCCGTGGCGTGGCTTGCGTGCCACCTGGGCGCCGGCGGGCTGCTCGGCCCGGGTGCGGCGGGCCTGCTCGGTGCGGGCGCCGCGGGCCTGCTCGGGCCGCGCACCGCGAGCCCGCTCGCCGCGAGCCTGGGTCGCCTCGAGCACGCCGCGCGGCGGCCGCTCCCGCCCCTGCCGGCGGCGCCCGCGCGGTCGGCCGCCGAGGTCTGGGTGCCCGACCGGTGGGTGCCCGCGCCGCACGGGCTCGCGCACGTGCCCGGCCATCGCGAGCGCCCGACCGAGGGCGGCGAGGTCTTCGTGCCGCCGCTCGTGAGCTGCACCGCCACCGGGCACTGCGCCTTCCACCCGGCCGGCCGCCGCCCGCCCGCCGAGCGCCGCCTGGAGCCCTGAGCGTCCGGCCCGCGCGGGCCCGGCGCTATACTTGGGTGCCCTTCGACAAGGAGGACGTGGTATGCCCGGCGCTCGCATTCCGGTCCTGGTGGCGGTCGTCTCCACCCTCGTGCTCGGGACCGGCTGCGCCCGCCTGCCCGTCGGCGTCGACCGGACGCCGGCCGGTGCGGTGCCTCCCGAGCTCGCCCGCTTCAACACGCTGCTCGCGGAGCTCGCCGAGCGCCTCAAACCCGCGCTCGTCCACGTGAGCACGCGACGCGAGGGGCCGCCCCGCGAGGGCGAGGAGGGCCCCGAGCCGCGGAGCTCGGGCTCGGGGTTCCTGATCGAGCCCGACGGGCTGATCGTCACCAACGCGCACGTCGTCGACACGGCGTCCACCGTGCGCGTCCGGCTCTTCGACGGGCGGCGCTTCACCGGGCGCGTCATCGGACGCGACACGCGGGTGGACCTCGCGCTCGTGCGGATCGACGGCGTGCGGGGCCTGCCGACGCTGCCCCTCGGCGACTCGAACCGGGTGCGGGTCGGCGAGTTCGTGCTGGCGCTCGGGCACCCCTTCGGGCTCGAGCACAGCGTGTCGCTCGGCATCGTGAGCCGCAAGGGCGCGCCGCTCACGGTGGCGGCCCCCGGGTTCGACTTCATCCAGACCGACGCGGCCGTGAACCCCGGGAACTCGGGCGGCCCGCTGGTGAACATGGCGGGCGAGGTCATCGGCGTCAACTCGATGGCCGCGCGCAACGGCTCGATCGGCTTCGCGATCCCCTCGAACCTCGTCCGCCTGCTCCTGCCCCAGCTCCTGGCCAAGGGGCGCGTCGAGTGGGGCTGGCTCGGCGTCAGCATCACCGAGGTCACCGAGGACGACGTCGAGCGGCTCAAGCTGCGCGAGCCCCGGGGCGTGCTGATCCGCTCGGTGATGCCGGGCGAGCCCGCGGACCAGGCGGGGATCAAGCCGAACGACGTGGTCGTCGCCTTCGAGGGCACGCCCCTGCACGGGCCGCGGGACCTCCAGCGCGTGGTCGCCGCCACGCCGGTCGGCAAGCGCGTCAAGGTCGTCGTGATCCGCGACGGCAAGGAGACCGAGCTCGAGGTCACGATCGGGCTCTACCGCGAGCCCGAGGAGCGCCGCTAGCGGGCGAGGTCGGCCGGGACCGCGGCCAGGCGCGCCGCGAGCCCGTCGAGGAACGTGAGCGCGTGGGCGAGGAGCGCCCGGTCGTCCGCCAGGGCGGCCTGGAGCGCGGCCACCGCGAGGCGCAGCGCCTGGGCCTCGGCGTCCCGCCCGGCGTCCGCCTCGCGCGCGGCCTCGACGAGGGCGGCGAGCCGCGCGAGGCGGGCCTCGCGGAGCCCGGTGTCCGCGAGCAGCGCCGCGAACCCGCTCCGCCCGCCCTCGCCCCGCGGGATCGGGCGGGCGCCCGGCGGGGCGTCGCCAGGCTCGGCGAAGACGAACCTCGCCCCCGGCTCGAGCACCCGGGCGACCAGCCAGGCGCAGGCGAGCGGATCGACGCCGGGCCGTGGCGGCAGGACCCAGGGCGGCACGGGCGGCGGCTCGCCCGTGCGGCGACCGTCCGCGGCGGGCCTCACGCGGCGGGCGAGCGCCTGCCGAAGGCGCTCCACCTCCCACCGGGCCGGGGCGTCGAAGAAGTCGACCTCCCGCACGCGCTGGAACTCGCGCTCGATGCGGGTGAGCGCGTTCAGGAACGCCCGCCCGGGTTCGTCCGCGCCGCCCGCCGTCGCCAGGAGTCGGCGGCACGCGTCGGCCAGGCGCCGGTAGTCGGCGTCCCGGGCGTCGCGGAAGCGCTGGACGAGATCCGCCCCGCGCAGGCCCTCGACGCGGTCGGTTTCGACGACCATGGCCTCGCCGCCGTCCTCGGCGAGCGCGCGGACGAGCCACTGGCCGCGCTCGCGCCCCTCCGGCGTGGCGGGCAGCACGTAGACGCCGCGCCGGAGCGCCACGGCGCCCGCCGCGCGCAGCCGCCGCCACGTTCGGACCCGCACGCTCGAGGCGTGCGTGCGGGGGAGCCGGACGAGCAGCAGGAGCCAGCGCTCCACGGAACACCAGTTTCGCCGACGAGCCCACGTTTCACGGCGGAAATTCCAGCTCCGGCCCGCAGGGGCGCCGCAACGGACGTTCCGACGAGGAAACCTCGGATACCGACGCCGGGCTCAGGCCGTGGCGCGCGGCGCCGCGAGGGCGGCCAGGGTCGCCCGGACCCAGGGCTCCTCCAGGGTGGGCCGGGGGTAGTAGCGCGTGGGCTGCGCGATCCGGAGCCCGGCCTCCCAGTCCGCCGCCACGTCCTCCAGGACGTCGACGACCTCGAGGAGGAAATAGCCGAGCTCGGGCGGGCCGGCGCCCGCCACCGGGCGCGGGCCCTCGAGCGCGCGCAGCTTCACGTAGGCGATCAGGTCGGGCTCGACGACCAGCAGCGTCCCGGCGCGGCGCTCGCTCAGGTTGCGGGCGCTCCGGCTCCGGGCCCCGCACACGAGCCCGACCGTGCGCGTGTCGTAGGCGCGGAGTTCGAGATAGGAGAGCAGCATCGGGTGGGGGTGGCCTTCGGCGTCCACCGTGACGAACGGCAGCACGACGCCCAGGCGCCGCTCGAGGTCGCGCTGCGAGAACCGCTCGACGAGCGCGGCCGGCAGCGCAGGCCCGTGGCTGCGTGTCATCGCGTCAGCTCGATCGGGGCGTCGACGAAGACGTGATAGCGGCGCGGGGTCACGGCCGCGTCGGCGGGGTCGACGTAGACGATCGAGGGGCGGCCGAGGAGCTCGCGCGGCAGGACCGCGACGCGCACGAAGCTCGTCGGCTCGTCCCGTGCGGCCACCGCGTGGACCGGCTCCTGGCCCGACTCGAACCACGCATCGCCCGGGCGCATCACCCGCGGCGCGCCGTCGCCGATCCGGACCTCGAGCGCCCCGGCCAGCAGGCAGCGGATGCCGCCGCCCCGATGCCGGTGCGGTCGCGCCTCGGCGCCCGGGGCGAACTCCACGCGATCGCACCGGATCAGGTAGGCCCCGTGGGGGTCGAGGGCCATCGGGTGCTCGAGCAGGGGGTGGGAGAGGACGCCCGGCCACGACGGATCCGCAGTGGGGTCGGCGGGTGTGAGCTCCCACCGCCAAACGCGGGCGCCGCCGCGCGCCGCGGTCACCGCGCACGGTCCCGTGCCGTGCCAGGCGCCGCCGGCGGCGAGGTGGTCGGCGCGGCCGCCGTGGGTGACCACGGCCTCCCCCTCGACGGCGTAGAGCACCCGGATGCGCTCGGGCAGGGCGAGCCACGCGCCGCCGCCGAGGCGATCCTCGACCAGCCGCAGGATCCACTCGCCCATCGGGAGGCTCCGCCCGGAGGATACCGCCGCCCGCAAGCCCGACGGCCTCAGGGGCGCCCCCGCAGGTCGCGTGGGCTCAGCCGTCACGGCCGACCCCGGCCCCGGGATCGACCGCGCGCGGCGTGGTGGAGTGCGAAGTCGCCCGGATCAGCCGCCGGCGCGCGGCGGGGCCGGGACGGTCTCCGGGCCGTGCCCGTTGCCCGCCACGGCGCAGGCGGCGGCGCCCGCGCGGTGGATCGACAGGTCCCTGATCGAGGGCGCGGTGCCGCAGAGCGGGCAGTTCGGGTCGCGCCGCAGCTTGACCTCGCGGAAGCGCATGCCGAGGGCGTCGTAGGTGAGCAGTCGCCCGATCAGGGGCTCGCCGATGCCGAGCAGCAGCTTGACCGCCTCCGTCGCCTGGATCGTTCCGATCACTCCCGGGAGCACGCCCAGGACGCCCGCCTCGCTTCAGGAGGGCACGAGCCCGGGCGGCGGGGGCGTCGGGTAGAGGCACCGGTAGCAGGGCCCCTGGCCCGGGGCGAAGACGGTGGCCATGCCCTCGAACTGGAAGATCGAGCCGTGGACGTTGGTCTTGCCCGCCAGGTAGCAGGCGTCGTTGACGAGGTAGCGCGTCTCGAAGTTGTCGGAGCCGTCCACGACCAGGTCGTAGTCGCGGATGATCTCCATCACGTTGTCGACCGTGAGGCGCGTGGGCAGGGCCACGACGGTGACGTCGGGGTTGAGTGCGCGGATGGTCCGCGCGGCGGACTCGACCTTGGGCTTGCCGATGTCGGCGGTCGTGTGGAGGATCTGCCGCTGCAGGTTCGTGACGTCCACCACGTCGCTGTCGACCACGCCGAGCGTGCCCACGCCCGCGGCCGCGAGGTAGAGCGCCGTCGGCGAGCCGAGCCCGCCCGCGCCGATCAGCAGCACGCGCGAGCGCAGGAGCCGACGCTGCCCCTTCTCGCCCACCTGCGGGAGCATGAAGTGGCGGCTGTAGCGCTGGACCTGCTCGGGCGTCAGCGGCGTCTCGCGGACGGTCGGCAGCCCCGACTGCACCCACCGCTGGTAGCCGCCGGCGAGGTTGATGACGTGCTGGTAGCCGAGCTCGCGCAGCACCTTGCCCGCCAGCACGGAGCGCAGGCCGGTCTGGCAGTAGACGACGATCGGCGTCGTGGGATCGGGGGCCACCGACGCGATCCGGAACTCGAGGAAGCCGCGACTGACGTTGACGGCCCCGTCGATGTGCCCGTCGCGGTACTCGTCGGGGTCGCGCACGTCGAGGAGCACGACCGGCTGGCCGGACTGGAGGCGGCGCAGGAGCTCCTCGGGGCCCTCCTCGGGCACGACCTGGCGCGCCTCGGCGATCATCTCGCGCAGCGTTTTCATGGGCCCGATGTTACCCACAATTCCGGTCGAGTCAATGGGAATTCCCGCGGATCCTTCGGGTCGCGCCCGGGCGGTTGCTATACTCGCGCCGGCGCCGCGATGAAGCCGGGTCCTCGATGAAGGGCATCATCCTCGCCGGCGGCTCGGGCACTCGTCTCTACCCGCTCACGCTGGCCCTGTCCAAGCAGCTCGTCCCCGTCTACAACAAGCCCATGATCTACTACCCGCTCTCCACCCTCATGCTCGCGGGGATCCGGCACATCCTGGTGATCACGACGCCGGAGGACCGCGGCGCCTTCGAGCGCCTGCTCCGCGACGGCAGCCACCTCGGGCTCCGGATCGAGTACGCCGTGCAGCCGAGCCCCGACGGGCTCGCGCAGGCGTTCCTCATCGGCCGCGACTTCATCGGCGACGACCGCGTGGCGCTCGCCCTGGGCGACAACATCTTCTACGGGCACGGCTTCCCCGAGTACCTGCGGCGCGCGGCGCGCCGCGAACACGGCGCCACGATCTTCGCCTACTGGGTGCGCGACCCCGAGCGCTACGGCGTCGTGGAGTTCGACGCCGCCGGCCGCCCGGTGCGCCTGGAGGAGAAGCCGGTGCCCGCGCGGTCGCCGTGGGCGGTGACCGGGCTCTACTTCTACGACAACCGGGTCGTCGAGATCGCGGCGGCGCTCAAGCCCTCGGCGCGCGGCGAGCTCGAGATCACCGACGTCAACAACGCGTACCTGGCCGCCGGCGCGCTCCACGTCGAGAAGCTCGGCCGCGGGATCGCCTGGCTCGACACCGGCACGCACGAGGCGCTCCTTCAGGCCTCGACCTTCATCCAGACGATCGAGGAACGCCAGGGCCTGATGGTCGCGTGCGTGGAGGAGATCGCCTACAAGATGGGCTACATCTCCGCCGACGACGTCCGGCGCATCGCCGCGCCCATGCAGCGCAACCTCTACGGCCAGTACCTGCTCCGGCTGGTGGAGTCCGAGGGGGCGTGAGTCTGCTATGCTGCCGGCCGGGGTGCGCTGCGCGGGCCGGGCGGCGCGCCGCCGCGAGGGAGCCGCGCCGATGGAGCTGAGCCCCGAGGCCAAGCGCCGCTTCAGCCTGCAGTCCTACGCGCCGGCGCCGACGATCGACGGCGTCGAGGTGGTCGAGCTCCGCCGCCACCACGACGACGGGGGCGCCCTCACCGAACTGGCGCGCTTCACCGACGGTCGGGCCGAGGCATTCCGCGACTTCACGCTGCGCCAGGTCAACTACAGCGAGCTCGAGCCGGGCGTGATCCGGGCCTTCCACGTCCACACGCGCCAGACCGACATCTGGTTCGTCCCGCCCGGCGACCGGATCCTCGTGGTCCTGCTCGACGTGCGCCGGGGCTCGCCCACCGAGGGGGTGCTGATGCGGCTCGTCCTCGGCGCGGGCGCCTCCCGCCTGCTCCGGGTCCCGCCCGGCGTCGCCCACGGCGCGCGCAACCTCGGCGCCGCGACCGCGCGGATCGTCTACTTCGTCGACCGGCCGTTTTCGCCCGACCCCGCTGCCTGCGACGAGGGCCGCCTGCCCTGGGACTTCGCGGGCGCCGACGTCTGGGAGCCCACGCGGGGCTAGCGGGTGCGGCTGCTCGTCACCGGCGGCGCCGGCTTCATCGGCTCGAACTTCATCCGGTGGGTCCTCACCCACCACCCCGACGACACCGTCGTCAACCTGGACAAGCTGACCTACGCCGGCAACCCGGCCAACCTGGCGGACCTCGCGGGGTCGCCGCGCTACCGGTTCGTGCGGGGCGACATCTGCGACGGCGCCCTCGTGCGCGAGCTCCTCGCGGGCGTCGACGCGGTGGTGAACTTCGCGGCCGAGAGCCACGTGGACCGCTCGCTCGTCAAGCCGGACGCGTTCCTGCGCACGGACGTCTTCGGCGTCTTCACGCTGCTCGAGGCGGTGCGCGAGCGCCCCGTGGGGCGCTTCCTGCACGTCAGCACCGACGAGGTCTACGGCAGCCTGGCCGCGGGGGCGGCGCGCGAGGACGCGCCGCTCCGGCCCTCGAACCCCTACGCCGCCTCCAAGGCCGCGGCGGACCTCCTGATCGGGGCCTACGTGACGACCTACGGGGTGCCGGCCGTGATCACGCGCGCCTCGAACAACTTCGGCCCCTACCAGTACCCGGAGAAGGTCGTCCCGCTCTTCATCACCAACGCCCTGGATGGCGAGCCCCTGCCGCTCTACGGCGACGGCCGCAACGTGCGCGACTGGCTCTACGTGCTGGACCACTGTGCGGCGCTCGACCTGGTCCTGCGGCGGGGTCGCGACGGCGAGATCTACAACGTCGGGGCCGGCAACGAGCTCGACAACCTCACCCTCACCCGCGAGATCCTGCGCCTGACGGGGCGCCCGGAGTCGCTGATCCGCTTCGTCAAGGACCGCCCCGGCCACGACCGCCGCTACGCGCTCGACGCCGCGAAGGTCCGGGCCCTGGGCTGGGCGCCGCGCTGGGAGTTCGGCGCCGCGCTCGCCGAGACGGTGCGCTGGTACCGCGAGCACGAGGCCTGGTGGCGGCCGCTCAAGGCGGGCGAGTTCCGGGCCTGGTACGCGCAGCAGTACGGCGCGCGCTGAACGCGGCCCCGGGTATACTGGCGCCCGCCACGGGAGGCCCCACGCGTGGAGAGACTCGGGCGCTGGCTGCGCGAGTACGCCCTGGCGATCCTCGCCTGCGGGGCGACGCTCGGCGCCTGGGAGGCCGGCGTCGCCGCGGCGGGGATCCCGCCCTTCGTCCTGCCCGCGCCGAGCGCGATCGCCGGCGCGCTGGCCCGGGACTGGGCGCTCTTCGCCCGCCACACCGGGGTCACGCTCCAGGAGATCCTGATCGGCTACCTGGTGGCGGCGGCGGGCGGGCTGCTGGCGGCCGTGTCGATCGTCCGCTTTCGCACCGTCGAGCGGATCGTCTACCCCTACATCATCGCCTCGCAGACGGTGCCGAAGATCGCCATCGCGCCGCTGCTGATCATCTGGCTCGGGGCCGGCCTGCTGCCGAAGGTCCTGATCGTGGCCGTCACCGCGTTCTTCCCCATCACGGTGAACACGGTGGCGGGCCTCCGCGCGGTGGACGAGCACTACCTGAACCTGCTGCGCTCGGTGGCCGCGAGCGACGCCCAGGTGTTCCTGCGGCTGCGGCTGCCCTACGCGCTGCCCTTCGTGTTCGCCGGCCTCAAGCTCGCTACCACGCTCTCGGTCCTGGGCGCCATCGTCGCCGAGTTCATGGGCGCCTCCGAGGGGCTCGGGTACCTCATCCTGTCGAGCACGTTCAACTTCGAGGTCGCCCGCGTCTTCGTCGCGCTGCTGGTCCTGGTCGCGATCGGCGTCGGGTTCTTCGGCGTCATCGCGCTGCTCGAGCGCGGCCTGTCCTGGAAGCCGGCCGCGCGGGCGAAGGTCGTCCAGGTGGACCTCGCCTGACCTCGCAAGGGAGGAGACCGTCATGATCCGCCGCACGCTGGTCCTGCTCCTGCTCGCGGTGGCGGCCGCGGCGCCGGCGCGCGCCGCCGAGCCGCTGAGCTTCCGCCTGAACCACCTGCCGTGGGGCATGCACGTGGCCTACTACACGGCGCTCGAGCGCGGCCTCTGGAAGGAGCTCGGCCTGGACGTCCGGATCATCCCGGGCCACGGCGCCCTCGAGGCCGTCAACACCGTGGGCGCGGGCAAGGAGGACGTCGGGCTCGCGAGCGTGGACACCCTGCTGGTCGGCCAGGCCAAGGGCGTGCCCATTCGCGCCATCGCCATGGACATGTACGAGAACCCGGCGTGCCTCGTCTTCCTCGAGCGCAGCGGGATCCGCACGCCCAAGGACCTCGAGGGCCGGAGCGTCGGGCACCCGCCGGCCTCGACGATCAAGCACATCCTGGACGCGGGGCTCAAGCTCAACGGGGTCGACCTCGCGCGCATCAAGGTCGTCAACCACCCGGTCGGCGCCGAGTTCCAGCTCCTAACCGGCGGCAAGGTCGACGCCTTCGGGGGCTTCTGCATGGGGCAGCCGCCCACGCTCGAGGCCCGCGGCTTCAAGGTGGGCACGATCTCGGCCAAGGACCTCGGGGTGGACGCCTACGGCATGATGCTCTTCGCCCACGAGCGCACCATCCGGGAGCGGCCCGACACGCTGGTGCGCTTCCTCCGGGGCTGGCTCAAGGGCTACCAGTGGGCCTACCAGAACGTGAACGAGGCGACCCGCCTGGTCCTCAAGCACCGGCCCGACCGGGACATGCTCGAGGCGGCGAAGTTCAAGATCATCCTGGCCATGAACCGGGTCGAGGAGGTCCGGGCGCGCGGCTTCGGCGCCATGAGCGACGAGCGCTGGCAGCGCTCCATCGACGTGCTGGTGCGCGCCGGCATCCTCGAGCGCCCGCTGAGCGCGCGCGAGGTCTACACCAACGAGCTGGTCGACCGGGCGCCGGAGAGCCGCGAGCTCGCCCGGCTCCTCTTCGCGGGGCCGCCGCGCGACTGACGGCGCGGATGGGCGCGTTCCTGGAGATCGAGGACCTCGAGGTCACCTACCTGACCGTGGAGGGCACGCCCGTCCGGGCGCTGGCCGGCGTGAGCCTGGGCGTCGAGGAGGGCGCGTTCGTCTCGATCGTGGGCGTGAGCGGCTGCGGCAAGTCCACCCTGCTCAAGGCGGTGGGCGACATCCTGCGGCCGACGCGGGGCACCGTCCGCGTCCGCGGCCAGCGCGTCGAGGAGCTGCGCCGCCAGGGGCGCATCGGGATGGTCTTCCAGGAGCCGACGCTGCTGCCCTGGCTGAGCGTCGAGCGCAACGTGGCCTTCCTGCGCGCGCTGACGGGGCGCCCGGTGGACCCGGCGCACGTGCAGGCCCTGATCCGCCTGGTTGGGCTCGACGGCTTCCAGCGCAAGCGCCCCTTCGAGCTCTCCGGCGGCATGCAGCAGCGCGTCGCGCTCGCCCGCGCGCTCGCGCTCGAGCCCTACCTCCTGCTCATGGACGAGCCCTTCGGGGCCCTGGACGAGATCACCCGCGACCGGATGGCCGAGGAGCTGCTCAAGATCTGGGCCGCCTCGCGCGTGACGGTGCTCTTCGTCACCCACTCGATCCCCGAGGCGGCGTTCCTCTCCGACCGGGTGGTCGTGATGACGCCCCGGCCGGGCGCCGTGCGCACCGTGGTGGAGATCGCGCTGCCGCGCCCCCGGGACCGCCACCTGAAGGTGTCCGACGCGTTCATGGACTACGTCCGGATCCTGCACACCGAGCTCTACCGCTCCATGGAGACCTGAGGTATGGACCGTCCCGTGCGCTGGAAAGGCGACGCCCGCTGCGCCGTGACCCTGACCTTCGACCTGGACGGCGAGAGCCTGTGGATCCAGCGGGACCCCACGCTGGCCGGGCGCCCCTTGCACATGGCCATGGGCGCCTACGGCCCGAAGACCGGGATGCCGCGGATCCTGGCCCTGCTCGACCGCTACGGGCTCAAGGCCGGCTTCTTCGTGCCCGCCTGGATCGTCGAGCGCTACCCGGACATCTGCCGGGAGACGCTCCGGCGGGGCCACGAGATCGGCCACCACGGGTTCCTGCACGAGCGGCCCTACTTCCTCTCCGGGCCGGAGGAAGAGGAGGCGCTCCTCCAGAAGGCGCTCGACGTCATGAAGGACGTCCTCGGGATCCGCCCCGTGGGCTCGCGCACCCCCTCGTGCGACCCGAGCAAGCACACCATGGAGCTCCTCAAGAAGCACGGCTTCCTGTACCACTCGAACTTCATGGACCAGGACCTGCCCTACTGCCACAAGACGCGCTACGGCGAGCTCGTGGAGCTGCCGACCTCGTGGGTGAACGACGACTGGGTCTACTTCGGCTTCAGCGCGCATCCGCCCGTGGGCAACGGGATCTGGAGCCAGGAGGACGTCTTCGAGATCTGGGCCGAGGAGTTCGAGGGCGCCTACGCCGAGGGCGGCTTCTTCAACCTCATGTGCCACCCGCAGGTCATCGGCCGCCCCTCCCGCATCCGCATGCTCGAGCGGCTGATCCAGCGCATGCTCGGCAAGGGGGACGTCTGGATCGCGACCCCCCGGGAGGTCGCCGAGCAGTACCTGGCCCAGCGCTGACGCCGGTGCCGGGGCTCGAGGGGCGCGTGGCGCTCGTCACCGGCGCCGCGCGCGGCTTCGGTCGGGCCATCGCGCTCGCGCTCGGGCGCGCCGGCGCCGACGTGGTCGTCAACTACCGGGCGAGCGCGGCGCCGGCCGCCGAGGTGGTGGCGGCGCTCGAAGCGCTCGGGCGGCGCGCCCTGGCGGTCCGGGCCGACGTGGCGCGCGAGGCGGAGGTCGCGGCGCTCGTGGCGGCGACGCTCGACCGGTTCGGGCGGCTGGACATCCTGGTCAACAACGCGGGCGTGATGGTGCGCGGCCCCTTCCTCGAGACGCCCGTGGCGCGCTACGCGGAGATGCTCGCGGTGAACGTCACGGGCACGATGCTCTGCACGTACCACGCGCTGCCGTCCATGGTGCGGCAGCGCTGGGGGCGCGTGATCAACCTCACCTCGCAGCTCGCCTACCTGGGCTCCGTGGGGTCCGGGGGCTTCGCCGCCTACGCGGCCACCAAGGGGGCGATCACGAGCCTCACGCGCGCGCTCGCGCACGAGGTCGGGCCCTACGGCATCACGGTCAACGCCATCGCCCCGGGCGGGATCGAGACCGACATGAGCCGGGCGGTCATGGACGCCGAGTACCGTGCGCGCCGCCTCCAGGAGCTGCCGCTCCGGCGCTTCGGCTCCGTGGAGGACGTCGCGGCCTGCGCGGTGTTCCTCGCCTCCGAGGGCGCCGGGTTCCTCACCGGGCAGGTCCTGCACCCGAGCGGCGGGGCCGTGATGGTGTAGGCTCGGAGCCATGCGGGGCGTCGCCGACAGCGCGCAGGGCCGGGGGCTCATCGCCGACCCGATCCACCGCTACATCCTCTACACGCGCCCGGGCCTGATCCCGGGCGAGGCCACCGAGCAGGACATCATCGACTCGCCGTGGGTGCAGCGGCTGCGGCGGATCCCGCAGTTGCAATCCGCGCGGTGGGTCTTCCCGGCGGCCGAGCACAGCCGCTTCCAGCACTCGCTCGGCGCCATGCACGTGGCCGGCCGGCTCGCGCAGCAGCTCTACCCGTCCTTCCACGCCGTGTTCCCCGACGGCCCCTCGGCGCCGCTGCTCGAGGAGCTGCTGCGGATCGCGGGGCTGCTCCACGACGTCGGGCACGGGCCCTTCGGGCACTTCTTCGACGACAACTTCCTCGCCGACTACGAGCTCACCCACGAGCTCCTGGGCCAGCGGATCATCCGCGAGGAGCTCGCCGACGCCATCCGCCACCTCCGGCGCAGCCCGAGCGGTCCCTTCCGCGCCGACGAGCAGATCGACCCCGAGTGGATCTGCTACCTGATGGGCAAGGCCTACACGCAGCCGCTCGCCTCGCACCCGCGCTGGCTGCCCCACCTCAAGCCCCTGCTGAGCGGCGTCTTCACCGCGGACAACATGGACTACGTCCTGCGCGACGCCTACATGTGCGGCGTCGCCGTGGGGCCCATCGACATCGAGCGGATCATCTACTACTCGTTCTTCTCCGAGGCGGGCCTGACGCTCGACCGGGGCGGGCTCGGAGCGTTCATCATGTTCCTGAACGCCCGCTTCTACATGTACACCAACGTCTACTACCACCGGACGACGCGGGGGATCGACCTGCACCTCAAGGAGATCTTCCGCGACACCATGCGCATCGCCTTCCCCTACGACCTGCGCAAGGACCTGCACCCCTACCTGCACCTGACCGAGTGGACGCTTCTCGAGGAGGTCGGGCGCTGGCACGACGCCGACGACCCCGAGCGGCGCGCGCTCGGGGCCGAGTGGCGCCAGATCCTCGACCGCCGGCTCAAGTGGCGGATGGCCCACGAGGTGGTCCTGGACCTCTTCGAGCCGCGGCCGGGCCAGGCGTTCCTCGACGCCGAGACGGTGGAGCGGCGCGTGCGGGCCTGCCTGCCGCCCGCCCTGCGGCACGTGCCCTTCCGCGTCGACATGGCCTTCCAGGACCCCCGGCCGCTCAACCCGCTCAAGATGGGCGACCGGCAGATCTACGTCTACGACGCCGCGCGCGGCCGGGTGACCGCCGAGCCCCTCACCGAGCTCCTGAAGTACCTGCCCGGCAAGGTCGCCCAGTGCCGGATCTTCGCGACGAACCACGACCACGACGCCGAGCTCGCCGCGGCGCTGGCCCGCGCGCTCGACGAGGAGCCGCCCGCCATCCCGACCAACGTCTGAGGCGGGGCCGGCGTGCGGGCAGGCCCGGCGGGCCGGGCGGAGGGCGTCAGACCGCCAGGTACTTCCGCAGGAGCGCCTCGTCGCGCCAGAGCTCCTCGAGCGTGGCGGCGTGGCGGATCGCGCCCTTCTCGATGATGTAGCCCCGGTCGGCGGCGCGCCGCGCGAACTTGAGGTTCTGGTCGGCCACGAGCAGGGTCACCCCTTCCGCGCGGATCTGGTGGATCGCCTCGAGCAGGGCGCGCACCATGAGCGGGCTCAGCCCCTCCGAGGGCTCGTCGAGGATCAGGAGCGCGGGGTTGCCCATGAGCGCGCGCCCGATGGCGAGCATCTTCTGCTCGCCGCCCGAGAGCCCCGCCCCGCGCCGGCGCCGCAGCTCGCGCAGGGCGGGGAAGAGCCCGTAGACCCGGTCGGCGGTCCAGCGACCCGGGCGGCGCGTGACCCGGCGCGCGATCTCGAGGTTCTCCTCCACCGTGAGGTCGGGGAAGATGCGCCGGTCGTCGGGCACGTAGCCGATCCCGAGCCGGGCGATCTCCCACGGGGGCCGGCCCGTGATGTCGCGGCCGGCGAAGCGCACCCGGCCGGCCCGCGGCGGCGTCAGGCCCATGATGGCGCGGAGCGTGGTGGTCTTGCCCGCGCCGTTGCGGCCGAGCAGGCACACGATCTCGCCGGCCGCCACGTCGAGCGAGAGCCCGTGGAGCACGAGGCTCTGGCCGTACGCCGCGCGGAGGTCGCGGACCTCGAGCACGCCTCAGAGCTCCTCGCCGAGGTAGACCTCGCGCACCGTCCGGTCGTCGCGAATGGCCGCGGGCGGCCCCTCGGCGAGCACCCGGCCCCGGTTCATCACCACGATCCACTCGGCGAGCGCGAAGACGACGTCCATGTCGTGCTCGACGACCACGAAGGTCGTCCGCCGCTCGCGCGCGAGCCGGCGGATCAGGTCGAGCACGACGGCGCGCTCGGCGGGCGTCAGGCCCGAGGAGGGCTCGTCGAGGAAGCAGAGCTCGGGGGCGGCGGCGACGGCGATACCGAGCTCGAGCAGGCGCTGGTCGCCGTGGGCCAGCGCGCCGGCCGGCTGCCCGGCGCGGTCGGCGAGCCCCACGGCCTCCAGGAGCGCCGCGGCTTCGCGCAGCGCGGCGCGCTCGCCGGCCACCGGCGCGAGCGGGCGCCCGGCGCGGCCCCGCCGCGCGAGCACGGGCAGGAGCACGTTCTCGAGCACGGTCAGGCGCGGGAAGATGTTCATGATCTGGAACGAACGGCTCAGCCCGCGCTGGACGCGCCGGTGCGCGGGCAGGCGCGTGACGTCCTCGCCCTTGAAGCGCACGCGCCCGGTGTCCGGGACGAGCGCGCCGGTGACGAGGTTGATGAGCGTGCTCTTGCCGGCGCCGTTGGGGCCGATGATGGCGGTCAGGCGGCCGGCCGGCACGGCGAGGTCGACGCCGTCCACGGCGCGGAGCTCCCCGAACCGCTTCGCGAGCCCCTCGGTGCGGAGCAGCTCGCTCATGCGCGAGGCGCCTCCGGCGGGCGCCCGAGCGCGCGGGCCAGCAACCCGACCACGCCGCCCCGGAAGCCGAGCACCAGGACGATCACGATCGCGCCGTACCAGATGAGCCAGTGCTCCGTGAAGCGCACGATCACGTCCTTGATCACGTAGAAGAGCAGCGCGCCCACGAGCGGCCCGGCGAAGGCGTGGATGCCGCCGAGCAGCGTCGCCAGCACGGGCTCGGCCGACGTCGACCAGTGGGCGATGGGCGGCGTCACCGTGCTCTCCAGCGGGGGCAGCAGGGCGCCGGCCAGCCCGGCGTAGAGCCCGGCGACGACGAAGGCGGCGAGCCGGTAGCGGCGCACGGGGAGCCCGGCGAACTCGGCGCGGCTCTCGCTGTCCCGGATGGCCTGGAGCGCGAGCCCGAGCGGGGCGTGGACGAGCCGGTGGGCGAGGGCGACGGCCAGGACCGCGGCCGCCAGGACGACGTAGTAGTAGCGCTCGACGGTGGGCAGCGCGAGGCTCCCGAGGCCCGGCAGGGCGAGCGGGGCGCGCGGGATGCCCACCAGGCCGTCGTCGCCGCCGGTCACGTCGCGCCACTTCCAGGCGATCGAGTAGATCATCATGCCGAAGGCCAGCGTGAGCATGGAGAAGTAGATCCGGGTGTGCCGCACCGAGAGCACGCCCAGGACCAGCGCGACCGCGCCCGCGGCCGCGACGCCCCCGGCCAGGCCCAGGAGGAGGTTCGGCACCGCCAGCAGGATCTTCGCGCACGCGTAGGCGCCCACCGCGAAGAACCCCGCCTGGCCGAAGGAGAGCAGGCCCGCGTAGCCGAAGAGGAGGTTGAAGCCGAGCGCGAAGATCGCGAGCACGAGGACCTGGATCGTCAGGTACACCGTGTAGCGCCCGGCGACCCACGGCAGCGCGACGAGCAGCGCCAGCGCGAGGGCCGTCGCCCCGACGAGCGCGCGGCGGGCGGGAGCGGGGGCGCCCACGGCTCAGCGGGCGAAGAGGCCCTGCGGGCGCACGAGGAGCACGACCGCCATGATCACGAAGATGAAGAAGAGCTCGAAGACCGGGAAGAAGAGCGTGCCGTAGGCGGACAGCACGCCCACGATCAGCGAGGCGACGAAGGCGCCCCGGAGGTTGCCGAGGCCGCCGAGCACGGTGATGACGAAGGCCTGGATGATCATCTCGGCGCCGATGCCCGGCGCCACCACGCGCACGGGCGTGCCCAGCGCCCCGCCCAGGGCCGCCAGCATCGCGCCGAAGGCGAAGACGCCGGTGAAGACGCGCGGCACGCGGACCCCGAGGGCGCCCGCCATCTCGCGGTCGGCGGCCGTGGCCCGCACGATGCGCCCCCACCAGGTGCGCTCGAACAGGAGCCAGAGCGCGCCGGCCGTGAGCACCCCCACGCCCAGGACGAACGCGTTGTAGACGGGGAACGGCCGGCCGAACACGGGCCAGGCGCCGTCGAGGAACGCGGGCATGGGCGGGATGCGGAAGACGCCGCCCCAGATGAGCTTGACCGCGTCGTCGAGCACCAGGATGAAGCCGAAGGTGAGCAGGAGCTGGTAGGCCTCGTCCACGCCGTAGAGGTGGCGGAGGAAGCCGCGCTCCATGACGAGGCCGAGCGCGCCCACGCCCAGCAGGCTCAGCAGGATCGCCACCCCGAAGGGCAGGCCGACCTGCCCGTAGAGGGTGAAGGCGAGGTAGGCGCCGAGCATGAAGAGGCTGCCGTGGGCGAAGTTCACGATGCGGAGCACGCCGAAGATGATCGTGAGCCCGGCCGAGATGAGCCAGAGGTACATGGCCAAGGCCAGACCGATGAGCCCCTGAAAGGCGATCGTCTCGAGCACGGGGCGGGGCGGCCCGGCGCCGGCGCGCCCGGCGCGGCGCCGGGCCCGGGCGCGGTCTTACTTGGTCGCCGCGATCGGCGTGAACGGCGGGTGCCGGTAGTAGTCCTTGGCCGGCACGACGACCAGGTGGCCGAGGACGGGGATCGGGTACCGCGGGTCCATCACCACGCGCCCGGCCGGCACCGTGTAGATGAACTGGTGGTCGACCGAGCGGAAGGTGCGCACGCCGGCCGGGGTCTTGATCTCCATGCCCTCGAGCGCCGCGAGCACCCGGTCGGTCTCCAGGCTGCGGGCCTTCTCGACCGCGGCCTTGGTGATCAGGATGGCCGAGTAGGTGGTCTCCGCCGAGTAGTTCGGGAGCCGGTTCCAGCGCTTCTGGAAGCGCTCGACGAACGCCCGGTTCTCCGGCGTGTCGGGCCAGTTGTGGATGTAGCGCGCCGTGGCCCAGAGCTTGCCCTTGAACCGGTCCTGCTTGACGTCGTGCGCCAGGCCCTCGAGCACGTCCACGGAGCCGCCCATCGCCTGCCACCAGAGCTGGATCTGGTCGAAGACGCCCTGGAGCAGCGCCTGGCGGATGAGCGTCACCGCCTCGCCGGCCCAGGGCGTGGAGAAGATGGCGTCGGGCTTCTGGGCCATGACGGCCGCGATGTGCGAGGAGAAGTCGGACGTCCGGAAGGGGGCCCAGGCGGCCGCCACGAACTCGACGTCGGGCCGGTGCTTCCGCAGCGTGTCCTTGAAGAGGTTCCAGGCTACGTAGCCGTACTCGTAGTCGGCGCCGATCGTGGCCCAGCGCTTGACGTCCTTGCGGTCCTTGAAGACCAGCGCGGCCAGGATCCCGTCCTGGTAGACGGGGACGCTCACCCGCACGATCTCGCGGATCTTCTTCTCGGCCACGAGCTCCTCGGTGAGGCGCTGCGTCGCGGCGTGCGTGAAGAAGTGGATTCGCTTGAGCTCGGGCAGGACGGGCCCGACGGCCATGGCGGAGCCGCTCGAGTCGATCCCGTAGAGGAAGTGCGCGCCCCACTCGTTGACGAGGTAGCGGACGTTCTTCACCGCGGTGGCCGGCTTGAGCTCCTCGTCCATGAACCGGGTCTCCAGCCGGCAGCCGAGGATGCCGCCGGCGGCGTTGATCTCCTCGACCGCCAGCGTGGCGCCCATGTTGATCTGGTTGCCGTAGTCGGCGTGCGTGCCCGAGGAGACGCCCTGCACGCCGAGCTTGATGACCGGTACGCCGAGCTGGCACTGCGCCCCGGCGGGCGGCGCCAGGAGCCCGACGGCCACCAGGAGGACGAGACCGCACAGCGCGAAACGAGCCTTCATGGCGTGGTCCCTCGCGACGAACGAGATCAGGCGGGGCCGACTATAGGCGCGCGGCGCGGGCGTCTCAAATCCCGGTAGAATCGGGCCGACGGCCGCGGCGCGCGAGCGCCGCCGCCCGGGAGGAGCGGCGCCATGGAGAAGTTCCGCGGGGTCGACTACTACGGCATCGAGGACCTCCTCACGGAGGAGGAGCGCATGGTCCGCGATGCCGTGCGCGACTGGGTCGAGGCCGAGTTCCTGCCCGTGATCACCCAGCACCACCGGGCCGGCACCTTCCCGCTCGAGCTCGTACCCAAGCTCGGCGAGCTCGGCGTCTTCGGGGCCACGCTGACGGGCTACGGGTGCGCGGGCCTGAACCACGTGGCCTACGGCCTGATGATGCAGGAGCTCGAGCGGGGCGACTCGGGCCTGCGGTCCTTCGCGTCGGTCCAGAGCGCGCTCGTCATGTACCCGATCCACGCCTACGGCTCCGAGGAGCAGAAGGCGCGCTGGCTGCCGCGGCTCCAGCGCGGCGAGGCGATCGGGTGCTTCGGCCTCACCGAGCCCGACCACGGCTCCGACCCGGGCTCGATGAAGACCCGGGCGCGGCGCGTGGGCGACGGCTACGTGCTCAACGGGACCAAGCTCTGGATCACCAACGGCTCGGTGGCCGACGTGGCCGTGGTGTGGGCGCGCGAGGACGACGGCGAGATCTACGGCTACCTGGTGGAGCGGGGCACGCCCGGGTTCACGGCGCTCGACATCCCGGGCAAGTTCTCCATGCGCGCCTCGATCACCTCGGAGCTCTCCTTCCAGGACTGCCGGATCCCGGCCGAGAACAAGCTGCCCGGCGTGCGGGGGCTCCGCGGCCCGCTCTCCTGCCTGAACCAGGCCCGGTACGGGATCGCCTGGGGCGCGGTCGGGGCGGCCATGGCGTGCTACGACTGGGCGCTCCAGTACGCCCGCCAGCGGATCCAGTTCGGCCGGCCCATCGCCTCCTTCCAGCTCGTCCAGCAGAAGCTCGTGTGGATGCTCACCGAGATCACCAAGGCCCAGCTCCTGGTCCTCCAGCTCGGCCGGCTCAAGGACCGGGGGCTCGCGCGCCCGCCGCAGGTCTCCATGGCCAAGATGAACAACGTCCACATCGCGCTCGAGACGGCGCGGATGGCGCGCGACATCCTGGGCGCCGCGGGGATCGTGGACGAGCACCCCGTGATCCGCCACATGCTGAACCTCGAGACGGTGAAGACCTACGAGGGCACGCACGACATCCACACGCTCATCATCGGACGCGACATCACCGGCCTGGACGCCTTCGGCGGCTGAGGGCGGCCGGCCGCGGCGACGCCCGGCCGGGCCCGACGCGGCGTCGCTTGACGCCCGCCGGGGGCGCTCCTAGAGTGGCGCGCGAGGAGGATCGGCCCATGAGGAGTCCCGCCGCCCGCTGGCCCCTGGCCCTGGCCCTCGCGGTGGCGCTCGGCGCGGTCGTCCTCGCCGCGGCGGCCGCCAGCGAGCCCTGCGCCCACCGCGGCAAGCTCGACGTCCTCTACTGCGACGAGAACCGCGACGGGGTCGCCGACCCCCCGAAGGACCCCGCGCGGCTCGTGAACCCCGACCCCCTGATCTTCACCTACGTCCCGGTCGAGGACCCGGCGGTATACGAGGGGGCCTGGGCGGACTTCCTGCGGCACCTGGAGAAGGTCAGCGGCCGCAGGACCCGGTACTTCGGCCTCCAGAACTACGCCGCGCAGATCGAGGCGATGCGCTCCGGCCGGCTCCACCTGGCCGCCTACTCGACCGGCAGCGTGCCGTACGCCGTGAACCTCGCGGGGGCGGTGCCCTTCGCCATCATGCGCGACGCCAAGGGGGGGCCGCGCGGCTACCACCTCGTGGTCATCGTGCACGCGAAGAACGACAGGATCCGCACGATCGCGGACCTCCGGGGTCGGCGCGTGGCCCACGTCTCGCAGACCTCCAACTCCGGCCACCAGGCGCCGGTCTACTTCTTCTCCCGGATGGGCGTGGTGCCCGGGCGGGACTACCAGATCGTCTTCTCGGGCAAGCACGACACGAGCGTGCTCGGGGTCGTCAACGGCGACTACGACGCCGCCGCCGTGGCCGACACCGTGCTCGAGCGCATGATCAACCGCGGGGTCGTCAAGGCGAGCGACGTCCGGGTGATCTACACCTCGCCCGTCTTCCCCACCGCGGGCTTCGTGCACGCCCACAACCTCGAGCCGCGCCTGGTGGAGAAGATCAAGGAGGCGTTCTTCACCTTCCGCATGGAGGGCACGAGCGTCGGCCGGGAGTTCAAGGGGGCCACCGGCTTCATGCCCGTCAACTACCTGCGGGACTGGGAGTCGGTGATCGCGATTCTCGAGGCCAACGGCGCCGCGTTCACGCGGGAGTCGCCCGAGTACAAGCGGTTGCAGAAGCCGGGGGCCGAGTAGCGGCCGCCGCGTGCTCGAGGTCAGCGGGCTCACCAAGACCTACCCCACCGGCGACCGGGCGCTGCGGGGCGTGACCTTCACCGTGGACCGCCCGGAGGCCGTCTTCGTGATCGGCCCCTCCGGGGCGGGCAAGTCCACGCTGCTCCGGTGCATCAACCGCCTGGTGGAGCCCGACGCGGGCGTCGTGCGGCTGGCGGGCGTGGAGGTCACGCGCCTGGCCGGCCGCGCGCTGCGCGAGGCCCGCCGGGCCATGGGGATGATCTTCCAGGAGTTCAACCTGGTCGAGCGCCTGACGGTGATGGAGAACGTGCTCTCGGGGCGCCTCGGCTACGTCACGACCTGGCAGGCGTGGCGGCGACGCTTCCCGCCCGAGGACGTCGAGGCGGCCTTTCGGACGCTGGCGCGCGTCGGCCTCGAGGGGTTCGAGCACAAGCGCGCCGACGAGCTCTCCGGCGGCCAGCGCCAGCGCGTGGGGATCGCCCGCGCCCTGGTCCAGCGCCCGAAGATCCTGCTCGTCGACGAGCCCACCTCGAGCCTGGACCCGCGCACCGCCGAGGCGGTGATGCGGCTCATCGTGGAGCTGGCCGCCGAGGACGGCATCCCGGCGCTCGTCAACATGCACGACGTCCCCCTGGCGCGCGCCTTCGCCCGGCGCATCCTCGGCCTGAACGCCGGGCGGATCGTCTACGACGGCCCCGTCGAGGGCCTCACCGAGGACGTGCTCGAGCGGATCTACGGCGACGCCGGGCGCCCCGTGGAGGCGCCCGCGTGAGCGCCGGGCGCCCGCCGGCGCGCTACCGGCCGCCCTCGCTCTGGCCGCGCCCGTGGATGGGGCCCGTCGTGTCGGCCGCGGCGCTCGCGTTCCTCGCGTGGAACGCCGCGAGCCTCGAGGTCGACCCGGCGCGCGTGGCGCGCGGGCTCGCGCGCGTCCGCGACGTCGCCGCGCGCGCGGTGCCGCCCGACTTCGGGCGCCTGGACCTCCTGGGCGCCGGGGTCCTCGAGAGCGTGGAGATCGCCACGCTCTCGACCCTCTTCGGCGTGCTCCTCGGGCTGCCGGTCGCGGTGCTGGCCGCCCGCACCGTCGTGCCGCTGCCGGTCTACGCGGTGGGCCGGGCGGTGGTGGCGCTCGGGCGGACCTTCCACGAGCTGATCGTCGCCATCCTGTTCGTGAAGGCCGTGGGCTTCGGGCCGCTCGCGGGCGTGCTGACGCTCACCGTGAACTCGGTGGGCTTCTTCTCCAAGCTCCTGGCCGAGGAGATCGAGCGGATGGACCGGGGGCAGATCGAGGCCGTGCGGGCCACGGGCGCCAATCCCGTCCAGGTGCTGCTCTACGGCGTGCTCCCGCAGGTGCTGCCGCGGATCGTGGGCCTCACGGTCTACCAGTGGGACATCCACCTGCGGCAGTCCACGATCATCGGGATCGTGGGGGCCGGCGGCATCGGCGCGACCCTCTACAACGCCTTCGCCCGGTACGACTTCGACTTCGCCCTGGCCATCCTGCTCGTGATCGTGCTCATCGTCCTGGCCGGCGAGGCCGTGAGCGCGCTGGCCCGGCAGCGCGTGCAATGACCGCGCGCCCGGCGCGCCTCTGGCGGCGCCGCACGCGCGGGCAGGCGCTCGCGCACACGGCCACGCGGCTCGCGCTGGCCGCGGTGGTGGCCTGGATGCTGGCGCGCCTGGGCGTGCGGTGGGAGTACCTCGCCGACGCCCCGACGCAGGTCGGCGATCTCCTGGGCCGCATGCTGCCGCCGGACTGGGGCCACGCGGCGGCCCTGGTGGGCCCGCTGGTGCAGACCGTGAACATCGCCACCCTCGGCACGGCGCTCGCCGTGACCCTCTCGCTGCCCGTCGCCTTCCTCGCGGCGCTCACGACGACGTTCAACCGGGCGACGTACGCGCTGGCCCGCCTCGTGATGGTGGTGAGCCGCTCGGTCGACACGCTGATCTGGGCGCTCGTGTTCGTGGTCATCGTGGGGCCGGGCTCGCTCGCGGGCGTGCTGGCGGTCGGCGTCCGCTCCATCGGCTTCGTCTCCAAGCTCGTCGCCGAGGGCATCGAGGAGATCGACCGGGGCCAGGTGGAGGCGATCGTCGCCACGGGCGCCAACCGCTGGCAGGTGCTCCTCTACGGGATCGTCCCCCAGGTGCGCCCGGTCTTCGCGGGGGTGGCCATCTACCGCTGGGACATCAACATCCGGGAGTCCACCGTGCTCGGGCTCGTCGGCGCGGGCGGCATCGGGTTCGCCCTCCACGAGGCGATCCTCGGCCTCGAGTGGCCGCGGGTCGCCACGATCCTCCTGGTCATCCTCGGCGTGGTCGCGCTCTCCGAGGCGCTCTCGGCCTGGCTCCGCAGGCGCCTGACCTGAGCCCGCCCGGGCGCCCGGCGCGCGCGGTCGCCATCGCCGCGCTCACGCTCGCCGTGCAGAACGGCGTGGTGATGGCGTTCGCCGTGCTCTACCTGCCGCTCGTCGCCGAGTTCGGGGCCTCGCGGGCGGCGGTGGCGAGCGTGCAGTCGGCGGTGCTGCTGCTGGGCGGCTTCGCCGGCCCGCTCGTCGGCTGGGCGTTCGACCGGCTGGGCCCGCGCCGGCTCTTCCAGGGCGGCGCGCTGCTCGCGGCTGCGGCCTTCGTGGCGGCGAGCCGCGCGGCGTCGCTCCCCGCGCTGGCGCTCGCCTACGGCGTCGTCGGCGGGCTCGGGCTCGCCGCGCTCGGCAGCCAGGGCAACATGATCGTCGCCGCGCTCTGGTACCCGCAGGCGCGCGGCCGGGCCATCGCCGTCGCGGACCTCGGCACCGGGTTCGGCGCCTTCTGTTTCATCCCGCTCGCGCAGGCGCTGGTGAGCCGGGTGGGCTGGCGCGGCACGCTCCTGGTCTGGGCGGCGTTGCTCGTCGCCGTCGTCGTGCCGCTCAACGCCTTCCAGCGCGTGCCGGACGCCCGCGGCGCGCGGACGTCGGCGCCCGAGCCCGGCGCCGCGGGCGACGACTGGACGCTCGGCGCCGCGCTCCGCGCGCGGGCGTTCTGGTGGCTCGCGCTCATGCGCTTCTGCGGCGCCTGCGCCTTCCCGCTCCTGAACGTCCACCTGGTCGCCTTCGCGGTCGGCCAGGGCATCGCGCCCGCCGCCGCGGCGGCGGCGCTCGGCGCCGTGAGCCTGGTGAGCCTGGCCGGGCGGCTCACGACCGGCTGGCTCTGCGATCGCCTGGGGCGCGCGCCCGCGCTGACGCTCACGTACGCGAGCGCGGCTGCGGGCGTGGGCTGCCTGGGTCTGCTGGCGGCCACGCGCTGGCCCGGCTGGCTCGTGGCGTTCGTGGCGCTCTACGGCATGGCGCAGGGCTCGAGCGGCATCGTGGCCTCGGCGCGCGCGGCCGACGTCTTCGCGGGACGCGCCTTCGGGACCATCTACGGCTGGATGACGCTCGCGGTGGGCCCGGGCGAGGCGTTCGGCGCGTGGCTCGGCGGCAAGCTCTACGACGTCACGGGCAGCTACCTGCCCGCGTTCGGCGTCGTGGTCGCCGCGCTCGCGCTCGGCGCCGCCGCCATCTGGCGCGTGCGGCCGGCCCCGCGGCGGGCGGCGTAGCGCGCGGACCGGCGGCCCGGCGCGGCGCCCGCGGAAGCGCATGGTGTACCATGACGAAGCCATGACTGAGTCGAGGCCGGCGGCCGTGCCCGAGGCCGCCGCGTCTTCTCTCGTCGTCGAGCGCGTCCGCGCGCGGCCCGACGCCCGACTGATCGCGTTGCTGGCGCTCGGCCACTGCGTGATCGACATCAACCAGGGGTCGTTGCCGGCGGTGCTGCCGTTCCTCAAGACCGCGCACCGGCTCTCCTACGCGGAGGCGGGCGCGATCGTGCTGGTCGCCAACCTGACCTCGTCCGTCATCCAGCCGGTCTTCGGCTACCTGGCGGACCGCGCCGCGCGCCGGTGGCTGCTGCCGGTCTCCGTCGCGACCGCGGGCGTGGGGCTCGGGCTCACGGGCGTGGCGCCGGGGTACTGGGCGCTCCTCGCGCTCGTGCTCGTCATGGGGCTCGGCGTCGCCGCCTACCACCCCGAGGGCTACCGGACCGCGACGAGCGTGGCCGGCGCGCGCAAGGCCACGGCGGTGTCCTGGTTCTCGCTCGGCGGCAACGTGGGCCTCGCGCTCGGCCCGCCGCTGCTGACCACGCTCGTCACCACGCTCGGGCTCCCGGGGAGCCTCGGGATGGTCGTGCCGAGCCTGCTCGTGGCGGCCGTGCTCGCCGCGGTGCTGCCGCTGCTCGGCGGGCCGGAGGGCGCCAGCCCCGCGGCCGGCCGGAGCGCGAGCCGCGGCCGCACGATGCCGGGCGCCATGGCGCTGCTCGTCCTGGTGGTGACGATCCGCTCCTGGACGCAGCTCGGGTTCACGACCTTCGTGCCCTTCTACTACGTCGACCACCTGGGCGCCGACCCGCGCCTCGTCGGGCCGCTGCTCTTCGTCTACCTGGGCGCCGGGGCGCTCGGGACCGTGGTGGCGGGGCCCGTCGCCGACCGCGTGGGCCCGCTCCGCTACATGCGCTGGGCGCTGCTCGCCGTGACGCCGCTGGCCGTGGCCTTCCTGCTCACGAGCGGCGGGCCGCTCGCCTTCCTGACGCTGGCGCTGTTCGGGGGGCTCCTGGTCTCGTCGTTCACGATCTCGGTGGTCCTCGGCCAGGCGTACCTGCCGCGGCACGCGGGCATGGCCTCGGGCCTCATCGTCGGCTTCGCGATCGGCACGGGCGGTCTCGGCGTGACGGTCCTGGGCTGGCTCGCCGACCACTGGGGCCTGCCCGCGGCCCTCTGGGCGAGCGCGCTGCTGCCCCTGGCCGGGTTCGTCGCCGCCCTGTTCCTGCCCCGCCCGCGCGAGCAGGCATGAGCGCCCCGCTGCCCTTCCAGGACGGCGAGCAGGTGCTGCTGATCGACCAGCGCGGCAAGCGCCACCTGATCTTCCTGCGCAAGTCGGAGACCTTTCACTCCGACCGCGGCTGGATCCCCCACGACGCGATCATCGGCCAACCCGAGGGGAGCTGGATCCGCTCCTCGCTCGGCCTCCGCTACCTGGCGCTCCGCCCCACGCTGGCCGAGTTCGTGCTCGAGATGCCGCGGGGCGCCCAGGTCATCTACCCGAAGGACCTGGCGATCATCCTCTTCTGGGCCGACGTCTTCCCCGGCTGCCGGGTGCTCGAGGCGGGCACGGGCTCGGGCGCGCTCACGCTCGCCCTGCTGCGCGCCGTGGGCCCGGAGGGGCGCGTCATCACCTACGAGCAGCGCGAGGAATTCGCGCGGCGGGCGCTGGCGAACATCCACATGCGCATGGGCGAGGTGACGAACCTGGTCGTGCGCCTCGGGCCGGTCGAGGAGGGCATCGAGCAGGAGGAGCCGGTGGACCGCGTGGTGCTGGACCTGCCGGAGCCGTGGCGGCTCGTGCCGCTCGTGCCGCGCGTGCTGCGCCCGGGCGGGATCCTGCTCTCGTACGTGCCGACCATCATCCAGGCCCAGCAGCTCGTCGAGGCGCTGCACCGGGACCGCCACTGGGCGCTCGTGGAGACCTTCGAGACGCTCATGCGGCCGTGGAACATCGAGGGCCCGTCGGTCCGCCCCTTCCACCGCATGGTGGCCCACACGGGCTTCATCACCACCGCGCGGCGGGTCGTGCCCGAGGGGGACGCGCCCGCCCCGCGCCTGCCCGCGGCGGACCCCGAGCGGCCCGCCTAGCCGGGCGGAGGAGGGGCGGCGGTGATCACCTTCATGCGTCGCCACCGGCGCGCGCTCCAGGTGGGACTGCTGGTCGTCATCGCGGCGTTCGTGGCCTCGCTCTTCATCTTCGGCTCGAGCGGGCTCGACGGCGGCGGCCGGCCCGGCGCGGTCGCGGTGGTCGACGGCGAGCCGATCCCGGTGGAGCGCTACCAGCGGCGCTACCAGGAGTACCTGAACCTCTACGCCCAGGCGATGCGCGAGCGGTTCTCGCCGGAGCTCGCCGAGCGGCTCGGCCTGCCGCAGCAGGTGGTCGACGACCTGGTCACCGAGGCGGTGGTGGTGCACCGGGCGCGCGCCGAAGGGCTGCTCGCGACGGACGAGGAGCTGAACGCCCAGATCCACGCCGTGGCGGCCTTCCAGGAGGGCGGGCGCTTCACGCTCCGGCGCTACGAGGAGGTCGTGCGGCGCCTGGGGTACACGAAGGCCGCCTTCGAGGACGAGATGCGGCGGCGGCTCACGCGGGCGCGCGTGGAGCGGCTCGTGCGGAGCGGCGTCCGGGTCACCGAGGCCGAGCTCGAGCAGGCCTATCGGGAGCAGCGCACCGAGGTGCGCGCGGCCTGGGCGCTCGTGGAGCTGGCGCCGCTCGAGGCGACCCAGACCGCCGCCGAGAGCGAGCTCCGCGAGCACCTGGCCCGGCACGGCGAGGAGTTCCGGCAGTCCGAGCGCCGGCGCGTGCAGTACGTCGCCGTGGACCCGCGCGACTTCGCGACGCGCGTGGGCGACGCGGAGGTCGCGAAGTACTACGCCGAGCATCCGGCCGAGTTCGAGCAGCCCCGCCAGGTGCGCGGCGCGCACATCCTGATCCGCGTGCCCGAGACGGGCGGCAGCGAGGCCGAGGACCGCGCGCGGGCGCAGGCGGCGGAAGCGATCCGCCGGGCCCGCGCGGGCGAGGACTTCGCCGCGCTCGCGCGGCAGCTGTCGCAGGACCCCGCGACGGCCCCGCAGGGCGGCGACCTCGGGTTCGTGCGCCGGGGCGAGCTCCTGCCGAGCGTCGAGCAGGTGCTCTTCGCGCTCAAGCCGGGGGAGGTCGCGCCCGAGCCCGTGCGGACGCCCTTCGGCTACCACGCGCTCAAGGTCGTGGAGGTCCGGGAGGGCGGGCGGCGGCCGCTCGCGGAGGTCGCCGGCCAGATCCGCGAGAAGCTCGAGGCCGAGGCCGCCGACCGCGCGGCGCGCGCGCGGGCCGAGGAGGTGCGCGCCCGGTTGCTCGGCGCCGCGGACTTCATGGCCGCCGCGCGCGAGCTCGGGCTCCGTCCCGTGGAGACCGTCCTCGCCCGCCGACCGGTCGCGGGCTTCGCCCCGCCCGATCCCCTCGAGGAGACCGCCTTCACCCTGACCCTCGGCGGGGTGTCGACGCCGGTCCGCACCCCGGCCGGCTGGCTCGTCGTCAAGGTGGTCCAGGTCCTGCCCGCCGGCGTGCCCCCGCTCGACGAGATCCGCGAGCGCGTCGCGGCCGCGGTGCGACGGCGCAAGGCCGAGGCGCTCGCGCTGGAGCGAGCCCGGCAGCTCGCCGCCGAGGCGCGCGCGGGCGACCTGGCCGCCGCGGCCCGGCGCGCCGGCGCGCTGACCGGCGACACCGGGCGCTTCTCGCGCGCGCGCCCCGCCGAGCGCCTGCCGGGCGACGTCATGCTCGCCGCGCTCCAGACGCCCGTCGGCGCCGTCAGCGAGCCGGTGCGGGCCCAGCAGGGCTACTACGTCCTGAAGGTGCTCGAGCGGGTGGAGCCCGACCTCGCCGGCCTCGCCGCCGAGCGCGACAAGCTCGCGCGCGAGCTGCTGGCCCGCAAGCAGAGCCTGGCGTGGGAGGCCTGGGTCGCCAGCGCCCGGGCCCGCGCGCGCGTCGAGCTCACCGGCGTCCCGCCGCGGCGCGGCTGACCGGGCCCGGGCTCACCGCGGGGGAGGAGAGCCATGGAGGACCTGGTGCAGGCGATCGTCGTGCAGGCGAGGTGGCTCGGCTGGCGGCTGGCGGCCGCGCTGGCGATCCTGGGGGCGTTCTGGATCGGCGCGGGGATGATCCGGCGCGTGACGACGCGCCTGGGCGAGCGCGCCGACCCCGGCCGCCGCGACGTGGTGATGTTCCTGGGCCAGACGGCGAAGGTCGCCGCGCTGGCCGTGGGGCTCGTCAGCGCGCTCGGCACGCTGGGCGTGGACGTCTCGGCGATGGTGGCCGGGCTCGGCCTCACGGGCTTCGCCCTCGGGTTCGCGCTGCGCGACCTGCTCGCCAACCTGCTGGCCGGCATGCTCATCCTGGTGTTCCGGCCGTTCCGCCGCGAGGACCGCATCGCCGTCACCGGCTTCGAGGGCGTGGTGAGCGCCATCGACTTCCGCTACACGACGCTCGAGGCCGAGGACCGCCGCATCCTGATCCCGAACTCGATCCTCTTCACGAACCCGATCACCCTCGAGCGGCGGGCGTAGTCGGCCGACCGCGGCGTCGGCCGGACCGGCCGTGCGCCCCCGCGGGCCGGAGCCGTGGCGGCCCGCAGCGCAGCGGCGCGCCGGGTCGTGACGCGCCGGGAGCGTCGGCGGCGCTCAGGAGCGCGGGGCGCTCGAGGGATCGGGCGGCGCCGGCTCCGTCGGCACCAGGCCGGGGCGGGCGCCGCTCCAGGCGCGGCGCAGGCGGACGGCGCGCAGGGCGGGCACGCGGACCCGGGCGAAGACGCGGAGACCGCTCAGGTCGTCGAAGATCGAGTAGATCACCGGCGTGGCCAGCAGCGTGACCAGCAGGCAGAGCGCCTGGCCTCCGACGACGACCGTGGCGAGCGAGGCGCGCGAGGCCGAGCCGTCGCCCCGCCCGAGCGCGACCGGGAGCATGCCCGCGACGATCGCCAGCGTGGTCATCAGGATGGGCCGGAGGCGCGCCCGGTCGGCCAGGAGCTGCGCCTGCCAGCGCGGCAGGCCGCGCGCCCGGAGCGTGTTCGTGTAGTCGACCTGGAGGATGGCGTTCTTCTTGACCACGCCCATCAGCAGGAAGAGCCCCATGATCGAGTAGATGTTGAGCGTCTTGCCCACCGCGAGGAGCGTGAGCAGCCCGAACGGCACCGCCAGGAACATCGAGAACATGATCGTGATCGGGTGGACGAAGGACTCGAACTGCGCCGCGAGGACGATGTAGATGAAGGCCAGCGCGAGCACGAGCGCGATCACGAAGTTGACGAGCGCCTCCTGCAGGAGCTTGCCGCGCCCGGAGGGGACGATCCCGTACTCGGGCGGCATCTTCAGGCGCGCCACGGCCGCGTAGGCCTCGCGGAACGCCTCCGCCAGCGGCTTCTGGTGGAGGTTGGAGATGATCGTGATCGACCGCTCCTGCGCGTACCGCTCGATCTGGCCCGGGCTCATCCCCGCCGCGATGGTGGCGACGTTGGCCAGGCGCACGAGCCCGCCCTGGGTGGAGGGCACGGAGAGGTTGGGGAGCGTCGCCGGCGTCGCCCGGTAGTCCTCGGCCAGCCGGAGCCGCACGTCGTACTGCTCGCCGAGCTCGCGGTAGAAGCCGACCTTCTCGCCGCCGATCATGACGCGCAGGGCGGCGGCGACGTCCTCGACGCGGACGCCGAGGTCCGCCGCCTTCTGCCGGTCGATGTGGACCTGGACCTCGGGCTGGCGGTACGCCTGCGCGGTGTCCAGGTCGACGAAGCCGGGCCGCCGGCGGAGGTCGGCGATGAGGGCGCGCGCGTACTCCTCCAGGCGGGCGAGGTCCGGGCCCCGGAGGATCAGGTTGAACGGCGTCTGGCGGAAGCCGCCGCCGCCGATCAGGTTGATCTGCTGGACGCTCACGCGCATGCCCGGGAACGCCGCCAGGCGCTGCCGCGCCTCCTGCTTGATCTCCTCCTGGGAGCGGGTGCGCTGCGACAGGTGGCGGAGGCCGACGTAGATCGAGATGTCGGTGACGTTGGCCTGCGCCTGGCCGCGCACGCCGACGGTGGAGAAGAGCGTGACGACCTCGGGGATCTTCCGGAGCTCCTCCTCCATGCGCGCCACGAGCTCCGCGGTGCGCTCGAGCGAGGAGCCGGGCGGAGCCTCGGCCACCACCTCGAACTCGCTCATGTCGTCGTCGACCACGAACTCGAGGCGCGAGGAGGTCAGCAGGTACCAGCCGCTCGCCAGGATCAGCGCGCAGGCCGCCAGCACCGCCCACCGGTGACGCAGGCACGCGGCGAGGAGCCGCTCGTACCCGCGCTCGATCGCCCGGTAGACGCGCCCGACCCCCCCGCCCGGCCCGGCGCCCGGCCCGCTGAAGATGCGCGCGGCCAGCATCGGGGTCAGCGTGAAGGCCACCAGGAGCGAGACCATGATGGCGAAGGTCGCCGTGAGCCCGAACGAGTTCCAGAAGCGGCCCACCAGCCCGCCCATGAACGCCACCGGCAGGAAGATCACCACGAGCGAGAGGGTCGTGGCGGTGACCGCCAGCGCGATCTCGCGAGTGCCGGTGATGGCGGCCTCGAAGGGCGAGCGGCGCTCCTCGTCGATGTGCCGGTAGATGTTCTCCAGGACGATGATCGCGTCGTCGATGACGATGCCCGTGGAGAGCGACAGGCCGAGCATCGTCAGGTTGTTGAGCGTGAACCCCGCGGCGCGCATCGCGGTGAAGGTGGCGACGATGGAGCAGGGGATCGCCAGCGCGGCCACGAACGCGGGGCGGAGCTTGCGGACCGCCGCGAAGAAGAGCATGGCCACCAGCGCGGCGGCGGCGGTGACCTTGAGGAGCAGGTCGGGGTCGCCGGCGAGGAAGGCCGCGCCCACCGTGCCCGCGATCAGCGCGAGGGCCCCCATCTCCCACCACGCCAGGCGGCCGATGAAGACCGCCACGATCAGGCTCGCGAGCAGCCCGCCGAGGAGCAGGTGGTCCTGGACCTCGTGCATGGAGCGGCGGATGAAGCGCGACAGGTCGCGGACCACCTCGAGGCGGATGTCGGGCGGCAGGGTCCGGCCGATCTCGGCCAGCCGGGCCTTGAGCCGGTCGACGACCTCCACCGTGTTGGTGCCCGACTGCTTGCGGATGATCAGCGAGACCGCGTTGCGGCCGTTCAGCCGCGAGAGCGTGCGCGGCTCCTCCTCGCCGTCCACGACGGTCGCGATGTCCCGGAGGCGGACGGGGCCGCCCTTGAGCTCGGCCACCACCAGGTCCTCGAAGCCGCGGGCCGACTCGATGCGGCCGAGCGTCCGGACGCCCTCTTCGCGCGGGCCGCCCGTGAGCCGCCCGCCCGGGATCTCCACGTTCTGGGCCGCCAGCGCCTGCCGGACCTGCTGGATCGACAGCCCGTAGGCGCTGAGCCGGTCCGGGTTCACGAGGACCTGGATCTCGCGCTTGCGCCCGCCCACCAGCGTGATCGCCCCCACGTCCTTCACGGTCTCGAGCTGGCGCTTGATCTTCTTGTCGGCGATCTCCGTGATCTCGCGCGCCGAGCGCTGCCCCGCGACCACGACCGCCAGGATGGGCGCCGAGTCCGGGTCGACCTTCTCGATCACCGGCATCTCGGTGCCCGGCGGCAGCCGCGAGAGCACCGCGGAGACCTTCTCGCGGACGTCGTTGGCGGCCTCCTGGACGTCGCGCTCGAGGACGAAGGTGGCGAAGACCTGCGACTGGCCCTCGATCGACGAGGAGCGGAGCTCGTCCAGGCCGGCGATGGTGTTGACGGCCTCCTCGATGACCTTGGTCACCTGGCTCTCGATCTCCTCCGGCGAGGCCCCGGGCAGCCGCGTGGTGATGGTGATGGTCGGCAGGTCGACCTTGGGGAAGATGTCCAGACCGAGCTTGGTGAAGGAGGCCGCGCCCATGACGACCAGCGAGGCGACCAGCATGGTCGTGAAGACCGGCCGGCGGACGAAGACCGCGAGCAGGCCGGCGGGCGGCGGGCCGGGCGCGCTCATCGGGCGGGCGACACGGTGACCGGGGCGCCCTGGAAGAGGGCGGGCAGGTTGGAGGTCGCCACGAGTTCGCCGGCGCGCACCCCGTCCACGATCTCGACGTCGCGCCCCAGGCGGGCGCCGGTGCGGACGAGCCGCTCCTCGACGGTGGCGCCGTTGACCACGAAGACCTTCGTGAGGCCGGCGACGTAGTAGAGCGCGTCGGCGGGCACGACGACGGCGGGCGCGTCCCGGCGGAGGATCACGCTGCCGCGGGCGAAGAAGCCGGGGCGCAGGGCGCCGTCGGGGTTGGGCACGCGCGCCTCGAGGGTGAGCGTGCGGGTCTGCACGTCCACGGCGGGCGCCAGCCGCGTCACGGTGCCGGCGAACGGGCGGCCGGGGTAGGCCTCGACGCCGAGCTCCACCGTCTGGCCCACGCGCAGGTCGGGCGCGTACCGCTCGGGGACCGTGCCGACGTACTTGAGCGGGTGCGCGATCACGAGCGTGAAGAGCGCGGTGCCCTCGCGCACGAACTCCCCCGCCGCGACGTGGCGCCGCGCCACCAGGCCCGCCATCGGGGCGCGGACGGTGGCGTCGGCCAGGCGCTTCTCGGCGAGGCCGAGCGCGGCCTCGGCGCGGCGCAGCTCGGCCTCGGCCGCGCGGACCAGGTCGGGGTGCTGCGCGCGCTGCACGCGCGCCGCGGCCAGGCGGGCGGCGGCCGTGTGGTAGCCGGTGCGGGCGTTGTCCACGTCGCGGGCGGCGATCAGCTCGCGCCGGTAGAGCTCGCGGGCGCGCTCGAACTCGGCGCGGTACCACTCGTGCTCGGCCTCGGCCCGCGCCACCTCCGCCTCCAGGGCGGCGAGCGCGTCGCGCTGGCGCTGCAGGTTGGCCTGCGCCTGGGCCACGGCCGCGCGCGCCTGCTCCACCGCGAGCTCGAACTCGCGGCGGTCGTAGTCGGCCAGCACCTGGCCCGCGCCGACCGCGTCGCCGAGGTCGGCCCGGATCGCGGCGATCGTGCCCGGCTGCTCCGCGCGGGCCACGACCTCCTCCCAGGCGAGCAGGCTCCCGGACGTCTCGACCCGGCGCGTGACCGTGCGCGTCTCGGCGCGCGCCGTGGTGACCGGAATCGCCTGGACGGCGGGCGCCGCGGCGCCCTCGCCGCCCGCCGACCGAGGCCCCTCCGCCTGCGAGCGCGTGCACGCGGCGAGCGCGAGCGCGAGGAGGAGGACCGCGGGGCGAACGCGTGACATCGGCTCAGCCTACCCGATTCCAGGGGTCGTGTTAAGGTATGGCCTTGCGATGACGATCCAGCGCACACCGATGACGCGCGCGGGCTACGAGAAGCTCGCCGCGGAGCTCGAGCGGCTCAAGCGCGTGGAGCGCCCGGCGATCACGCGCGCGATCGCCGACCAGGCGCGCACGATCCGCATCCCCGTGCACATGGTCGAGACCATCAACAAGCTCGTGCGCATCCAACGCCAGCTGCTCCAGGACCTCGGGCGCGAGCCGACGGCGGAGGAGATCGGCCAGCAGATGGGGATCCCCGCCGAGAAGGTCCGCGAGATCCTGAAGGTGAGCCAGGAGCCGGTCAGCCTCGAGACCCCGATCGGCGAGGAGGAGGACTCGCACCTCGGCGACTTCATCGAGGACTCCGACGCCGTCGTGCCGGTGGACGCCGCGAGCTTCATCCTGCTGCAGGAGCAGCTCGAGGCCGTGCTCCACACGCTCTCCGAGCGCGAGAAGAAGGTCATCCAGCTCCGCTTCGGCCTGCTCGACGGGCACCCCCGCACGCTCGAGGAGGTCGGGCGCGAGTTCGGCGTGACGCGCGAGCGGATCCGCCAGATCGAGAGCAAGACCCTCTCGAAGCTCCGGCACCCGAGCCGCAGCCAGAAGCTCCGCGACTACCTGGAGTAGCGGGGGCGCGCAACGCCCTTGCGGCCTGGGCCGGCGGGCCCTACCATCCGCCCATCCTTGAGCGCGGAGGGAGGTTCCATGCGGAGCGAGTTCGACGCGTTGGTGCGCACGCCGACGGGTCGGCGCGCCTTCCTGAAGTACATGGCGATGGTGGGGGGCATGGGCGTGCTCGCCGCGTGCCGCAAGAACGTCATCGCCGAGGGGGAGGGCGGTCCAGCGCCCACGGAAGCGCGGCCCCCGCTCGAGGAGGAGCCGGGCGTCCTGCACGTGTACGAATGGGCAGGCTACGAGGCGAAGTGGATCTGGCGCGACTACGCGAGGAAGGGGTACCCGGAGCCGAAGTTCGCCTTCTTCACCAACACCGAGCAGGCGATCGCGAAGACCACCGGCGGCTATCGCTGGGACATCTCGCATCCGGAGACCGAGTACATCCAGGACTACGTGAACCTCGGGCTCATCCAACCCTGGGACACGTCGCTGATCTCGAACTGGCCCGATCTCAACCCCGCACTCGAGGCGTTCGGACAGCTCGACGGCAAGCAGTACGAGATCGTGACCGATTGGGGATACTCGGGGGTCATCATCCGAACCGATCACGTGGACCCCTCGATCAACTCGTACTCCTACCTGTTCGACGACGCCCTCGAGGGCAAGATCTCGTGGTTCGACACGCCCTGGATCCTGATCCAGGCGGGGCTCGTGCTCGGCGTGGAATCCGACGTCTTCGACATGAGCCCGGACGATCTGGACGCGTGCAAGCGGTACTGCATCGAGAAGAAGAAGAACCTCCACAGCATCTGGGTGGACTTCACCCAGATGTGGGACGACGTGCGACAGGGCAACGTGTGGGCGGCTTACGCGTGGCAGGATGCGTGGATGGTGCTACGGGAGGAGGTCCCCGTCGCCTACATCAAGCCGAAGGAAGGGGTCCTGTCCTGGGCCGAGGGCCTGGTCCTCCACGCCGAGAGCGAGAACTACCACCATGCCCACGAGTACGCGGACGCATGGGCCTCGCCGCAGGTCGGTACGCGCCTCACGAGTCTGTGGGGGTACGGGCACTCGAACCTGGACATCGATCTCAGCGTCCTGGACCCCGAGGTGATCGAGGTGTTCGGGCTCGACGACCCGATCGGGTCCCTCTCCGAGCCCGCCAGCCTGATCGGGAGGCACCTACCGAACCGGGACGCCTACAACCGCGCCTGGGACGAGGTCAAGGCCGCCTGACGGCCGGGGCCAGAGGGAGTCGCCCGAGGAGCGGATGGACGCGCTCGAGCCGGGAGCCGTCATCGTGGTCGAGTCGCGTCGGCCCCGGCGCGACCTGTCCACCCTCGGGCTCATCTCGAGCCCCCTCGGCTACCTCGTGGTCTTCTTCGTGGTGCCGGTCGTCCTCGTCGGCGCCTACAGCGTCGGAGCGCTCACGCTGCTCCCGCAGGACCACTTCCTCTCCCTGCGCCCCTGGACCGATCTGCTGTCGAGCGACGTGTACCTCGGGCTGTTCTGGAAGTCGGTCCGGATGTCGCTCATCGTCTCGGTCGCGTCGCTCGTGATGGCCTATCCGGTCGCGTACTTCCTCGCGCTTGTGGTGGGGCGGCGGAAGTACACGTTGCTGCTGGTCACGATCGCGCCGTTCCTCACGAGCTATCTCCTGCGTGTGCTCGCCTGGCGGGTCATCCTCGGCGAGCAGGGGCTCATCACCTCGTTCCTGCGGACGGTGGGGCTCGTCGGGCCCGACGAGGGGGTCCGCTGGCTGTTCTACAGCCAGTTCGCCGTCTACCTGGTGCTGTCTTACGTGTGGGTCCCGTTCGTCGCGTTGCCCATCTTCGTGACCCTGGAGAACATGGATCGCACCCTCCTCGAGGCCTCGAGCGATCTCGGGGCCGGGCGCTGGCGGACGTTCTGGACGATCACGTTCCCCCTGTCTATCCCGGGCGTGATCGCGGCCTTCATCTTCGTGTTCATCCCGACGATCGGGGAGTACGTGACGCCCCTCCTCGTCGGTGGACCCGACGGCTTCATGTTCGGCAACGCGATCCAGAGCGCCTTCACGCAGGGGTTCGACTGGCAATTCGGTTCTGCGATGTCCATGTTCCTCATCGGAGCGGTCACGATCCTCATCGTGATCTTCGGCCGCTACCTCAACGTGCGGACGGTGACCGAGTGAACCCGGCGGTCTCCCGAGGCGGACGGCAGATGCTGACGGCGATCTTCGCCGCCCTCCTGCTGTTCCTCTACGCGCCGATCGTCATCCTGATCGTCTTCTCGTTCAACGACCGGGAGCTCGTCTCGTTCCCGTGGGAAGGCTTCACGATCCGCTGGTACCAGACCTTCCTGCGCAACTCCGCGCTGTTGACGTCCCTGCGGGTGAGCGCGTACGTGGCGCTCGTGACGGCGATCGTCACCGTGATCCTCGCGGTTCCGGCCTCCATCGCCCTCGCTCGCCGCCGCTTCTTCGGCAAGAGCCTCGTGACCGGCGCGCTGCTCGCTCCGCTCGTGGTCCCGCTCGTCGTGTTCGGGATCTCGCTCCTGATCCTCTTCAACACGGTGGGCATCCCCCTGTCGCCGCTCACGATCGCCGTCGGGCACATCGTGATCGCGCTCCCTTTCGCGATCCTCACGATGGTTCCGCGCCTGGAGCGGATCCCCGTCTCGCTGGAGGAGGCCGCACGCGACCTCGGTGCGGATGCCGGCACGGCCTTCCGGACGATCACGCTGCCCCTGCTCGCGCCGGCGGTGCTCTCGTCGTTCCTCATCAGCTTCGTGATCTCCTTCGACGAGGTGGTGATCGCCTCGTTCGTCGCGGGGGACGAGCCCACGTTTCCCCTGTACGTCTTCTCGCAGATCCGACTGCCGCGGCAGCTGCCACCGGTCATCGCGGTCGCGGTGGTCGTCATGCTCGTCTCCGTCGCCGTGTCGGTCGGCTCGGAGGTCGGACGGTGGGTGGCGGATCGACGCTTGGAAGGCGGGGGCCGGAGGGGAGGCTCCCGATGAGCGAGGTCGCGATCAGCCTGGTCGGGGTCACGAAGCGCTTCGGCGACGTCGTCGCCGTGAACGGGATCTCGCTCGACGTCTACGCCGGCGAGTTCCTCACGCTCCTCGGCCCGAGCGGGTGCGGCAAGACGACGACGATGCGCATGATCGCCGGCTTCGAGGAGCCCGACGAGGGTCGGATCCTGCTGCGCGGCAAGGACATCGTCGGGGTGCCGCCGAACAAGCGCGAGGTCAACATGGTCTTCCAGAACTACGCGCTGTTCCCGCACATGACCGTGGAGGGCAACGTCGAGTACGGGCTGCGCCTGAAGAAGGTGCCGAAGGACGAGCGGCGCCGCCGCGTGGCCGAGATGCTGGAGGTCGTCGGCCTCGCCGGCTTCGAACGGCGCAGGCCCTCCCAGCTCTCCGGCGGGCAGCAGCAGCGGGTCGCGCTCGCGCGGGCGCTCATCAACCGTCCGGCGGCCCTGCTGCTGGACGAGCCGCTCGGCGCGCTCGACGTGAAGCTGCGCAAGCACATGCAGCTCGAGCTGAAGCGGATCCAGCACGAGCTCGGCACGACCTTCGTGTACGTGACGCACGACCAGGACGAGGCCCTGTCCATGTCGGACCGGATCGCCGTGATGAACCAGGGCGTGATCGAGCAGGTCGGCGACCCCCGGACGATCTACCAGCGTCCCGAGACGCCCTTCGTCGCGGACTTCGTCGGGGTGCTGAACGCGCTCGAGGTCCGGATCGACGAGCTCGCCCAGGGGGTCGCCGAGATGCGACTGTCGGACGGCCAGCGCGTGCGCGCGCCGGCCGAGCCGGGCCTGCAGGCGGGGGACCGCGTGGTGGTCGCGGTGCGGCCGGAGCGCGTGCGGCTGGAGCCGGGATCCCGCGGCGAGGCGACGGACGGATCGATCCTGGCCGGCACGATCGAGCAGGTCGTCTACCTCGGCACGCTCACGCAGCTGCACGTGCGGACCTCGCTCGGGCCGCGCCTGGTCGTGCACGAGCTCTCGAGCGAGCGCACGGCCTCGCTCACGCCCGGCCAGCCCGTCACCCTCACCTGGGCGCTGGAGGACGCGGCCGTCCTGCATCACGCCGACGAGCCCCTCGCCTACGAGGAAGAGGAAGCGCCGCCGACCTGAGCGCTACAGCCCCGGTGCCTCGTGGACCGGGCGGCCGTCGACGAGCGTGAGGAGCACCTCGGCCGAGGTGATCTCGGCGGGCGGGAGCTCGAAGAGGTTCCGCGAGAGCACCACCAGGTCCGCCCGCTTGCCGACCTCGATCGAGCCGGTGACGTCGTCGAGGTGGTTCACGTAGGCCGAGCCCATCGTGAAGGCGCGGATCGCCTGCGCGAGCGTGATCCGCTCGTCGGGCAGGAACGGCTCGCGCTCGAGCTCGCTCCCGCTGCCGTAGGTGTAGGCCGGGGGCACCGTGCGGTTCACCGCGACGTGGATCTCCTGCAGGACGTCGGGGGTCGAGACCGGCCAGTCGCTGCCGAAGCACATCGTCGCGCCCGAGCGGAGCAGGCTGCCGAACGGGTACTGCTGCGCCGCCCGCTCCGGGCCGAGGAACGGCAGGGTGAGCTCGACCATCTGCGGGTCGTTCGCGGCCCACAGCGGCTGCCCGTTGGCCGTCACGCCGAGGCGCCGGAAGCGCGGGAGGTCCTCGGGGTGCACGACCTGGATGTGCGCGAGGTGGTGCCGGTGGTCGTTCCACCCGTTCGCCCGGCGGGCCGCCTCGATCGCGTCGAGCGCATCGCGCACGGCCTTGTCGCCGATGGTGTGGACGTGGATCTGGAAGCCGGCCGCATCGAGGGCGATCGCGATCGCGGGCAGCTCCTCGGGGTCCACGTAGGACAGGCCGCGGTTGTCGGTGGGGTGGCCGTGGGCGTCGAGGTACGGCTCGAGCATGCTCGCCGTGAAGTTCTCGCAGACGCCGTCCTGCATGATCTTCACCGAGGTGGCCCGGTAGCGCCCGACCGTGGTGCGCTCGCGGTAGCCGACGAGCTCCTCGACCTGCTCGACGCCGCGCCCGCGCTCCCACCACAGCGCGCCGACGACGCGGCCCGTGAGCTCGCCCCGCTCGGCGAGCATCGGGTAGACGTCGCGGCAGTTGGGGAGCGTGGGGTAGACGCCGACGATCGCCTCCTGCCAGGCGGTGATGCCGAGCGAGTGGAGGTACCGCTGGGCGAGCAGGATCGCCCGCCCGATCTCCTCGGCGTCCGGGTCGGGGATGTGGCGCCGGACGAGGAGCATCGCGCCCTCGTGGAGCGTGCCCTGGGGCGAGCCGTCGGGCTCGCGCTCGATGCGACCGTCCCAGGGGTCCGGCGTGGCGGCGTCCACCTCCGCGAGCTCGAGCGCCCGGGTGTTCACCCACGCCGCGTGGTTGTCGCGGTTCGAGAAGAACGCCGGTCGGTCGGGGACGACGCGGTCCAGGTCGTGCCGGCTCGGGGTGCCGCCGGGGAACACGTCCATCGCCCAACCGCCGCCGAGGATCCACTCGGCATCCGGGTTGGCCTCGGCGTACGCGCGGATCCGCGCCTGGTAGCCCTCGAGCGAGTGCTCCTCGGAGAGGTCGCAGCGCAGGCGGTCCATGCCGCCCCCGCTCGCGTGCACGTGGGCGTCCTGGAAGCCGGGCAGGACCATCCGGCCGGCGAGGTCGAGGACCTCCGTGTGAGGGCCGACGAGCTCCCGGATCTCGTCATCGGTCCCCACGGCGACGACGGCGCCGTCGCGGATGGCCACCGCCTGCGCCCACCGGGAGACGGCGTCGACGGTGTAGACGTCGGTGTTCACGAGCGCGAGGTCGGCGGGCTTCGAGCGGTTCACGCGGGCTCCTCCTCGGACGGGTCTCGGACGGCCGGTGTATACCACGAGCCGGCGCGTCTCGGGGCCGCTCTCCGGCGAGGCGGTCAGTTCATCGAGACGTCGTCGACGTCGGCCACGAGCCGGCGCTGGATGCCCGCCCGCGCCCGCCGGATCGCCCGCAGGCCGCGCTCGCTCGTGAGGTCCACGACCCGTCCGAGGCGCCGGGCCGAGGGGTGGCGCGCCATGGCCCCGAGGACGCCGGCCGGGGTCTCGCGCAGGTCCACCCGCTCCTCGACCCGGGAGGCGCGCTGGGCGAGGACCCAGCCGAGGCCGAAGCCGATCGCAAGCCCGAGCAGGAACCGCCGCATGGCCCAAGCCTAGCCCATCGGCCGCCCGGGTGCGCGTTGGTACACTGCGACCGCCTTCCGGGGTAGCTCAACTGGCAGAGCGGCGGACTGTTAATCCGTAGGTTGAGAGTTCGAGTCTCTCCCCCGGAGCTGCGCGTTTCCGCAGGTCAGGGTGCCGTCTTGGGCCGCTGCGGCGACGTCGTCTTGGTCGACGTGTTCGTCGGCTCCGCGTTGCTGGATGCCGTGTGGGACGCGCGAATCGCGCCGAGTTCGTAGCCGTCCCGTGCAGGACCGACTCTGCTGCGCCGTCGACGCCGACGGCGATCGTCACCTCGCCCGCTCCTCCAAGCCCTCCGCCGTCCCGTGCGGTCAGCGTTGCCGATTATCACGTGGAATGGTGTTCCGCCGTATTGCCCGTAGCCCGGGCGTTCGGGGAGCTGCCAACTCTGCGTAGGGATGCGGACCTCCTTCGGACGTTCCGCACCGCCGTGGACAAGCTCGGCCTCCTGACCGTGAAGCTGAGGGAGGGGGATCTTCTGGACACGGCGGCTTCGGTGCAGGCTTTGGCCGATGCGATTGATGCTCTCGCCGACGTCATCGACTCGAGGGCTAGCGAAATCTCGGCCGACTTCTTACTCGAGCACCTCCGCGATCAGACCCGGGCCGTGAAGAAGGTGAACCGCGCGATCCGCGCCGCCGTGGCGGCAATGGGGCGATGCTGAGTGCGGGAGGCTGGAGGGGGTCGAGTCTCTCCCCCGGAGCTGCGAGCGTTCGGCCCGCCTCCCCGTCTCAGGCTCGTCCCTCGACCAGTCGCTCGAGCGGCACGATCTCGCAGTCGGCGAGGGGGTAGGCGTGCGGCCCGTAGGTGACGAGGGCGCGCCCGGTCCGCGCGGCGGTGGCCTGGATGATCCCGGCGAAGAAGTCGACGCGGTACCCCTCCTCCGCGCAGCGCACGAGGTAGTCGCCGGCGGCTCGCGCCGTGGCCGCGTCCAGGGGGAGGACCTCCGTGCCCTCGAGTTCCCGCTCGGCGAGGCGGAACTCCTCCGGCAGGAGCGCCCGCCGGAGCTCGAGGAGCGTGATCGCGGCGACCGCCGGCTCCCCTTCCTCGCGGACGCGCCGCAGCACCCGGGGCGCCTCGTGCAACCCCCGCACCGCCCAGATCAGCACCACGGTGTCGAGGAGGTACCGCACGGCATCGCTAGAGTACATGGACGCCATGGATGAGACGCACGAAGCCCCCCGCAGGGGAACGGGGGTCGTCACGGAGGAGGAGCTCCGGGTCGACCATCGGCTCGACGAGGGCGATCACGACCGGTTCGCCCACTACGTCGAGAAGCGCAAGCTCACCCAGGCCTACGTCCTCGGGACCCCGGTGATCGCGCTGTGCGGCAAGGTGTGGGTCCCCTCGAGGGACCCCGAGCGCTTCCCGATCTGTCCCGAGTGCAAGCGCCTGTACGAGCTCGGCCCGGAGGGACGCCGCCGGGAGTGGGAGGAGCGTCTCCGACGCGAGGGCGGCTCGGGCGAGGCCTGAGCCGCAGGGCGCTCCGCCGCCGCGGTCAGCCCGCGCGCTCGAGCGCCTGCCGCTCGTAGGCGCCCACGATCCGCTCGAGCTCGGCCGCGACGTCCTCGGGCAGCGGCTCGGGCTCGTGCTCGGCGAGGAGCGCGCGGGCGCGCTCGGTGGCGGCTCGCGCCGCATCCGGCCGCCCGGCCTCCTCCCAGGCGTCCCAGCTCGAGCGGTCCATGACCGTCTCGCGCCAGAACGAGCGGAGGTTCGCGAGCGTGTGCGGCGTGCCGAGGAAGTGCCCGCCGGGCCCGACCTCCTCGATCGTCTCGAGCGCGATCGCGGCCTCGTCGATGCGCACCCCCTCGGCGAAGCGGACGAGCATCTCGAAGAGCTCCGCGTCGAGCACGAGCTCGGTCATCGAGTAGACCACGTCGTCGCAGAGGGAACCCGCCCCGTTGATGAGGTGCCCGGGGGAGAGGGCCATCGCCATCCCCGAGAGCGCGGCCTGGACGCCCGCCTGCCAGTCAGGGTGCTTCGCGCCCGGCGCGAATGCCCAGACCGAGTACGGGATGCCGTACCGGCGGGCGAGCTGCGTGTTCGCCATCGCCGAGAACACCTCCTCGGTGCCCCAGGCGGTGTTCATGCCGCCGCTCGCGAGGTCGATCGTCGCCGCGTAGGAGATGTGCATCGTCGGGGTGCCCGGTGCGAGCGTCTGGAGGATCGCGATGCCGGAGAAGATCTCGGCGTTGGCCATCGCGAGCATCCCGGCGATCGACAGCGGGGCCGACGCGCCGGCGAGCGGCATCGCGCAGATCCCGACGGGCATCCCGGCCTCGGCGAAGATCCGCATGCACTCGATGGGTCCCTCGTCCCAGTGCAGCGGGCTGATCGAGCACTGGAAGTTCGAGACGATCGGCCGGGCCCGGAGCGCCTCGGCCCCGCCGGCGACGGCCCGCGCCATCTCGACGATGCCGCGCGCGTTGAACGCGTCGATCGCGGTCATCTGCTGGATGTGCTTGGTCGTGTTCAGGAGCTGCGCGTGCGTCTCGTGGATCGGCCGGACCGGCACCGGCGTGTCGTTCGCGCTCACCGACTGCCACAGGAACGCGATCTGCGGGAGCGCGTCGGCGAGGCGCGTGATCTCGGCGAGGTCCCGCTTGGTGCCGGGCCGGCGCTCGCCGGTCTCGAGGTCGATGATGTCCGCGGGGCACCCGTCGGTCGAGAGGTACCCGGCGGAGCCGTCGAGGGGGAGGTCGAGCGCGGGGTCTCGCGCGGCGAGCGTGTACGTGCGCGGGCACCGTGCGAGCGCGGCCTCAACGAAGGCCGGGTCGAGTCGGATCCGGCCCGCCTCGCGGTCCACGCGCTGCCCCGCTTCGGCCATGAGGTCCAGCAGGGCCCGGCTCGAGGTCGTGAACCCGACGCGATCGAGGATGTCCAGGCTGCGCGTATGCAGGAGCTCGACCTGCTCGGGCTCGAGGACGTCGTGGCGGTGGGTGAAGGGGATGGCTCGGATGCTGCGCTCGGTCATGGCGCCGTGCCCCCAGGTCGCTTGAACGGTTGTTCAGACGGTAGACGAGCGGTGCGCGCCGTGCAACACGCCGACCGGGACGAAGGTCCGATTGAGGGCCCCGCGAAGGCCATCTACCATGGACGGAGCCTCGTTGCCGAGACCAGGAGTGAGGATGCCCGAGGACCGCACCACCCAGACCGGATCGGCGAGCGCCTCCGACTCCGAGCAGGCCGCCCCGCCGATCGTGCACGAGGACATCATGCAGCGCCTGCTCGAGTACCAGCGCAAGCTGCGAGAGGGACTCTCGCCGCAGGAGGCGGCCCGCGCGGTCGCTGAGAGCGTGGCGAGCGAGAGCGCCCCGCCGACCGAGCAGGCCGAGCAGGCCGAGCAGAGGGCCGAGCCGCACGCCGAGCCCGTCATCACGGCGACCCAGCCCGAGCCGGTCGTGGACCTCACCGCCGCCGAGGCCGAGCTCGAGCAGCGCGCGGCTCAGGAGGCGCCGCCCGCCGGCTCCGAGACCGAGGGGCCTGCGGAGCAAGAGGTCGAGCCCGCCGAGGCCGACGCGCCGGCTCGGGAGGCCGCTGCCGGAACGGCGCCCGTGGACGCGCCGGCGGAGGCGGCCTCGGAGCCTGCGATCGCACCGGCGTCCCTCGGGCAGGCCGAGACCGCAGCTCCCGCCCCGGGGTCGGTCTGGGCGGTCCCGGCGCCCTCGCCCGATCCGGAGCTCGCTGCGCGCGTCGAGCGGCTGGAGCGCACGCTCGCCTCGGTCTCGCAGCAGGTGAGCGAGTTGCGCCAGCGCTTCCAGGACATGGCGATCGCGGCGGACGAGCGCCTCGCCGAGCTCGAGCGCACCCTCTCGCGCGCGACGCGCGACGAGCGTTGACCTCGTCCGCGGCCGGCGCGCCCGGTGCTAAGGTCGGCTCGTCGGGGCGGTAGCTCAGTAGGTCAGAGCAGCGGACTCATAATCCGCCGGTCGGAGGTTCGAGTCCTCCCCGCCCCACCGGTTCCGCGTGGCCGTGAGGGTGCACTCCCGCGCTCACACGGGCCAGGTCTCCCGCCGCCAGCCCATGTCCCAGAACATCCACTCGTAGCGGGCGGTGGTCCGGAAGTGGCGCTCCACCCTCGCCGCCTCGGCCTCGGGGATACCCGTCCCGACGCGGTCGGTGAGGCCGAGCACGGCCTCCACCACCTGTCCGTACTCCTCTCCGCCGTAGGTCTCGATCCAGCGCCGGTACAGGGGGTCGGGGGAGCCGCGCTCGAGCAGGTGTCGGCCCACCTCCCGGTAGATCCAGTAGCAAGGGAGGACGGCCCCGAGGGCCTCGGCGAACGAGCCCTGTGAGCAGACGGCCAGGAGGTAGCTCGTGTAGGCGAGGGTGGTGGGGGCCATCTCCGTCGTCCGGACCTGGTCCTCGGTGAGGCCGAAGTCCCGGAAGAAGCCCTCGTGGAGCTGACGCTCGACGGCGATCGCCCCGGCCGCGTGCTCGCAGAACATCCGAACGCCCTCTTCGTCGGGCGCGCGGGCCCCGCAGATCGCGAGGGCGCGGGCGAACGCGGTCAGGTACAGGGCGTCCTGGACGACGTAGAAGCGGAAGGCATCCCGGTCGAGGGTGCCGTCGGTGAGCCCTCGGAGGAACGGGTGGTCGAGGATGGCGCCGAAGATGTCCTCGATGGATCGCCAGAGACGTTCGCTGAGCGGACGCGGCATCGATCCTCCCTCCGCCGGCATCACCCGGATCAGCTCCTCACGATCGGCGCCGCCGAACGCCCTCCTCAGCCCGGTGCTCCGAGCGCCCGGCTCGGGGCCGAGTGTAGCGCGGCGTCCGCTCGGGCGGTCCCTTCCGAGGGGCCGCCGCTTCGGAGCCGACCGGGTAGCCTGGGAGCACGTGATCACGATCCGACGAGCGCACGAGATCTACGAGGTCGACGGCGGATGGTTCCGCGCCCGCTGGCACTTCTCGTTCGATCACTACCGGGACCCGGACAACGACGGGTTCGGCGCCATGCGCGTCTTCAACGACGACCGGCTCGTGCCCGGTGCGATCTGGCCGCTGCACCCGCACCGCGACGTCGAGGGACTCACGTACGTCGTCGAGGGCACGTTCCGCCACGAGGACTCGCTCGGCAACGACGGCGTGCTGCCGGCGGGCTCCGTCCAGCGGATGACGCTCGGATCCGGCGCCTACCACTCCGAGCAGAACGGCTCCGAGACCGAGCCGATGCGGTTCATCCAGATCTGGATCCTCCCCGACACCCCGGACCTCCCGCCCGAGGTCGAGCAGCGGGTCTTCACCGCCCGGGACCGGACGAACCGCCTGCTGCGGGTGATCGGCCCCGAGGGGGGCGAGGTCGTCAAGGTCCACCAGGACGCCTCGGTTTCCGTCGCGCGCCTGGAGCCGGGGGTCGAGGTGACGCACGCGCTCGGGGAGGGCCGGGGCGCGTACGTCTCCCTGATCGAGGGGCGAGCGACCTTCGACGGCGAGCCCGTCGCGACCGGAGACGCCGCGAAGGTCACCGAGCAGCCCGAGCTCCGGATCCGCGCCGAGGACCTCTGCGAGCTCATCCTGGTGGACGTCCCGCTGGGCTTCCGTCCCGTCGGCATCTGGGCCCGCCGCTGAGCTCGGCCACGCATCGGCGCCTCGGCGAGACCACATCGGGCGACGGGTCGTGACGGGTGCGCCCTCAGAACGGCGTGCGGTGTGACCAGCGCGGGCCCCGGGGGTCTCCCCCGACCTTCCGCCGGGCGGGGGAGAGGCCGAGGGCGTCTCCCACGCGGCGGCCTCGCCCCTCGTCGAAGTGGTACAGCGCCGCGGTGTCGGGATCGACCCGGAAGGGACGCGTGGGGACCCGGAAGCGCCGTCCCGAGTACCGGAGGACCGTGGAGAGGCGGAGCTCCTCCACCCACCCGCTGAAGCTCGGATAGGCCGGACCGGCGTCATGCTTCTCGGCGCCGATGACGATGAAGGGGTCGCTTCCGGTGCACGGTCCTCCGCAGTGGTTCCCCGGCACCCCGTCGTCGGGGTAGGACACGTCCCCGTCCGGGCCGTCGGCCCTGGCCTCGAGGTGCCCGTCCACGTAGAGCCACATCTTCCCGTCGGACCGCCGCCGCTGGACGACCAGGTGGTGCCAATGGCCGTCCAGCACGTCGGTGTCTCCGCAGATGGTCCGGTCGCCGGTGCCGTCCCCGGAGACCCCGAAGACCACGCGCCCTCCTGCGATCGAGATGCCGAACTTCCGATCCTGGTTGTACCGGTCCCGGTCGAGCAGGATGTTCCCGTAGATCCAGTTCACGTTCGCGCCGCACCGCACCCGGGCCGCCGTGTTCTCACGGGCGTGAGCCCGTATCCAGAGCTCGATCGTGAAGTCGGTGGCCCCCACGTCCGCGGGTGGTCCCGGCTCGTCCGTCTCGGGGTCGTCGATCCGGATCTTCACGCGGTCGATGTCCCCGTATCCGTTCCCGAAGAACCGCAGCGATGTGTCGGCTGCGAGGGCAGGAGAGGTCGTCGTGGCCAGGGCCAGGATCAGCACGAGGAGGGTCGCGCGTCGCACGTCCCAGGTATCGGAGCGTGGGGGAGGGAACCTGAACTTCCCCGGGGAGCCCCGGCCCACCGAGAGGCGGATAGCGGGATGCGGATCAAGCACCGGGGGGCTTGACTCGTGAAGGTCCGATGTGTACAAACCTCGCCTCATCCTATGGCCGCTGCGGCCCCGTTCCGCGAACGGCCGAGGGCCTCGCTCGGGGCGGTCTGAGGGACGGAGGGGAGAGGTGTGAACCCAGGCAGGGAGCGGAGCGCCTGCGGGATCGGGTTCGTCGCAGATGCGGCGGGCCGGGCCCGTCGCGACGTGGTGGAGGCGGCTCTCGAGGCGCTGCGGCGCCTCCGACATCGGGGGGCCGTCGATGCCGACGCGCGGACCGGGGACGGGGCCGGGGTGCTCATCCCGCTCCCGCGGCGGTTCGTGGCTCGGGAGGCCCAGCGCCTCGGCGTCGGGGGCTGCGATCCCGAGCGCCTCGGCCTCGCGATGGCCTTCGATCGGGCGCCCGAGGGACACCTCGACGAGGTGGTCGCCGGGGCCTGCGCCGCGGAGGGGATCTCGGTCCTCGCGTGGCGGGAGGTGCCCGTGCGCCCGGTCGCCCTCGGATCGACGGCGCGGGAGCGCATGCCGCGGATCCGCCAGGCGTTCCTGCTCGCGCCGGAGGGGCTCGGGCCGGGGCCGCGCGAGCAGCGCGCGCACCGGGCTCGCCGCCGGGCCGAGCGCGAGCTCCGCCACCGGGGTCTTCCCTGCTCCTTCCCCTCGTTCGGGTTCCGCACCGTGACCTACAAGGCGCTCGCCGCCGCCGACCAGCTCGGAGCGTTCTACCCCGACCTCGCCGATCCCCTCTTCGAGGCGCCCTTCACGCTGTTCCACCAGCGCTACTCGACGAACACCGCCCCCACGTGGGAGCGGGCACAGCCGTTCCGGATGCTCGGCCACAACGGCGAGATCAACACGATCGCCGGGAACGTCCGCCGGATGCGCGCCCGCGAGGGGCGGCTCGGCCTGTCCGAGCCCGAGCTCGAGGAGCTGTTCCGGCCGGTGGTCGACGAGGCCGGCAGTGACTCGCAGATCCTCGACGAGGTGCTCGAGCTGCTCTGCCGCGAGGGCGGTGAGGACGGGCTCGGTCGCGACGTCCGTCTCGCGGTGGCGATGCTCGTGCCGGCGGCCTGGGAGGGCGATCCGCGCATCTCGGAGGAGGTGCGGGACCTGCTGCGGTTCCATCGCTCGCTGATGGAGCCTTGGGACGGGCCCGCCGCCCTGGTCTTCACCGACGGGCTGCGGGTGGGAGCCGCGCTCGACCGCAACGGCCTCCGCCCGCTCCGGATCGCGGTCTGCGAGGACGGGACGGTGGTCTGCGCCTCGGAGGCGGGCGCGGTCGACCTGCGCGGACGGGGCGGGGTCCGTCGCTCCAAGCTCGGCCCGGGGCAGATGCTGGTGGTGGATCCGCGAGCGGGAGGAGTGCAGCTGGACCCGCTCGCGCGCGTGGCGCGCCGACGCCCCTACGGGGCATGGCTCGAGCGCCACCGCCGGGTCCTG
>ENA-ORXB01000323-ORXB01000323.1-sediment-metagenome-genome-assembly--contig:-NODE-323-length-104366-cov-21.883180_pt1 | contig 104366 bp, 80 predicted proteins | sample MGYA00237863_ERZ511475 | MGnify/ENA primary metagenome ERZ511475 (study PRJEB26305, sample SAMN06343858) | sediment metagenome | isolation source: hot spring sediment | place: Canada: British...
GCCGTGGGTCGGGAACCGCACCGGCAACCACGATTGCGTACACGTGCACGCGCGGTCGCCGGCGCAGCGTCGGCAGTATGTCGGGGACAGCGTATTCATGGCAGAAATGCCGGAGTTTCTGCAACTGGAATTCCAGGCGGTGGACGGTCTCGGCTACGTTTCGGAGACCATTCGCCGTCAATGGGGTCTATGGACTGAGATGCAGCGGTTCACGAGGCACGAGAATTCGGTTTCGAGCGTGACGGTGACACCCAATGGCCGACACGTCGTTTCGGCAAGCGGGGACGGGACGGTGCGGGTGTGGTACATCGGCGATTTGCATGAAGAGGACAAACCGCCGATTGGGATAGATGAGTGCCGCCAACTGCAAAGTCGTGACGGTCAGGGGGATGGTGGTGAACACGCCAGCCGTAGTAGAATTTCCACGCCCCGCTCGATGGTCTGGTCGTCTGCGGCGTAGCTGATGCGAAAGTGCGTGTGCCGCTGACTGAACACGCTGCCGGGGATGACCAGCAGTTGTTCGCGAATACAGGCGGCGACGAATTCCTCGTCGTTTCCCCAGGGCACACGCGGGAACAGGTAAAAAGCCCCGCCGGGTACCGTGAACTGGTAATGCTGCCGCAGCGCCTGGCAGAGGCGGTCGCGTTTGCGGCGATAGTCAGCGACCGTGGCGGTGACGTCCCAGTCCAGAGCAGTGATCCCCGCGTGCTGTACGATGCTCGGCGCACAGACGAATGTAAACTGTTGCAGCTTGGCCATTTCTTCGATGAGTCGTTTCGGGCCGTGGGCGTAACCGAGCCGCCAGCCGGTCATGCCGTAGGCTTTGCTGAAACCGCCCAGCACCAGCACCTGTTCGTTGAATTGTGCCGGACTGGTGAATTCGCCCTCGTAGCAGAAAACCCGATAAACCTCGTCGCTAACCAGGAGCACGCCGAAACGATCCGCGATTTCGGCAATAGCGCGGACACGGTCGCGCGAAGCTACCACCCCGGTCGGATTGGCCGGGCTGTTGAACAGGATCAGTTTGGTACGCGGGGTGATGGCCTGGCGCAAGCGATCGGGGTCAATCTGGAAATCGGGGGAGGTATCCACAAAAACCGGGACACCGCCGGCCAGTCGGACCAGATGCGGATACATGACAAAAAACGGGTCGAAAATGATTACCTCATCGCCGGCATCGACGGTGGCGAGCACGGCCAGCACCAGGCCCCCGCTGGTGCCGCTGGTGATGAGCACTTCGCGATCGGCGTGAGGCAACTGTTGCCGGACACGTTCGCGGATTTTCTCCCGCAATTCGGCAATGCCCTGGGTAACCGTGTAGCCGTTGTGTCCGGCCAGGATAGCTGCGATGGCTGCCTGTTTGACCGGCGTCGGTACGTCGAAATCGGGCTGGCCAATACTCAGATTCACCGGGTTTTTCAATTCCCGCGCCAGCTCAAAAACGCGACGAATACCGGAAGCCTGAATTTGCTGGGTGCGATGTGCCAGCCACGATTCCCGCATCGGTCTCTCCCTTATAGCTTTGCGGATGGTATTTGACAGGTCGCGATCGTACCAGGCGTTGTTCTAGCGATCCGGAAAGTCGCGCAACAACTTCTGTAGGCCAGTCCGCTACAGTCGTCGCTTTCTCTAAAAGGCTTTGCAAACTTGGCCCAGGCGAATCGGTCAGAAAATTTCCGCGTCGAAGCGTGGGCAGTAGCGGAGTCAGCGTCGGCGAATCCACCACAGCAGCCCCAGTCCGACCAACCCCAGCAGGGCATTGCCCATCCACAGTCCGAGATGCGGATCGAGCTGGCCTTTCTTGCCCATGTTGATTCCGAACATCATCAGCGGATAATACGTCAGCACGATCGGCAGGAAACAGGTGACGAAGCTGCTCAGGTAATCGCGGCGGTGAAACCAGATGCCCACGGATGTGCCGATCAACACGAAAAAGATGCAACTGAAAGCCAGGGCAGAACGCTGTGCCAGCTCGGTGCGCAGCTCGAAGACGCTGTTTTGCAGGTAATTGAAATGCTCCTGTTTCTGTCGGAAACTAGGCGAGGTAGCCGGGTCGGCCAAGCTGGTGCGGATTTGCTGCAGTTGCTGACTGACGACTTCGATTTCGACACGCAGTTTCTCCAGCCGATCGGCAATCTGGGCGTTGGTCATTTCCCGTGGTCGCATGTTACGCCGTATGCTGGCCGGGGGTAATGGTACCGGTACGACCTCTTCATCGAAGGCGAGCCGTACTTCCCTTGGCCCTTGGTAATCGCGGACAATTTCGCCCTGAATCATGTACACTTTGAGCAACTCCTCGGCTAGGTCCACGTGGAGTTCCGCCTCGCGTGCCACAGCGATGATCTCGTCGCGTCCCTGAGCATCGCGGCGAACAAAAGTGGGCGAAATGAGCCGACGGCCCTGCACCTCCTTGACCCAGATAGCATAGCCGAGCTTCGGTTCATTGATGCGGCGATCGCGTCGCAACCGGGCGTACAGCCATTCTTCCACATCTTCGATGATCATGCTCTTGAGCCGATGCTGCATGCGGGGAATGACATCCTGTACTAAAAAGGAGAGCACGGCCGAGCAGGCCAAACCCAACCCCACTGCTGGGATAACGATCCGCGTTACTGGAATGCCGGCCGATTTGATCGCGGTAATTTCGTTATCGTGCGCCATCCGCCCGTAAACTACGGCGACAGTGAACAGGCACGTTGCCGGCACCGTGTAGGGTAGCAGGCCCGGAATCAACAGCGGAACCAAACGCAAGGTCTGCTCCAGCGCCAGACCCTGCTGCGCCGCTTCCTGCATGATACCCACCAGCACCAGCACGCTGGTGATCCCGACCAGTCCCAAGAGGAAGACCCGCAGCAGGTCGGCAATCACCATCCGTTGCAGCAAATGCCACGGCAGCACTTCCCGCCTCGCTTAGCCCAAAGGGGATGGTTATGGCGGCCCGAAGCAGATCTTTCCCACGCCAGGACCTTTTCAGCAGCCTGGCGTTCGTGCCCCGGCAAAAACGGTCTCCCGGCCGCTGCGTATCGGCAGCCCACTATAACCACCGCGCTGGTTCGGTCAAGGGAACCTCACGTCGCTTACGAGAAATCGCCGTCGCCAGATAGGCCGCCCAGAGGGCTAGCGGTCAGCAGGATCGCGGCCATTGATCCAGGGCCCGGCCAGGCGCAAGTTGTAATCGGGCGTCTTCACAACGCAGCCAGTGTCCCCCGCCTGCCAGCCGATGATGTTGTTCGGTTTGCCGCGCTCGTGACTGCGCTTTTCCCACATGGCCGACCAGGTGCCATCATCGGGAACCGGCTTGCGTTGCACCTTGTCCCAGCGATACACCTTACCCGTGCGGTAACTGAGCACGCCCATGTTCACGGTGGTAAAAGCGGCGGCTCCCAGCTCAGGCGGGCTCAGAGTATCGCGACGACCCTCCCGCACACAGCGCAGGAAGTCTTCCCACAAAGCCAGAGTGTCGGCGTTACGACCTTCCGGCGGTTTGCAGTCCACGAACTCCCCTCGAATACGGTCTTCCAGTCGGGCAGGAGTTCCGGCACCGCCAGCCGGTTCGTCTGGAATGATCTCGAAGCCGCCCTTAACGAATTTGATTGTCCCCAGCCGACCGCGAATGGTCTCCTCGATGGGATAGCGGTTGATCATGGTGGCTGTGACAATGAGCTGGCACCCTTCTTCGTAATCCGCCACCACCGTAGCGACGTCGGGAACATCGCGACCGTCGTATTCCAGGTAAATTCCGCCAGCTCCCACCACGCGAGCCGGATAACGCACCCCCATGGCAGCAATCAGGTGCGTCGTCTGGTGCACGAACAGGTCCGTGAACATGCCTCCGCCGAACGGCCAGTAACATCGCCATTGAGCGAACAGTGCCCGGTCGAACGGCAGGTTCGGGCCAATGGGTTCCCCGTCGAACACGCTGAATTTGTAACCTAAGAACATGTCCCAATCAATAGTCTTCGGATTCATCTCCCGCAGGATCGGATAATATCGCCACTGGCCTTCGATGGAATTGCGATAATAGCTGGTCTGTCCCTGAGCGACATGGCCGATCTTGCCGTTGCGAATGTATTCGTAAGCGATGCGCCAGGTGGGATCGGCCATGGATTGGACTCCTACGGTCATAACCCGATTGTATTTTTTCACGGCATCCACTACGGCATGGGCTTCGTCAATGGTGCGGGTCATCGGTTTTTCGCAGTAGATGTGCTTTCCGGCAGCGGCGGCGTCAATAGTCATCTTGGCGTGCCAGTGATCGGGCGTGGCAATGCAGACCACGTCCACCTCCGGCAGTTCCAGTACTCGGCGATAGTCCTTGGTGACATGCTTGCTGTCCTCAGGTCGCAGACCGCATTTCTTCGCGGACGGATAAAGTCCCTGGCTGTAATTACGCTTGATTACCTTGCCATCGCGAACGGTCTCGTAGGTCCCCTCGTAGCCGTCCCAGACGTCACAGACAGCGACCGGTTCGACGCCTTTGCCCTGGTTTTTCAGGGTATTGATAATTTCGATATGCGCCTGGCAGCGTCCGCCAGTACCGAGGAAAGCGACACCGATACGTTCGTTGGCACCCAGCACGCGACCATAGCTGCGGGCCGAAAGTGCTAACGTCGCAATGCCGGCCGCCTTGAGAAAATTCCGCCGATGCAGGTGTGGCATGGTTCGACTCCTTGTGTGGCTTGACGGGTTCGTAAATCAAGTGGTATTTTGTACACTTGTCACGGGCGCTTTTGCGAAAGCAGCCACGCGTAAAGTTCTTTCGTGTTATAAGCCAAGTCCCAGCAGTTATGGCCGACGCCCGGATATTCAGTATAGCGTGGGGAAGCGCCTGCGGCCTTGAGAGCTGCGATCATCTTGCGGGACAGTTCGACACGCACCGCTTTGTCCTGATCCCCGTGAAAACACCAAACGGGAATATGCTTAATTTTGTCGGCCCACTCCGGATTACCTCCGCCGCAAATCGGTACGATCGCCGCCCATTTCTCCGGATATCTCGCCGCCAGACTCCAGGTGCCGAAACCGCCCAGTGACAGTCCGGTCAGATAGATTCGCCGCTCGTCTATGCGGTATTTTTTCTGAACAAACTCCAGAATGGCCATTGCCCGCTGGGCATCATCGCCGTCCGCCATCCAGTTGCGGTTAGCGCGACACCGTGGGAACAGCACGAAAAACGGGAAATCCTTTTCGCCGTACTTACGAATCGCCGGGCCGATGCCTACATCCACCGGCTTCTGCTTCCCTCCTTCCCGCTCACCGGCCCCGTGCAGGAACAGGATCAGCGGAAAAGCCTCCTTGCCGGTATAGCTGTAGGGGACGAACAGGTCGAACGGAACCTTGTCGCCGTTCGGAGCCGTCCAGATCTCCGTGATGAAACCGTGCTGGACGGCGTTTTCCTGCGACCAGGCCACGCCGACGAGCACAAGCGTCAGACCTAGGGCCAGGACAAGCGAACAAGGAAGCGGCATTTTATGTGCCATAGACGGTCTCCCGTTGGTGGTTGCGGCGAAGCGTTATTGTAATAACTAATGCTGCCAGGCCAAGAGCTGCGAGCCGATCCGAAACGCATTGCGAGCCCGCACTCACCGGCCAAAATGCAAACCTTCTACAGTCCACTCAGGTTCAGATGGTGGAGTTTCGGCGGGGCCAGGGTCGGCAGAATCGTGAACGCCACCCCGAAATTATTGGTTAGCGGGTTATACGTCAAACCGAGACTCACCCGCAGATCGCTCCCGGTACGGGTGATGATGAAGGTCTGTCCGAGGTTCTGGCTGATGCCAAAGTCGTAGGTCGTGGAGTAGGTAATGCTCCATTTCGGACTGAGTTGATAAGTGGCGCTACTGATCACCGCGTCGCTGCCAATCGGGTCCAGCATGCGGTAGCCGAGATAGAACGACATGTGTTCGCCGCGATCGAGAAAGATACCGATGTTGAACATTCGAGCCCCATCGGCGTAAGGTTCGACCCAGGCGTTGCTCACCAGAGTGGTGCGGTCGCCCATGTGCCAGATGTAGTCGTATTCGAGAAAGGCAAAACTGTGGCCGAAATTGTCCCGTCCTGGATCGGGGAAGTAAGTCGCTCGCACGTTCAGACTCATCCAGTCCACGATGTGTTGCTGACCGGGAAAACCGCGTTTGGTTTGCCAGCGCTGATCCAGCCCGAAACGCAGGAATTGTAGGTCGTCGAGAGTTTCGCTGCTGTATTCGTAGCCGCGCCGTAGGGCGTACAGTTGCGGATCGAAGAACGGTGAGGTGGCCAGGAAGAATTCCCGTGAACCCGGTGGGAAGAAGGTCAGGAAGTAGTTGCGCAGGTCTCGCCGCGCCTGATCGGTCGCATCATCATCGAGGCGATCCAGCAGGACCAGTTCCCGAAAATTGCGGTCGGAACGGACGTAGCGGTAATCGGTCCACAGCAGCAGTTTGTGGGCGATGCCGTTGACGTTGAACAGGATGCTGCTAAGTTCGGGGTGAATGCGGGTCAAAGGCAAGCTGGCTCGCACGCCGCCACCCGCATAAAATCGGGCCGTGCCGTCCGGATCCGTCAAAGTTTCCTGGTACCAGGTGGTGTCGAGCAGGCCGTAGGGAACGAGTTTGACCGCACCGAGCTGGAAGGGCCAATCGAGTTCGTTCCACCAGTCGAGCCGGGCCAGTTCCCGGCGTCCGCTGTGAGGGAAATCCCCGGACGGCGGCAGTGGACGAAATCGCAGAAACTCTCCAGGAATCGGCATCAGCGGAAATCCAGCGGGAATGTCATCGCTGGGAGAGAAGATCGCGTAGCCGGCACTAGCTCGCGAGAACCAGGTCAAGCTCTCGAAAAAGTCCTGACCCAGTATGTAAAAATCGCCCCGTGGTAACCAACTTGTCTCATTCACCCACCCGCGCAGGTGCGGCTGTACCAGCAGGCTGGCTGCCAGATCGTCGCGTTGCCATTTGAGATTGGCAAAGGTTTCCTGGTTGATGTCTTCGTCGAATTCCCGCTTGAAGAACTGCTCGAGAAAGTTGCGGTCGCTCAGCCAGGAGAACTGGCCGAGAAACGTCCAGTCCTCGCCCAGTTCTTGCCGGTGGCGGAAAGTGTCGCGGCCACGCCAGGGAGTCGGTGGCGCGAAGGTCCGAATGCCTCCCAGACGGTCTGTACCCGTGTCATAGATATGCCAGACACGAACGTCCGTCTGGTATTTGCCGGGAATACCGAACAGATTTTCGCCACGACTCAGGAACGTCGTTCCCAACGCGGGGCCACGCTCCGACAGGTAATCGGTTTCCAAGTCCCAACGGGTGTTCTTGGGACGTTCGCCACCGAAAAGTTCAAAAATGTCCCAGTCCAGCATCAACCCAAAACCAAAGACGCGATCGGCACGAACTCGCACTCGGTCCAGTGGTCCGAGTGGATCACGGAGATCGCCTTCGACATGCGGCCAGTAAAAAAACGGCACGCCTTCCAGCCAGAGGGAAAAATCGTCCGCTGTGCCGAAAAGCTGCGTTTCGGTTCGGGGTTGGCCCGTTTGGGGATCGGTCACGATTCGTCCAAAGGGGCCACGCTCCGGAACCTCCCGCAATTGCAATGTCGCCAGCGGTGCCCGCGCTATCACACCAGGATCGGAAGGCAGTCGGCTGGCAGAGACTTCCGCATTGTCCGCTTCAAAGAAATCGGCAGCGACCTGGCGAATTTCTGTCGCCCGCAAGTACACCGGCAGCGGTAAACGCGGTTCCGGCATCACCAGTTGCGCGTTCCGCAACACGCCCAGGTTGCGTTGTAGGTCGAAATAAACCTGATCGGCTTGCAGCAAGCGCGTCTTTCCCGCAAGCGGTCCGCGCGACGGCGTTTGCCGAACCTCCACGTGTCCTTCCAAATAGACCTCATAGCGTTCATCCGTAGTTCGGCCAATCTGCAGGTCTGAAAGTAATCGTTCCCCACCGACAGTGCGGCTCCAGATCACGGCCCGGTCGGTACTGATGTCCATGCTGCCGTCCGCGTCCTCCACGTAGAGCACCACTCCGCCCAGCACCACCGTGGCATATTCGTCGGCGCCGGTGGGAAACGTCTCGTGCGAAAACGGGCTGCTTCCTCGTGGGGCAATGCGAATACTCCGCAGCCGGGTTCGAGCACTACCTCCGCCTGGCAATACTCTGCCCACGTCTGGCTTACTCGGTGCCGACGGCTTTTCCGGTTTGCTCGCCTCAGGTCGATCGCTGCCCGGTTCCTTTCCCGGCGCTGACGATTCCGGTTTCGCCGGTTCGGGTGGCTGGGATACAGCAGGGGGCTGAATTGGCGGGGTCTCCGGGACGGATGGAGTTTGCCAGGCAGCCAGGGCTCGGCGGTACAGTGGATCCTCTCCAGCTGGTCGCTTTTCCAGGTGCGGATTCTGCAAGCGGAACTCGCTACGCGTTTGCAGGTCGAAGAGCACGCTCCTGGCCGTCTGCACATGCGCACCATCTCCCAGACGAGCTTCTTCCCCATAACCCCAGAGGCGAAGGGGTTGACCGCGCCGCACTTCCGAACCGTTCATCCACACCACGGCTTCACGCATCCGCAACCGCAGCAAACCCTGCTCCAGCACTACATTGCCACGGGCCAGCAGGATATCCAAGTTGCCATCGCTCCAGCCCACCACGCGATCGGCACTGAGCCGCACCGGCGCAGAAATCTCCTCGGCAGGCGTGCTCACGCGCAGGGCTGCGGAAGGTTGCCCCAGCAGCAAGCACCAAGCGCTGCCCACGCCGGTCCAAAGCGCGATGGCCCAGATTCCCCGCGGTAACAATGCCCCTCCTTGTCGCTTTCCTGGCCCAGGTATGCTCAAGCGCTCCGGTAGCGGGAAGTTAGGTCACATTGCCGGGCGTTCCATACTCCACCGCTGGCCTCTGTCAAGGGCAACTCGATTTACTCGCAAACGGGTCGGCCATCTGGCTCCGATCAGCGCAAAAACGAGGAGGACCTGGCCTAGCTGATCTCGCTGCCTGTGCACCCTACAGCGATCGCCTAACGTTCACACCAGGACATGTTGCTACTTTATGGTTCACTTAACCAACCCAGCTGGCTTCTTGTGCCCGGGCAATCAATTGGCTCAGACAATCGGGTTTATCAATGGGACTAACCTTGTTCGATGTTCTCGTCCTGTTCTATAAAAACCTGCGCATGAGCTTCTAACCCGCTGCACTCCAGTTCACCTGAATGGTTGGTTAGCGGTTCGGGTAACTAGTGCTCGCCGATACTCCGGCAAGCGTCGGCTACCCGGGGAGGGATTCCTCTTGTCATCCGGCCAACCTGGCCAACGCGTTTTTAGTAGCGAAGTTCTACACCGATATTGATCCCCTGTACCCAGAAATCGCCGTCGCGGAAACGGAATGCCGGTCGCGCCGGCCCTACCAGCACGCCTCCGGGCGGCAGTTGCGACGGGTTTACTTGCCGGTCTATCACATTGCCCGGACGCACCACGTTCGTCCAGCCCAGGAATGTATAGCCAACGTAGATTTTGATATACGGCGTGATATAGTAGCCGACGTTGACGCCGAATTCGGGCACCACGCTGAAGGTATCGCGATGGAACCGTCCCATATTAGTCGGCAACGCTAATAGTCCGCCTGGGCCACTCACCGTGCCCACCCCCGGCGTGTTAATCACGGTGCTGCCATCTATGAATACAGTCTGCGTCGTATTACCGAAGGCGACCTTGGCCCGGCCATCAATGAACCAACCACCCCAGCGCAATTCCCCGCGCAGACCGATTTGCCCACCGTTGAACGAATTCCGCGTCGCAAACATATCGTCTATCAAGAAGCGAGTCCCCGCCGGAATATCGTCACTGTCTTCCGGCACCAATAAGTCCTCATGAATGCTTAGATTCTCGCGCAATTGCAGGTAACGGTAGCCGAAAAGGAAATCCAGGTTATATTGCTTATGCCATTCAGGATTAACACCATACAGCCAGCTCCGCACGAAATTAAGTTCAAAACCAACGAGCCGGCTACGAAATGCCACATCGGCTTGTCCGGACAGAGGAAATAACCCCGGCAGTGGCGGATTCGCGATCAATTCGGAATCCTCCTGACCGGTCTGGGCATTGAAAAACGGCCGCGCCAGGATCGGTATGCCACTCGAGCTAAACAGGTCGTGCCGCGTTTCTTCCGCCAAGAAAAAGAAGGTGCCTTCGATCGCCCATACTCGGCAAGGGTCAAACCACCATCCCAGCGTAAAACGTCCGCCCGAAAAAGCATCATGCTCTAAGCTTCCACCTAAGAGTACTAGCGTGCTCGGCCTGCCGAGGATTCCTAAGTCATTCGCATTACTTGTCGTGATCAACGCCGGCACGGGCATAGATTTCATCCACCAGACTAAGTACTCGAGGTCAGCGTAAAGTGTATATGGTGCGCCTCGATAATCGGCGGGAGGACAATTCGCCCAACCCCAGTTCCAGCCGACAGTCGCGCCCACATCGCCAGGCAAACAACTGCTTGGACAAATTGGGGGACACGGCGAGGGACATGGATCGCAGGCTATCGCACCCGGACAGCAGACCGCACTGGAATCACAACTGATGCCAGAGGCACATGGGTCGAAAGAATCCGCAATCATGGCTGGCGCAGGCACCACCAGCGCAGGAACACTGCTCGCCGGATGTCGAAACCATGGATGGGGATGATATGGCCAGAATGTTGCCGGCTGGACCGCCTCGCCTTCCTGTACGGTCCCCCGCAGCGTAACTAAGGCTGAGGAACTGCTCCTGGACTCCTTGGAACTCCGTCGGGGGACACCTAGCGTGGCCGCGGGAAGAACATCCGGTGCCGGCTCGCCTTGCCGCGCTGTTGCCTTGCGCGGAATGCCCAGACTTGCGGGAGTTCCGCTGCCGACCGGAGCATTTGATGGCGAGGTAGCCCATGCTGGATTCGGCTCGGCGCTGACCATACCAGGAGCCAGGCAAAGAGCGAGGCTGACAATTACTTGAATACCCGATCTCCAGTTCCTAAGCCTCATATGCTCGACCTCGCTGTTGTGCTATTCGTTCGACTTAGCCGCACTCCCTTGGCAATGCCATGCCTGCTCAGCGTCGCCGCGATCCTAGGAAGTAGCGCTTGCTCGGCAATGTGGGCGGATTGCTACTCGGCTTAATAGGCAGCACCTCGCCAAAGTTATAGTTCGTCCCATTCTGTCCGGAGCTTACGCGGATATTAGTTATTAGATTCGTACCGGTCCGCTGTCCACCGAGAGAACCGATGGTTATGTTGCCTTCGTCATAACCGTCAGGTTGGATTTCGTAGATCGCATAGATGCCGGGCCGTAGATTACGGAATATATAGCTGCCATTGGCCGCTGTTCTTGTCGTCAGGCGCACGGTTTGGCCGAGGTCGTTCGTCCCGGTTAGGATCAAGGTAACACCGGCTAGCCCTTGATCATTGCCGTCGCGAATCCTATTGCGATTGACATCCAGATATACGTACCCGCTCAGCGACGCTGGTAATAGTTCGCCAAACAGATAATCCGTTGCCTGCGTACCCGATTGCACATTCAAACCAGTGAATAAATCGTTTTGCCAATATCCGCCCAGAGCCCCGAAGCTGTCCTTGCCATCTAGGTAACCATCCGGTTGAACTTCATAGATCGCATAAGAACCTGGGGCCAGGTTGTCGAAAACAAACCTTCCGGAAGAGTCCGTTTTTTGCTCGATTTCCACGTAGTTGCCACGGAAATCAGTTCCCGTAAGGATTATCTTGACATCGGCAATGCCGGGTTCGCCCGGATCGCGTCGGCCATTGTTGTTAGCATCGTGATAGACCCAGCCACCTAATCGCCCCGGGGCGATTTCCGCAAAATCATAACCACTAGCCTGCACGCCACTGTTGAGCACAATTTGACTTATACTGTTGCTTGCGACGACGCCGCCCGCAGTGCCAATTTGCAATCCACCATCCAGATATCCCGCTGGCTGAACCTCCGTCAAAGTATAGGTACCTGGCCGAAGATTACCGAAAACAAAACTCCCATCTGGGAGAGTTGTGGTGCTCAGTTGAACAGCGTTGCCCAGGTCATCGGTTCCGCTAAGTCGGACAGTCACGCCAGCGATGCCACTTTCCGCAGCGTCGCGGACACCGTTCAAGTTAGCATCCAGGAAAACGGATCCCTGTACACTCGCAGATAAGACCTCGCCGAAATTATAGTTCCCCAGGGTCGTATTCGGAGTTAGTTCGATAAGCGAGAAAGCGTCGTTGCCCAGGACGCCCAGGTTTTGCACACTAAGCTCACTGAGTGGATCGATAGACTCACGACCGTCTAAGTATATTTGGGGCTGAATCTCCTGAAGGCTGTAGAAACCGGGACGTAAATCGCTAAAGCGATAGGCACCGTCCGTCCCAGTGATTGTCTGAAGCTGTACCGATTGTCCCAGGTCGTTGACTCCGCGAAGTTGGATAGCAACTCCAGCAATACCAGGCTCGCCGAGATCACGCCAGCCGTTGGCGTTGACATCGTGATAGACAAAACCTTGAATGACCGAGGGGCGGATCTCGCCGAAGTTGTTGTCCGTGCTATCCTGGTTGCCGAGTGTTATTGTGATCGTATCGGTTCCTACAGTGCCAGGTATGACACTACTGCCCTGGGACTCCAATCCGTCCAGATAGCCGACAGGCTGCTGCACTTCCCGGATGGTATAGGTTCCGGGGCGAAGGGCATTGCTGGGAATATACCGGTAGCGGATAGTAATATCTGCGCCAGCGGTGCCGCTGATTTGGGCTAATAAATTCCCACCCGTAGCGGAAGAGTTGGTGCGTCCAAGGGCGGTTATTGTTACTGTCCCGGTTCCAGTCCAGGCACTAAGTGTGCTGGCATCGCTGAGAGTGATCGTGCGGGAACCCGTGACTGTGCGTGGACCCAGAGTGGTGCCGCTGGTCCCGGCAAAATCGCTATTGCCGTCGTAAGCGCCGGCATTATAGGTAACACTATCGCTGGACGTGGTAACCGTCGTGTTCAAGCCCGGAGCGGTGACCGTAAGGCTTCCAGAGAACGTAGCATTGATCGTAGCCGGAGATGGATCTAAGTTTTCGACCTGTATAGTGCTGGAAACACGGCCCTGAATAACCACGTCGATAGCGACGAGTCGGCCGAGGTTGGGATCGAATTGCGGTATGCTCTGCGATATCGAGGTATTGGTGCGCGTGTCGCTGAAGCTCAATGTGCGAGTAAGAACCTGCTCGGTTTGCGGTATAGTCTGGTCGCGATCAAAGAAATAGTAGCCATTTGCTCCGGAGGTAGTAGTGGCGATCACCTGATTGGCAGAGTTGCGGAGTTCGAGAGTAATTCCAGCCAACCCGGGCTCGCCGGGATCGCGGATACCGTTGTTGTTAAGGTCGTGAAAGACGTATCCGCTGATGTTCGAGGGCAAAGCGCGCGACTCCAATTCCTCTAAATGCAAGCCAGGATGCGGAACCCGTGAGCGAGCAGATCGCAATTGGCTAACCCGACGACTTAGCCAGCGTAGGAACGTCGAAAGCATCCGTGCTCCTCCCTGTTCAGCGAAAATGTCCCGGCACCATTAGAGGGCTTCGGCAAGCGGCATGATAGGCTCGACCGATTCGCTGGGTGCCAGCGCGCAACGAATCGGGAGTGTCTGACACAACTGGTACGGGCAGCAGAGTTGTTACACGACTGACAGGAGTTTGCCGAATATACGGGATGGAAGTGATTTACAGCGCATGAATAACGGATATCAGGACCTAGCCGGACGGTTTCTGATACAAGGGCAGCGCTGCGTCTGGATTTGCGTCGGGTTCGTGGAATGTCAACTCCGGGGCCGCAGGATGATGCCAATGGGCCGAACTAATCATGCAATTCCGCAGGCAATCCCTCCGGCCAGGTGTGCTGTGGCGAATAACCGAGTCGGCGAGCCGGCTCCAGGTCTAATATCTCTTTATCGCGAGGTCGGCTGGTTACGAAGACGACGTAGTAAGGTGTTGGAAGATGGCAGGTTGCGGCCAGAGCGAAGAAGCGACCGACATCGGCGGGGCTGAGATAAACCTGCTGCGCCCAGTCGGTGCGGCGGATTTCTGCGACTTGCTCGCGGGTACGCGGACACCAACCGAGCCGGGCGACTACTACTTCTAAACCGAACGATTCGACGAGCATTCGGCCAGCGGCTTCCAAAAAAACTTTGGTCGCCGCGTACCATCCCCGCGGGGTCGGCGGATCGGTAACGCGAATGGGAAATGGCCCCCGCTCCCGTTGGTGCCAGACGACCTGTGCGGTGCTGGCGAGAAGAATACGCCGTACACCTGCCAGCCGGGCCGCTTCCAAAACCTCGAAACTCCCAACCACGTTCGGGCTGAATAAATCGCTCACCGGGTCATCTACATCATCCGGTGTTGCCGCCAGGTGAATGACGATTTCAGCATGCTGCATAGCTGTGCGAACGGCAGCACGGTCGGTAATGTCAGCAACTATGTGGTCGGCCAAACCTTTGGTGGGCAGCCGATCGAAACCGCGCACGCGGTGCCCGTGACTCGCCAGCTCGCGAATGACGGCCTGACCGATACGCCCTGCGGAGCCGGTAACCAGGATCAAGCCGGCCTGTGCTGTGTTCATCTGTTGGACTCCCCAATGCGATTGTGTAACCAATTAGCCTCTGCCCGCTGTAAGGCGAAGGAGAGCCTTCAGCCCCAGTAGCAGGATGATGTAATTTTTGGAAAGAGGCAGAGCGATTTTACAAACTAAGCCGCAAATTAGAGAAGTGCCGTTACTGCAACAACTCGGAGCCGCGGGCGAATTTTTCCGCCCAAGGTTAGTTGTTTTCGCGACTTATAACGCGACGAAGTAATTGAGGAAAAAGTATAGGCCAATGGCACGGCATCTGCACAGAACTGGGCCAGGGAGTCTCCGCAACCACCAGGCGACGCAAAGGAGTGGCCCATGTCGTTTCGGGAGCGACAATTGCTGCGGTTGCGCGAACTGTTGCAGCAACTGCTGCAACTTCAGGAACAGCTGGAATGGTGCCAGGACGACGTGGCCAACGAATACCTGGCGGACAGCATCCTGCGCGACCTGGAACAGTGTCGGCGAATTTGCCTTTCCTTGAAACTGCCGGAGCGCATGCCGCTGGCGAACTGAACTCCCATTTCGCAAAGCAGAACGGCTCCCGCGTTCGCTATTTCCGCTTGAAGGATTCGGCGTACGCTATTCTCCATTCGTTCGGCTGAAGCGAGTTATCTGCCCGGTTATCAGTTGGCCGTGTGCCCCAGCCGGTTCGCAGCACAGAAGATAGGAACCAGCGTCAAAAGGAGCAATCCGAGCCAGCCCGGTGGGCAGAAGAGATTGGTTCACTGGTCGGGGTCATTGCCTGCGGAAGCGGAGCCAGGCTCGGAGGTTGATGAAGTCGCTAGAATCGTCAGACTTTGCGTTTTTTATCCGGTCTGGTTCGTCGCTAGGGCAGGTAGATCATGTTTGCGCGGAACTGGCCAGAGCCAAATTGCGCCAGGCGTTGGCCTTGCCGATCATCTCGGCGCAGAACCGAGGCCGATAAACACGGCTGCACAAGGGGAAATCGCAAGCGGCGGTGATCCAGGCTAGGTCTGCGCCGCTTTTCGGCGCAAGCTGTGCACCGGGCCCGACCCGCAGAATTGCCCGCGGACAGCTTGGCCATCAGCTGGCACAAGGAGGCGAGACGATGAGATTCCGTCTGATTGCGCCGTTGCTGTCGGCTCTGGTAGCGCTGACGGCTGCCCCGAGGTCTTCCGCGCAAGAACTGGGCGCGGCTGAGGTCCTGCCCGTCGCTGCTACTGCCGAGTCGGATGCCCATTCGTTCACGAATTACCGTTTGCGAACGCGTACCTGCTACAAGCTCGTTCACGACACCGTGCTGGAAAAACGCTGGCACACCTGTTACCAGACTGTGGAAGAGACGGTCATGAAACCCGTCACCCGCACCGTTTATAAAGAGGAAACCCGGACCTGTTACAAGACCGTCTATGAAACGCAGTACAAGCCGGTCGAAGTAATCTGCTGCAAGCCGGTTTACGAGACTCAGTACCGCGAGTGCCGCTATACCGTCTGCAAACCGGTATATACGACGACGATGAAAACGGTAGTGGAAACAGTGTGCAAGCCGGTGCAGGAGACTGTGCTGCGCGAGTGCCGTTACACGGTTTGCAAGCCGGTCATGGAACAGCATTGCCACGAGGTCAGCTATCAGGTTTGCCACCAGGTTCTGGAGCAACACGTCCGGGAGTGTCAGCGTGTGGTCTGCCGACCCATTCAGGAGACGGTGATGAAGGAATGTGTTTACACGGTGTGCAAACCGGTCATGGAGACGGCCGTACGGGAAGTTTGCGTGACCGTATGCAAACCGGTGGAAGAGACCCGGCTGGTGGAATGTGTCCGCCGGGTCTGCAAACCGGTCTGCGAAATGAAGACGGTTACTCGCGTGGTCTGGGAAGAAGAAGTCCGCACGATGTGCGTGCCCGGACGCAGACACCATCGCATTGTCTGGGAGCCGAGCAGTTGCTGTGTCGATCCGTGCACGGGTCAGACTTGCTTCAAGCTAGGTGGCCCGCGCTGGGTGGTATGCCAGGAACCCGATCGTGTGGTCTGCTGCAAAGTGCGGGTGCCAAAAACCATCTGCGAGCAGGTGCCGTGCGTCCGCTATGTGCAGGAATGTGTGGTCGAGAAGGTGCCAGTGAAAGTTTGCCGCATGGTGCCGACGACCGAAGTGCGCAAGGTGCCGGTAACCGTCTGCCGCATGGTGCAGGAGGTTTGCAAACGTCAGGTGCCGGTGACTGTCTGCCGCATGGTGCAGGAAGTGGTCTGCGAGAAAGTTCCTTATACGGTGTGCCGACAGGCGCTAGGCGCCTGGGTAGACGAAAAAGGTGTGGGGCATCCGTGTCCGGTACCGGGAGCGAAATTCGTTGAAGGTGCCCAGGTGAAGCGGCAGGTGTGCCAGACGGTTTGCAAGATGGTCAGCGAAGAGCGAGTCGAGAAGGTGCCGGTGACCGTCTGCCGCATGGTGCAGGAACAAGTGAGCCGCCAGGTTCCGGTGACGACGTGCCAGCTGGTGCAGCAGGAGTGCGTCAAACTGGTGCCGGTAACCGTCTGCAAGATGGTGCAGGAGAAGGTGACGCGGCAGGTGCCGGTGTGCGTGGCCAAGGAAGTGCCGTATCAGGTCGTGTGCCGCGTACCGGTGTGCGTAACCGAATGTGTGCCGGTAAAAGTATGCAAACGTGTGCCGGTACGGGTCTGCGAGGAAGTCCCGGTGGTTCGCTGCCGCTGGGTACCGGTGACTATAACGGAGTGCGTACCATGCCCGGCAGCACCGGCCATTTGCCCATCGCCCTGTGAACGGCCGAGTCTGTTGCGGCGATTGTTCCACCGCCGCCTGTGCTGCGAACCGATGTGCGGCGAAGCCTGCCCGAAGGCGCCGATGAGCTGCCCAGCGGCTTGCCCGTCGGTGCCGGCGCCGCATGCGGTTTGCCCGAGCGCCTGCGACTTGCGGTGCGGATCGCTTTCCCGCTACCTGGCACAGCAGCGGTATTGCGGTGCGGCATGCCCGCAGGAATGTGCACCGCGGTGCCATTTGCTCAGCCGACTACTTGCCCGGCTGTGCTGCCATCAGGTTGCCTGCGAGCCTGCGTGCGAGCCGGCAATTCAGCCGACCAAGCCGGAAACGCTGCCGGTGCATCCGAAAGAGAAAGCAGCTCAGTCGGAATAAGCCCCTCAATGATTGCAACTGGGTCGCAATAACGCGCTGAATACCCGCGACAGGATGTAGGACCAAGTAAGCTCTGGCGAGCCGCCGGCTGGTAACAACCTGAATGCAGCCACATCCAGGCGGCACGACCCACGCGAGCGGGGATCGGTAGCGAACCGATCCCCGTTCTTGTTTTTTTCGCGCGATACGAGCTAACTCTCGGCGTTGTGGACTTCAAACTCCTGGTGGAGCAGAGTCAGGACGGCGAAAGCGGCTCGGACAGACTCATGGTCAGTGAAGCAGTTGGGCATACATTTTTGCAGCAGGGGATGACGGCATCCGGCTTCAAGGAAAAAAGCGAATGTGCGGTACATAACCATAGGGCATGGTGCGGCAATCTTTATGGCCGACGGGACTCCGGGACAGATGAAATGCACCGGGGATTGGCTGGTGCCAGTCCTGGCCAAGGGAATGGTCGGCCTGTGCTGCCAATGCCGAGACCATTATGGCAACGAGGACGGAGAAGCAGTATGCGATTGGCCTGGGTAGCGCTGGCGGGTCTGACGATCGTTCTGATCGGATGGATGTGGCCGCTGGGAAAGACTGGCGTGGGCCGGTTGTGTGGAGTCGAGCCGATCCACAAGCCGGACAAACCGATCGGCCCGCTTTCGCCACAGCAGGCGCTGGCGACGTTCCAGGTGGTACCCGGTTTTCGTGTCGAACTGGTTGCGGCAGAGCCGGAGGTGATCGACCCGGTGGCGATGACCTTCGATGAGGACGGGCGGTTGTGGGTGGTGGAGATGCCGGGGTATCCCAACGGCGGCGTGGCTACCGGCAAGCCGACCATCGCTGGACGCCTGCGGGTGCTGGAGGACCGGGACGGCGACGGCTACTTCGAGACGAGCCGAATTTTCGCCGACGATCTGCGTTTTCCCACCGGAGTATGTGTCTGGCGGGGCGGTGTAATCCTCGCTAACGCACCGGAATTGATCTACTGCCGCGATACCGACGGCGATGGCCGAGCGGATTTTCAGGCGGTACTTTACACCGGCTTCGGCATCCGCAACATTCAGCAATTGGCTAACAGTCTGCAATTCCATTTCGACAACTGGATTCACGGTTGCAACGGTGCTGCCGACTCGGAGGTGCGGGTGATCCAGGATTTGCAAGCCCGGCCGCTGACCCGAACCGCGAATGTACCGCTGCACGCTCGGCACTTTCGTTTTCGGCCAGATGAACCAGGCAAATTCGAGCCGACCTCCGGCGGTGGGCAGTATGGTCTGGCTGCCGATGATTACGGGCAATGGTTTACGTGCACCAATAGCCAGCACGTGCGGCACATTGTCTTGCCGGACCGTTATCTGAGTCGCAACCCCTTTCTCCGGGTACAGGCGGTAACGGTGGATATTCCCGATGGCGTGGAGGAGCACACGGCAGCGGCGAAGTTATTTCGCATCAGTCCGTTTGAACCCTGGCGGCTGGAACGAACGCAAATGCGCCGGGAAGGCCCCGAAGCGAAACGCTTTGCCAGGACGGAACTGGTGCCGGGCGGTTATGTAACTTCCGCATGCGGCATTCTGGTGGAGCGAGGTGGACGATTCCCCCCGCCGCATGCCGGTTGTGTCTACGTCTGCGACCCGGCCAATAATGTCATCCACCGCGACGTGCTGGTGGCGGCTGGCCCAACGTTTACTGCACGGCGACTGGATCGGGATTGCGAGTTCCTGGCCAGCGTGGACACCTGGTTTCGTCCGGTGTTTCTCTGCCAGGGGCCGGACGGAGCGATCTACGTTGCTGATTTCTACCGCGAGGTCATCGAAACACCGCTGTCATTGCCTGACGAAATCAAACGCCGCTACAACCTGGAAAGTCGCGGTCGGGGTCGCATCTGGCGAATTGTCCCGGAAGATGGTCAACGTCCAGTCCGACCGCAATTGAGTCGGGCCAGCATTGCGGAACTGATCCGCTTGCTGGAGCACCGCAACGCCTGGTATCGGCTGACAGCGCAGCGCTTGTTGCTGGAACGTCGGCCCGGCCGGGAAGTGCGTCCCGATCTGACCCGACTGGCACGGCACAGCCCACAGGACACCGGTAGGATTCACGCCCTCTGGACTCTGGAAGGGCTAGGCCTGCTGGAAGCGGAGGACGTGTGGACGGCGCTGCAAGATAAGTCGCCGGGGGTACGCGAACAGGCCCTGGTACTGGCGGAACCGTTCTTGCAAGGCCACGAGCCTGCCATTACCCGGCAGGTTCTGGCTATGGTTCACGACAGCAGCGAGCGGGTGCGCTTCCAGTTGGCGTTTGCTCTGGGTTACGTGAAAGATTCGGCCGCAGCCGGGGCGCTGGCCGAGCTGTTGCGCAGCGACGGCGGGAATCGCTGGATGCAGTTAGCCATACTGAGCTCGGCTCTGCCGCATGCCCCGCAACTGCTGGAATTGCTAGCGGACGATGCCAAAGTGCCGACCGACGTCCTGATCGCCCTGGCCGGTATGCTTGCCGCTCATCCGCAACCAAAAGTCCTCGAGCGAGTCTTCACCCGACTCTTGAGTCATCCGGAAAAACCGAGCCCGCAGCAGTTGCAGTGGCTAGCCACCCTGGCACAGGGTTTAGCCCGGCAGGGAAAAAGCCTGGAAAAGCTGTTCGCACCAGATTCGATCGCTGGCCGGCTCCTGGCCGACTGGCTGCGCTCTGCCGAACAAAACGCGCTCGATTCTTCTCGACCGCTGCCGATCCGCCTGGCTGCGATTCGATTGCTGGGCTATCGGGAAGCGGCAGCGGCAGTGGCCGTACTGCGACAGCTCTTGGCTCCGCAGCAACCCCTCGAAGTCCAGATCGCCGCAGTACAATCGCTGGCCCAGGTCAACAGTCCGGAAGTGGCCAAGGTGCTTGTCGAATATTGGCCCGGTTTCAGCCCGACAGTGCGGCGAGCAGCGCAGGAAACGTTCTTCGCTCGACCGGAGCGATTGCCACGACTCCTGGCAGCCCTGGAAGACGGAACGATCCGCCCGCAGGACCTAGACCTGGTTTATCGGCAGCAGTTGTTGCAGCATTCCAGTTCCGCCATCCGCAGCCGGGCCCAGAAACTTCTGGCACAAGCTAGTCAGGAGGATCGCGAGAAGGTCATCGCGGAGTACCGGATAGCGCTGCGGCTGACCGGCCAGGCGGAACGCGGTCGCGAATTGTTCGTCAAACACTGCGCGGTGTGTCATCGGCTCGGACAAATCGGCACGGAAGTCGGGCCAGACCTGCTCTCTGCTTTAAAAACTAAAACGCCGGAAGGTCTCCTCACCGACATTCTCGATCCGAGCCGGGAGGTGGATAATCGCTATCTCAATTACATCGTCAGCGATCGCTCCGGGCGGGTGTACACGGGATTAATTGCAGCGGAGACGGCCACAGCCATCACCTTGCGACGATCCGAGGGAATGCAGGATACTTTGCTTCGCAGCGAGATTGAGCAGATCCAGTCCACGGGCAAATCGCTGATGCCGGACGGCTTTGAAAAACAACTCACGCCCCAGGACGTCGCCGATCTGATTGCCTGGTTGCAACAAGCTTGCCGCTGAGCGGTGGCGTCCAGCCAGAAATCACTCGGCACCATATCGGCGGACGCGACAGCTCCGCAAATTCCGGGGCGTTATACCGTGCCGGCCGGATGATCGTCGCAATCGTTGCACCAGGCGGAAGCTGCCCGGCTTTCAAAAACCGCGCCTATCGGCAAGGCCGGCGAGAAAATGCAACATTTTTTCTACGGCCAGGACGCCAGCCCGGTCGAAAAACTCAGCGAGCGGTCGGAACGCAATTACCAGCCGGGGACCTGGGTTACCACTTGGAGAACCGAAAATGAGCTGCGCACAATCCCCGCGATTCTGGAGCTGGCCTGGCTGGATAGCGTGGACGTTGGCCCTTACGGGATTCGCCGTCTGGGCGGATGAACCCGCGCGCTTGCCGATCTCGGAAGAACCTGCGCAAGAAACAACGGCACCGGCCCAGGAACTGATCGCAGCCGAGGTCGCCAAACCGGAAGAATTGACCCTAAAAAAAGCCATCGAACTCGCCTTGCAACGTCAGCCGAATTTAGCCGCCGCTCAGTCCAGCCTGCAGGCCGCTCAGATTCAATACCGGGCCGCTTATTCGCCGTTTGCCCTGTTCACGGGGCCGCAGATCCACTATCGCCGCCGGCAAGCGACGTACGGACTGGCTATCGCTGAGGCAAGTTTGACCCAGGCCGAGCTGGAAACCGTCCAGGCGGTGACTCGCAGTTACCTTTCTTATCTCTATGCCCGTGAACAAACCGGCATTGCCGACGAAACTGTGCGCAGCCTCGGAGTCATGGCGCAACTGGCCAAGAAACTGGTGGAGGCCGGCAGTCGCGAGGTGACCACTTCCGACCTCGAACGCATCAGCACCTATGAACTGATTGCCCGAACCCGTTTAAACCGCGCTCGTTTGGGAGCCGAACAAGCTCGCGCAGCTCTACGGGAAGCGATCGGCTTGGACGAGAAAGAACCCCTCCAGGTTGCTGCAGTGAGCCTGGCGGATTATTTCGATTCGGTCACTAAACACATGCGCGAGCACAAACAAACTATCTCTTGCGACAAGGCTGTCGAACTCGCTTTAGCGAATCGTCCGGAGGCGCTACAATCCCACCTGTTAGCAGAAGTCATCGCATTAGAGATCAAGGCTCAGGGCCTCACCTTCCGCACGAACGCCCTGACTTTTGCCGCGCGCTCGGATATTCACTCGAAGACCTTGCCCGCTACTATGTTAGACCCGGATTATCGTCCAGGACCGATTGCTCCGGAAATGCCTGCCGTTTTATCAGGCACTCGCAGCGCCAGACAATCCCGCACCGAAGCACTTTATCAGCGGGCTCTGGCCGGCGCGGAGAAAGTCGAACACTTAATCGCTCTGGAAGTGCGGGTATTATGCTCGCGCCTGCATGAGCTAGAGGAACAAGTGCAGTTGCTACGACAGGCGGTGCAGCAAACCGCTAAGCTCCGCAAGGATGCCGAAAAAGCTTATGCCGCCGATCAACTCAACACAGAAAAGATGTTGGCCGCTCAGTTATTAGACGCCCAGACCCGCGCCGACTTGAATGAGGCACTTTACAACTATTGCATAACTCTGGCCGCCTTGCAGCGCGCTGCGGCTGGCAAACTCTGGGATGCTCTGGTGCCGGCACAGTGATGCGCTACGAGGCTTAATCTTCGCTCTGGCACGACAGCGGGTCGCGTCGGAACTAGCACACTACACGACAGCCTGTCTTTCTCCTCAACACGCCGGGAGGTGGGATTTCCATGGCCCAACGAGTCAATCAGGCAGCCTGGGGCCTGGCACTGCTGACCTTTTTACTAAGTAGCCTGCTATCGGCTCGCGGCACGGAAAAGGAAAATAAGACCCGATTGGCGCGGATCGGATTGAGCCAGGCACTTTTTCGCGGCACCGATAGCCGATTAATGTTGGCACTTATGCAGCCGCTCAGTGAGCTTTTTTCCAGTCAAACTGGCATTGTTTGCCAATTCAGTATCGCTACCGACCCGGCCGACATTGGTCGCGACCTCAATGCTGGGCAATTGGAACTAGGTATCATGCACGGCATTGATTATGCCTGGATTCGCGAACAATATCCCGACGTGCGCCCGCTATTGTTATGCTCCAATGGCGCCATTGCCCTCAAGGCGTATATCCTGGTCCGCGATGATTCCTCCTATCGCAGTATAGCCGATCTCAAGGGAAAAACCATTGCATTTCCGAAACGTAATCTGAACCATTGCTATCTATACACCCATAAAGTTATCGCGGAGGCGGGGGAATCACCGGCAGCATTTTTCGGGCCATCACCGGAACCGGCTAATATAGATCAAGCGCTGGACTGGGTTTTCGAAGGGAAGGCGGCCTGTACTGTCGTGGACGGAGTAAGCTTTGAAACCTATCAACAGCGCAAGCCAGGACGTGCCCGGGCCCTGCGTATCCTGCGGGAGTCCAACTACTATCCCACAGCAGCGATTCTCTATTGTCCTAAAAAGCTGCCGGAAGATGTGCGGCAGAAGGTCTATATTGGGCTAAGCACCGCTCATGAAAGGGTAGCGGGTCGGCAATTGTTGACGTTATGGCGGCTGAGTGCTTTTGTACCGCCGCCTCCGGAATACGATCAACTCTTAGTCGGCGTGCTCAAGGATCATCCGCGGCCGATTATCCCAGCAGCATTCGTGGCGGAATCCGGCCATGCGGGGCAATGATCACGGCGCTCGCAAGCGGGCACCAAAAACCTTCTCCAGCCGGGTAACGATCTTCTGATGAACCTTAGCCACTTCTTTGTCGCTAAGGGTGCGATCCTCGGCTTGATAAGTCAGGGTCCAGGCCAGGCTTCTCATGCCCGGCGGTATATTAGGCCCGCGATAGACATCAAAAAGCCGAACCTCTCGCAATAAAGGTGCCCCGGCTTGCAGGATCTCGCGGCGGATGTCATCGGCAAGTATATTTTCGTCCACTATAATGGCGAGGTCCTGTCGAACCGGCGGGAATGGGGATACAGGGCGGCAGGCAAATCGTTCCGGAATCCGGGGCAATAACAACTCCAGGTCAATTTCCGCCACATATACTTCACGGCGTCCCAGTTGATAAAAATCCTGCAAGGCGGGATGGAGTTGCCCGGCATAACCGAGGAGAACGGAATCCCCTTCGGTTCGGGCCCGACCTGCGGGAGATGGGCTCTGTTGTGTGCTGGAGCCGATCCACACCAGAGCTGCCGAACGCCCCGGATGCAGCCAGGGTTGCTGCGCTGGTTGCCAGCGGATGGAAGCAGTGCTTGGTTCGGGACCTTCCAGGTGCAGGGCTTGGAACAGCCCCTCGAGCACCCCTTTCAGGTCGAAGAAATCCTGCATAGGCAGCGCACCGTCGCTGTGCCAGAACTCGGGCCAACGCGGGCCGGTTAAGAGCAAGGCAAGATGTCGGCGTTCATCGGGGAATTTTTTCTGGGGTCGCGGTAAGTAAACCAGTCCGAGCTCGAACAAGCGCAGGCGTTCAAGCTGGCGCAGATTTAGCGCCGCCACTTCCAAAACACCGGCTAGCACGCTACGCCGTAACACCGACCGATCGGGATGAATGGGATTGAGCAGGCGGACATACTCGACCTGGTCGCCCACCAGGGGACGCTCCCGTTCGGCGGAGGTTAGAGCGTAAGTAATAACCTCCTGGCACCCCAGAGCTACCAGCGCATCGCGGAGCCGTTCTTCCAGTTGCCAGTCGCGGCGGGTCTGATAGCTGGGTAGGCGTTCATCGGGCAAGGATGGGGGAATGCGCTGGTAACCATAAACGCGGACAATTTCTTCCACCAGGTCAGCCGGGCCGTGCTGGATGTCGAGACGGTGGCGAGGCACGGTGACGGTAAGCGAGTCGTTTTCCTGCTCCTCGACGGCAAATTCCAGGCGCTGCAGGATGCGGAGGATCTCATCGCGGGGGATAGCCGTGCCCACCAGCCGTTCCACATAGGCTAACGAGAGGCGTACGCGCTGATCCGGCGGTCGTGCTGGGTAAGCGTCCACGAATGCTGAGACAGTTCGACCGGGAGCCAGCTGCAGCAGGAACTGGCTGGCACGACAGGCAGCTGGTTCGACCAGGTCCGGATGAACACCGCGACTGAATCGCAAGCTGGCTTCGCTGGGCAGGTCAAAATGCCGAGCCGTCCGGCGAATGCTGACCGAATGGAAATTCGCCGATTCCAGCAGCACATTCCGCGTTTCGCCAGTGACTTCCGTCTCCTGCCCACCCATAACTCCGGCCAGGGCGATAGGGCCGGCCAGGTCGGCAATGACGAGATGTTCGGGCATAAGTGCCCGGCTGTGCCCATCCAGAGTGACCAGCATTTCGCCAGGTCGTGCCGGACGCACGCTGATTTCCGGGACTTGCCCGCCTGCGCGATCCCGGAGTTTGTCGTAATCGAAAGCGTGCAAAGGCTGGCCCCATTCGAGCATGACATAATTGGTAATATCCACCAGGTTGTTGATAGGTCGCATGCCGGCCAGTTGTAAGCGAATCTGCATCCAGGGCGGCGAAGGCCCCACGCTGACGTCCTCGATAACTACAGCGGCATATCGAGCGCACAGGCTGAAATCCTCGATATGTACCCGAACACGTTCTGTCCGACTGTCGGGCAATGGCCAAACCCGAGGAACTTCGGGATAGCGTAATTCCTCTCCCGTAAGAGCGGCCACCTCGCGAGCGACACCGATTACTGACAGGCACCGGGCCATGCTGGGCAAAACGTCGAGTTCGAGTACGACATCGCCCAGGTACTCCGCCAGGGGCATACCGACCGGAGCATCGGGATCCAGAATCAAAATGCCGGTATGTTCGTCGGCGATACCGAGTTCACGTGCGGAACAGACCATGCCTTCGCTGAGGACACCGCGAATCCGAGCCGGCTTCAGTTGCCGCAGCATTCGCTCCTCGGAGTAACCGTCAATGAGGACAGCACCGACCAGGGCCAGCGCCACTTTCAGGCCGCGGTCACCCGGCTTGAGATTGGTGGCGCCGGTGACGACGGTGATCGTGCCTTTGCCGTAGTTCAGCTCCACCAGGTGCAAGCGGTCGGCGTCGGGGTGCTTGCGCACTTCGAGGACTTCCGCGACCAAGACTTTGTCGTCGTCCCAGACCGGGCCGATTTGTTCCGGCCTGAGGCGCAAGCCTTCGGGAACGGGCAGCCCGACCAGGCGAATGCCCGTTACTTCCAAGCCCGCCAAGGTCAGTCGCTCGACGAGTTCGGCCACCGGCAGATGGACGGTGACATATTCTCGCAGCCAGCGGAGCGGTATTTTCATGGCCGGACTCCTGCTACCAATGCTTCGACCATTATCGCCGGAAGAACCTTCCGCGGCGACCGGTCAAAACTGTTCGAGGAACCGCAAATCATTGCCCCAGAATAGCCGGATATCGTGAATGGCATATTTCAGCATGGCCATGCGTTGCGGCCCCATACCAAAGGCGAAACCCTGGAATCGTTCCGGGTCATAACCGCCATGCCGTAACACCACCGGATGCACCATGCCGGCCCCCAGGATTTCCAGCCAGCCGGTGCCTTTGCAGAGCGTGCAGCTGGAAGGGGAAGGGTCGGCGTTTTTCGCGGCGTTACCCTGGCCGCTGCATAGAATGCAGTCCACATCCACCTCGATGCTCGGTTCGGTAAAGGGGAAATAGCTGTTGCGGATGCGGATACGGCGATTTTCACCGAAGAACCGCCGGGCAAACGTACTCAACGTGCCGATCAGATCGGCCAGGCTGATCCGCTCGCCGATAGCCAGCCCTTCCACCTGCTGGAATTGAATCTCACTGCGGGCGGTGATTTGCTCGTAACGGTAGCACATACCGGGGAGAACTACCCGAATCGGCTGGGGACAGTACTCCCGCATGATGTGGATCTGTCCCGGCGAGGTGTGGGTGCGCAGTATCACTCCAGGCGTGGTGGTGTGGAAGGTGTCCCACAAATCGCGGGCCGGGTGATGCGGCGGCATGTTCAGCAACTCGAAGTTGGTCAGGTCGTCCTCGACTTCCCGGCTGCGATAGACCTGGAAACCGAGATCGGCAAAGATGGCGAGAATGTCCCGCATCACCTGAGTAGCGGGATGAAGCCGACCGCGAAACACCGGGCGCCCCGGCAACGTGACATCCACCGCCTCACTGGCCAGACTGCGTGCGATCTCCTGCTGGTGCAGTTCCTGCTTTTTGCGGTCAAAGGCGGCCAGCAAAGTCTCCTTGACCTCGTTGACCCGTTGGCCGTATGCAGGACGCTCAGCTGGCGGCAACTGACCGATCCGCTTCAGGGCTTGCGTGAGCAAACCGTTTTTCCCTAGGTACTGGCTATTCCAAGTCCGCAATCCGCTTTCGTCCTGAACCGCGGATAGCTCCTTTAAGGCTCGCTGCTTGAGTTCGTCTAGTTCCATAAGGACTGCGGTGATGCCAGGCAATTATCGGGAGATGGTGCTGACCGGGTTCGCGCAAAGATACGCCAGCGAGTGCTGTGGCGGGCGTCAACCGGCGCTAGCGGTGACGGTGGTGGTAGGGAGATGCTGTCGTGCCACGTTTATCAGCTCATCAAAGGCGACCGGGTCGTTGACGGCGAGTTCGGCCAGTGACTTGCGATCCAGATCAATGCGTGCTCGCTGCAGCCCCGCCAGGAAGGTGGAATACTTCAATCCGCGAGCCCGGCAGGCGGCATTGATCCGCAAAATCCAGAGCCGACGGAACAGCCGCTTGCGTTGCCGCCGATCGCGGTAGGCATAGACCCCAGCGCGGATGGTGGTGATGAGCGCCTGCTTGAACAGGTTCTTGCGGCCGAGGAAATAGCCCTTGGTCTTGTGGCGTAATCGCTTTCGAAATCGGGTTGTCGTCTTACCGCTGCGTGCACGTACCATAGCAGGTTACTCCCGGAAGATTCGCCTGGCATCGTCCTGGCCGAACTCAGCCGACCACCTCGGCAATCTTGCGGGCAATGGCTCCTTCGACCGGAACCATTGGCCGACGCAGTTGCCGCTTGCGTTTGCTGCGTTTGTGGCTGAGGAGGTGTCGGCGGCCACATTGCTGTCGCATGACTTTTCCGCCGGCGGTGAGTTTGAAGCGTTTCTTTGCGCCCTTATGAGTTTTTTGCTTCGGCATGGTTGTCCTCATCGGAGCAGCAAGTAAGGCAGTCCGTTGCGCAGGCCCAGTAGCGGCGGTGGGTCGGCCCGTCAAAAGTGATCTTGGGACAAGCCCAAGCTGCTTTTGGCCAATCCGCACTTGGCTGCCGCGCAATGCATCATTATACACGCCTTTGGCCAACTGTCCCGGTCAACTTTTGGGTGCGAGCATGGCCACCAGACGCCGCCCTTCGAGAGTGGGCTGGCGTTCCAGTTTGGCCAAATCCTGCACTTTTTCCAGCACGTGTTGTAGGACCCGCTGACCCTCCTCCACGTGTTGCATCTCCCGGCCACGGAACTGCACGGTTACCTGTACCTTGTCATGGTGTTCCAGGAACCGGCGGATCTGATTGATTTTCGTCTCGATGTCGTGTTCGCCAGTTTTCGGGCGCAGGCGAATTTCCTTCAGTTTTGGCTGGTGCTGCCTGGCTTTGGCTTGTTTTCGCGACAGTTCGTATTTGTACTTGCCATAGTCCATAATCCGGCAAACCGGGGGGCGTTCCAGCGGGGCAACTTCAACCAAATCCAGACCGGCCTCCCGGGCCCGCTTCAACGCCTCCGACGTAGGGACGATACCCAGCGGTTCGCCGTTGGCCCCGATCAGGCGAATCGGACTGACTCGAATTTGCTCGTTAACCCGCAGACCTCGCTCAGGACCCGGACGCGACATGCGTGGTGTGGAAATACCTGGCCCTCCTGCTATCCGCCAGCCGACGACTGCCAGCCGCCGCTACTGACAATTGCTACCGCTCGCGGCGTGTCGCAGCACCCATCGACTGCTTGCACATTCTCCAGACGGCTTCAGCGGGTTCCTTCCCCAGGGATGCAGACCGCAAGGCGGAGCATCCTTGCATAGTAATAACGGCCAGCAGGCAGGCGGTCAACCGATTTTTGCCGAATTTTTTGCTGGTTCGCTGTTCAGCGATCCCTGGTTGTTTTCGCAGGAGGGCACGGCACATTTGTCGGGAAAATGGCGCTGGAAGTCGGCTTTTAGGCCGTCTCTTACGCTTCCTTTTCGCCAAGGCCAGAATGGGAAGAGCATCGTCTGTGGAATGAACCCCCGCCGAATCGTTCGCAGCTCATCCACCAGATAAAACGCCTCCGGGTCCTGCTGCTCGACCAGCTGACTGACTTCCGGCAACCTGGCCCGCGGCACCACACTGAAGAGAATGTGGACTGGCCCAGTGAGACCTTGCCCCGATAAGCGTGTCACGCCGAATCGGGCCTCCCGAAATGTCTGCACAAGTGCCGTGGCGTCCTTGCGGGTGATGATCTGCACCACCACATAGCCCAGCGCCATCCAATTTTCGACGCACACGCCGAGGTAATTTCCGGTTCCGAATCCGGCGACGAAGGCCAGGAAATAAACCGGCGAATGCAAGTTTTGCATCACCTGCCCAATGGCCAGCAGCCATAGGCTGATTTCCACTAATCCCAGCAACGGCGCCAGCACGCGCTGGTATCGCGAGATCAAAATCGTCCGGACTGTGCTCAGGGTGACCACGCAGGTTTCCGCGAGAAAGATGCCACCGGCAATGCTTGCCGTTTGCAGCCAATCCATGCCGAGTTCTCCGGTTGCTGAGAGAGTAGGTTGATAGGAGCGGCGGGCATAGGCATCTCCTGCTCGGCCAGCCTCAGCACCACTCCCCGCAGACGTTGGAACTCTTGTCGTATCAGAGGGGGCAGCATCGGTGCAGTTGCAGACCGGGTCTTATAAGTTCCATCGCGAGCAGGGGACAAGGCCAGTTTTCAGCCGTTTACTGGCCTGGCGCGGACTGCTGGGCAAGTCGGTTTGGCGGGTTACGTGGGTGAACAGCTTTTCAGCCAGTCGCGAATTCGTTGCAGGATCTGTTCTGGATCGAGCCCTTCGCTACGACAGAGCGAACCCAGCGTGAGTTCCCGCGGCACGGAGCGAACACGCCCCAGGTACTTCACGCCCCAGGCAAAAAGCGCATCTTCCAAATCGGGAAATTCGGCGAGCAAGGTGGCTACCGAAGTGCGCAAGGTAATGTGCCCCGACCGAACCGCCCGCTCCGGCGAGAAATACATCGTGGCCAGAACGTTGACCGAAAACAGGACGAGCCCACCGACTTCCAGAACCCCGGAGACGGGCAGCCAGGCAAACACCGCGTCGCTGGCCAATGTCCCAAATTCCAGGCCCACACGCAGGATGTTGCCCGAACCCACCAGCGCCAGGATCGGTAACACCAATCGGGGCCAGCGCAATAGCCGATGGTCGAGGATCGGTAGCAGGCGTTGGGCCACCCCCACAATTAGCGTGGTGAGAAACCCCACGGTCAGGGCATGGCGCACCGCTCCCAGGTACGCCGAAGGGATCGCCTGTCCTCGGACGCCCCAGACAGTTTCGCCGGCGACCAGCAACAAGAAAGCGATGACCAGCCAGGCGAACGCTAATTGCACGTAGTAGCGCAGCGATTCGGGGCCGATTTCCGGTCGCGGGTCTGTCGGCCGCGTCCGGCGGTAACCGTGCATGGCCCAGACAAATAGCAAACCTCCGGCCGCCAATCCGGCAGCGCCGACCCAGGCCGCGACAGCGCCGAATCCCAAATGCGCCAGGCCGCGGGCTAATACGCCGGCATTATGAACTGCGACGCCCACCCGAATCGCCTGCCAAGTCGGTGTGCGGGTGCCGGTCATGCCGGGTAATAGCCGCTGCCCGAACCCGTAAATCGCGTTGAGGGCGAAACCAAACAGGGCCAACTCCATCAGCAGCTGCCGATCACTTTGCCGAAAATGGTCAGGGCCATCGTGGCGGAAATAGCTACGCAGTGCCAGCTCAGCTATCGCCCACAGCAGCATCCACATTGCCGAAGCCAGCACCGGCCAGCCCCACAGGGGCAGCGGCAGGAATGCCAATTGTCGGACAACGAATGCCATGTAGTACGATGCAGCGATGGTAAACGCTACACCACTGGCGACGCCCATCCAGGGTAGCGCCGATGGAAACAGAGCCCAGACAAATCCGCCCAGCACACCGAGCCAGAACATAAGCAGCAATCCGTGGCGCAGTAAATAGCCCGATCGGGTACGACCGGTAACCGAAGGCAGATAGCGTAACGCAATGCCGACGACAAACAAGGCCACGAATCCCCAAAGTTGCGTCGCCCCGTGCGCTACCACCATGCCAGGAGATACCGCCTGCCAGCTGTTGCCCCAGGCAATGGCGAAAAGCAAGAGCATGCCCCAACCGGCACCGAGCGTTAGTGTCAGAACCAGCGCGGACGTGATGAATGGGCGATGGAGGTGCTCGGCCCGCGGTGCCTCCCAATCCACAGGCACTCCCGCTGCCTGCGACAATTCGGTCAAGAGCTGCCTCAGTGGCACACCGCGACGCCGGGCGAAATGCGTCAGCAGCTCCAAATGGCCGAACGGCAGGGGCCGGTCCGCCGGCTCTCCGTAACGCTCGAAAATCTCGCGACACGCAGGATAATCCATCGCCACCTGGCGCACAGTCATGTCGGGTCGCAATGGGAATGCGCCGCCCGGCTCGGTCGTTTTCAGCTTGCCGCTGGTCATAACCTGCTTCCCTGGTTGAATCGGCTCAGGTAATCGCGACGGAGATCTGTTTCCGCAGTTCGGCGACCAGCAGACGCAGGAACGGTTCGGCATCGGTAACAATGCCTACGGTCTGAATGCTACCGCGATCCATCAGTTTGGTGACTGCCGCGGGGTTGATGTCCACGCAAACGACGCGAATCCAGGCCGGCAATAAGTTGCCCACGGCAATGGAGTGCAGCAGCGTCGCTACCATCAGGCACATGCCGACGTTCCCACGGTGAATGTAATGGCGCATCGCGTCCTGAGCGGCGAGGACATCGGTAATGACTTCCGGGAGCGGGCCGTCATCGCGAATGCTGCCGGCCAGCACAAACGGGACACCATGCCGCACGCATTCGTACATGATGCCACTGCGGAGCACACCTTTTTCCACCGCCGCGGCAATGCCGCCCAGTCGGCGAATGGTATTAATCGCCCGCAAATGATGCTCGTGGCCCTCTTCGGCCGGCATGCCCCGTTCCAGGTACACTCCCAGACTGGTTCCGAACAGGGCCTGCTCAATGTCATGAGCAGCCAGTGCATTGCCCGCAAACAGCACGTTCAAATAGCCCATGCGGATTAACGCACTGACATGTTCGACGCCGCCCGTGTGCACTACGGCTGGGCCAAGCACGGCGAGGATATTCTGTCCAGCCTCGCGGGTACGCAGCATCTGAGCGGCGACTTCGCGAACGGTTACGGTCTTGGGTTTCTCGCTGCTGACGGCGCTGGACATGAATTCGAACAGGTGTTGCCGACGTTCTTGGCCGATGGGAAAAACGCGGATACCCTCATGCCCCACCACAATGCGGTCGCCACACCGCACGTGGGCCATCGCGATCGTCCGAGCCCGCGGCACTTCCGGTTCCACCAGAATACCGCAATCCATCTCCATGTTTTCGACCTCGACCCACTGCCCACTCAGGCGCACCTGCGTACGGTAATTGGTCGTGCTGTAAAAACCCTCCGGGAATGCTCCGTCCATGTCTGCTGCCACATATTGGCAATCCCGTTGCACGACCGGCGTGGCACCGTGGTCATGAATGCTTTCGAGAATGTCCCGCAACAGCTCGGCCGTCGGAGCACGAATTTCTATGCGGGCGTAGCTGGGGTCCTGCTGACGCTGACCGACGCGGATTTCTTTCAGCACATATTGCCCGCCCCGCGTCAGGATTTCATCAAGCACCTTCGGCAACAGCAGCGAGTCAATGATATGCCCCTGTAATTCCACCTCTTCCAGGAACGGCAATTCTTCGCTGGTGCTGCTGAGCGTGTGCATGACCCTCCTCGCCATCGGCAGCGTTTTCTCTCGGATACTTCCATCGCGCAGCGTGCACTATAGCCGCACTGGAATTGTAACACTACTGAAACGGTAGCGTGCGGAAGCAAGAGCGGCGGGCGTTAGTCCGCCGTGGCCCACGGGATCGCGCCTGCCAGGATGATTCCGCATTCGTTTGCACATGGCCCTCGCGCGGACGGTCAGGAGCGGCGGGCGTCATCGCGCTGTGTTCGGGAAACGCCCTTGCAATGGCGCCACGGGGCTTGATCGGGAGACTGTCCCCAGTGTGTTGTCGTACGCCGTTGCAGACGCGCTAGCACACCCACGGTGGGTTGACGCCCACCGCTCTTGGTCTTACGCGCGACAGCCGTGTGCAAATATGTGAGGGGCCGTTGCTCGGGAACACGCTATTGTGCACCGCAAAAGTCGTTTTATCTCCGGCAGTCCAACGCTGTGCACAAGAGCGGCGAGCGTCAGCCCGCCGCGATGTTGGCAAACACGCGTGCAAGGGTGTTTCGCATCCCTTCGCAGACCGACATCGTGCGAACAGGAGCGGTGGGCGTCAGTCACAGGCTGAGCGTGAGAACGAGGTTTTGCAACCGCTGTTAGTTATTCGCCATAACTGGAGTCCTGGCTGGCACAGCACTACTGGGGCAGAATTCGCTCGTGCCAGTTCGACCTGGTCTTCGGCCTGTGCGGTGACCTGCAAGTCGCGATGCGGCAGGGCGGCGTTCACTGCTGTTTCCGCCCGTCCCAGTCGATCCTGCATTTGGGCAGTGCTTTTTGCAGTCGCGCGATGCCGGCCGCGGTGATGGACGTCTTGCGCAGGTCCAGCGAGTCCAGTTGCGTCAATCGTTCCAGGTGTTTGATCCCGGCGTCGGTCAGGTGGCTGCCGGCCAGCGACAGGCGCTTCACCTGCTTCAGCTCGCCCAGGTTTTTGGCGAATAGATCGGTCAACGTCGGGCAACCCAGCGACAGTTCTTCTAGGGCCGGCCAGTCGCGCAGCCGTGTCAGATCCGCGCCGCGAATCTCGTTGCCGTCGAGCACCAGCCGTTTCAGCGTCGGTAGCTTCGGCAGGCGCGCCAGCCCCGCATCGTGGAGTCCCGCGTCGGCCAGGGTCAGCTCTTCCAGACCGGCGATCGAGGCCAGGAAGTCGTACCGCAACCCCTTATGCCCGGACAGGTCAAGCGACTGTAACCGGTCGAACTTCTGGAAGCGCAGCCGCGACAGTATGTCCGGCAAGTCGCCCAGCGGCGTGGCGACGCCACTTAGCGAAACGCGGCGGACCTGGAACAGCTAGCGGGGCAAATCGGCGGCACCTTGGGCCCGACGTGTTTCTGCCTGGCCGGGCACGCCGATCTCGACCGTGCCGCCCAGCCCCAGCACCCGTTCCGCTGCCGCGCGGTTTGGTTCAGACCACTCGATCCGGCACCTGGGCAGTGCAGCCTTAAGCTGTTCGTAGCCTAAAAGCGAAATACGGGTATCGCTCAGTTTTAAGTCGCCGAGTGATAACTGGCTGCCGATCCAGGCCAGTGACTCGTCGGTGACCTGGGTGCCGTCCAGGTGCAGGAACGTCAGGTTTTTGCAGTGTTGAAGATGGGCCAGGCCGGCGTCGGTGACCCGCGTGCCGCTAAGCCGCAGGTATGTCAGGTCCTTGCAATCCCTGAAGTGGGCCAACCCCGCATTGCCGATCCGGGTGTCAGGGAGACCCAGGTACCTGAGGTTTTTGCAGTCCTGGAAGCAGGCCAGTCCGACGTCGGTGACCCGAGTGCCGCCCAGACCAAGGTAGGTCAGGTTTTTGCAGTGCTTGAAGTGGGCCAGCCCTGTATCGCTCGTCTGAGTGCCCAACAGGTCAAGAACTTCGAGATTTTTGCAATTCTGAAAGTAGGCCAACCCCGCATCGGTTACCGGGGTGTTGCGCAAATTCAAGGTTACAAGGTTCTTGCAATCCTTGAAGTGGGCTAGTCCCGTGTCGGTAATTTTAGAGTCGGGTCTCAAATACACACACCCGTCAGTGCAAACGCATCGCGGGGCAGATCGCCGATAGCGGTGATGTGCCGTTCCGTTCCGTTTTCCACGATGTTGATAGCGCCGCCGACGGAAAGTACGAACTCGGCAGCGCGGCGGTCGGGGGCACCGGCAACGATTTTGATCTCCAGGGGCTTTTCCGGTGGGGCTTCGGGAGGAGCGGGCCTCTCGACAATCTCGATCCGGTCGCCCGGCTTCAGTTCGACCTCGCGGGTCTTGCCTTCCTTGTCGGTGATGCGGAGGATGATTTGCCCCAAAAGCAACAGGCCACCGCCTGCGAAAACCAAGACCAATCCCGCAGCGACCAAGGGCCAACGGCGTCGATTGCGGCCACTCCCTTGCGGTTCAGCGTCGGCCTGGCGTAACTCGGATGGCGTTTCCAGCGCGGAGGTGGCTTCGAAAGTGGCCAAGCCCTCGCTCAGGCCCCCGATGGTTAAGGAACCGGTGGTTAACGTGGATTCCGGTAGAGCCGACTTTTGCTGCAGCCGTTGCAACTCCTCAATGACGGCACGCGCGGATGCAGGACGCTGGTCGCGATCCTTGGCCAGTAGGCGACTGAGGAACTCGGACAACGCCCGCGGAACTTCCGGATTCACCTCGTGAGCCGGTCGCGGCGTCTCCGTCGCCAGCGCCACCAGCATGCTCATAGTGTCCGTGCCCTGGAGCGGCAAACGGCCAGTGGCAGCGCGGTACAGAACAACGCCCAGGCTGTACAGGTCGGCGCGGGCATCGAGCTTGTCGCCTCGCGCCTGCTCGGGAGCCATGTACGAAGGCGTGCCCAGGATCGCCCCCGCTTGCGTCAAGCAGGTGTCGGTTTCGCTGGAACGGGCCAGCCCGAAATCCAGGATTTTCACACGCCCACCACCGGTCGGCTCGATCGAGATATTGCTGGGCTTGATATCGCGGTGAATCAGGCCACCTTCGTGAGCAGCGGCTAATCCTTCGGCAATTTGAATACCCAGGGAGAGCACCTCCGGTATTGGCAGTATCCTGCGATCCTGGAGCAAGTCCTCCAGGCTGTGTCCCTGCAGCACGGGCATGGCCAAGTACGGAATGCCGGCATCTTCCCCAACGTGGTAAATCGGAACGATGCGGTCGTTTTCCACAGCGGCGGCCAGGCGGGCTCCACGTAGAAATCGCTCCTTGGCCTGGGCTTGGCAGCAAGTTCAGGACGTAGTGTCTTGAGCGCCACCTGGCGACCGAGACGGGTATCCTGCGCCAGATAAACCGCCCCCATTCCCCCCTGGCCCAGCAGTCTGAGGATGCGGAAATGGTCGAGGCGTTCGGGAAGCGGATCGCCCACCGCAGGTGGGCAAGCCGCCACCGGGTTCAGCGTGGTCATTTCGAAGGCCAGAGCCTGGGCCTGCTCAACGGCCCGCCGACAACCCGATTCCTCCTGGTGCGGGTCAGGCGACACCGGTTCTTGCAGGCTTTTGGGGAGCCTTTCCAACTCCGTGTGAAGTTGGCGGATTGTGGAATCCACAGGGGCACCTGGATTTTCGTCCAGCTCGGCCAGTTGCCGCTCGATCTGCGCTTCGTTGGGACTACGCGGTTCGGGCATGACAAGCTCCAGGTTCGGGCTGCGGGACATCTCTGCAAACAAAGATGCGCAGGCGTTACGCGAATCACGGGTTCACCCTCACCCCCGGCCCGTTTCCCGGCGGAAGATGAAAGCGCAGGGGCTAGAGCAGGCCATCCAACTCCTGACGTAACCGACGGAGAACCCGAAAGCGGGCCTGGCGGACAGCATTGGTGCTCATGTTAAGCGAGACTGCAACATCTTGACAGGACTCACCTTGCAGTGTGGTGCGGACGAAAATCTGCCAGGTTTGCTCGCTGAAGTCGTCCCGGACCAGGTCCAGGGCCGCTCTCACGATGCGCAAGCGGATGGTTGCCGCGTCGGATTCGCCCTCCGCCTGCGCCGCGGCCCAGTCCTGAATTTCCCTATCCCCGGCCTGGGTCGGGTTCTGCTTGCCCGGCGAAAGTGCAACCGCCCTGATTCAGCGTGATCTTCCACAGCCAGGCGTGAAAGACGCCTTCACCACCGCGAAACTGTTCCAGATGTAGAAAAACCGAGCGAAAGACCTCCTGAACAGCATCGGCGGCATCACTGTCCTGTAAACCCTGGCGCCGGCACCAGCCGTAGATGATCGGGCCATATAGCGCGCATAGCCGTTCCCATGCGGCTGGGTCCAACCGGCAGGCACGCTGCAACAGGCTGTCCGAAGTGGAGAGCACCTGGCTTCATCCCCATGCTACTAATCACGTCCCCCTTGCTGGTTTGAATTTTATTCTTCCGGACGGTCGTCGCCACTCTCAAAAGTGCCTCTATCGAGCTCGAGCTGGTCTGGATCGCTGCCCACAGTGACTTCATCGGCGACCCCGGCGTTTTTCGCAACCGGGCCGACACCGAGTTGGCGGAAATGCGGAGCGCCAACTCGCTAACTGGATCGCTGGGACAGCACGCCTGACTTATTCCCACTTTTTCGCCTTCGGGACTAAACCGTCAGTGACAGCGGCCAGTGCTAAGCACTTCGTCGCTTGCAGTGCACCGATCACTCTCCTGCTAAAAAATACGACTTCAACAAGCCTCCGGGTGATGGTTGCGTGACAACTAGCCGGGACAGTACTCTCGTAGTTCTGTGAAATGTATGCCGAAGGGCTAGGCCCGCTTGCGATGGATGGTTGGCATTGCCAGTCTGTTACCGCACCACGGTGGGCTGACGCCCACCGCTTGATGGTGCACAAACGCGGTCGTCAACAGCGGCGAACGGCAGGGGCATCACAAGGCGGTCTCGGTTCACTTTGCTGTGTTGAGGCACTCGAACAATTGCGTTAGCTCGGTCAATAGCAGGTCGGGACGCAAGCGCGGGTCGGTCAGCTGGGCGCTTTTGGCGCGAACCGCCTGTTTGTCCCCGACGAATAACGCCGTGCGGAATCCCAGCCGACGCGCAGGGGCGATGTCCTCTTCGATCCGGCAACCTAGAAGCAGAACCTCCTGGGCTTCGAGTCCGGCCTTGCGCAGCCGCTCCAGCATCTCCCGGAACATACGCTCCGACGGTTTGCGTCCGCCGACCTCATACGACCAGACCTGGTGCCGGTCGGGGATCAGGCTTTCGAGTGTTCCCGACCATCCCTGCCGCCGCAAACCACGCAATAGATGCAGTCGGCTGAACGCCTGGCCGTCCGCCAGTATTCCCTGGAATTCGAGGTGCTGCGTAGCCCATTGCAGCACCGTCAGCGCTTGGGGCATGGCTTGCGTGCCCTGGATGCTGCGCTGATAAAAATATGCCACTTTCAGGCAGAATTCGTCCAAACCGCCGTAAAAAAGCGGGTCGAAACTGAACTCGCTCGGCTTGAGTTTCTTGAAAACGGCTTCCCAAACTTTCTCGGCCCGCACTTCGGGATAGCGCTCACGTCCACCCGCCTGGAACTGTTGCTCCTCCAGGGCCGTCTGAAACATCATCCGCAGTTGGTCGGCAGGGTTGCCCGGTCGGCGAGTCATGGCCTGCCAGAGTTTGAACTCCCGCAGCACTTTCTCGAAAGCCAATTCGGCGACGAATCTGTCTTCCGGCAACCAGATCAAGTCCCCGCCGCTGATCGCCACCAATACTCCGTAACAGCTCCAGACCAACCCGCGCACACCCGGCAGTTTTGCTAGATGCGGACGAGCCTTGCGCGCTTCCGGCGCGGGTGGGGCTGGCCAGCTCAAATCTCCTCGTTTGTCCAGATACTCGGCATACTCCTCCAGTGTCAGGGGCATACTCCAGTCCGTTCGCTCGGCGGTGCTGCGAGTCGTTTTGCCAGTTCGGGTGTGCACAGACCAACCAGCTGGCCACCTGCTTCCCTCCCCCGATGCCCAGCTTGCCAGTTATTCTACGCCGCGCTATCTCTCGACCAACAGCACCATGCTCCCCTGCCGATACTCCTGCATGCAGTACGAAACGGCTGCTGTCAGTGCGATAGCCACATCGGGCCACTCCGCCCACCATGACGCCTCCGCTGCACAAACGGGTTCGCTCGAACACCTTTGCCAAGAGGAACAGCGGTGCGCTAGGCGGCTTCGGTCTTACCTGGCGAAGTTTCGCTGACTCCGAAATCCAACACGCCTGGCCAACGGGTTGCTTTGCGCCCATTACGATCGAGCTTCTATCGGGCCGGGAACAGTCGTCCTGACCGAGCGCAAGCTTTCATTCCCCGTTGGTGCACTCTGCTGTTTCCGCGTGGCGACACGTCTGCATTTTGGGGTGCGGAGCCCTCTTTCAGCATTCTGTCCCGCCGCGCTTCGTTCCTGGAAAGCGCGAGACGTTACCCCGGCAGTAGCCACCTACTTGGTGCTGCCTTACTGCTTCTGCGCCAGCAAAAATTTCACCAAAGCGTTGCGAAACTCCGGCCGCGAAGGAGCCGTGAAATGGTCTGCCCCTGGAATCACCACCACCTCACCCCGACCGAAGACCTTCCGCGCCTCGGCGACGTAGTGCTTCGTGGAGTCCCATTCCTGACTGCCATAGAGGAACAACACAGGTCCACGATATTTTCGCAGGGCGTCGGCCGTCACCGTGATCTGGTGCAGGCTGCGGTTTGCCAGCGCCAGCGCCTCGCGGTCCTGTTCGCCAAGCAGCAGTCGGGACAGGGCTTGAAGCCCCTTATCCTCCTGCCACTTTTTGAGAAAATCCTCAGACTTTTGAAGATGACTTTTGTCCCATTTGAGCACTGGAGCGCCGCCGCCAAAGACCACGCTGCGCACGCGGTCGGGATGGTGAGCCACGAGATAGCCCGCCAGGACCGCTCCCATCGAGTAGCCGACCACATGCGCCGTGCGGACCTGAAGGTGGTCGAGCAGGCGCACCACATCCTCGGCCATCGGAGGGCCGTAGGCCGCCGGGTCGTGCGGCTTGTCGCTTTTGCCATGCCCCCGGCAGTCCAGTGCGATGACGCGGAAGTCCCTGGCCAGGGTGGTGAGGATCAGATTGTCTCCCCAGCGGTTCTTGCCCCACATGGTGTGGTCTACGGCCCATCCGTGCAACAATACCACTGCCTCGCCATCCCCCTGGATTACGTAATGAATTTTGACCCCTGCTGAGTCAAAGTAATGCTCTGCCAAACACACTAACTGAAACCCGGATACCAGCAATGCCCCGAACCCAACTATGCAGCCCAATCGCCTCATCACGTTTCTCCAGCAAATCCAGACCGCCTTTTCGGGAAGTTCGCGTCTTTTGCAGTTCTTACCGCGAAAATCGCTGCCGGTTTCAACGGAATAGAACTCTGCATAGTAACCACGCTGGCAACGCCGGTTTCACGCTTAGCGCGGTTCCTCTGCTTGTATCTCCTACCCACAAGACAAAGGGTTCTGATACCCACCGGCGTACGTGGAGGGCAAGCACCCGGCCAAAGAGGCAGCACAATTTTCCCTGGACGAGACAGCATTGGGAACGAGCCAGCGCGGAATTGGTTTGACTTCGCTGACGCCAAGAATTACAATCGCAGTTGGCGGCGCTATTTGCGCGATCGCGTAATTGATAAAAAGATGTCAGCACGGGGCCAGTGTTCGGCTAACAGCGGCACAGAGGAGAGCCATTATGCAACGCCTGCCACGCTTTCAGAGACGGGCTCGGTTGGGCCAATTTTCTGAACACAAAACCAGTCCCGTGGTCCATCTCTACCTGGAGCAACTAGAGTCCCGTTTAGCTCCCAATGCCGATATCGTGCGTAGTTTTCCCGGCCTGGCCTTCCCCGACAGCGGCGGCTTCGTCCCCCCGGATACCCCAATTGCGTGTCTACCTTTGAAAATTACTTGGCTGACAGTTTTGTGCCGGTCGCCGTTGCCTTGCACCAGCAATCCTTACCAAATGTAAGGAGCGGACACCATGACGCACCGAAACCGTCGCCTAACAGCGCAACGTAATTTGAACCCCTCGCAGCTCTCAGCGGGAGGAAAAGGGAATTCTCTAGGCCAACTTAGGTTGACCGTTGAGCGATTGGAGAGTCGTTGCCTTCCAAGCAGCGGCAATCAGAGTCCCTCCATCCCAATTATTTATCCGGCCGATGGGGGGCCTCCCTACCGGCCTGACCGGATCCTAGTACGTTTCGCAAGTGCCACCGAACCGAAATTGGTTTCGGGCACGAGCCTTTATCGGCTCGTTCCGAGTGTCCCTGGATTGTATGTCATTCAAGTTAATGCCGAAACGAATGTTGAAACTGCCCTAGCCGCTTATCTGCAGGACCCGGGTGTTATCTACGCTGAACGTGATTACGTCGTCCAAGCCGACAGAATACCGAACGACCCGCTATTTAATCAGTTATGGGGGCTGAACAATACAGGCCAAACTGGCGGCACCCCGGACGCTGACATAGACGCCCCGGAAGCATGGGATGTCAGTACCGGAGGCATAAGTAACAGCGGCAGGGGCCCAGTCATCGCCGTCATTGATACGGGAGTGGATTATACCCACCCTGACTTAGCTGCTAACATCTGGACTAACCCGAATGAGATTCCAAACAATGGTTTAGATGATGACGGCAACGGGTACGTGGATGATGTCCGTGGCTGGGATTTTGTCAATAATGACAACGATCCCATGGATGACAATGACCACGGTACGCACGTAGCTGGTACTATTGCCGCCGTTGGCGACAACGGTATCGGGGTAGTCGGGGTTAATTGGAAAGCCCAAATCATGCCGCTGAAGTTCTTGGATTCTCTGGGTTTTGGCTCCATCAGCGACGCCGTCTTAGCGGTCGATTACTCAGTCAGGATGGGAGCCGTCGTGTCCAATAACAGTTGGGGAGGCCGTGCTAACTCCCAGGCTTTACTAAATGCCATTGACCGCGCCCGGGCAGCAGGACAAGTCTTTGTAGCAGCAGCTGGAAACCGCGCCAGCAATAACGACAGCACTCCCCATTACCCCTCAAACTATGACCTGGACAACATCATCGCTGTTGCCGCTACGGATGACAATGACCAACTGGCATCGTTCTCGAATTTTGGACAGAGGACCGTTGACTTGGCCGCGCCAGGCGTAAATATTCTCAGCACGCTCCCTGGTAACACTTACGGCAGTTTTAGTGGAACCTCCATGGCGACGCCGCACGTTGCTGGAGTGGCCGCTCTCTTACGCGACTTCAAGCCTAACATGAGTTACCGTGCGATAATTGATGCCATACTACGAAGTGTGGACGTCGTTCCCGCTCTGGCCGGACGCGTTAGTACAGGAGGCCGATTGAATGCTAACAAGGCTCTTGCAATCATTCAACCTGCCAGTGTTCTCCAAGTCAGCCTCCCCAGCCCCGGAATCTACACTGAGGGCCAGGATTTGATTTTCGGGGTAAAGTTTAGTAAGCGCGTTTTCGTTTCTGGCTCGCCTTCCCTACGCTTTGATTTCAATGGACAGGTTGGCGTTTCAAGGATCGCTGTTTACAACGGGGGCAGTGGCACGGACACGTTGACCTTTAGGTATACGGTCCAACCTGACGATAACGCTCCCAATGGTATTACCATCGTCTCACCTATACTGCTGCCGGCACGGTCAGCGATCACTGATTCGTTTGGCTTCTCGGCCGTATTGACTTTTCAAGACATTGACGCCAGCGGCATAGTACTGGATACGCCGCCCAGAATCCTAGCGGTTGCGGCAAACCGAAATGGGCAGAACCCCTGGTTCAAGGCCGGGGACACCATAATTTTTGCCGTTACCTTTACCGAGCCAGTGATCGTAACGGGCAATCCTGAATTGAAGCTTCAGGTAGGTCCATTCAATAGGTCTGCAACTTACGTTTCAGGGTCTGGTACCAGCACGCTATTGTTCGGATATGTAGTGCAAACCGGGGACGAAGATAGGGACGGCGTAACGGTGTTGAGCCCGCTTGATCTCAGTAATGGTGCTCAGATCAAAGACACCGGTGGCACCCCCGCTAGACTCAACTTCACCCCGCCGGATACCAGTGGCATTCTCGTGGATGGTGTGCCGCCGCAGATTACTAGCCTTTATGCCCCACTCCCCGGTATTTACGGCCAGGGCCAGGTGCTCACCTTTATCGCCAGGTTCAATGAGCCGGTGCTGGTCGTCGGGCAGCCTTCCCTTTCCATCGTGGTGGGATCCTCGAATCGCACGGCCAGTTACGTAAGCGGTTCCGGCTCTAATCTCTTGACTTTCCAATACATTGTCGGGCCGAACGAGCAGGACTTAGACGGCATTACTATCAAAAATACCTTGCAATTGCAGTTGCCAAATGATTTAGTCCGGGATGTAGCCGGTAGCCAAACCCTGATAGACTTTACCCCACCGGATTCTTCCAGCGTGCTAGTGGACTCGCTGCCTCCCAGCATCGTGAGCATCTCTCCGGTCAACACCGGGACGTTTCGCCTGGGGTCGGCGATTGACCTGCTGGTGCGCTTCAGCGAACCCGTTATACTAAGCAACAGCGCTAATACAGCGCCGTACCTATCTCTGCGTATAGGTGCCTTCGATCGCCAGGCAACGTATGTATCGGGAAGCGGCTCTAATGTCTGGCGCTTTCGCTACACCGTGCAGGCCGGAGACTTAGATACAGATGGTATCGACGTTCAGTCGCTGAACACAAACGGCACCAATTTGCGTGATCAGGCAGGCAACGATGCTAACCTGACTTTTTCTCCTATCAACCTGGGCTCGGTTCTCGTAGATGGAATTATTCCCACTGTCGTGCAAGTGAATCTGCCGGCTGCGGATATTTACCGCGCTGGGCAGGTACTGTCCTTTGCGGTTTTTTATGACGAACCAGTTGCGGTAAGTGGCGGCCCCAACGTACCTACCCTGGCCTTGCGAATCGGAAACAGTATTCGTCAGGCTAACCTGACTTCTGCGGTGTTAAATCGTCTCATATTCCAGTACACGATCCATACCGGGGACGACGACTTAGATGGTATTGAGGTGCTTTCGCCGATCCTCCTGAATGGAGCAACTATTCGGGATGCTGCTGGAAATGACGCGAATCTAAATCTACCGGCGCTGGATACCAGCGGCATCCGTATTGATGCCGGTGGCCCAACCGTGGTCTCGGTGATCGGCCCGCCTAATGGCGTTTATCGCGTCGGCCAGGCTTTGGACTTACGTCTGATATTCAGTGAAAACGCCGTCGTTATCGGTACGCCGACTATCAGTCTGACGATAGGCAATCGCGTAGTGGATGCTGAATATATTCAGGGTAGTGGGACGACCACACTTGTCTTTCGCTATGTAGTAGCGATCGGCGATAGCGACACGGACGGGATCAGCTACGGAAACGCGGTTAATCTAAATGGCGGTAGCATTCGCGATGCGGCAGGCAATCCGGCAACACTAAGCTTTATTCCACCAGATACCGCTAATGTGAAAGTAGATGGAGTGGCTCCGAGCATAGTCAGTGTGCAAGGGCCGGCGCCGGGATACTACGGCATAGGTATGGCGATGTTCTTCCAGGTGCAGTTCAGCGAGCCGGTGATCGTGAGCGGTGCTAATTTGCCGCGTTTGCAGATTTTCGCCGGACCAGAAAGTCGCTTCGCTTCGTACTGGACTGGAAGTGGATCGGCCAATGTGACGTTCCGCTATGTAGTGCAGGAAGGCGATCCGAGCGGGCCGGTAAGCATCGGCAGTTTTCTCGACCTGCAAGGGGGCCAAATCACGGATAGTGTCGGCAACGCACTCACGCAGACGGTATTTTCGCCGGGGAGCACCGGGGCAAATCTCGACGGCGTGCGTCCGCAGGTGCTCAGCGTAATCACCCCCGCGCCAGGCACCTACAGCGATGGAAGCATCCTGGAGTTTGGATTGCTCATGAGCGAGGTAATCGTTGCCGACACGAGCTTGGGCGCGCCCTCCCTGCTTGTGCAAATCGGCAATCAAATTCGCAGCGCCAGCTTTGTCGGCATTGGGCCAGCCAATTTTGTCAGGTTCCGTTATGTCGTTCAGCCAGGGGATGTGGATACGGACGGCATTCGGCTGCTGGGAATCAACCTCAACAATGTTCGGCTCCTGGATGTCGCAGGCAACGCCGCCAGCATCAACGTGTCGCCCCAAGACCTGGGACAGGTACTGGTGGACGCGCAGCCACCTACACTGGTTCGTGTCATCGGCCCGACAGCCAGGACATATCGTTTAGGCGAAAGCCTGCAATTTACGGTGGAGTTCAGCGAACCGGTGAACGTGAGTGGCGGAAGCCCGCGACTAGGGCTGGCGCTTGGCTCGCAGATGGGTTTCGCGGATTACGTCAGTGGTAGCGGAAGTACGCGTCTGCTCTTCCAATATCGAGTGCAACCGGGAGACCTGGCTAGTTCCGTCCAGGTGCGCTCACCCCTGTTGCTCAACGGCAGCAGCATCCAGGATGGTGTCGGCCACAACGCTGAACTGAGTTTTCCCTCGTTCTTTGTACCGGGCGTGCGGATAGACGCCGTGGCGCCGAAAATTCAGCGCGTCATGCCGCCATCTAGTGGTAATTATCGCACTGGGCAGACGCTGGAATTTCGCGTCCTGTTTGATGAGCCGGTCGTTGTGCAGACCAGCGGAACGATACGCCCCTACCTGCTGTTGCGTATAGGTTCGACGTCGCGTCGAGCGGTGTACAGTTCCGGCAGCGGCACGAACACTCTGATTTTCCGGTATACCATCGCCGCCAGCGACAGGGATACCAACGGCATACAGGTAAATGGTACGATCTATCAGCCCAGTGGTACGCGCATCAGCGACCTGGCTGGCAACGCCGCGCAAGTGCGTTTTGCACCTCCTTCGCTGGTCGGACTGTTGGTCAACGCTGGCCTGACCAGTTGGCTGGGCCCGCGACGCTGATGCGCTTTCGCCATCTGACAAATTAGTTCTCCCTGGATGGCTCGCCGAGGATTTCACACCAGAGCCGCGATGGCCGAATGAGTAGCAGGAAAATACAGTGCGGCAACAGGAACTTCTGTGTCCAAAGCCGCCGTGGTACCTGATACAGTCAGGTTGGCGCACTGAGCGTCGCCAGATCGGCGCCTTGCTGGAAGCGCTGCATGACAAAGTCCGCCGGCAAGACGTGGAGAGCGAGCGTGAGGAAGAAGAGCTTCGTCAGGCGCTCTGCCTCCACAATCAAAAAGAGGAAAATGTCCTTTATCCCGCTTTGGACCGGCTAACCACCGAGGAAGAGCGTGCAGAAGCTTTCCAGAAACTCCAGACGCTGCCCGAGGAGGCCTACCGAACATGCTGTGGTCATCGAGCGCATCTTTCGCAGGAGCCTCCTCCCTCGCACTAATGAGTTGCTGCGCATCACGCAGGCGCCGGATGCTCACTGCTGATGCAGGGCCGTGAGCATCCTGGTGATCTCTTCCACGATGCGCTCGCCAGTCCCTGGCTCGGCATAGCTATGCAACCCGGTCCAGGTTTGATAACCGCCCAGCTCAAAGGCCTGGCGATCCGGTAAATAACCGATCCAATCATTGGCCAACTCGGCAATATAGGTATAACGGAAAGGAGAGCGGTGTTTGATAGCCAATCCCAATTTAGTAAAGAACTCTCCCGGCACACCGGCGAGAGCAATGTCGCCGATTTGCAACACCTGCAACCAGGTGGTCCGTTCTTGTCCTTGCAAGGGAGCCAGGAGTTGGCGCTGCTTGCGGAAGACGGCGGCATATCCCTCGGCATTGCGCCCTGCACGCTTGCGGCAGTATTGTAAGACCGCTTTCTCTTCCTGCTGTTCATCGAAGTGACGTATATGAAAGCGAAAGCGCTGGCGCACGCCCCGCAGCCGCTCTACGGGATAGGGCCGGGCCTCGGCCAGCGCCGCACGCACGGCCGCTTTGATGCGATATACTGCTTCACCGCAGGGCACGGTCAGATTGTGTGTGGAACCCGAGGCGCCTTCGAGAAAACAAACGACGCCGCCCAACTCCTGTTCCAGTTCCTGCGCCGCCAAGCCATAAAAAGAGGGGGAGCGCACATTCGGTTTGCGTGTACCAATGCTGTGCGTCGAATGATTGAACAGGATAGCAAGCCAGCGTCCCTGACGGCGGAATGCCAGCACCGGCAGATCGGGATCAAAAGGCCCAGTAGGCCGTACTGCGTCTTCCCGGGGGCCAATCCAGTAGATCGTGCCGTCACGCAGCAACCATCTGCTATTCTGGCCAACGGTGGCTTCCTGTCCCAGAGCAAAATAAAAATCGGCCTCCGCCAGTTGTGCTACTGCTTTCCCCACCGCAGCCCGAATGCCTTCCTGAACGCGCCGGCAGAACAGCTCTTCGCGCCGGTAGCCATGTACAGTTACAGTGCTGGGGGCATGATGGGTATGCGTCGCCTGGATCAGCAAATGCTCCGGGGGGATCTGATATTGTTGTGCAATCTGTTCCGCTACGGGATCTAATAAATCCCGTGTTAACATAAGGACATCACAGGAGACGATTGCCAATCGGCCCTGTCCAGGTTTTTCCAGGACCACGGCGACCGCCCGCAACTCTCCTTCCTGGCCGACAGCATGCCCAGGGTAAATGCCTCCGCCGATGACCATATGGTCATCGGCCTGCAAGGACACCGCCGCTGCCCCCACAAGCAGCTTTGGGCTTCCCGAATCTTTCTCTCTGCTCCTAGCCGGAAACACTATCAGCCAGGCTACAATTCCAACAAGGGCACCAAGGCTGATTGGAGTAGTCGGACTTCGACTGCGAAAGCTGCACACCGTGATCAGGTGCCGTACCCTTGTCCGCGGCATGGCGTTTCTCCCGGAACTTTTCCTGCTGCTAATCTAGTTTCCTGCTCCGATGGGAGCGAGCCCATTCCCGGCAATAGCTGTGGTCCTGTGAAATCCAAAGGAAGTGGCGAAAGACTCCCCCCGAATGGGGAAACATGTTCCTACGGGGAATGTTCCTAGGGGAAGACAACTCCGCAGGAACTTCCCCTCCTCTCAGCTGCTGGCGCTGCGGTAGTGTTGCAGCGCCAGGTAAAAGACTTTACGACTGAGAACCAGAAGCACGGCGCTGGCCAGCAAGGTATAGGCCGCCAGTTCCGGTTCGAGCACTTTCACCATGACCCGCGCGGGCACATTGGTGGCGACGATCACCGGCACGACGAAGGTAAAGAACCAGCCGATCGGATACGCCCAACGTCCGGCGAAGATCTCCCGCGGATAGCGCATGAAGGTAGTAAAGAGCCACCAGACCTCATACAGGCTTTGATTGCGCACCAGCCAGACGGAGGCCGCCGTCAGGAGCACCAGGAAGCTGTAAGCCAGCGCCACGCCGCAGGCAAACAGCAGCAGGAAGAGTAGAAGTCGCCCCAGATCGAAGTCCCAGCCCAGTTGCATCAGAGCCAGCATGCTGACGCCGGCGCCCAGGAAAATGTTAGGCAAAGTCGCCCAATCCAGATCGCGGCTGGTGATGAGGAACTGTTCATTGGCGGGTAAGAGCAAGTAGAAATCCAGATCGCCGGTGCGCACCAGTTCGGCAAACTCGCCGCAGTTGATCAAAAAGAGCGTCTCGATTACGCCGCCCAGGGCATAGTAGCAGCCGACGAAAAACAGATACTCTTCGCGACTCCAGTCGGCGACGACGCTCGTGTGAGTGAAGACCATGTCATAGAAGATGAGCAGGATGATGAGCCAGAGCAGTTCGACGCTGACCTTGACCAGGAAGTTGCCGCGGAAGGAAAGCTCCCGCATCAGGCCGAAACGGGCAAAGGCCAGCCAGAGACGCCCATAGTGCAGGAGCGTGCGCATGGTTTCAGCCTCCGTAGGCGCTATAGCGGCGCAGACCGCAGCGATAGAGCCAGCTGGCCAGCAGGGCCAAGGCCAGCGCCCAAACGGCTTCGGTCATCAGGGCGGACAGCAAGGCCTCCTGCGGTACTTTGTCCAGGAAGATCGCTGCCGGGAAGTAAGCCAGATACTGGAAGGGCAGGGCTTTGAGAACCTGAGCAAAAACCGCCGGCAGCAGATCAAAGGGAAACATGTGCCCGGAGAGAAAGAAAGTCAGAGTCCCCATGACATAAAGAAAGGAGGAAACTTCCAGGAACCAGAAGCCGAGCATGCCGAGGGCGGCTTCCAAGAAAAAGCCAATCAGGAATCCTAAAAGTAAGGAGAGCAGGTAGGCGGCCAGCACCGGAGCGCTTGGCCAGCCCGCGAAGAAGTCACGGCAGAGGAAAAAGAGCAACGCGTAAGGAACAGCGGTCATGGTGATGTAGGCCGCTTTGTGAGCGGCGCGGTAAGACAGCAGATAGGGCAGTATCGAGATCGGTTGTAATAGATATTTTTTCAGGTTGCCCTCGCGGATATCCCGAGCAATGCCCTGAGCCAGTCCCGGCATGCTGGAGAACATGCGGCTGATGTGCACCAGCAGGAGATAGGAGATCATTTCCTTCAGGCTGAAGCCGCCCAACTGTCCGCCGGACAATTGCCCTGCGCCGGCATAGACGGCCAGCCAGAGCAGGATCGTGGTCAACATCGGCAGGAAACGGAGCAGGGTGCTGAGGATAAAGTCGAGGCGATATGCCAGTCTTTCCACCAGAGCAATGCGGGCGATCCGGCCATATTTGCCGACTTCGCCCAGGAGCGCGCCGAGGCGCGCAGGGCGGCGCAGCATGCCAGCGCCGTCGGCTGGTTCAAACGGTAGTAAGCTGAGAGTCGACTTCATGGACCGGTCGGGCTTCTTCAAAGACGCGGGCAATCACCTGTTCCAGGGGCGGATCCTGAACGTTCAAGTCCAGGACGCGGTGCTGATCGAGAATGGCAGCGAGCACCTCCGCCAGGCGCTGGCGCGCCACGCGCAACTCGATCAGGGGGCCGTCGGCATGGACCACTTCGCCGTAGCGGCGAAACGGCTCCGGGTCGGCCTCTTCCGCCAGTTGGAGCTTGACGAGCTTGGCCTGGCTGAACTGTTCGGTGATGCCGGCCAGGGGGCCGTCATAGACCAGCTGGCCCTGCGTGATCACCAGCACCCGGGCACACAGCGCCTCAACATCTTTCATGTAATGGCTGGTGAGCAGGATGGTGACGCTCCGGCGGCGATTGTATTCGCGCAGGCAGCGGCGGATGGTCACCTGGGCAACGACATCCAGGCCGATGGTCGGCTCATCCAGCAAAAGCAAACGGGGCTGGTGCAAGAGCGCGGCGATGAGTTCCATTTTCATGCGTTCGCCCAGGGACAATTCGCGCACCGGTTGACGGAGCAGGTGGCCGACGCCGAACAGTTCCGTCAACTCGCCGAGCGTGCGCTGAAATTGCTCTGCGGGCAGAGAGTAGATAGCCCGGTGCAGGGCAAAACTGTCGGCCGCAGGCAGGTCCCACCAGAGTTGGTTCTTCTGTCCCATGACCAGGGCGAGTTGTCGGCGGAAGGCATTGGCCCGTTCCCAGGGGACAAAACCCAGCACCCGTGCGCTGCCAGCTGTGGGATAGATCAGGCCGGAGAGCATCTTCAGGGTAGTGGTCTTGCCAGCCCCGTTGGGCCCTAAAAAGCCGACGATCTCGCCGGGCTCGATGCGGAAACTGACTCCGTCCACGGCGCGCACTTCGCGGTAGCGCCGCCGGAATAAACCCCGCACCGCTCCGAGCAGCCCTTCCTGTTTCTGATAAACACGGTAGATTTTGGTCAGGCCGTGGACTTCGATGATCGGCCCGGCAGCATTAGCCAGCGCTGTTGCGGTCATGCGTTCCAGGATGGGGTGGTTCCTGCCAGTAGCGCGCCAACAGCGTGCGGGCGGATTCCCACCGGCGTAATACCGTGCGTTTGCTGATACCGAGAATCTTCGCCGTCTGTTCGCCGGTCAGTCCGTGATAGTAAATCAGGTCAAAGACCTGTCGTTCCGGCTCGGGCAAAAGCTCGGTCTGCTGGTGGAATTCGGTGAGTTCTACCAGACCGGAAGGAGTCTCGTTTTCCGGAGCCGCTGCCGCTTCTACCGGCGTCATGATTTTACCCGTGTCGGTGGTGAAAATCTTGCCGGTGTCGTGGTGGCTGGCCATGCCCCACGGCCCGAAATAATGGCGACACAGGTCAATGAGTTCACGGCGAATGGCAACAGCGGCACGGCGGAAGTAATCGGCGAGGTTGTTCGGAGGATGCTGCTGCAGGCTACGCCACAACCGCATCAGCGCCCGCTGCAAAATGTCCGCGGTGTCCTCCCAGCGGTGAATATGCTCAAAGCCGCCATGATACAGCCGACGCGTCAATTCGCGTAAGCGTTCGCAGGTTTGTCCGATGAGTTGATTGGCGGCGGCGATGTCGCCCTGTTGCCAGCGGCGCACCAGGGCTTCCAGTTCCGCAGTGGAGCTGCCATTCACGGTGTCGCTCTCGCGCGAATGCCGGTCCGACCGGGTCCGATCGGCTCAGGCGGAGCAGCGGCGGCGTAAGGACACCTGTCGCTACCCAGCCTGTGTTGTTGTAGCCATGAACCTGCCGCCGTCCAATAACTTTTAAAGCCCGGCGAACTTACACTCGCAGTGCCGTAGTTGGTTTTTCTAAACCGAGGCGAACCGTCTCTCGCGGTTGGGTCAGTTGTTCTGCGGCAAGTGCGACTCGCCGCGGTTATCGGCCAGGTCGTGCTGACCGGCCACCGGTCGCGTCGCGTCAATCAGAAGCCACAAGCCGGCGGCGGTCAGGTAAACCAAAGCAAACAGCACGAAATTCAGGTCGTAGCCGATGCGTTCCGCTTGCAGTTCGGGAAGCTTCCCAGCGTAATAGCGCTTCGCCCATTCCACCACCGTGCCGGTAATCAGGTTCGCTGCCGCCCCGCCTAGGTTGCCGATGGTATTCATGCAGCCGGCCACGATGGCCGCGTAGCGCTTGCCGATGTCCTGGCAGATGGCCCAGCTTGGCCCCATGGTGATGTCGTTCCAGAAAGCGGCCAGGGAAATGCACAAAGCAAAGAGCCAGGCCCACGGCGCGAGAATGCATAGAGGAAAACAGGCAGCACACAGAAGATGCCCCAGGAGGCCGTAGCGCCGACGTCCCCATTTGCGGTCGCCAGTGCGGCGGATCCAGCGGTCAGTCAGCCAGCCACCCACGATGCAACCGATCGCCCCGAAAATGAGCGGCCCACCTTTGAAGAGTCCGCCTAGCGCACTATCCTTGGCCACGCCATAGTGCCGCTCCAGAAAACCGGGCAGATACGTGATGTGAAAATACCACCCGAAGGCGGCGCAGAAGTACATCAGGCACAACGCCCACAGATTGCGGTCGGCAAGCAGTTGCCACCAGGGGACGCCGGCATGGGCGCTTTCCTCACCACGACGACCGAGCTGGATCAGCTCCAGTTCCCTGCTGCTGACCGCCGGATGCTGTTCAGGGCGATCGCGGAACAACGCCGCGAAAGCCACGCACCAAATGATACCGACGGCCCCGAATATCCAGAAGGCGATGCGCCATCGTAGGTCGTGAGCCAGCCCCAGCGCGGAACCGAGCAACCACTCGACCACTACAACCCAAACCAGCGGCGTCAGTCCGCCCATCAGCCGACCACTGAACCAGACGGCACCCTGGGCCCAGCCGCGTTCGGTGAACGGCATCCAGTTGTGCAGCGCCCGGGTGATATTGGGATAGGCCCCCGCTTCTCCCACGCCGAACAAAAACCGAATGGCAATCAACCAGCCCAGCGCCACCGTACCCGTGCCGAACAAGTACAGTCCGTGCGTCATTTCCCACGCAATCAATCCGGTCAGGGCGGTGAACGCAGACCACCACAGGACAATGCGAATCAACGTCCGTTTCGGGCCGAAGACGTCGCCGAGCCAGCCGCTGGGCACTTCGAACGTGGCATAGGCGAACGTAAAGGCGGTAAACGCCCACTTCAGCGTCTCCACGCCCGTACCTGGGCCAAAGAGTGCACGGGCTATTTCCGACGCCGCTGCTCCCATCGCCACCCGATCCAGGTAGGTAATCATGGACAACAAGCACAAAAACGCCAGCACGCGATAGCGAATGCCGGAGTCCGGCAGCGCACTCCCTGGCGGCATGATCTTCTCCATTTGACAGGTGGCGATCCATGACCTAGGTTTGAGCGACCAAAGAGAGGCGCAGCCAACTGTGCATGGTCCCTGCTCTTTGGCGGTCTGACGCCTTTGGGGAGGGGCGTCAGTACCAGGCGAGGGAGGGATAGCATGGAGCTATTGAGGGGACCCTCTCTCGCCCTTTTTATGCGCTGGCTTTTTGACAGGCCAGCATTGGTATGCTAGGCTTGCAAGAGCGTTCGCTTTGCCGACGACGTCGGGCTATCGCCGGGCCACAGGAGCGGCGGGCGTAAAACCACTGGGTCAACATGGCCCATTCCGCCACATACTCGACTTCACCGCACGACATCCCGGGCAGCGGCGGCGAAGTAACCCTGGGCGGCGGAGGAGAGAACGTGCCAGCGGACTTGCATGACCGCAAATCCGCGCTGCTGGTTCGGCTGCGCTTCGAGCGCTGCCTGGAGGAAAACCGTCTGCGCGAGGTCTGGCAAGCAACCGGCCCGGATGGCAAACGCCGTCTCGTTACCTACGTCAAGGGTTTTATCGGCCGCGACCAGAATAGCCAGGCACCGTGTCTGGCCGAGCAACGTTTGACGTCTATCCGTCATCCTTATCTGCTGCGTGTGGAAAACGTCGTTCCCGAAGGCGGACGTGTGGTCATTGTCAGCGAATGGGCCGAGTGTACCTGGGCCGAATATTTTCGCAGCACGCCGCTGGAAGGCCCTTATGGCTTACGCCGACAACGTTTGCTGAGCCTGCTGAGCCAGGCCGCGGAAGCCCTGGATTTTCTGCGGCGGGAACACGCCCTGATGCATCTGGGGCTGAGTCCGCGCGTGTTGTGGTGGCGCGAGGGTCAAGCCGCCATCAGTGATTACGGCGTGGTGGAATTGCTTCTTTTGCCACAACATCGCCCAGCAGCCCAGTACAGTCCACGCTATGCCGCACCAGAAGTTTTTGCCGGGCGGCCCAGCTGGGCCAGCGACCAATTCAGTCTGGCGGCGATTTACCAAGAATTGCTCACCGGTGCCCACCCATTTCGTGTCGCTCGCTTGCGCGACCTGGCCGGCGACAGCTGGCACGAACCCGACCTGGAACCATTGCCCGCCGGGGACCGCGACGCCGTCGCCCGAGCCCTGGCTCGCAATCCCGCTGACCGATTCCCCAGCTGCTCCGATTTTGTCCGCGCCTTACAGGAAGCTCCTATGCGGGTGGAGGCAGTTTCCGTTCGAGCCGCGGGTCTGTATGTTCCTGGCCAGGTTCATAATGTCGGTTTGCAAGCACCGTGGCTCGGCTGCCAGCTGCAGCGGCAGGTGAGCCGGCTTGTGGGTTTTGCCAGTCGCGGCTTGGAAGTGCGTGAGTATCGCGGCATGCGTTACCGTTACACCCAGACCGGCGTGCTGCAACATACCTGCGCTGCCGTGCTGGCTCCCGGAATCGCCTGGGAAAAAGTCATGGGGTTTTTGCGCAGCTGGCCCAGCCGCATTGTGCAACTCGATGGCTTCCAGATCACGGTTCGGCTGATCGGCAACGAAAGCTGGTGGCAGAAGGTTCTTCCCGTCCCCAGCGACATCCTCGAGGTACGGCTGTGGTTCGAGCCAGCCTGGTCCGGCATGACGCGGGTACGGATAGAGATGGAATATGTCGGCAAATTCCCCGGGCAGCGTCGGCAAGTCCTGGAGCAGATTGGGCCGGTCTTTCTCGAACAACTGCGTTCCTATCTGATGGCCACACCCGAACGCCGACAACACGAACGCTTCGAATACACCGAGCCGTTACGCGTTCACTACGGGGTACCGGACGGCCCAGGGCGACAGGAAGTCGAAGTGATCGGACAGGATATTTCCTCGACAGGCATTCGCTTTCTCTCGCCAATACCTTTGCCGGAAGAGCCGGTGCAGGTTTTTCCGGTAAGTGAAGGTGCCGCAGTTCCCATCGCCTTGCCAGCCAGCATCCTGCGTGTCGAGCCATGTAGTGAAGGCTACCTCGTCGCCGCGCGTTTCTTGATCGACCCGGATACCCCTTTAGATGGGCTCAGTGAGTCGCCACGGTGAAGCGTCGGCGCATCTGCCTGGATCCCTCATCATCCAGCTTGAATTGGTATCGGTTGAAAAATCCTCGTAGCGCCTCTGACTTGCGATCCAACTCGCGGGTTCCGCCGCTGACTTTTCTCGAGCGGCGAGCCGTGCACTTGCAAATATCATCCCAACCAGCAAGCCAGCCGTGAGAAACTGAAACGCTTCAACGAAGTTGCAAGGCTTCCTTTGCCGGCGACCAATACCTGGGATGAAAATCGGTGTCTAACGCAATAGACACGCACGGGCGCACCCGATATAATGGACAGAAACCCGCCGCATGCACAGTACCTCGCGAAATCCCGCGGGCTCGCCTTGGAACCAACCTGCCCTATTGACTAATCCCAAGTGCTTGATACCGGTAGGAGCAACCCCACCCCTTGGCCAAAGTCCGCTAATGCCCAGCTGCAAAAGGCATAACGACGAAGACGCTAAGGCTCGAGGCAAAGCCTTTGTGTGTCTTCGGGTTGCAGTGGGCGACAAGTGGTGGTACTGCGCGGGTGGCTGAAATCCAGACCGTCCGCGCTTGGCCGTACACGCTTAGCGATTGCCTGCGTAAGGTGGTGCCATCAGCTTCCGAAATGGGGCGTGGGGAGCTGGATGGCCAATAGGCACTGTGGCCTGCAGAATGTCCGGTACGCCCCGTAGCTAGGCAACCGAAAGGAGGTTAGCCCATGCGCATTCGCATCCTTGGGGCTGGCCTGGTGGCGATTGTGGCCTGCGGTCTGGCCATCGCCCAGGGTAGCCTGAAGTCCGGCCCGCAAGTCGGGCAGAGCTCCGGCCCGGCATTCCACCCGCTCAACGTCATCAACGTCGATCAGCCGTCCAAGAACGGCCAGAAAAACTGCTTTGTCTGACAGTTCGGCGGCGCTCCCGTCGCGCTCATCTTCGCCCGTGAGCTGAGCGACGGCTTGACCAGTCTGGTCAAGAAACTCGATGCCGCTGCTGCTGCCGACAAATCCATCAAAGCCTGCGTTGTCTTCCTTTCGGATGACCCGGAGTTGGAGAAGCGTATCAAGTCGCTGGTTGAGAAAGAGGGTATCAAGAACGTTAGCTTCGGCATAGATAACCCCGCTGGCCCGAAAGGCTGGAACATCGCTAAGGAAGCCGAAGTTACCGCCGTCTTTTACAAGAACCGGAAGGTGGTGGCCAACCATGCCATTCCGGCTGGTGGATTCAACGCCAGGACCGTCGAAGCAATCATTGCCGATCTCAGCAAGCTACAATAATTCCCTGGTCCTTCCGGATTCGGAAAATCGCGCCCTGGCTTCGTACGCTGCCGCAACGGTTCCATAAGAACCTGGCTCGCATGCGACCTTCCAGAGCGTGGAGCGTGCTCCACGCAATCCTAATTTTGCGGCGGCCGTTGACGGTAGCGTAAGAATTTGATCCGCGGAACGCGTGCCTGGCTCCTTTCTTGGCCGCCGGTGTTTAGACCGGCGGCTTTTTCTTTTGGCATTGGCCAGGTAAAAAGCAATTGATGCCGCATGGATGAGAAGCCGCGGCTACATCCCGCAGGCAAAATCCGCCCCTCGGCACATTTGCTCTGTCCCAGGCGTACTCCAGCGCACTTTTGGGGCAGGCGGTCAGCTGTGCCGATGCGGTCGGGAACGTGGAGCCCATCAGCCATGTCGCACGGACAGTACCTGGCCGAACGACTCGCTGAATACGCCAACCGACTCCGCTATGAGGATTTGCCAGCGGAGGTCGTGCACGAAGCTAAGCGGCGATTCGTGGATTCGTTTGCCACTGCCGTCGGCGCCTGGCATGCCGAGGCGGCGCGCATCGCCCGGCGCTGTGCTTTGCGCGTGCAAAGCCTGCCACCGGCTACGTTGCTCGGCGGGGGAAAATCAAGTGTCGAATGGGCCACTTTCGCGAACGGCTTGCTGGTGCGCTATCTTGATTTCAATGACACCTACCTGTCACTGGAACCAGCCCATCCGAGCGACAATCTGAGTGCCATCTGGGCGGTCGGCGAACTGGCAGGCGCGACTGGCCGCGATTTGATAACTGCGACGGTGCTGGCCTACGAGATTCAATGTCGGCTCTGCGATGCCGCTTCTTTGCGTCGCCACGGATTTGACCATGTGGTTTACGGGGCGATCTCCTCGTGTTTGGCAGCGTGCAAATTGTTAGGTCTGGAACCGCGTCGCATCGTGCATGCTCTGGGCATCGCCGCTGTCAGCAATATCGCTTTGCGACAAACACGTGCGGGCGAACTCAGTATGTGGAAAGGATGTGCATTCGCCAATGCGGCACGCAATGGGGTGTTCGCGGCACTGCTGGCCGCGGAAGGGATGACCGGCCCGGCGCCCATTTTTGAGGGAGAACTTGGCTTCATGAAACTGATCACCGGCCCGTTCACGTTGCCGACCCTGGCTGGCGAGCACGGTGCGGCAAGAGCCGACGACTTCATGATCCGACGTACTTACATCAAGTTCTGGCCAGCGGAATACCATGCCCAGAGTGCCATTGACGCTGCTTTGCGACTCCGCCCGCAAATCGAGAGTCTGGACGACATCGAACGCATCGACATTTTCACCTTCGATGCTGCTGCGGACATCATTGGCAAAGACCCGGAAAAATGGCGGCCCCGCACTCGCGAGACCGCCGATCACAGTTTGCCTTACTGCGTAGCCGTCGCCCTCTATGATGGCGAAGTAACGCTGGCCAGTTTCGATGACCAGCATTTACACGACGACCAGCTATTGCGGCTGGTAGCCCAAGTTCAGGTGCATCGCGACGCCCATCTCTCGGCCCGCTATCCGCAAGGGATTCCCAACCGCGTGGTGGTGCAGCTACGCCATGGGAAGACCTTGACCGCGGAAGTTGAATATCCGCGAGGTCATGCCTGCAACCCCATGACTGATGCCGAACTCGAACAGAAATTCCGGGCCCTGGTTGCCCCGCTGTACGGCCCAAGGCGGACGCAGACCCTTTTGGAAGGGTTGTGGCAGCTGGATACGGTCAGCTCGGCCACCTCGTTGATGGAGATGTTCACGCTCGACGAAAGCCTGTGGTGAACGGATACGGGAGCGCTTGGTGTCCTTTTTGCGGCTGGCCGGGACGGGAATTACGCCCGTCAGAGAATCCGTCGGCTGCACTCCCGGCAACTTTTCGCTCGGCTGGTGCGAACCAATTCGCCCCAAAATTTTTTCTTGACCCCGGGCTAGCGGGATGCTATAAAAAAGACCATTCCGATCGCCAGTGATTCCCCCATAGAATCTTAGCCGAGAATTCTCCGCCATGATTTTGCAGGAAAGTGCCATTGTATCGTTTCGCTACGGCGAGCACCATTCCCCTGCGTGTGTTTTATCGGGTTGGTCTGTCCGATGGTGTCGGTTGCTATGGTACACGGGCTTTTTCCGCGCCCGACCGCGATCGCAGAAGCTAACCAGCACGGGGCTGGTAGCGGATAGCCTCAGGCCTGGTCAGGCGTGATGCCACCGCCTGACCGCAACGGGAGGGAGGTACAATGATGCGAACGACGTGGATGATGCTGGCATTGGCTGCGACGCTGGCAGTGCTCTGGTCGAGCGGGACAAGCTTTTCCGCCGACCCGAAGTACACCATCAAGGAAGTGATGAAACTGGCCCACGTCGGCAAACCGCCATTGTGCGGTAAGGTGGTACAGGGCAAAGCCACCGAGGCGGAAAAGAAACAGCTGCTCGAACTCTACCAAGCCCTGGCCGCCAACAAGCCGCCCCGCGGTGATCTCAAGGACTGGGAAGAGCGCACCAAGGCCCTAGTGGAAGCGGCGAAGGCGCTGGTGGCCAATGACAAAGATGCCATTGCCAAATACAAGCAAGCGCTCAACTGCGCCGCTTGCCATAAGGAGCACAAACCCGCCTCCTAAGGCAGGTGTAGCGAAGATTCGGCTTGCGCATCCGCAGACGGAATTGCGATTACAGCACCCCGAACAAGCGAAGAGACCAGGGCGGCTTTCGCGGCTGCCCTGGTTTTTTGCCGGCATTTGCCGTTCGGCTTCGGGATAGCGAAGAGGCAAGCATCCGGTTCAGTTTGCCGTCCGAGGTTTCCACTTGCCGATGAGCAGTGGATTTATATAAATGGAGACTAGCCAAACCGGCCGAATGACGTGGGAATCGGTCGGAGGTGAGTAACCACGGGCCCCGTAACCTGAAGGAAGTCAGCTATGCGTCTGCTCGGTGTCGTGCTGGCGGCAATCGCTCTGCTGGCTGTGGTCGGTCTCGTGCAGGCCGCGGACAAAGAGGTCACTCTCAAGGGCAAAATCACCTGTGCCCGCTGCGAACTCAAAAAGGAAAAGGCCTGCGCCACCGTCATCGTCGTCAAGGAAGGCGGTAAGGAAGTCGTGTACTATTTCGACGCTGCTTCTCACAAGAAGCATCACGGCGAAATCTGTAAAGAGGGCAAGGAAGGCGAAGTGACGGGCGTCGTATCCGAGGAAGGCGGCAAGCACGTGGTCAAAGTAAGCAAAGTCAGCTTCAAATAACTTCGCCAATCATTGCACACCTCGCATCGAGCCGAACCTTCGCTACCGCCGGGACCAAACACCCCGGCGGTTTTTATTTCTCCAGATGGAGGTTGCAGCGCCGAGTCGCCGAGCCGGAGACTGCTGAGTGGCGAGTGGCAATTGGCGATATGCTCTGCTGCTCACGGCAGGCTGACGCCTGTTGGTGGCGTATCGCGTATTGCCAGGTTGCTCTCGTCCTGGTCGTCTTCCAACGCGAGTGGGAACACAGGAGTCATGAGCGAATTGCTGGCGCGTCTGAATAAGCGTCGAAAAAACGGTTTCACCGTCGCCGGTGAACTAACGGCGCCGGTGAGCGGATTCCATGTGACGGCGTTGTTCGGGCCTTCCGGAAGCGGTAAAACGACCTGGCTGCGACTCCTCGCCGGGTTGGAGCGCCCCGACCAGGGACTTATCCGTTTCGGTTCGCAAATCTGGTTCGACAGCCAGCAGGGGATCTGCCTTTCACCGCAGCAGCGGGACATCGGATTCTTGTTTCAGTCGTATGCGTTGTTTCCGCACCTGACAGCTGAGGAAAATATCGCTTTCGGTTTACACGCTCTGCGGCGCCAGGAGCGACGCCGACGCATCGCCGAAATGCTCGCCCTGGTGCAACTGGAAGGAAAACGGCACGAATATCCGCATCGGCTCTCCGGAGGGGAACAACAACGTCTGGCACTGGCGCGTGTGCTGGCACGTCGGCCACGCTTGCTGCTACTCGATGAGCCATTTTCTGCCCTTGACTTGCATCTGCGACGAAGCTTGTGGCGGCAGTGGCGGCAATTGCTAGAGCCATTCGCTATCCCAGTTTTTCTGGTCAGCCATGACCGGGAAGAAGTCCTGACTCTTGCCCATCGAGTCGCGATACTTCTCGACGGTCAGGTGTGGCAGACGGGCTCTGTGGAAGAGGTTTTTAACCGCCCCAGGGACGCAGCAGTCGCCCGCCTCGTGGGCATGGAGACCGTGGTGACGGGACGGGTGTCGTCCATCCACAGCGACACGCTGCAGGTGCAGGTCGGACGAACTACCTTGATGGTCGCAGTACCCGATGACACACTGGCCGACGCATCCGATTTGACCACGGTGGGCTTACGCCCACCGCTCGTGTTGAATCCGGGCGCTGAGGTGCTGGTATGCATCCGCGGGGAAGATGTGTTGCTGTGGCGAGAAGCACCTGCCCCAACCGACATCAGTGCACGCAATGTGCTTTCGGCCACGGTAGTGCATCTGGAATCGGCAGGCCCGTTGCTCCGGGTGCGCCTGGATGCTGGATTTGCGCTGATGGCTACGGTGACCCGAGCTGCTGCGGAATCGCTGGGACTGAGGCCCGGCCAATCGCTCATCGCCATAATCAAGGCCAGCAGTATCCACCTCATTCCCCGTTCTTGAAGGCCGAAACTTGGCCCCGACAATGGCCAGATGTAGTCGTCAGCACGGTGGCTTGGCGAACGCCGCTCCTAGCGACGCGGTTGACCCTTGCATACCGAGCCACTCAACTTTGAGCGAATGCAGCGGCCGGTTCAGCTATGAATTGGCCAACTGCATCCGATGCCGGTTGCCGAAGCTGGCATGGTTAGAGCACGCGGGGAATAGACTCCTGCTGGCCACCTCGCTAAGGTTTTAGGTCCTTCCAGTCAAGCAACATGCCGTCATCGCGGATCATGGCGGCGGCCAGGACGTCCGGCTTGGCGCTGTAGCGAATCCGGTGTACCGAGCGATCGGCAAAAACCGCCTGGAATGCTCGCGGATGAGCCGAACCCATGGCAAAATCCGGCACCGGGTCGCGGTTGTCCTGCATCGGCTGCAACTTCTCGTCTTCCGGATGATAACGCACAATCGTGTCATTGCCCCAACCGTCCACGAAACTCCAATCGTCGTTGGGCGGATTGCGGTCGATCTTGTCCAGCTGCATCCGTTTCTCTGTCACCAACAGGGTCCAGCTGGTGCCATCTGGAACTCCACCATCGAGAGAAACGATTCGCAGCTTCGGGCCTTTCTCCGGATACCACAGGGAACTGCGAATGACCATGCCGCAGGCAGTGTAATCGCCGTAGGGCGGCGTGTAACGTCCCTGATTGAGCCAGGCCACCTTCTTCGCCGGGCCGGTTACCCCACCATTGCCTGCGTAATCAATCCCGGCCATGGTCAATCCCTGAGCATTCTTTTCGTTGACTCCAGGTTTGCGCCGCAGCGGGCAAAAATAAATCGGTATAGCCGTCTGCCGAATGGCATCATCGCTGGGATCCTTCCACAAGGCCTGCTGCTCGATGTAGGGCAGAATCTGGTAAGCCCAACCCCATTCCTGGAACGGTGCCGCTACTACTTCAGCCCCAGCGGGCAATTTTCCGCCCAGGGGCGGATTCCGTTCGGTTTTACCGCCGACGCGATAAGCGCGGCCTTGTTCGGCATGACCGCCACCGCTGGGGAAGATGTTGAAGTCGTTGTGGTAGTTATGGAACGCCAAGGCCAACATCTGCAGATTGTTAGCGCAGCGCATCTCTTCCGCGGCCAGGCGGACACGTGAAATCGCAGGCAAAAGCAATGCCGCCAGCATCAAGAGCACCGCCAGCAACACCAGCAAGTCGAACAAGGAAAATCCCTGCCGCCATTGGGTCACAGCCCGTGACATGGTTCGGCCCTCCGTCTGGAAATGTGAGTACCAGCTGCCACACTTCGGGCAACGATAACACCGCCAGCTCGACATGGCTTGTCCCTCCGTTTGGAAATGCCGGATGGCCACCGGTTGCTGCCGACCTATCCCGGCCACCCACCACTGGCATATGCAGCGAGGCGATTTTTTCAAGCCAGCAGGAAGAAAAGAATTCCATCCGACAACCGCAGCGGCAGGAGCCGCGAGATTGAGGGTAACAGATCGCGCCATCCGTCGGCGATATGGGCGGCGATCATCGAGGATTTCAGTCTCGTCGCGAGTCGGCCCGGTCGCAAACATCTACCTGCTCGCGGCTCCGGAACCACCGGGCGTGAGCAGTTCGTCTTGCAGAAAACCGGGCCAGGTCGTTACCCTATCTCGCCAGTGCTGCGACAGGAGCAATAGCCTGATATCTTCGATGCAGCTGTCGACAAATCCGAGGAGCCCGGCACTTGCTCAGCTGTCGCAACGCACTGGTCGGCGTGCATATAATACGGGCGCCTGCCATTTCCCGAAAGGAGGAAAGTGGACGTGTTGAATCCGGAATTGCAGCGTCGGGTTGAAGAACTGGCAGCAGAACTGACCAAGCTCCGGGACAGTCTTTGACATCCCGGGCAAGCTTGGCCAGCGCGCGCAGTTAGAAGCCCGGATGGCGGCAGCGGGGTTCTGGGACAATCCCGAAAAAGCGCAGCAGACCATCGCTGCACTCAAACCCCTGGCCGCCCTCATCAGGCCCTATGAGGAACTGCAACGCAACGTCGCCGACTTGCAAGCTCTGACGGAACTGGCGCAGGAAGACCCCACGCTGGAAGCGGAGTTGCAGCGGGAGTTGCACCGGGTAGAGCGGCAACTGCGCGACTTCCAGTTACAGGCGATGCTGAGCGGCAAATATGACGCCTGCGGCGCTTATCTGCGTGTCCAGGCGGGTGCGGGCGGAACTGATGCCTGCGACTGGGCGCAAATGCTGTTGCGCATGTATTCCCGCTGGGCCGAGCAGCACGGCTACCAAGTCGAGCTCGTTGACCTGGTGCCCAACGAGGAAGGGGGCATTCGCAACGCCACACTCCGCATTCAGGGCGACTACGCTTACGGCCGATTGCAAGGAGAAACGGGCGTGCACCGCCTGGTCCGCATCAGCCCGTTTGATGCCGAAGCCAAACGCCATACCTCCTTCGCCGCTGTAGACGTCATGCCGGAAATTGACGAGACACCGGAAATCGAAATCCGTCGCGACGAAGTCGAACGACAGACGTTCTGCAGCGGCGGCCCCGGTGGCCAACACCAGAATAAGACGCAAAGTGGCGTAAGGCTCATCCACAAGCCAACCGGTATCGTTGCCGAGTGCCGGTCCGAACGTAGCCAGCGCCGCAATGAGGAGATGGCCTGGAACCTGTTACGCGCCAAACTCCTCCGCCTAGAAGAACAGAAACGCCGGGCGGAAATCGAGAAAAAGTACGACGAAAAAGGCGAAGTCGCCTGGGGTTATCAGATTCGCAACTACGTGCTGCATCCCTACACACTGGTCAAAGATAACCGCACCAGCGTGGAGACCTCCCAGGTGCAGCGCGTGCTCGACGGCGAACTCGACGAATTCATCGAAGCCTATCTCCGCCAGAAAATCGAACAAGAACATCGTCAATCCGCTGCCAGCACGAACCGAGTCGCCAAGCCGGTCGAACAGCCCACCTGAGCAATCCGGCAAGGTTCTTCGTTCGATCCTCATCCCGAGGCTACGCATGCGGAAAGTGGCGGGCTGAAGAATCACCGCACCGGACGCACCAATCTGCCCGGCAGCTGGACGGCACGACCTGCACTGACACCCACAACACGCCGGGTCGCGTTCCTAACCCGCCTGGCTTCGCACAGTGAGCTAGACTATCGGTAACGGGCTGCGTCGGCAGGCAGGAACTGGCGGCAGGCCCTAGTGCTGCTATTGTCGAAATTGAGACCGGCAAAAGCGGTGGGGACGCCAACGTCTCGGACTATCGGGGCTGTCTGCTGCAACGGCTCACAGCGGAAGCGCGGGGGCGTTAGCCTCTGCGGCCCGACGGGAGGCCGAACATGCGCGTCGCAGTGATCGGCATGGGATATGTCGGACTGGTGACCGGCAGTTGCCTGGCTGCGAGTGGCAACGAAGTGGTGGGCATGGACGTGGACGAAGGAAAAATCGCGCGACTGCGGCAAGGCGAGGTGCCGATTTACGAGCCAGGACTGGAAGAGTTACTCAAACACAATCTCCGCGATCAACGGCTACGGTTCACCACCTCCTTAGAGGAAGCGGTGAGGGAGTCCGAGGTGATTTTCATTTGTGTTGGCACCCCTCCGCTCGGCGATGGTCAGGCCGATCTGTCCAGCCTCTGGGCCGTCGGCGACGCGCTGGCTGACTACTGCCGACCGGAACAACTCATCGTCATCAAGAGCACGGTTCCAGTGGGGACGAATCGGCAACTGTGGGAACGAATGCGGCAGCGCAGCGGCCGCGCCTTCGACGTCGCCAGCAATCCGGAATTCCTCAAGGAAGGTGCCGCCGTCGAGGATTTCATGAAACCGGACCGCGTGGTTGTTGGCGTGCGCAGCCAGCGGGCAGCCGAACTACTCGAACAGCTGCACGCCCCGTTCCTGCGCGCTGGCCAACCCTTCTTGGTCATGTCGCCGGAAAGCGCCGAAGCCACCAAATATGTGGCCAACGCCTTCCTGGCAACGAAAATCAGCTTCATCAACGAGATGGCCAACCTGTGCGAGCGGCTGGGCGCCGATATTAACGATGTCCGCCGGGGAATCGGTTACGATCGCCGGATCGGTTTTCAATTCCTCCATCCCGGAGTGGGATTCGGCGGCAGCTGTTTTCCTAAAGATTTACAAGCGCTGGCGGCTTTGGGTCGGCAGCAAGGACTGCCCTTGCGCATTGTCGAAGCCGTCCTCGATGTCAACGAGCGGCAAAAGCGGGTGCTCTTGCAGAAAATGCGCAGCCATTACGCCAGCCTGGCCGACAAAGTTTTTGCCATCTGGGGACTGTCGTTCAAACCGCGTACGGACGACATCCGCGAGGCCCCAGCACTAGTGTTGCTCAACGAATTACTGGCCGAAGGGGCATCTTGCCGCGTTCACGATCCGGCTGCCATGGAGGCAGTTCGCCGCATCTACGCTCACCGACTCACCTACTGTGACAAGCCTTACTCCGCCCTGGAAGGAGCGGACGGCCTGGTGATTGTCACCGAATGGCCGGAATTCCGCAACCCCGATTTTACCCTGATGGGGCGATTGATGCGGCAGAAAGTGATCTTCGACGGACGCAATCTCTACGAACCGAAAGTCGTCCTGGAGCATGGCTTCCAGTACTACGCTATCGGTCGGGCAATCCCACCATTCCGCACCGAACTCTGACCCGGATCATCTCCGACCCGATAAACCGCAAACGCATGCCTCCCTACTCTGGTTTACGTCGTTCGCTTGCCGGGCAAAAACCGACGTTTACGGTGCACAAACGCATCTTTCGGAAACCAGGAGCGGCGGGCGTCAGTCCGCCGTGGTGTGGGAATCGCACTTGCAAGAACGGTTCCGCAAAGTCGCGGGAGAGTGCCGACGGGGTGCTGCGAACGCCGGTGCAGTCGCCGTAGCGAAACCACGGTGGGCTTATGCCCCCCGCTCTTGTTCGCGCGTTTGCCCGCCGACGGAATTGCGACTTTTCCGATGCACGAACGCACATGCACCAGGAGCGGCGGGCGTCAGTCCGCCGTGGCTGTGATACCGCACAGCAACAACTCGTTTGGTAAGTACCAGCATAGTGGCGGCGGGGCGTTCGGCAAAATGCCCGGCCTCGGACTGGCTTGGCGTGATAAGTTTTGTTTTCCCCTGTCTCGCAGATCGACTATAATGAGGTCAAATGCTTGACTCGCTAGGCCGCTGTGATACCGGCGGGCGCTGGCCAACCACATCCGCGACTTCAGGGAGACCTATTTTTGCGACGCATTGCCCTGCTTCCGACCCTGTGCACACTGGGCAACGCCGCATGTGGCTTCACGGCCATCACGCTGGCTACCGGAGCCGGACTGGCTTGCGATTGGCCCAACGAGATCGCTTTGTACACCGCCGGCTGGTTGATTTTCGCGGCGATGATTTTCGATATGTTTGACGGCTACCTGGCGAGACGTTCGCGAGCGGCGAGTCAATTTGGAGCGGAACTCGACAGCCTATGCGATGCCATCAGTTTCGGGGCCGCGCCGGGATTTCTGCTTTTGCAACTGGGCAGTCACTTTTCCGGCCGGTTGGCAGGCGAGGTCTTCCTGCTGGTGGCCTTGCTTTACATGGTTTGTGCGGTGTTGCGTCTGGCTCGGTTCAATGTTCAGAGCAGCCTCGATGGCAAGAGCCACCGGACTTTTCAAGGTCTGCCATCGCCGGCCGCGGCCGGTTGTCTGGCGGCGCTGGTGCTGCTGCGGTATTCTCCCATGCCGTATCCGTGGTTGCCAGAGGAAATCCGTCTGGCTGTCCACTGGCTCGCTCCTGTAGGGGCCACTCTCGTGGCAGTGCTGATGGTCTCGCGCATTCCCTATCCGCATCTGGCCACGCGCTTGTTGCACCGCAGACGGCCTTTCACCGAACTGGTCGAAGTGATCCTTGCCGGATTCCTGATAGTCTTCTTGAAGGAGGTGGCTCTATTGGGCCTTTGCTGGCTCTACGTCTTCATCGGCCCGACTGTCATGCTGATGCGACGACGTCTGCCTGCCCCCAGTGAAGCCACGGAAGTGATGGGCACCGATCGTTAGTAGCGGCGGGCCCTTGCGTCCGCCCGCAGGGTGCCCCAGCAAGGAGCGGGTGACCATTCGCCGTTCGCCACTCACCATTGGGTATCCGCTACTCGCCCCTTGTCCCCTGGTATCAGGAGATTCCCCATGTTCACCGGCATAATTGAGATGCTCGGCACGGTCGTAGAAGCGGGCGGTCGCAACGGCGGGCGACACCTGGTTATCAGTCACGCTGGCTTGGCTCGTGATCTTCGACCGGGAGATAGTTTGGCCGTCAACGGCGTCTGTTTGACCGTAACCACCGTCGAAAACGGCCGCTTTCATTTTGATCTCGCCCCCGAAACACTCGCCCGCACCAATCTCGGTCTGTTGCTGCCGGGTCAGCCAGTCAACCTGGAACGTCCGTTACGACTCGGCGAACCGCTTGGCGGACACTGGGTCCAGGGACATGTGGATGGCCTGGCGACGCTCATCTCGCGGGAACACCACGCCGACTTCGACCTCGTCTGGTTTAGCTGTCCCGGCGAGCTACTCGCTTACATGGTGCCCAAAGGCTCCGTCGCTCTGGATGGCGTAAGCTTGACCCTGGTGGAAGTTGGCCAAGACCGTTTTAGCGTTACCCTGATTCCTTACACCTTGGCCCATACTACCCTCGGCATTCGTGGCATCGGTGACCGCGTCAATCTGGAAGTGGACATCCTCAGCAAATACGTTCGCCGCGCTGTCGAAATTCTCCTGCCCTCGCTGACCGCCCGCTGGCGATCTTGAGCCATTCAACCCGGACGCCCGGACGTCGCCCCCACAACCACACCGTCTTTTTTGCGCGGAACTGTGGCTACACCCGTTCGCTTCTGCCTGGGCGACCGCCTGGGCGACCGCGACTGCTGGCCATCGGCCTTTCCGACGCCGCGGCAGGCCATCGTCTCACGTCGGCCAAACCATTGCCGCCAATGCACCGTTGACGACCCGGTCGTTAACGCACTACAATACGGTCGCCACAGGATCCTGCTGGCCACAACCACAACGGCACAGCGACGCATTCCCACACTGGCGCTGGGCCCGCGACCCTGTGCCATGGAAGCGGTCCCGTCCCGGCCAGTAGCAGCCGCGAACCCCTGCAGACGCGATCTGCCGTAACAATGCTGGCGACTGGACATCCCGTGGCGGCCAGCAGCGAGTGCTGCTCGGGTACATTGGCTACATCCTGGAGCGTAGCCCATCCCAAGTGGGATCATGTGCTGGCCAGCAACCAGGGACAGCCGTGCAACCGCGGATTGGCCCCAGACCTCCGCGGGCGAAATAGGATTTTGCGTGGGCGCATAGCTCAGTTGGTCAGAGCGCATCCCTGATAAGGATGAGGTCGCAGGTTCGAATCCTGCTGCGCCCAGTGCCACGTCTGTAGCACAATTCGATGTGACGGAGCGCGATCTCCCTCGCCCGCGCGGTGAGCCGCACTATGGTTGGCGTTCGGAGTGAGTACTACGGCGACACATCGCATTGGTGTGCACAGGCTTCATCATCGCATTTGTTACGGCTGCCCAGATTCATCCGCACGTTTCTGCCTGCGTACAAAGTTTTACCGCGCCCGTAAAACTGGGGATGGGCCAGGAAAATGCGAAGGGGCGGCTGGATTTTGCGCAAGTCGTGCTGAGGTAAGGTATTGTGGGCAATGGCGGATTGTAAGCGGCGACACACCAACACGCCACTGGCTAATGGGCTCCTTGTTGCATGTGCGGTTCGCTGGGCACGGCGGGCTCACGCCCGCCGCTCCTGGCTTGCGCACGACGATCGTCTGCGAATGTATGCGGAATTGTCTTAGCAAGTGCGTTTCCCTAACCACGGCGGGCTGACACCCGCCGCTCTTGACGTGGTTCGTCCACCGGCGAGAGTCGCATTCTCCTGCCAATGCGGTTCCCGACTCACGGCGGGCTGACGCCAGCCGCTCTTGGCGCTGCGTGCGACGATCGTGAGCGGATGTGTGCCGATTGTCCTCCCAGGCGCGATTCCCGCACCACGGCGGGCTGACACCCGCTGCTCCTGGTGCACATCGTTCGCACGACGGTGAAAAAGCGACTTTTGCGATGCGCGAACGTGTGTACAGCCAAGAGCGGGGGACGTAAGCCCCCCGTGGTTTCGCTGCCGTGATTGCACCGGCGTTCGTCAGTACACAGTAGGCAGTCTCGCGAGTAATTGCGGAAGTGCCGTTGCAAGTGCGTTCCCCGAGCCACGGCGGGCTGACGCCCACCGCTCTTGACGAACGTGCGTTCGTGCATCGCAAAAGTCGCAATTCCGTCGGCGGGCAAACGCGCGCGAAGATAAGCGGGGGGCGTAACCCGCCGTGGTTTCGGTATCGCGATTGCACCGACGTTCGTCAGCACACCGTCGGCAGTCTCCCGCCACTTTGCGGAAGCGTGCTTGCAAGTGCGTCTCCCGAACCACGGCGGGCTGATGCTCGCCGCTCCTGACGCTTCGCGCGACGGCGGTGTGCGAATCCGCGCGGAATTGTCCTGGCATGAGCGGTTCCCGACTCACGGCGGGCTGACACCCGCCGCTCTCGCATTCCATGGAGGACGGCAGCGAGGCTGGCCGCTTGTTCGACTAAATCCCTGCTACGTTATCAGCCCAACCACTAGGACACGAACAAAAATCCCCCGGTTCTTCCTGGTGTCATCGTACCTTTGTGATTAGCTTTCGTGTCATTTCACTGGGGCGTGCCCCCGGCAGAAGGGACTTGTGCGCACGCAGAGCGATCTATAATAGTACTGCGCGACGCCGACGAAGGATAGTCGAGTCTTTAGTACTGCGACGCCGAGAGCGGCGGAGATAAGCTCGCTGTGCTTAGCAGAGCAGGTACCCTCTCACGACAAGCTTCGGAGCAACGCGTCCGCCGTGGCGGAGGATGACCATGAGCCTGGATCGCATCCCGATGACACGCGAAGGCTACGAAAAGCTTCGTGCGGAGCTCGACCATCTGGAAAACGTCCAGATGCCGGAAGTGCGGCAACGGATCGCCACCGCGCGGGCTCTGGGCGATTTGCGGGAAAATGCGGATTACCATGCCGCACGCGAACTCCAGGGCATCCTCCAGGCCAAGATCAACGACCTCCGGGACAAACTGGCGCGGGCTGATATCGTGGACAAGAACGACCTGCCCCAGGGCGAAGTGGTTTTTGGAGCCCGAGTGCGGTTCCGCAATGTGGACACTGGCCAGGAAGACTTCGTGCATATCGTCGGGCCGGGGGAAGAGGACTACGACCAGAATAAAATCCTGGTCACCAGCCCGCTGGCGCAAGGTTTACTGGGAAAAAAGGTCGGGGAAATAGCCGAGATCCGCGTTCCTGCTGGCCTGCGCCGACTGGAAATCCTCGAAATTACCATCCCCTGATCGCCCATCCGGAGCACCTTAGTCAGCACGCAATACCAGCCCGAAGGCGCCAACTCGCCCGCTTGGTTGGCGTTCGGCCTTTGCTTATGCTGGGTCCGTCGGAGTTGTTTTCTCTACCAGCTGGCCATTCTGGAAGCGGAAACTCTGCTGGCGTACGACCGGTTGTCCGCGGTCGCCTTCAAACCGGTAAATGATCGTGAAGGTCTCGTCCTTACCGCGTTCCCCTGTGCGTGTCCACTCCAGGTATTCCAGAGTATCTGGGCGCGCCACAAACGCCTGCAACTCCTTTTCCATGATTTCCATTTCCGGATAAGGGCATTTGCCTTTACCACGTTCCTGGCGGTCGGCATAGCTCGTACAACCGGGAAGCAGCAGGCAAATGGCGGTCAGTATTATGAGCACCGTCATCCATTTCGCAGGCACCATAAGTATGCACTCCCTTTCTGCGGCGAAGCAGTTTTCGGCAATCTTGCGCTGAGAATCAGTCGGTATTGGAAAAAGGCTCTTCCCCATCCCGACTCGCCAGGCTGAGATAAACCTGCATGGTCACCGTGCTGCGAAGAAAACGGATACTGACGTCTCCCATGACAAAGTTGGTTCCGCCTACGTGCATGCTGCTGAAGCTGATATCGTTGAAGTTGTTGGAGCCGTTGTAGCCGGTCGAGTTAATAGGATTGGCCACGTTTTTGGCACAGGCATTATTGTCGCTTCTTTGCCGACCGCGTTGCCAGGCCCGGTAACCGTTCGTCCAGTTCTTCGAGATTTCCCCAACCATGAGCGTATTCGAAGTGCCGTCAATAATTTCGGAAATGTTGAGCTGATAATCCCGGCCAATGACGCCTTGCTGTGCAAATCCGCCATGATTGCCGCTGGTTACTCGATAGGCTGCCCCGGAAACGGGGTTGGTACCTTTGGGTCCCTGGTTTCCGTAGTAATGAATAGTGAAAGGCTGTTGTCCGCTCACGGCTTCAAAAGTGGCTTGAGAACGCTTCACTGGGCTACTCGGACATTGATACAACGGCATCAAGACCAGCCCCATCTGGTTATAAGGGTTGCTGTTGTAATCAATGTAGGTGCTATTGTCGATGCCAGGTTGCTGTCGCGGCAGCTGGTCTATGTTGTACTGCCGATAAAGCGCTTGTTGTTCTATGTAAGGCAGGATGAAAACGCTCCAGCCCAGGTTCTCGTAAAATCCCGGCGGCAACAGGTTGAAGTCATTGTGATAGTTGTGAAAGGCAATGCCAATTTGTTTCAAATTATTTTGGCAGCGCATGCGGTTGCTGGCTTCGCGGACTCGCTGAATGGCTGGCAGCAGGAGAGCCATCAGCAGGCCGATTATCGCAATAACCACCAGCAGTTCGATTAGCGTGAAAGCCTTCCGGTAGTTCGACATAGTACGCCCCCTCCACTTGAAAAGTTGGTTAGCCGAAGAATACTGTCCACCGCTACTAGCCTCCATTCTAACAAAAGAGCCGACTGCTTGCCAGTCCGTGATACAGATTGGCATGGCCATCTTCAGTCGGCATCGGCCGCATGGCTTTTTACACCTCCGCGTTAGCGGACTTTAGAAAAATGCTTGACCGTAACGTCCAGATCGTAGTGATGTGCTCTCAGCAGGCAGGGGAATATACCCGAGAAGGATCAGGTAGCTCCGACTCGCTGGGGGTTGTATTGCGGAGGTCGGCTGGGCCAGTTTACCTTTCCCGCATGCAAAAGCGCTGGCTAAATACTGCCTGGTGCTCCCCGATCCAAAAACCGGCTCATGTTTACTTCTTCTCTTCTTTGGCAGGAGTGGCTTGGCCAGCGGCAGCGGTAGGGGAAGCGGCAGCCGCAGGCTTCTCTTCTTTGGCGGAACGTTTGGATTTCTTCAACTTGACGACGCGGACCTTCGGCAGACCATAAGGACTCATTCCCTCGTGCCAGCGTTCCGCCTGCATGAGTTGTTTGATGCGTTCGGCACGGGTCAGAACATTTCGCGAGCGCACGATTCCGCCTTTGCGGCGCAGACTCTTATCCAGCGACATCGTTGCTCTCCTTACCTATCGGATGCGCGGGGCCACTTGCGCAGCGTCCAGGTGGCAGTACTGCGAAGGGTAAATTATTGTAAGCACAGTCGGCAGGATCGGCTACGGCGAGCAGAAAAAGAGCTCGGCATGCGACGGCGAATCGTTGCCTCCCCCGTTGCCGCAGGGGCCAGGGATCGCGCTCCTTCGGCCGCGGCCTGGCCAGGGAATGTTGACCACGAAGGCACCAAAACACCAAGCAAACATGGGCAAAGCAAATTGCGAACGGCGAACAGCGTCCCGCCTGTGTTCCCCCTTTGCTCACTGCTGCGGGCGTACCACCGAAGGTGGGTTCTGGGCAGGTGGTTGCTGGATCGGTTTGAGCTGCCAGCCGGGCGGCGTTTGCGGTGCGGCAAAATCGCGGCGTTCCACCGGGGTCGCCGCTTCATTCTGCAACAGCCGCACAATATCCCATTTCACTTCGACTTTCTGCGGCTCGACCCAGTAAATCTGCCGCGGATAGTATTGCGGGATGACACTGGTCGGCTTATTGAGCACGGCCAGCCGAGCGTAGAGAAAATCCACCTGATCCTTCGGGAAGAGTGGCTCGATCTGCACGTAAGTGTACCATTCGTCCTGCTGAGTAATCTGCAATTTGTAACGCTTTTTCGCTTCGTCGGCGCTGATACCGAACAGGAAAGACATCGGCCCCTGATCGGGCACTTCATGGGCTTTGCGAGGCGGCAGTGTGTGGAAATACACGGTCTTCTCTTCTGGACGGAATATGTAAAAATGCGTGCCGGTGCACAGGTAGCGTTCGTAGCGCTGGGGCTGATCCTTCTCGACTAGCTCGATGAATAGCCCGTAAGCGTTGTCGGGCAAGCGCATGAATTTGGCCTGTCCCTGATAACTCTTGACCACGCCGCCGAAGTTGTTGAATTTCCGCGTCGCTTCAAACTGGGCGTAGAGCTTGAGGGTGCGTGCGGCCTCGCGTTGCCAGAACTGCAGCAGGCGGTCGAGCCAGACCTGCAGGTCCACCTGCCCGCTGGAAGCCGGGGCACTTTGTCCTGACAGCGGTTGCGGCTGCCAGGCGCTTATCACCGCGAGCATTGCCGCCACGCTGGTAATCCACAGGCGGACCAAGGCAGGTTTACGCCCACCGCTCGTACCGTCCTGGAGCCAGTGTGCTGGTCGTAGGCCAGCTCGGCAACCTTTTAGCTCAGCGGACATTTTCCTACTCCACCAGCGAGGTTGTATTCAGCGGGCTTGTTCCGATGGGCGACTGCGTGTCGGGATCGCACCCATCGCATTGGAAGCTTCCCTGGCAACTATACCACGCCCGCAACCGGCGATAAAGAGCATTTCCCTGGCCGGAGGCAGTAAATTGCGCCAGCTCGGTTCCGGCGACCGACAAACTCGGCAGCGCAGCGCCGTTCACGCATCGAAACACAGCGGGCTGGCGCCTGTCGCTCCTGAGTGCTGCTGGCCGCGGCGAAGGCGTCTGCTGACCAGGCCAGGCAGCCAGGACGGCGTTCAGTCGCCGCCACCGAGGCCGAAGCGGCAAGTGTACGCCTACCTCGGTTCCGCTGGCAGAATTCCGCACAAGCAATACGCGAACTCGGGCGGCTGGTCTTCGTTATTCGGGCACAGTCGCCAGACGGCGACGCCCAGGAATTTCCCAGCGTCCGACAATACGCCCGCCTTCGACCACATAGGCAAAATCATGCAGAGCACAGGTCGGGCACACATGGGCAGGGATCGCCAGCAGCATGTCGCCGGGCTGGTAGCGCGACGCCAGCGGCGTTTCCAGCACCAGATGTTCCTCGTTGTGCAATACCTGGCGGGCGTCGGGCAAGTCGGGGAAAACGCAGCGCTGCCCGGCCGGAGGATCGGCACAGATGGCCTTGTAGCCCAGGTCGAGTGTGATGCGCTCGGGGCTAGGTCGGCTGACTACTCGCGTCAACACGAAAGCGGCCGGGGTGAATCCCAGTTCGGGAAACTTGCGGGCGTAGTTGGCGTCGTGCAACACGCAGGTTCCGGGCGAGCATTGCAGATTCGGCAAATGCTGAGCGGCCCAGCAGGCGAAAGTCGGCGTGCCACCGACGACAATCCGTGGCACGGGCAGACGACGTTTCTGCAATTGTTCCAGCAAAGCGGTCAACTCGCGAACGATGGACTCGACCGCGCGACGGCGTTCTTCGACGTCGGGCTGCTGGTTGTGCCCATCGTAAGCGTGCAGACCACCGGGCCGTATGCCCGGCAGCCGCTCCAGTTTTTCATACAAAGCCACCGCCGTTTCCCCGCAAGGTACACCCGTGCGATGTTGCCCGACGTCGAGATCGAGCAGGACCTCGACCTGCACGCCGGCCGCTGTCGCCGCCGCCGACAGGGATTCCAAAGCGGTCGGATGATCGGCAATGACGCTGAACCGCGTGTTCGGGAAGCGAAGAACGATCTCCGCCAGCCGGCCGCAATTGGGGCCGACCATCGGATACGCAATCAGCACGCTGGCTGCTCCCGACTCGGCGAGCATGACGGCTTCCATCAAGGTGGCGCATTTGTGCTGGCGAATGCCCCGGGCCAGAGTCAGCTTCACGATCTCCGGACACTTATGCGTCTTGACATGCGGGCAGAGCCGATCGGGCGAACCGGCAATTTCCAGCATCCGAGCCAGGTTCGCTTCGATTTTCTCCCGGAAAAACATTAGCGCCGGGCTGAGAAGCTTCTCCAGGCCGCGCACAGGCAAAGGGTGGGTACTCACGGCCAACTCCTTTTCAGGGTTTGGGCAGCGGAATGCAGCGGAGTTCTTTTTCGTCGCGGACAACGAGCAGGTTATCGGAAAGCGCCGGCGGTGCCCAGGTGTTGCCGCAGATGCGGGCGCGGGCGAGTTCCTCATAAGTCTTCGCGTTCGGCTCGACCAGCAGCAGCGTGCCATCTTCCTGCAGCACGAGCAGCCTGTCGTGGGCTAGCAGCAGGCTGGCGTGGTATTTGCCGACGATTTCGCCAGCTCCCTGCCGCGCCCAGGTAACCTTACCCGTAGCCAGCTCGACACACCGCAACGACGCTAGTGGTGGCAAGAGATGGCCGGTGACCAAGTACAAATGCTCCTGTACCGGGATGGGCGTGGAGAAATAGCATGTGAGTTCGCCGTTCTTCCACAGTTCCTGCCAGGCCAGTTTGCCATCCTTTTCTTGCAAGCGCAGCAGGACCCCGCCAGCAGTGATCGAGCTGATGAAGACACGGTCGCCGGCCACTACCGGCGTGACTGCAGTTTCGTTCAGCTTATCGGCGAAGGGGTAACTGGCGAGCCAGTCGCCCGTGGCGGGATCAATGGCGGCGAGATGGCGTGCGGTCAGGGCGAGAATCAGGCGTCGCCCCGCGAGTTCCGCCAGGATCGGCGAGGAATAGCTGGCCGGATCGGTGCCGCTTTTCCAGACGGTTTGTCCAGTGCCCGGCTGCAACGCTACCAGCGAGGCGTTCGGAGCACCGAGCAGGATGACCAGCAGTGGTGTCTCACCTTTCGGCACAAGCAGCGGCGAGGCGGAGATACCGAAGAACAGGTTCTTGCCGCCGAATTCGCGCAGCAGTTCTTTACGCCAGAGCATCTTGCCTGATGCGGCGTCCCAGGCACACAGCACGCCTGATGCCCCCAGGGTGAACAGCTTGCCATCGGGACTGACCAGCGGTGTGGCGCGTGGGCCGTTACCGAATGGGTTCTGGAACGCCGGCCGATCATACTCTTGCCGCCACAGCACTTTTCCCGTCTTCAGGTGCAGGGCCAGCACTTCCTCCTGTTCGCGGTCGGCCACCTTGGCATGAACAAAGACCCGTCCGGCAGCAATCACGGGACTGCTGTGCCCCTCGCCGAGCGGTTGCCGCCACAATACCGGCAATCCTTCCTGCCAGGCGGCAACGCGATCGGGCGCTGTGCCGTTGCGATTCGGCCCCAACCACTGCGGCCAATCCGCCAGCACCGCCCCTACCAGTAACAACAGCGCCAAGGAGGTCAGGCATTGAAGCTTCTGCATGGCCAACCCTTTCGTCGCGGTGTGCTTGCCAGGGAGTGGGCTGATTCCGCAAGGAATGGCGGCGAGGCGATAGACCGACTTAGCGCTCGCCTTACTGCGGGTTCTCTCTAGCTGCTGACGAGAGCAGGCCGCGCTGGCGCAGCCAGTCGGCGAGGCGATCGGGCCAGGTGCGCAGGATTGGGTCTTTTTTCGCCAGCCCGACGCCATGTGGGCCCTTTTCGTAAATGTGCAGTTCCGCCGGGACGCCCGCTCGCCGCAACGCCAGGTAGAAGACGATGCTGTTTTCCGGTGGCACGCCCTTATCCTCGGTCGTGTGGAACAGGAAAGTCGGCGGGGTTTGCGCCGTAACGTGTTTTTCGTTGGACAGGAATTCGACCAATTTCGGATCGGGGTTCGGTCCGAGCAGGTTGTTGCGCGAACCGTTGTGGGTAAACGGCTCGGCGAAGGAAATGACGGGATAGGCGAGGATGCAGAAATCGGGTCGGCAACTGACCCGCTCCACCGGGTCGGGACTTTGCGGATTGCCCGGGTCGAAATGCGTAGCGGCGGTCGCAGCCAGATGCCCTCCCGCGGAAAAGCCCCAGACACCGATTCGCTGGGGATCGATCTGCCAATCCCGGGCACGACTGCGGACGAGCCGAATCGCCCGCTGCACATCCTGCATCGGTGCGGGATGGCGATAGCGTGGCGCGATACGGTAACGCAGCACAAACGCCGCCATGCCGTGGTCATTCAACCATTCGGCGACTTCTTGACCCTCATGGCCGACCGCCAGGAAACCATAGCCACCTCCAGGGCACACAATTACCGCGGTGCCCGTAGCTTTGTTTCTAGCCGGCAGGTACACGGTGAGCGTCGGTCGGTCTTCGGGTTTATCACCGACGGCTCCGGGAGCTTTGTCCGGCCAGAGCGGGATAACTGCCGGCTCGGAAGCCAGCGGCAATTGCAGCATCAACCAGAGTCCACTCCAGGCAAGCATGGCCAGCTCCTTATCGCTCCGCCGTGTCCTGAGTAGTCTCGTCGTGGTCTTCTTCCGTGATGGCACCGGCAGCCAGGCCGAAAATTTCGCTACCCGTGTCCGGTTCGATGCGAAGTTTTTGTGTCAGTGTAGTGTCGGCGATGCGCAAGCGGACGATGTAATCGCCAGGCGACACACGCGGCCCGAACGCTGGTACTCCGGGTTTGCCCGGTTTACCGGGACGGCGGAGGTTCCAGTGCAGGTAATGTATTCCCGGTTGAGTAGGCAAACGAGTTTCGTGGACCATTTCGCCCAGCGGGTCCGCTATCTGCAGCGACGCCTGGCTGTCCAGTGCTTGCCGCAGGTAAACAGCTATCGTCGCACCATAGGGCGGATTGCTGCCAACGAAGTGTTTGGCCCCGTTGAGTCCTTGCAACAGTCGCGGGGTGTAGGCGATCGCCGCCGCTGGTCGGAATAGCCAGAAGGGCTTGGCGAGGATGTCTGGCGTGCACTGCTCCAGCGCGTGAATATCCACGATATAGATGCCGCGACCATGCGTAGCGATGACCAGTTCGGGATCGCGCGGGTGAATGACGAGATCGTGCACAGCCACGGGCGGCAGGTGCTTGAGCGGTTGCCAGGTCTGGCCAGCGTCCAGCGAGACGAAAAGCCCGAATTCCGTGCCGACGAACAGCAAGTCGCGATTTCGCGGGCTTTGCCGCACGACATGGACTGGCCCTTCTTCAGGAAGCTTGCCGTGCAGCGGTTTCCAGGTTTCGCCAAAATCCGTGGTTACGTAAAGATAGGGGCGGTAGTCTTCCTGGCGATGGCGATCCACGCTGAGAAACGCCGTTGCCGCGTCGTGGGGCGAAGCTTCGACCCGTGTGACGTGGCCCGCGGGTGGCAGTCCGGGGATTTTCCGCGTCAAGTCGACCCAGGTGCGTCCGCCGTCACGCGACAGGCAAATGCGTCCATCATCGCTGCCCGTCCAGAGTATGCCTGATTGGCGTGGCGACTCCGCAATGGTGGTCAACGAGCCACGCGGTGTCGCCGTCAATTCGGGGCTGATCACCTCCCAGCTCTCGCCGCGATTCAGCGAGCGAAGCAAATAGTTGCTGCCGTAATAGACAATCCGCGGATTGTGCGGCGAAAGTAGCAGCGGCGTGTTCCAGTTGAAGCGGTAAGGCGGCTCCCCTTTCGGAGCAGCAGGGGAGATGCTGGTCACGGCACCGGTCGCCAGATTGACTCGTTGCAATCGGCCGTATTGCATTTCCACAAACAGTGTGGTGGGATCGCTAGGGTCTGGCTGGCAGTAAAATCCGTCTCCTCCACCGACGCGAATCCAGTCGTTCATGGTGATGCCGCGGATATCCCGGTTGGCACTGGGAACGCCCCAGGAACCGTTATCTTGCAAACCGCCGTAAATCCAGTAGGGCTTACGCATATCCACACCGACGGCGTAGAACTGAGCGATCGGCAGATTGGGCAGGAATTCCCAGTTGGCCCCGCGATCGTAACTGATGTACACCCCGCCATCGTTGCCCAGAATCAAATGGTCGGAATTCTGTGGGTTGATCCACAACGCGTGGTGATCGACGTGGACACGCTGAGCCCCGGTGCGAAAGGTTTTGCCGCCATTGTCGGAGACGTACAGCGGAATGCCGAGCACGTAAAGCCGCTGTTCGTTATTGGGATCCACGCGCACCTGGCCAAAATAGAAAGGCCGTGGGCATAGGTCGTTGACTTTGGCCCAGGATTCGCCGCCGTCGCGGGAAACGAAAATCCCGCCCGTTTCCGGATCGCTGTTGCCGCGAGCCGGCTGGCCAGCCACGGCGCGAAGGTTAGTTTTCTCGGTCGGGATAACGGCGTACAGGATACGCGGGTCGCGGCGAAAGACCGTCAAGCCGATACGCCCCATCGGCGCTTTTGGCAATCCCTGGCTCAGGCGTTTCCAGGTGCGTCCACCATCGTTGCTCTTGTAAATTCCGGCTTTGTCGCCGAACATGATTTCCGGATTGCCTCCGCCAAACGCATCACGGCGCACTCGATAGGCAGCGGCAAAGACCGTGTCGGGACTTTTCGGGTCGAGGATGACATCAATCACACCCGTTTCGTCATCCAGCCGAAGCACATGCTGCCAGGTTTTGCCGCCATCCGCAGTTTTGAATAAGCCTCGCTCGGGATTGCTGCCCCAGAATCGTCCCACGGCCGCTACGTAAGCCGTGAACGGGTCGCGCGGGTCAACGACAATGCGTCCGATATGGCGTGTTTGCACCAGGCCGCAATGTCGCCAGCTCTTGCCGCCATCGGTGCTGAGAAAAACGCCGTTGCCCCAGGACACACTGTTGCGGGCGTTGGCTTCGCCGGTGCCTACCCAGACCACCTCCGGGTTGCTGGGAGCGACGGCCACCGCGCCGATGGAGGCATGCGGTTGCCCGGCAAAAACACAGGTGAAGGTAATGCCGTTGTTGACCGTCTTCCACACGCCGCCGCTGGCACTGGCCACGTAAAACGTGCTCGGTTTGCTTTCGACCACCGCTAGATCGGTCACGCGCCCGCTCATCGCTGTCGGGCCGAGATGGCGTAATGGCGCGTTCGCCAGTAAATCGGGTGCCGAAGCTGTCGGGGACTTTTGCGCTGGCGGTGGGGATGGTTGCGCCAGTAAACTCGCCCAATAAAGCCAGGCCAGGCAACATAGCGTGGCAGCGTTGCGCATGGTGCCGCTCCCGGAGGTTTCGCCCAGGTGGTCTTACACCGAGTTGAGCCGGGGTCCGTCGTGGCTAGGGGCATGTCGGACTAACGCCTAGAATACCATCAGACCCCTCGCGGATTCAAGAGGTGTCGGCACGGGAATACGACTGGGCAGCAGATGCGCAAGCCGGCCCCTCGCCGACAACGCCACGAAGGCCACAACGGAAACCGAAGCTGGCGAATGCCGCCTTGCCACAGGACATGGAGCAGTGCGTGGAGCAACGCCCGATCTTGCCGCTGGGACTGGAAGGACTGATGCAGTGGATGCAACAGCGTAACTGGCCGCGTTTCCATGCCCGACAGGTTTGGCACTGGATTTTAGCGCGGCGGTGCCGCGATTTTGCGCAAATGAGCGACCTGCCCAAACGGTTGCGGCAGGAACTCGCTGAGCATTTCCGTTTCTATGCGACAAAGGTCCTGCAGACGCAGCGGGCCAAAGATGGCACCTGCAAGCTGCTGGTCGGATTGGCAGACGGCGAGCCCGGAGCGGTAAGTGCAAGCCCACCGTCAGCGGTGGAATGTGTGCTCATCCCCGAACAGGATCGCCGCACCGCCTGTTTGAGTACCCAGGTCGGTTGTGGCATGGGCTGCGTTTTCTGTGCCAGCGGACTGGACGGCGTGGTGCGCAATCTCGAGTGGTGGGAGATTCTCGAACAATTGCTGCACCTGACCGACCAGCTGCCGCCCGAAGAACGCTTGAGCCACATTGTCGTCATGGGCATGGGCGAACCGCTGGCCAATCTGGAAAACCTGCTGACTGCCTTACGCTGGGCCACCGACCGAAACGGATTGGGACTGAGCCAGCGGCATGTAACCATCTCGACCGTCGGCTTACCGACGAGAATCCGTCAACTGGCCGACTTGCAACTCGCTTATCATCTCGCCGTTTCCCTGCATGCCCCCGACGATGCCCTGCGGACACAGCTTGTGCCGACGAACAGCAAAATCGGCATCGCCGCTATCCTGGAAGCGGCCGATTACTACTTCCAGAAGACCGGTCGGCAGGTGACCTTTGAATACGTGCTTCTGCGGGGGATCAATGACGGTGCACAACAGGCCCGGGCTTTGGGGCAACTTTTGCGTGGACGCCGCGCCCACGTCAATCTTATCCCGTTCAATGAAGTGCCGGGCTTACCGTACCGCCGACCGACCGATGCCGCCCTGGCCGAATTTCAAAGGCTACTTCGTGCCCACGGCGTCAGCGTCACGGTGCGCAAACGAAAAGGGTCAGAAATCCAAGCCGCTTGCGGGCAACTGCGGCGACGGTCATTAACGAACCTCGATGCAAAAAAATCCGGATCTCTTTCGCCGACGCACTCTATCCCGGCGACGGCAAGCTCCTGATTCGCCCATTGCCGCACCCGAAGCCGATAACTGCGACCCCGACCGGGAAAACCTGCTCACCACGCGAGGCATATAGGAGACTGGCTGGCCTTCGTCTCTAAATGTCCTGGTGGTTAGCAATGCCGCTGGCCGGGTCGAACATGTGACTCGTCCTGCACGAAGCGACCCCGGTGGGCTCACGCCGACTGCTTGTGACTGTACCGACCAACGCCTGCGGAATCGCCAGGCTTGCCGGTACTCGGCGAAAGGCTCCGTGTGGGCGATGAACCATTGGCCGCTGCCGGATCGCCCGTCGGACCAGTGCCATGCCTGCCCAAAGTCAGACCAGTATCCAGATGGCCTTGCGCGACCCGGATGTCGCCTTGATGCTGCGGGTGCGCGACGATGACCCCAGCGCGTTTGAAGAACTGGTGCGGCGTTATCAGGATCGGTTGCTGACGGTGATGTTCCACCTGGTCGGCAGTCGCGAGGAAGCGGAAGACCTGGCGCAGGAGGTCTTCCTGCGGGTCTATCGCCATCGCAAGGAATATCATCCCCAGGCCAAGTTTTCCACCTGGCTGTTTACTATCGCCCACCATCTGGCGCAAAATGTGTATCGCCGTCGGCAACGCAAACCGGAAGCGCACTTCGACCCGACCGACTCAACCACCCTGGCACAACAACCCCTGGAAAACTGGCATGCCTCGGTCATGCCCCCACCGGATCACCAACTCCGCCAACAAGAGCTCAGCCAGGTCGTCCAGCAGGCTTTGAACCGGCTGAACGAGCGCCAGCGCCTAGCCGTGGTGTTAAATAAGTTCGAGGACATGAGCTACCAGGAGATTGCGGAAATCCTGGGAATATCGGTGAAAGCAGTCAAATCGCTGCTCAGTCGCGCCCGGGCGCAGTTGCGGGAACTGCTGGCACCTTACGTACAAATGCAACTGCGTTCCGGTACGCTGCCACGACCCGATTCGCCAGCCCGGAACGATGCCGTCAAGCAACACCCGGTTTCCTGCCCGAACCCATCCGGAGACGCAGCGCCATGACGGAACCGAACTCCCTCTCCGAACAGGAACGGGAAGAGCTAATCGCCTACCTGGATGGCGAACTGGAAGCGGAGGCGGCTCGTGCCGTCGAGGAGAAACTGCAGCGCGATCCCGCCTGGCGACGCGAAGCCGAGTTATTGCAGACCGCCTGGGAGATGCTCGATTATCTACCGCAGGCACACGCCACTGCCACTTTTACTGAGCAAACTCTGACGTTGTGGCAGGCGACACGTTCGCGGCAAGCACGCTGGCGACGCTGGGGGCGATGGGCGGGGATCACCGCCTGGGCTGCGGCAGCGCTGCTGGCCGTGATACTGGGCTGGCGTGTCGGTCAGCGTCGGCCAGCAACTCCAGCGGAGCCGGTACCGCCTGCCTCCGAGGAAGTGTGGCAGTTACTCGAACACCACCATTACTGGCCCTACTACGAAAAGGTCGGCACTTTTTCCTTCTTGCGGGAACTGGATCGGTCGGGATTATTTGACGAGGGGAACTGAGATGCCCACCGGGCTGCGAGTTCGATTCAAGCGACTGGTGCGATCTATAGCGCCGGCAGCGCGGCTGTGTGTGCTGCTGGCCCTGGCGCTGGGGGTCGGCCAGCTGTGGCTCTGGGGCCAGGCGGGTTCCACTTCGCCGACTGCGGTCAACAAGCCGGCGCCACTGCCACCATCGCTTCGCCAGGCCTATCAGCAATTCCTTCGCTTGTCTCCGGAGCAACAGCAACGGCTCCTGGCTCTGGATCAGGCCCTGCGCGAAGAGGACACCGCCACGCAGGCGCGTTTACTGCGGCTGATGGTGCGCTATGCCGAATGGCTGGATCGCCTACCTCACGAGGAGCGTGCCTGGATTGAACAAGCCGACACCGAGCATCAGAAACTGGAGCGCATCCGGGCCGTCAAGGAACGACAATGGATTCGCACCTTGCCTCGTCCTGACCAGGAAGCCCTGGCCCAAGCGCGGCAGCGATCGGAAGCCGAATATCGGCAGTTGCTGGAGCAACTGCGCGACCGCGACAAACAACTCGACCTGGAATGGAACCTCGCCGCTCCTCCTTCCGAGAACCAGGAGTGGGTGCGGCCGGTTATCGCTCGCTGGTTCAAACAACTTCGCCCCTACCTGTCGCCGCAAGAGCAACAGTTGCTGGCGGAAGTGCAGAAGCGGAATCGCCCGCTTTATTTGTACCTGCTAGCGGAATTATCGGAAAAGCATCATGTACCCGTGCCAGCCGACCTGCATCGTTCGCGGCTGATTTATCCCCCAGTGCCGCAGACCCGGTTATGGCAATTCTTGCGCAATGAACTGGACGCCAGCACGCGGCAGGAGTTTGAACGCCGCTTCCGCGATCCGGCAGAACGTGACCTGGCACTGGCGGATCTCGTCCGGGCTTACTGGCAGGCACACCCGCAGGAGTTACACCAGCTCCACGAGCGGGAAATACGCCGTCTCCACGACAAGCCCAAACCCAACAAATGATGGACGGCGTTGACCACGTGGTTACCGTCCTGGTTTCGTTGATGGACTGAGGATTCTGCACGCCTGACCACGGTGGGCTTGCAACTACCGCTCCTGTCTTGCTGGCGGAACGAGAACTCTGCACACTTGAGCACGGTGGGCTTACGACTACCGCTCCTGTTCCCCTGTCCGGACCACGTCCGAGGTGAGCCGTCGGGTCGCGTGCCAGGTTCACTCTTACTCCTCGCTGAGGCGTAAGAGATAATCGCGATAGCTGTTGTTGCCGAGTTGTCCCGCGAGTTGGCGGAGTTGTTCGCGGCTGATGTAGCCCATGCGGTAGGCGATTTCCTCGGGGCAGGCCACCATCACCCCCTGGCGTTCCTGCACGGCGTGGACAAATTCGGCAGCCTGCAACAGGGCTTCGGGTGTTCCGGCATCCAGCCAGGCGATCCCGCGTCCCAGAATACACACCTGCAACTGTCCGCGCTCCAAATACAGCCGATTCAGGTCGGTGATCTCCAATTCGCCCCGGGCTGACGGTCGCAGTGTCGCCGCCAGTTCCGCCACCTGGCCATCGTAGAAATACAGGCCGGGCACAGCGTACCGCGACTTGGGTCGGGTCGGTTTTTCCTCGATGCTGATCGGTCGGCCTGCGGCATCGAGTTCGACCACACCGTAACGCTGGGGTTCCTTGACCTGGTAAGCGAAAATCATCGCCCCTTGCCGCAGCTGTGCTCCGCGGCGTAACAGGTCTGGCAGCCCGTGGCCGTAAAACAGATTGTCGCCCAGAATCAGGCAACTCGGTTCGCCCGCCAGGTATTCCGCCGCCACTACAAAGGCGTGTGCCAGACCGCGCGGCTGGTCTTGCTCGGCGTAAGCGAACCGCAGGCCCCATTGCTCCCCGCTGCCGAGCAGCCGACGAAACTGCGGCAAATCCTCCGGCGTGCTGATCACCAGAATCTCACGCAAACCCGCCAGCATCAGCAACGACAGCGGATAGTACACCAGCGGTTTATCGTAAACCGGCAACAACTGTTTGCTCACCACCCGCGTCATCGGGTACAACCGCGTCCCTTTCCCACCCGCCAGGATGATGCCTTTCATTGCTCAGCATCGCTCATTTTCTTGACAGCACTGGATTCGCCTGACATGTCCGACGACGATCGAGCGCCGGCAGGCAATCCCAGTAAGTGCTGGTAAAGCGCTCGGCTAGAATTCCGCCCCATCTGGTAATCGTCACTTTGCTATAGATCACCATTCCCGCCACTGGTGCGCATATTCCGCCGATTTAGTGTCCCAGTCCACCAGCGGCGAAATTAATCCTAGATGATCGCGATAATTAGCAGGACGAAAAACATAACAGCAGACAAGATGGTGCCAATGATACCGAGGATCCAACCAGCCTGGGTGATGCCATAACCGGAGTTATCCATTTCCCCGCGACGCACTTTCGCCAGATCGATGGAGCCCATGATCCACGCAATCGGCCCGAGCAACCCGCAAATGACCAGGCTCAAGATGCCGAGCACGAGAATGGTCCCGCCGCGATGCGGTTCGATCGGGTGAACGGAACCGACTGCGACCGCCTGGGGATTGCCGCCGGCGATGAACACTTGGCCACACAATGGGCAACGGACTAACCGCCCCTGCATCTGCACGGGGATTTGAACCTGTCGGCCACAATGCGGACAGTTGCTGACACTGGACATGGACGACCCCTGCACCTGGGCGTGCGCTAGCCAATCGGCAGACCCAGCCAAGAGTGAGCTGATCTTCAGTGTAATCAATCCAGCGATAAATGCAAGCGGCTAGTCCCGGCTTCGTCCACCAGGACTGGAATGAACGGGGTTGTGATCTTCCAGCGACCAGGAGAATCCCTGGCCGATTCTAAGCCTCTGGCTTAAGTTCGGACAAATCCACAACCCAGTTCGCAGTAATGGCGCAGCAACTAGCGCCCACCCACCGGCTTGCCAAAAACAGGAGCGGCGAGTGCGAGCCCCGGCGATGGTGTACTGAACCCCGGACGGAAATGGTGAATCGGCAACGGGCGCGTTCGTGCAACATCAAGAGCGGCGGGCGTAAGCCCGCCGTGCGAAGCAGGCGGCGCACGTGCAAGGGCACACTCGCATTCGTCGCAGACAGCCGTTGCGCGAACAAGAGCGGCGAGCGTAAGCCTGCCGTGCGTCGGGATCAGCGCTGGCAAGGGGGATTCCGCATCTATTCGCGGACTGTCGCCGGTGCAATGGCGGACGCCGTTGCAAGTGCGGTATCACAACCACGGCTGGCTCACGCCCACCGCTCATGAATTCGCTATTCGCCACTCGCCACTTGCTACTCGCCACGGCGGGCTTACGCCCGCCGCTCCTGGTTGTGGGACGATGACGGTTCGCGAATGTGGGGAGAATCGTGATCGCCAGCACGGTGGATTACCACGGGGCTGGCAGTGCCGGTGGCTGGGAGGAATGAGTCGAAATGGCACTAGCGGTTTGGCCAAGCGAATCGTGGCAGTGGCGGTTCAGTCTTCGCCGGGCTGGACATGTTCGCCGCGGGGAATGGCTTTGCGGATGGTGGCTTCAAACGGAGGTGGATTGACTGCTTCGCGTACCTGTCCGGTGACATCGAGGTAAATTTTGCCCTGCTTGATTTCTTCGAGAACGATTTGGGCGAGGTTTTTGGTCTTGGTTTCGACCAGTGCCCGCCCGCCGTAGAGCAACTGCAGCATGCGTTTCTGGAGCAAGGTGGCGAGTTTGAATCGGCCGCCCACACGTCGCACGATTTCCTCTTCTTTCAGGTCTTCGATCATCGTATCCCCTCTTGCGATTGAGTCGTGTCGGCCCGAAGGTGATGTTGCGCGGTGCTCTGGAATCCGCTGGACCAGGGAGCGTTCGATGGCCCAATCAGCCACCGAGCTACCGCGAGCAATTATTGCTTTGGTGCCGGTGGATTCAATATCCTGCGCAATAAAGCACGTAAAGCTGCCACCGTCTCGTCGAGGTCGCGATTGACCAACTGGTAGTGATAGTGGTCGGCTTCGGCCAGTTCCTGGCGAACGGCGGCGAGGCGTCGTTGCAAGCTGGCTTCGTCTTCTGTGCCCCGTTGCCGCAAGCGGTGTTCATAATCAGCCAGGTCGGGCGCGCGAAGAAAAATCGTGACCACGTCGGGAAAAAGCTGGCGAATCAGTCGGGCACCCTGCACGTCAATCTCTAATAATACGCTGTAGCCGTCCCGCAAGTGACGCTCCACTTCTCGTTTGAGGGTACCGTAACGCTGGCCGTGAATCTCGGCCCATTCGAGGAATTCGCCACGCTGCACAGCCTGAGCGAATTGTTCCGGGGTCCAGAAATAATAGTCCACGCCGTCTTGCTCGCCGGGTCGAGGCGGGCGAGTGGTGACGGAGACCGATCGGCGAATCGGCAGATCGCCGGGGGCCAGGGCCCGGGCGATCACCGTAGATTTGCCGCTGCCACTGGGCCCGGAAAGGACAATTAATCGGCCAGGCGTTGCCGAGTTGTTCATTCGACGTTTTGCACCAGTTCGCGGATTTTTTCGACGAGCGTTTTGATTTCGACGACCGCCTGGGCGATCGAGGCATCCTGTGCCTTGGCGCCGATGGTGTTAGTCTCGCGAAACATTTCCTGGCAGAGGAAATCGAGTTTTCGCCCCGGGCTTTCCGGCTCCTGGAGGGTGCGGAGGAACTGATCGAGATGGCTTTCCAGTCGGACGATCTCTTCGCCAACGTCCACCCGTTCGGCGAAGATGGCCACCTCGCGGAGGAGGTCCGCTGGTTGTACAGTGAAACCGTGTTCGGCCAGGAGTTGCTGCACCCGTTCGTGAAGGCGGTGGCGATAGCGTTCGACGAGACCGTCGGCCTGTTCGCGGATGCGTTGTACCCAGGCGCCGATTGCCGATGCCAGCCGACGGAATTCCTGCAGCAACGCCTCGCCTTCCGCGTCGCGGCTCTGTTTGAGCCGGGCCAACGCTTGCTCCAGCACCGGCTGGATAATCGGCCAATCTTGATGTGGCGAAGTCAGCCGCGCTTCCGGAATCTGCACGACTCCGGGCAACTGCAGCAGGTCTTCCAGTGCCGGCTCATTGGCACGATTCAGCTCGCGGTAGCATTGCCGCAATTGCTCGTAATAACTGTGCAGGGCCACGCGGTTGACAACAAAATCCTCGGGGCGTGGCTGACGGACAACTTCCAGCTGCACCAGGACAGTCCCGCGTCGCACCACTTGTCGAACGGTTTGTTCGACTTGCGGTTCCAACAGATGATACGGTTCGGTCGCTCGCAATGTCAGCTTGAAATAGCGATGGTTCAGGGTACGGATTTCGACGGCAACACTGAGTCCGGTCTGCTCCAGTCGGGCGGCACCGAAACCGGTCATGCTCACCAGCACTGCCGCGGTTCCTCCTCTGCTTCGCCAGCGGGATGTAAGTCCTGTCGTGGTGGGGGCATATGAGTCGGCCAACCGATACAACTCGGGCAGGAGCAGCGAACCGACCACCCGTCTAGAGCAGTTTGATCTGCACAATGATCAGCACAATCCACACCAGGGCCACGATTATGGTCAGACGGGTGATGGGTTCCCCTGCCCGCGAACCGAAGGGACTGTATCCCCCGGCTCCGCCCAGGGCACCGATCAGACCACCGCCACGACCCCGCTGAATCAGTACCAGCAGGATTAGGAACAAACTCACCAGCAGAATCAGCAAATTCAGCAATCCCGCCCAGAGGCTGGCAGCTAAGAGCATCTTCGCATTTCCCGACGCAGCAGGCAGGGGGATTGGCGTTCGCGCCCGGTTTGTCCGATGGCCGGCTCAGCGAGCCAGACCGCTGAGAGCTAGGCCGTCCGATGGCCGATTCGGAATGCATCATTGTACGGAATGAGTAACCGGCTGGGAAGCCCGCTTGCCCGCCGACAGTTGTGCCATTGAAACTCCTGAATCGAAACCCTATGATTTGCTGAGGTTTTCGCTGCTTTCCCGGTCGCTGTCGGTACGGCGGCGCCCGCTCGAAGAAGTCCACAACGGGCGACATCAGCTTGCTGGGGGCCACTACCGGCGGGAGTAAGTCTCCCGGAGCCCAGGCTGCGACTCTCGGAATCGAGGCGGATATGGCGGAAGAAAAACCGATTCGCCGTCACGTCCTTTCCGCGCTGGTGATGAACCAGCCCGGTGTGCTGGCGCACATTTCCGGGATGCTGGCCTCACGCGGGTTCAATATTGACAGCCTGGCCGTCGGCGAGACCGAGAACCCGAACCTCTCCCGCATGACCTTCGTGGTCATGGGCAACGATGCCACCCTCGAACAGGTACGCAAACAACTCGAAAAACTTGTTACCGTAGTCAAGGTCCTCGACATCAGCAGTGAAAATTACGTCGAGCGCGACTTGATGCTCATCAAGGTCAAAGCTCCCCCGGAAAAACGCCATGAGATTTTGCAGATCGTCGAAACCTTCCGCGGTCGGGTGGTGGATATTGGCCATCGTGTGCTCATGATCGAAATCAGCGGCACGGAGGCGAAGATTGAGGCGTTTATTGAATTGATGCGGCCCTACGGGATACTGGAGCTGGCTCGCACCGGTCGCATTGCCCTGGTGCGCGGGGAAAAAACTGCCGCCACCTGGGAAGAAGAAGACGAGTAGCCCATCGGCGAAACTCCCTCGGCAGCGGAACATCCCGCCATGAGCCATTCTTCGCAAAAGCCCCAACCGGACCACGGAAAGCCGACCTGCCCCGCTACCGTTGTCTCCGATTACCGCCAGCTTCGACCGGGGCAGCGGATCCGTATCACTCAGACCGTTCGTGTCGGTTTGGATTGCTGGACGACGACGGTGACCGGCGTGTTTCGCGAGGCCCAGGTCCTGGTCACTGGCTTGGCCACCGAGCGCGCACCGGATGATATCGTTTCCGCTGCGACTATACACTTCATTAAGGACAACGGCGAACTGAGCAGCATCGTTGTGGACGAACGCACCCGCATCGAATTGCCTGAACCGGCTGCAGGATGAATTCTCCATCCGAAAGAGGGCCAGAGCAAGGGGCTGTATGAAACCGCTGGACAGCGGCAGGCACGTGCTTCCTGTGGTCTCCGTCGCGAGTTGGTTTCGCGATCATCGCCGCGATTTCGACTCGAACCGCTACGTCTATGCCGTCATCTCGCGTCGCAGCCGCGGGCTGAGCATCGGGATCAACCTCAACCCCGACAAAGCTTGCAATTTCGACTGCGTGTATTGCCAGGTGGATCGGCGAGAGCCGGCAGCGACTCGCGAAGTGGACCTGCACCGGTTGCGGGAGGAACTGGCAGGGCTGATAGAGCAGGCAGCCAGCGGAGCGATTTTCGACCATCCGCGTTTTCGTTCGACCCCAGCGCCCTTGCGGCGCTGGAACGACATTGCCTTCAGTGGCGACGGAGAACCGACCGCCGCCCGCGAATTCCTCCAGGCCGTGCAGCTGGTGGCCGAACTCAAACGCACCTTTGGCCTGGCGGGAATTAAGATTCTGCTGCTGACCAATGCCACGCTGCTGCATCGCCCGCGGGTACAACAAGCCCTGGAAATTCTCGACCGACACGATGGGGAAATCTGGGCCAAACTCGACGCCGGTACCCCCGAATACTACCACCTCATCGAGCGAACCCAGGTCAGCTTTACGCGGGTGCTCGACAATCTGAAACTGGCCGCACGGCAGCGACCGATCGTGATCCAGTCGCTGTTCCTGCGCTGGCAGGGGGAAGCACCTTCGGACGCGGAAATCGCCGCCTACTGCGACCGCCTGAACGAGATTGTCGGAGCAGGCGGGCAGATTCGGCTGGTGCAGGTCTACACCGTCGCCCGCAGACCGGCAGAGCCGCAAGCTTTTCCACTCACCGACGCTGAGGTCGATCGCCTCGCCCAGCAGGTTCGTCAGCGCACCGGTTTGACCGTCGAAGCCTACTATGCCGACCACTGAACGCGCCGCCGTGGGGACCTAGCGTCGGTTGCTTCTGCGAAGCTCGGCGGACTGATGCTCGCGGCTCTTGCGAAATAGTAGGGCAGGCGGACGCCCACCGCTCTTCGACTTCGGGCGGTGGACTGATGCCGGCGGCTTGCCAATGGTTCCCTGGGGCCCCTCCTGGCCTTATCCCGGTCAAGTGGAGAACATGGAAGAACTGGCCAGGCGTCGGCCACGCGAACAGGATCAGCACCATGCCCACCGATTGGTCGCAATTGCGGCAGGAGTTCCCGGTCGCGCAGCACTGGGCGTTTCTCGACCATGCCGCCGTCTCGCCGATCAGTCGAGCGGCCCATGCCGCGCTGTGTTCCTGGGCCGACGATGTGCTGCAGCACGGCGAGGTGCACGAACCGCAATGGGAACAAGACCTGGAAGCGGTTCGCGCCCTGGCCGCGCAATTGCTCGACACCTCCCCGGAATGCGTTGCTTTCATCAAGAATACTTCCGAAGGAATCGCTTTTGTGGCCGAGGGGTATCCGTGGAAACCCGGCGACAATGTGGTGCTGCCCGCCGACGAATATCCCTCCAACGTCTATCCCTGGCAGAACCTGGCGGATCGCGGTGTGGAAGTTCGGTTAGTGCCCAGCCGCGATGGTCGCGTTATCCTGGACGATCTCCGTCAGGCCCTGGACAGTCGGACACGGTTAGTCGCCATCAGCTTCGTGGAATTTGCCACCGGTTTCCGCGTGCCGCTCGCCGACCTCGTAACTTTGTGTCATGCGCGTGGCATTCACGTCTTCGTGGACGCCATTCAGGGACTTGGGGCTATTCCGCTGAGCGTTCGGGAGATTCCCATAGACTTTCTGGCGGCTGGCAGCCACAAGTGGCTTCTGGCTCCGGTCGGTGCCGGGATTTTCTACATTCGCCCCGAATGGTTCGAGTTCCTGCATCCAGTCAGCGTCGGCTGGAAGAGCGTCGAAAGGCACTGGGATTTCACCCGCCTGGAGTTTTGCTTGAAGAAGTCGGCTCTGCGCTGGGAGAATGGTACACTCAGTGCCGGCATTCTGCTGGCCCTGGGAGCTGCCCTGCGCTTGTTGGTGGGGCTCGGCATCGGCCAGGTCTGGCAGCGCATTGAAGCGTTGACCGATCGGCTTTGCCAGAAACTGAGCGAAAGAGGCTGGCGAATTTTCAGCAGTCGCGCTGCCTCGGAGAAAAGCGGGATCGTTTCCGTCTGCCCACGCCGTCAGCCAGCCCGCCTGCTGGTTCGCCAGGCTCGCCAGCAGGGCATTGTCATCAATCACCGTGCCGATCGGCTACGGATCAGCCCCCATTGCTACAACAATGAAGAGGAACTCGATCGGCTTGTCGAATTCCTGCAGGAAACGGATCGGTAATCGGCAGCGACAGGGACTCAGGCCCCCGCTATCTCCAGCAAGACTGACGTCATCTGCTGGGCACGGGGAGCGGACACCGCCCGCTATCCACAAGGGCTGACCCCCTCCGCCATCCACGGGGAACTGACGCCCCTGCTCCTTAATCCATGGCCAACGGCTACCCGCAGCGCGCCGTCGCCAACCTTGCCGCCACTTGCCAGGAGCCGACCATGCCCGCTGCAGACCCGCAACTGGCCGTCTATACCGGCACCTTCGACCCGGTGCATCTGGGCCACCTCGATATTATCGAACGGGGCAGCCGTATTTTCCGCCGCCTGATTATCGGCGTGGGGATCAATCCGGAAAAGACCCCGTTCTTCTCCGTCGAGGAACGGATGGAGATGTTGCAGATTGTTTGTCGCCGATTTGCCAATGTGGAGGTGCGGTCGTTCAACGGTCTGGCGGTGCGGTTCGTGCGTTCGCTGGGGGCAGGCGTTATGCTCCGCGGTCTGCGCACCGTCAGCGATATGGAATACGAATTCAGCATGTCGCTGACCAACCAGACGCTTGACCCCGAAATCGAGACCGTCTTTCTGATGTCGAAAGTGGAATATTCGCACCTGAGCAGCTCGCTGATCCGTCAGATTGCCGCCTTCGGTGGCGACCTCAGCCGATTCCTCCCACCGGAATTGATTCCCATAATGCAGACGCGGGTGCGGGAACGACTTGGACTGAATTGTGCCGGCATCCTTCCAGGACGACCGGACTGATCGGCGCCCATAGCCGCACTCCCCTGTACCCGAAGCGGTGGACGTAAACCCACCGAGAATCGGCGGGTTTTAGCGGGAGCGGTGGGCATAAACCCACCGTGGTCGTCGGCTGCGAATTTTTCACTTTGGCTTTGCCCGAGTCGCCGACATGCATCCGCTCAGCGCGGGCAGCGGTTCGCTATTCGCGATTCGCCATTCGCTTTTCGCCATGCAAGGATCACTCCGATGCCGACGGAAAAGCCTCTGACCTATCGCGACGCTGGGCTGGACTTGGATGTGTACGAACAGACGCTGGAGATGCTGCGACCGCTGGCGCTACGTACGCACACGCCGCGAGTGCTCGACGGTTTCGGCGGATTCGCCAGCCTGTTCAGTCTCGATTACAATGCCCGGCTGTTTGCCAAGAACTACCGCCATCCGGTGCTGGTTGCCTGCACCGACGGCGTGGGCACCAAGCTCAAGGTCGCCATGATGATGGGCAAACACGACACCGTCGGCATAGATTTGGTGGCCATGTCGGTCAACGATTGTCTATGCACGGGCGGCGAGCCGCTTTTCTTTCTCGATTACCTGGCTATGCAGCGGGACGATCCGGCCCTGGCGCGGGAAATCGTCAAGGGGATCAGCGACGGCTGCATGGAAGCGGAGTGTGCCCTGGTCGGCGGGGAGACAGCCATACTTCCCGACTTCTACCAGCCGGGCGAGTACGATTTGGCCGGGTTCTGTGTCGGTGTGGTCGAACGACACCGCATTGTCAATGGCAAAAGCATCCGCCCCGGCGACCTGGTGCTGGGACTGGCCAGCACGGGATTGCACAGCAACGGTTACAGCCTGGCGCGCAAAGTCGTCTTTGACCATGCCCGTCTGAGCGTGGATAAGTACGTCCCGGAATTGCGGCAAACCGTCGGCCAGGCGTTGCTCGAACCGACCAGGATTTACGTTCGCGCCGTCAAACACGTCCTGCAGTACTACCAGGTGAAGCGGGTCATCCGCGGCATGGCCCACATCACGGGGGGCGGATTGGTGGACAATATCCCGCGTATTCTGCCGCCACAATGCGAAGTGGTGGTACGCCGTGGCAGCTGGCCAGAACCCCCTGTCTTCTCCTGGCTGCAACGTCTCGGTAACATTCCCGAAGAGGAGATGAATCGCGTTTTCAACCGCGGCATCGGTTTCGTCATGATCGTCAGCCCGTATTACGCGGAGAGTATCCAGCGGCAGTTGCAGGAAGACCGAGTGCCCACGTACATCATTGGGGAAGTGCGTTCCGGTCAGCCGCGGGTCGTTTTCGTCTGAGTCATTTGAGCCCAGCCGCAGCAGCAACGGGGTTAGCCCGTCGGGGGCCGTAAGTTCGCGCGTACGGCGTCTTGTCCCCCGGTACGTTCGGCAACGGCACCAGGTGTGGGTCGGTTCAGCGGCGATCGCTGGTGGGAATGGGTGGGCGTGGCGGGTGCATCCAGATAAGCGGCGACCAGGGAACTTCGGGTATCGGTTCGGGCAAGCGCACCGCCCGCGCATCCGACTCCGCATCGGGAATCACTGGCCAGTCCAGCGGTGCCGGTTGCTCTCGCCAGTAGGCGATGCCTCGCCGCAGATAGCCGGCCAATAGCGTCTCCACCACCGACGCGCTGGGCGCTGGCACTGCGGTGTCGGAAAAAAGTGGTGGTGCCGGCGGTGCATCCGCAGGGGTAGCGGTCGCGTAAGCTTTCTGGCCGACGGGCAATCCTGGCCGTGCCGGCATCGGTTCGGGCGGGCTCCAGACCAGCCAAAGCGGTTCCGGCAACGGTCGTGCGAACGGCGTAGCGCGGGGTGGCAGCCCGCGCAGCCGGGTTTCGTTCATCAGCGGCAACCAGACGCGGGGAGTCGGTTCGCTCAGGCGCACTGGCCTGACCGCCGTCGGGATGGGCTCCGCGACCAACGGCGGCAATGACCCCCATTTCGCGGACATTCCCGACCAGGAGGAATCCTGGCCATGACAAAAAGAAAGAGGTGCGGCCAGTGCCAGCGCCACCAGACTGCTCAGCCCGACACCGCGCATGGCGGTCAGGCTGACTGGACTACGAACGGCAATCGGCGGGCTTACGCTTGCCGCTCTTGCCTGAGCGGCGGCTGCGAGTTTTCCGGATCGGGGATGCATGGTTTGGCCTGCGTGCGATCGGTTCAGTCGAGTGCTGTCGCTTGAAGAAGGGCTCAGCCCTCCGCCTGGCCCGTTGCCGACACAAGAGAAAATCATTTCGGCACGACGATCACCAGCCGGGCCGGAGTTCCTTCTTTCGGCAGGGATTTGCTGAGTTCGAGTTTGATCACCGGCTCGTCCTTCATGGTCAATTCGCTCTGAATAACGGTTTCGTTGGTGACCGGGAAGATGGCGATGAGTGTGCCGGTGAGGTCGGCGGCATAGACCTTGTCGGGCTTGTTCGGATCGGGCTGCTTATAGATCGAGCCGGTGAAATACCATTTGAGCGGCGGCAGAGGTTTGCCGGTACGGCGGTCGACCATACAGCGTTCGATAGGCAGCCGTTGCCAACCGCCCGTCGGCGAGGGAATCTCCAGGAAAATGCGGACTTGCGGGCCTTCGGCTTTCTGACCTTCACCCATAGCCGGTTTGCCCGGCTGGAGTCCGAAACTCTCCAGTGCCTTGTGCACCTCGCTGGGTTTTACGCCGCTGAAGACGACAACCGTTTCGTGAGCTTTTTGCCCTTTCGGGTCACCGTCGTGCGGATAGCAGGCTACCACTTCCAGCGGATAGATTTCGTTGAGATACGGCAGTTTGCGTGGTGCAATGCGGCACGCCAGGGTAATGCTCCGCTCTTCGGGATTAATGGTGAGCAGTGGCGAGCTTTTTTCCTGAGCGACCAGCCAGCCGGACCACGGCGGGCATACGCCCACCACTCCTGCGATCAGCAGACCGCTGGTCAGCAGTGCCAGCATGGTTCTTGTGGACATGACCGTTCCTCCTTGCGGGCGAAGTTCCCCGTGGGCAAGCTCCAGCAGCGAAGATTTTTCGCATTTCGCTTAAGCCACGAGCGGTGATCCACATCGGCTTTTTTCGACCGGAAAGAAGCGGATTACCAGCAGCGGCAGGTGTAAGCCCATCGTGATCCCCAGCAGCGGTAGGCGTAATCAAGCCCACCGTGGTCAGCAGGAATAAGCCTGCCGACTCGCCGCATTTCGCAGCTACGGGGCGTCGCCGACACACACGACGACGGTAGGTTGCCGGGCATGCGGCCCTTCATGGTTGCACGTGGCCAGGTAGAGCCGATCCCCGACTACCACCGGTGAGCCGAACACCAGCCCGGGAGATTTCACACTGGCCTCCTCGGTCACTTTCAGCGACCAGAGGCGTTGACCACTGGCCAGCGCCAGGGCGTGCAAGGTACCGGTCAGGTCGGCGACAAAGACAGCCTGGTCGGTTACTGCTGGGCCAGCGAAGAAGGGCTGCCTGGCATCATAGCTCCAGCGTAATTGACCGCTGGCCAGGTCGAGTGCCCGAACCCGGCCATCAGTAGCGGTGAAGACGGCCAATCCGCGGTGGACAGCTATGGCGCTGAGCACGCCGCCGGGCACTTCCCGTTGCCAGAGCGGTTGGCCATCCGCGAGGCGGAAAGCGGCGACTTCCCCCTTGGCTAAATGCACCAGCCGCGTGTCGAATCGGATGGTGCTCCCGCCAACCAGTACGGTGTCCCCGGCGACAGTCGGTCCGGCCCAGGGATTGTAGCGCAAAGCGGCCCGCCATTGCACCTGGCCTGTTTCCGCGTCTAGACAAAGCAGCACCCGCTCGCCCAGTTTCTCCATTTCCAGGTAAGCCGACCCAGCCAGCACACGGGAACCAGCAACGGCTACCGGTGCGTCCACGTGCCATTTCTCCTGTCCGGTCTGCCAGACGAGCCGGGGCTCCGGAGTGGGCAACTGATCGTCGCTGGGGGGAATGGCGGTGTCGGGATTTTGCTTGCGTTCGAGTTGGTAGCGAGCTTGCAGTTCGTTCCAGCGCTGCAGCACCATTCGCCAGGCGCTGGCCTCGTCCATTTCCCTGCCGTTCAACGTCAGCCGCGAATAATCCACGCAGATGACACCGGCCGAACCCGCGCCAAAGTACACCCGCGAGCCAACTACCGTAACCGCGCTTTCGATATGCACCAGCCGACCCGGAAACGCTCGCTGCCAGAGCGTCCAACCGGTCTGGCCGTCCAGACAACGCAAGATCGCTCCGTCGGTCTGGTGCATGCCGTCGCCGAAGATGATTCGCTCGCCGACCACAGCGGGCGGACAGACCACCGGCAGCTTCAAACTCGGCACAGTTTTCGCCCAGAGGACTTGACCGGCATTGCCCGGCTGCAAACTCAGGGCTCGCAGCAGCGGACTGTTGAACGCTCCCAGGCCGGAGACCAGCAACGTCTTTTGCGTCGGAACGGGCGAGGCCAGGAAATGTTCCCTGGCACGATAAACCCAGAGGACTTTAGGTTGCTTCGGCCCGGAAGAAGCCGGGGTCGCACCGGTGCGTTCGGGATTGCCTCGATGGGTTGGCCAATCCGCAGCGATCAGCGGTGCCAGTGCAAGAGCCAGCAGTATCGCCAGGAGAATCCGGAACGCTGACCCCGGTCGGCCCACGGCCATCGGTCCGGCTGACCACGGCGGGCGGACAACCACGGCTGCTGGTCTTGTTCCGATCAGCTGAAGCGTTGCGCTGCTGTGGTCGGAAGGTCGCAAGGTCTTACTCCCCGATGGAGTCGCGTCTTTCGGACTGGGCCATGCGGGTCGCCCAGTAATTGCCGTCGCCGTAAAGCACGACGCTTTCCTGTCCCTCGTTGAGCAGGATCCAATCGGCGATGCCGTCTGTGTTCAGGTCCACGACGGCACAGGCGCGGGTGTTGAAAATCCGCTGATATAAGCGCAATTCATCGGAAATGTCGAGGAAACGCAACGGCGCCTCCTGCCGCAAAATGCGATTGGGTACACCGCGACAGCCCAAAAACAAATCGGGACGACCGCGGGTGCTCCATTCCGCCAGAGCCAACGCCTCGGTCGGTTGTCGCAATTGTGCCAATGCCCCTGTCTGGGCGGTGACATCGGCGAACCGCCCTTGACCGAGATTGCGGAAGACGCGGCAACCATCGCTTTGCGGCACGAGGAGATCAGGCAGTTTGTCGCCATCGAGATCGGCCACAATCGGCTGGGCACGATACCGCCGGAAATCCAGCCCGCTCGCCGGGACCTCGCGGAATCCGGCCGGAGTGTTGCGGAGCAGGATCGGGGGCTCGCATAGGAAAAGGATGTCCTGTCGGCCATCGCCGTCGAAATCGGCTACCAGCAACCCCTCGCCGCGACAGTTACAGGCCAGACCGTGGGGCCCCAGACCGACTCCCACCGAGACGTCTTCGAACCGGTGGGTAACGATCGCCGGAGGAGGATCCGCCCGGAAATAAAATGCCCAGTCGCCGTCTCCCTGGCAGATTTTGAGCAGGAGATGGTTGACGCCGGGCCGCAGGGTCAGCGTCAGCCGCACCTGATCCGCCGCACAGGCGCGGTACACATTTTCCTCGTGGATCTTTTCGCCGTTGAGCCAGACGGTCAGGGTGTCGTCGCTGCCCAGCGAAACGGGTAACGATACGGCTGCGGGAGCGTGGATAGCCCGATACAGGTAAGCCACACCGAAGGTCTTGTCCTGGAAGTGCGGCAGTAGGGATTGCACCTGACCGTCGCTAAACGGTATTTCCCGCCAGCGGACTTTCTGCTTGTTCTTGCCGTCGTATTCTTTGGTGAGCTGGATTTCCCGCTCCGGAGGATAAGCGGTGGCGAATCCGCGTCCATCGGAATTGTCGAATGGGCCGATCAGATACCATTTGTCCAGTCGCAATTTCGCGTCGGTTGCCGTGGGTGGACTGCCCAGGTTGCGGTACAGTCGCAGGCCGGAAAAGCTCGTCGCCCACACGATATCTGGTTTCCCGTCGCCGTCGTAATCGAGCCAGGCCGCGGCACAACAAGCGGGGTAGTTTTCCAAGGGTAGAGCCGCGGTCTCTTCCCGGAATTTGCCGTTACCTTCATTGGCGAAAATGCGTGGGCCGGTCGGCGTCGCTAGGAGTAAATCGGGTCTGCCGTCGCCGTTGTAATCGGCCCACTGAGCGCTGCGAGCCGGGCCCTGATACGGCAAGGAGACTTCCGCGAAGCCGGTGCCCTCATTGAGGAGAAGAACCACGCGGCTATCGCCGTACAAGCACAGGTCGGGCTTACCGTCGCCGTTGACATCGGCCACAGCCACACCGCGAACGCCGGGCAGTCGAGGCAGTGTCGCCATCTGTTTGAAACCCGGCATACCAGCCAGCGGACGAATTTCCTCCACGCCACCCCAACCGGCGAAGTCCCGCTGGGGATTGTAATCGAGGAGTTTCAGGCTGGCCTTCATCCGCATGATCCGCGCCGTACGCAGATGCAACGCGTTCTTGTCGCCATCCACCATACAAGGAGCGATAACTTCCTGCCCGGCTAGCATGGCGCGAACCAGCGGAATCAAGCGTTCCGCCCGACCGGCGTAACTGCGAAGCAGAAACGGCTCGCCGTGACTCATGCTCCAGTTTTCACCACCGCCGTAGCACTGATACCAGTACATGTCAATGCAGGTCTCGCTAGCCCCGCCGTTATGGAAAAACACGGCGATGCGGCCCGGAGCTGCCCACTCCATAATGAACTGCCATTCGCGCGGATGAAAACCGCCCCGGCCAATGTTGTGGCGAATCACCTCGGTGGGGTGTTTACCTTTGAGGTCTTCCACCTTGCGGTACACGATGATGTTGCGTTCCCGATCCACCTGCTCGACCCGCAGGACAAGGATGTTAGTGGCTTCGTGCAGCACACGCCCCAACGTGTACGGCGCCTCGATGTAACCGCGAACGGTCAGCGGCAAGGCCAGCACCACCAGCACGGTTAGGCACGCGCTCACACAACACAATAACCGCCCCAGCTTGCCCCAGGCACACGCCATTCGCCACTCGCCGTTAGCCATGCCATTCTCCTTGGCTACCTCGCTACTGGCCACGGCGGGCTTACGCCCGCCGCTCTTGGATTGGGCACTCGCCACAAGAAGGACATCTGCGCAGTCGATTGCCTGCCGCTATTTCATCGAGATGGATCCTTGCTTGCGAGGCGCTCGCGGGCCTGCTGGGCGGCTTTGGTTTGCGGATAATGGCGGAGGACCTGCTCGAGCAAGCGCTGGGCGAGTTCCGGTTGTTTGTTCTGAGTTGCGGCCTCGGCTGCTTCGACCAGCGCCAACCCAGCCAACTCGGGATAATCGTAGGTCAAATGCACGGCCAGATAAGCCGCAATGGCGTCTGGCCAGCGTTTCTGCTGGGTGCGACAGCGGGCGATTTGCAACTGCGCTCGCGCTGCCGTCTCGCTGGCTGTGAATGCCACCACCTGGGAATAAGCCTGGATGGCGGCATCGAAGTTGTTTTCGTGCTGCCAGGCCCAACCGATGGCGAAGTGCGCTTCGGGTCTCCACGGACTTTGCGGAAATCGCTGAATGAGAATTTCACAGGTCTGTCGGCTTGGCCCCCACTGACCCAAAAGCGCGTAGGCAGTGCTCAACCGTAACAGCGCTCGATCGCTCAGTCCCGGTAGTTGTTGCCAGGGGCCGTGATCCCGGAAACCGCTGAGCAGAGAAACCGCCTGTTGCGCGTTTTCTTTTCCTCCTAACTGCAAGTAGCATTCCGCAGCCAGATAGCGTGCCCAGGGGAGGTTGGGGCTTTTCTCGTTCTGCAGGATGGTCTGGGTATGTTGCAGGGCGGTTTTGCCGTCGCCACTGGCCAACAAGGACGCCGCCAGACGTAGATGGACTTTCTCCAACAGCTCTGCCGGCGGCTCGCGATCGAAGAGCTGACGCAAAAGGGCGATGGCCTGCTCGTGTTCGTGACGTTCGGCGAGCAACTCGGCCAATTCGAACATGGCTTGCAAGGCCAACGGGGTGTCCCCGGCCGACTGCAGGACGGCTTTATATGCCTGGCGGGCCTGCTGTTCGCTCGGTTGCAAGGGGATGCTGGTCAGCGCAACCACCGGCGGTCTCCGTGTGGGCTGGTCCTTGGCCGGTGCTGGTTGTTTTTTCTGCCACGCTTCCAGCAACTGTTGCCGCGCCTGTTCACGTTCCCACGGTATGATTTCCCGCCAGCACCAGGCCGACTCGTAATGCAGCCGTGGCAGCAGATCGGGAGCGAGTTCCTGGACGGCTTTGTCGGCAGCCAGGTTGACAAAATAAGCGGCCGTCTCTCGCAAATCTTGCTGCGCTTTCTGAGCCGATGCCAGTGCCGAGGAACGCTCCTCCGGTTTTATCCCGCTCCGAGATAGCGCCGCCAACTCCGATTTCAAACGAGCGGCGGCCTCGCTGCGGCGAACCTGACCGATGCGCCAGGCGCTCTCGACAGCCTCGCGGCGATTGGGAAAACGCTTGCGTAGCGCTTCAAACACATTGCGTGCTTCCGGCCATTTGCCCGCTTCCTGCAACGCCAGGCCGTGCTGGTAGTGCAGTTGGGCAAGCCAATCGCTTTTGCTGGCGTCCTGAGCCAGTGCGGGTTCGTAACGCTGCCGGGCCAGATCGAGTAGTTTGACGGCCTCGGCAGGACGGTTCTGGCTGCGATACTGTTGTGCCAGACGCAACAGGGCTAAAGGCGCTACTTCCGAGCGAGCCAGCGGATCGTTGAGAAAGCGTTGCAGTTCGTTGTTTGCTCCGCCGGTGTCGCCTTGAAGCGCCAGGCAATTGGCCTGTTCCAGCACCACTGCACCCACCAGGGGATGCGTGCCGTAACTCTGCAGGAACCGTTCGCAGGTCTGGCGCGCTTGCTGCACCAAAGCGGCCCGTTCCTTTGGTTCGACGATGAGTTCCGCCAGTCGGCGATAGCAATAGGCGAGTTTGAGCAAGGCTTCCGGGGTATAGGGGGAAGTTTTTCCAGCCGATTCGCTAAACGCCGCCAGCAGTTTTGCCGCTTGCGTGAAGGCTTCCTGCGCCCGGCCGGCACTGAGCGCATCGCTGGTCTCGGTCGGTGCCAGCCGGATTAGACAATCCGCCTCGTAATACGAAGCCATAGCCAGCGGCCCAGTGCGATCCGTCTGCGCGATGGCCGCTAATGCTTCCCTCGCCTTCTCGAATTCCTCCAACCGATACAGGCACATCCCCAACGTGAAATAGGCCGACGATTTCTGCGAGAATTCCGGATACTGGTCGAGCAACTCGCGGTGGCGGGCAATAGTTTGCTGCAACAGTTCGCGGAGTTGTTTGTCGCGTGGCGGCGTGGTCGGCTCTCTGGTGAGTTGCAGGGCCAGGAAATAGCTGTTTTCGGCAGAGCAAAACAGCACCTGCGGCAACAGCACGCTCTTGGGATAAGTTTCGCGAAAGCGTCGGCACAACTCATCGGATTCCTTCCAGGCACCGGCCAGGTGCAGGGCCAGCGCTTGCCGAGCCCAGGCTTCTTCCACCCGTTGCGGATGAACCTTCTCCTGAACGACGGTGGCAAAGGTACTGGCCGCTTCTTTGTATTGTCGCGCTGATTGCAAGGCGTCGCCGAGGTCCAAAAGCATTTCCGTGCGACGCAGCCGGGCTTCCGGATCGTTGCCACGCTGGGCATTGCGATCCAAGGCACGACGAAGGGCCTGGATAGCCGACCGCAATCGGCCATCGTTGGCAGGCACCGTAGCTGTGGCCGCGCCCGCATGGGCACGCCCCAACCACCACAGGGCCTGTTCGGCCAGGACTGGATGATTCTCCAGCGGCGTAAGCGTTTTCACCGCCGGGTCGTACTGCTTGCTCTGCACCTGGGCCATCCCCAGCCGCAATTGCGCTTCCGCCTGAATGGAGGCCGGCGGGTTCTGCTTGAGCAAAGCCTCCAGCCGACTGGCGGCCTCGGTAAACTGGCCGTCTTCGTAAAACAGGATGGCGCGATATAGCAGCGCACGCAGGACAAATTCCGGCGGTTGCTTCGTGAGCATCTCCAGCCGCCAGCGTTCGTCCGGATCGTTGCGGAAACTGGCCGGATTCTGCAGGAGCTTGGCCGCTTCCTGTTTGGCGAATTCATAATCGGCGCTGAGTTGATCGTAATGGCTAGCGGCTTCGGGGCGGTCGCCCAGTTCCTGGTGGACGCGCGCCAGTAAATACCGGGCATGCAGGCCAAACTGCGGCTGGCGAAAAGGAGCGAGTTCGGCCAGAGCTTTGCCCGCACCGGCGTAATCGTGCACAAGCAAGCGTGCCTGCCCCTCGTAGTAGCGGGCCAGCGGACGGTACGGGGACTTCGCTTGCGTCGGATCGTTCAACACACTTTCCACCGCCGCCAGGGCTTCCTTGGGCCTGCCGATCTGCAACAACATCTCCGCCTGGTCGCAGCGAGTTCGCGCCAGCCAATCTCGGATATTGCTGGGATCGGGGCGGACCCGCAGGTCGGCTCCGGGGCTGGCCGCATTCGTGGCTCCGCCTGAACTCCCTGGTGCATTTCCACCGGGTTGCTTTTCCGCGGGCTGACCGGCTTGGGCCAGCAGTTGCGCGAATAGCTGGGCCGCCTGCTCGAAATATCGGGCTGCCTGCTCGAAACGTGTCTGGGCCTCGCGCTGGGCACTGGCCAGGGCCTCGCCCGATTTGCCCGAGGCCTCCCGCAACGCTTGCCGACCCAGTCCACGCTGCGCCAGGGCGAAATAGTAGACGGCCCAGGGTTGGAATGCGAAGCCGGTTTGCTGCAGGAGCGGTTGCAACGACTCGAGGGCAGCTTTATAGTCGCGATTCGGCCCTTCGAGCAGAACCAGGCCCAGACCGTACCGGGCCAGATTCGCCTGCGGGTGATGGCCAAATCGTTGCAGAAACTCCCGATACCGCGCCGCCGCCATTTCATAGTGCTGCTCATTCAAGGCTCGATGTGCCGTATCCAGGAGTTGCTGAGCTTGCTGTTCGGGCGGGAGTTGAGCCCAAACCCGAACGCTCAGTACCACCAGAACCAACGCGGCTATGGGCACAACCTGACGCAACCTGGCTTGCGCAGTACACTGCCAGCGGGGGATCATCCGAAAGGCCTCCGGCGTGCCGAGCTGTGGTTGGCAGCCCTGATTCGTACCATCGGCAAGCGGGTGAACGGGGGTCGGTTTCCTGAGGGGATGCCGTGCCGACCGCGGCAGGCAGCGCTGTTCACCGTTCACGAGGCGTTCCCCATCATTATCGCCTATTCAGCAAACCACCGTCAAGTCCCCACGGGCCTGTTGCAAAAAAGGCTTCTCTTTTTCAGCTACTGCTTTATACTGCGGTGTTCATGAGAAAGGATAAATTGCC